>Ga0302325_10033657_pt1 | contig 10498 bp, 10 predicted proteins | sample Palsa_T0_2_FD_201948 | JGI IMG/M metagenome (GOLD analysis project Ga0302325, IMG submission 201948) | Peat permafrost microbial communities from Stordalen Mire near Abisko, Sweden - Palsa_T0_2 | ecosystem: Environmental > Terrestrial > Soil > Palsa > Peat permafrost | place: Sweden: Abisko...
GTGGACACTTCTTCGATACCCAGGCAGGAGGCTCCGCCGTGATCTGGATGCATTTCTTCTGGATTTTCGGACATCCGGAGGTCTATGTACTGATCCTCCCGGCCTTCGCCTTCGCCTCAGAAATCATTCCAGTGTTCTCTCGCAAGCCGATCTTCGGATATTCGGTGATGGTGGGGGCAACGGTCGCAATCGGGTTTATCAGCATGAGTGTGTGGGCCCATCACATGTTCACGGTCGGCATGGGCGCAAATGCGAATACCTTCTTTGTTCTGTCGACTATGGCCATTGCCGTTCCGACCGGCATCAAGATCTTCAACTGGCTGGCGACGATGTGGGGAGGAAAGATTGAGTTCAAGACTCCGATGCTGTTTTGCGTTGCCTTCCTCTTTCAATTCCTGGTGGCTGGCCTCACTGGAGTCATGTTAAGTGCCGCGCCATTCGATTGGCAGCTGGGGAACTCGTATTTCGTGGTCGCGCATTTTCACTATGTAATTGTCGGCGGAATTCTCTTCAGTCTTTTCGGAGCTTTTTACTACTGGTTTCCGAAGATGTCGGGGATGATGTACAGCGAGACGCTCGGCAAGCTGCATTTCTGGCTTTTCTTAGTCGGCTTCCACCTGACATTCGATTTCATGCACATTCCCGGCCTGCTCGGCATGCCGCGTCGAATCTACACCTATGAGCCCGGCCGCGGCTGGGATATCTGGAATCTCATCGTTACCGTCGGCGTCTTCTTTCAGGCACTCGGGATCTTGATCTTTGTCGCCAACCTCCTGTGGTCTTATTTCAGGGGAACAGTTGCAGGCCACGATCCCTGGGACGCATGGACGCTCGAGTGGTCCACGACCTCGCCGCCGCCCGTTTATAACTTCGCCTCCATCCCAGTAGTAAAGAGCCGGCGTCCACTCTGGGACCTGAAGCACCCGAATGATCCTGACTGGAATTACGAATAACGGGGAAACTGCGATGAATGGCACATCGATGCCCGTGGCCGAACAGAGAATTGAGTGGGCTCCTCCTGCGCGTGGACGCGTCGGGATGTCTGCTCTGATCGCCGCCGAGGCAGCGATTTTCACTATCTTCGTGGTGGCATACCTGTTCTATGTCGGCAAGAGTCTGACCGGCCCAATGCCAAAGGACGTTCTCAGTGTCCCCGTCTTTTACACGATCTGTTTGCTCTCCAGCAGTCTCACGATTCATCTGGCTGCGAAAGCGCTTCGCCGGGGTAGCGTCCGAAGTTTCGGAATCTTTTGGTTCGTCACCATCGTACTGGGCGCCGCTTTCTTATGTGGGACCGCCGCCGAGTGGCACCGGCTAATTTACCAAGAGGGATTGACGATCAGCACGAACTTGTTCGGAACAACTTATTACTCGTTGGTCGGGCTGCACGGGTTTCACGTCGTGGTCGGTCTTCTGAGCCTCTCTCTAGTGATGGCGTTAACTCTTCTGGGACACGTCAGATCAGAACACGCCGAGCGTGTCGACGTTTTGTCGCTCTACTGGCACTTCGTGGATGCGGTATGGATTGTAGTTTTCACGGTCGTTTACGTGATTGGACGATAAGGCAGGTACTGGAATATGGCATCAGAAACGATTGAACTATCCCCAGACACGGAGAGCGCGTCGCACACGATCGAACTGCCCGCCCCAACCGCATGGCCGATCATCCTGGCCTTCGGTCTTGCATTGGTCTTCGCGGGATTAGTGACTAGCGCTTCCGTCAGCATTCTTGGTGCGATCTTCACCATCGCCGGCTGCGTTGGGTGGTTCCGCGATGTGTTGCCCCACGAAAAGCACGAATCCATGCCAATCGTGGAGGGCGCACCCACTGCGGAAACTCGCCGCCCGCAGGTCGCTCGGGTTGAATGGAAGACCCAGGAATTGCAGCGTGCGCGATTGCCGCTGGAGATCTATCCGATTTCGGCGGGTGTCAAAGGAGGCTTGGCAGGAAGTGTAGCCATGGCCGTTTTGGCGGTCCTTTATGGACTTATCAGCGGCCACGGTATCTGGTATCCGATCAATCTTCTGTCGGCTGGATTCTTCCCCGCAAGAGTGACCACGGAGCAAATTGCGGCCTTTCATTGGGACGCGTTGATTATTGCAACGATCCTCCACCTGATTTGTTCTTCACTCGTTGGGCTTCTCTACGGCGTGGCGCTGCCGATGTTTCCTCGGCGCCCGGTTCTGTTCGGAGGTGTGATCGCTCCGATTCTGTGGTCGGGCCTAATCCACGGCATGCTCGATGCGCTGGACCCCGTGCTCAACCAGCGGATTGACTGGCCCTGGTTTGTCATTTCTCAGATCGGATTCGGCGTCGTCGCCGGCATCATTGTTTCGCGGCAAGAGCGCGTAAGTACCTGGCAATACCTGCCGCTCGCGGTGCGCGCGGGGATTGAAGTGCCGCGAGCGATAGACAAGAAGAACGGAGACATTGGTCTGCAATGAAGTATCGAGCCCATCTCGTTACCCTGGCGGTCGGTGCGCTTCTTGCTTCTGCCGGCTGCAGCAGTTCAACTAACGTCAATCGGGCGGACTCGGAGGTGGTGCCACCGAGCGACGTTGTCGACTTCAAACAGCTTTATGGACAGAACTGTGCGGGATGCCACGGGGTGGACGGTAAGGGCGGAGCCGCAATTGCTCTGGCGAGTCCGGTTTTTCTTGCAATTGCAGACGACACCGTGATTCGCCGCATCGCCTCCAACGGAGTGCCCGGCACACCAATGCCAGCTTTTGCACAGACTGCGGGCGGCATGCTAACCGAAAAACAGATCGACGCGCTCGTAAGTGGGATCCGGTCATGGGCGAAACCCAATGCTCTCGGCGATCAAACACCGCCACCTTATCTAGCAGCGACTCCTGGAAATCCGCAACGTGGCACCGATGCTTACCGTACCTATTGTTCCTCCTGTCATGGAGCAAACGGTCGCGGGGGAGCCAAGGCCAGTTCGATTGTGGATGGCTCATACCTCGCATTAGTAAGCGACCAACAACTTCGAACGATCGTGATTGCAGGCCGCCCCGAACTGGGTGCGCCGGACTGGCGAGGTGACGTCGAGGGCCGACCCATGCCGGCGCAAGATGTTTCAGATGTTGTGGCATGGCTTTCCAGCCAGCGACCAAAGTTTCCGGGCCAGCCATATCCAACTGCTGCGATGAGTCCGGCCCAAGGAGGACTTCGATGAGCGCAGAAAACGGAGTATCGAGACGAGCAGCTCTTGTGAAATTGGGAGTGTTGCTTAACGGTATTGTCGGCGTTTTCTTGGCTGTGCCGATCGTACGATACCTCCTGTCGCCTGTGACTCGCGAAAAGAAGTTTGGTTATGATTCATGGCTCGTGCTCGGCACACTGGAACAGTTTCCCGCCGGGCAGACTCGACTCGCAACCTATCGAAATCCGCTGGTCAATGACTGGGACGGAGAAACCGGTAACATCGCGTGCTGGGTTCGTAGAGTTGATGATCAAACTTTCCAGGTTTTTGCCATCAACTGCGCGCACCTTGGATGTCCGGTCCGCTGGTTTCCACAATCAAGTCTCTTCATGTGTCCCTGTCACGGCGGTGCTTATTACCAGGACGGTTCGCGGGCTTCTGGACCTCCCGAGCGCGGTTTGTTCCAGTACCGCCACAAAATTGCGGATGGAAAACTTCTCATCAAAGCCGGCGAGATGCCGACCCCTGGTCAGCCCGTAGCTAATAAGACGGGAGGGAAGAGGACATGCGCCTGATCCAAAAACTTGGTAACTGGTTCGATCTGCGGCTGCAGCTTGGAACCCCGATTCGCGAAACGGCCAGGCACCCGGTTCCACGCGAGACCGCAAGCTGGTTTTATGTCTTCGGCAGCGCTGCGCTCACCTGTTTCATGCTCCAATTTGTCACCGGCATTCTACTTGCTCTGATCTATGTGCCTTCAGCGGGAGAGGCGTGGAACAGTCTCCAAACGCTTAACCACGGTGTTTCTCTAGGTTGGTTCATACGCGCCCTACACGGCTGGGGCTCGAACTTTATGGTCGCGATTGTCCTGATTCATATGGTGCAGGTCTTCCTCTTCGGAGCATACAAGTTTCCGAGAGAGCTCACGTGGATCGTCGGTGTCTTTCTTCTACTCGTCACGCTGGGCATGGCCTTTACGGGCCAGGTGTTGCGCTTTGACCAGGATGCTTACTGGGGATTAGGCATCGGCGCGTCGATCGCAAGCCGCGTCCCGGTAATCGGACCTTGGGCCGTGAACCTGATGCTCGGCGGCCCCATCATCGCCGGAGCAACGCTTTCACGATTCTTCGCGCTGCACGTATTTGTTATCCCGGGACTACTAATTGCTTTTGTCGGCGTACACCTGCTCATGGTGCTGAAGCTGGGAATCAACGAATGGCCCATGCCGGGGCGCATCGTTCGGCGCGCCACGTATCTCCAGGACTATCACGAACTCACAAAGAAGGAGGGTGTGCCGTTCGTGCCTAACGCGGTGTGGAAGGATATTTTCTTCTCCGGTTTTATTCTTCTTGCGATTGCCGTCTGCGCGGTTCATTTTGGTCCCTTTGGTCCGGGGGGCCAGCCGGATCCGACAATCATTCAGACCGCCCCACGTCCCGACTTCTTCTTTTTGTGGTTGTACGCTCTGCTCTCGTTCCTGCCCCCAGCTGCCGAGACGCCCATCCTCCTGATTGGTCCCGCCATCGGAATCGTTATCCTGCTGGCGCTTCCGTTTGTAGCAGGCGAAGGCGAGAAGAGCTGGAAGCGTAGGCCAATTGCCGTACTCACGATTCTGTTGGTCGCGGTTAGCCTCGGCACTCTGACTCATCTGGCCGAGCACACACCCTGGAGCCCGGTGATGGATGCCTGGAGCAGCCAGCCGATTCCACCACAGTACCTGCAAGGCCGTACAACTTTGGAGCGCCATGGCGCGCTCGTTTTTCAGGCCAAGCAGTGTCATAACTGTCATTCGCTTGATGAAAAAGGCGGTCAACGCGGGCCTGCGTTGGACAGTGTGGCACTGCGTCTCACCGAGGATCAACTTATTCGCCAGGTGATCCAGGGCGGAGGAAATATGCCAGCCTACGGCAAAAACCTCAGCCCGGCGGAAACAACCGCGCTTGTGGCATTTCTGGAAACACTGCATCCGGCTAATCAGAAGCCAGCGCGCAATGCTTCTGAAGCCGCGACTCTGAGTACAAGCGAGGTCTCGCCACGGTAGACCAAGCTATGTCCGAGCCCCATGCCCTGATGTTGTCATGGTGGTTTACGCTCGCCATCACGTTGCCGCTGTTGGTCACAGCATTGGTTTACTTGCGCGGTTGGACTTCTCTTCGAAGTGCCATTCCGACGCTCATCGCCGCTTGGCGGCTCGCATCGTTCATGAGTGGACTCGTTTTAGTGTGGACCGCGGTCGGATCTCCACTCGCTACACTCGATCATCGGTCACTTACGATTCACATGATGAAGCACCTTCTGTTGATGACGGTTGCTGCACCGCTAATTCTAGCGGGTGCGCCCGCGTTTCCGTTGATGTGCGGGTTACCGAAACTCTTCATTAAGAGCCATTCTCCCGTCGCTAGGGTCCCGGGGCAATGGCTCGAACGCTGTCTTCGCCATCCTGTGTTGTGTTGGCTGGCAGGCACGGCGGCCGTAATCGGATGGCATCTTCCGGGTGCATTTCAGTTGGGCATGCGTTCGCAGGGGATTCATCTCTTGGAGGACGCGTGTTTTCTCGTGGCTGGCCTCATGTTCTGGTGGCCCATCGTGCAGTCTTCGCCGAGTGCGACAAGGTCGCCTCAGTGGTCCATGGCTTTGTACCTCTTCCTTGCCACGCTGCCTTGTGACATTCTTTCCGCGTTCCTTGTGTTTTGTAATCGACTGGTCTACCCCTTCTACATGTCCACACCTCACCTGTTCAGTCTGTCCCCCATTGAGGACCAAGAATGTGCAGGAGCCCTGATGTGGGTCTGGGTTACGTTCGCATACCTGATCCCCGCGGTCGCGGTCACCGTGCAGATGCTCTCACCCTCGAACACGCAATGGGAAGGGCCAATCCAAACTGGGCGGCACAGAGCGGCTCGCCGGTCGCCGAACGGTGCAGAGGCGGAGGTGCTCTAAACGTGGCGACGAAACCTCTCCTCATTGTTACGCCTACTCTGCCCACAGCCTCCAGTACCCTCCCGCCAGTTCCCGCCTGTAGCGGGCTTGCAGCAATATCCGATTTTTGGGCCCTCACCAAGTCGAAGTGAACTTCTTAATCGCCATTGCGACCTCACCGGCTTCTTTCTCCGTGGCTGCGGCTTGTTCACTTTCGCTTGCGGATATCCGCACGGCCCGCGCGAGGAGCAATTTGAGACTTCGGGCTCCATTCATGGACCAGTCTGGAAGCGAAGCGTCAAATCGTATAGTTCGGTTCTCGCGGTCCTGGCTTCATCGTGTTCGGGTAGCGTTGGTGAGAAGATCGGAAAATCCCCAGCTTCTGCATCTTATGGAGCAGTGTAGTGCGCTTTAAGCCAAGTTCCGCGGCTGCGCCTTTCGGGCCGCCGACCACCCAACCGACCGATTCAAGCGCGCGGAGAATCAGAATGCGCTCGGAGTCCTTTAGAGTAGCCGGGGCCGGAGAAGTGGTGTTACGCAGAGTTCCTGCCGTCGGCAAAGGATTGGCAAGCACGCCATCGTTGGAAAGCACCACAGCGCGTTCGATCAGGTTCTGCAGTTCGCGGATGTTGCCTGGCCACTGGTAGGACGTGAGCGCAAACATCGTTGTCGGAGGAATGTGCTCGATTTGGCGACTCATCCGGCGGCCATATATGTCGACAAAGTGCGCGACGAGGGCTGGAATGTCTTCCCGACGTTCGCGCAAAGGCGGCAACAGGACCGGAAATACGTTCAGACGGTAGTAAAGGTCGCGGCGAAATTCGCCCCGGTCGGCCATTTCCATCAGATTGCGATTTGTGGCTGCGACCAGCCGAACGTCTACGTGATGAGTGCGAGTACTGCCCAAGCGCTCGAACTCCTGTTCCTGAAGAACGCGCAGCAACTTCGGCTGCAACGCCAGCGGAATGTCCCCTACTTCATCCAGGAAAAGAGTACCTTTGTCTGCTAGTTCGAAACGGCCAATTCTTTGCGCGATGGCTCCGGTGAACGCACCCTTCTCGTGACCAAAAAGCTCACTCTCTAGCAAATCCAGCGGAATGGCAGCGCAATTCAGCCTTACGAAGGGGCGTCCGAAGCGCGAGCTGACGTTGTGAACCGCCTTCGCGATCAGTTCCTTGCCGGTGCCGGTTTCTCCTTGGATCAACACGGTGGAACCGGTGGGCGCAACGCGTTTGACTTTCTCGAGCACCGATTCCAGAGCAGGGCTACTGCCTATGATTTGCTCGAATCCGCGCTGATCATGGTCCTTGTAAGCTGACGCGATTCTTTCGTCCGCTCCCATGTAAGCTCCAGTAGAGACTCCCATGAACGACCTCCTGGTGGCACCCGAATGCACTGTTCTGTCAATGATTTCCGCTTCCCATAGCCGTGCGAACGATCTCAAGCAGGGTGTTGTCGTCGAACGGTTTTGCCAAAAACTCTACTGCTCCCGCTCTCAACGCCTGCAGGCGCATTTCTTCGTCACCATGTGCCGAGATGAAGATGATTGGAATCCTGCAACGTTCAGCGTTCAGTTTGGCCTGCAGTTCGAGGCCAGACATTCCCGGCATGCGGATATCACTGATCAGACATACCGTGTCGCGCTGTTTGCCGGAACTCAGGAATTCCTCCGCCGCCGCAAAGCCCTGTGCAGGCAAGCCAACTGATTCCAGCAGGTCCTGCACTGCCCTCCGCGTCGAGTCGTCATCGTCAACAATAGCGACTAATTTGGTTTGATCCTGACTAACCATCGCGGAAAACTTAGCAGCTTTGAGAAAAGGGGCGCAATCACACCTTGGTACTATGAGCACGATAATTGTTCTGACTAGAGAGGAAGCCTCAATCTTTAGAGGCGTGAGAAAGCGCCAGATAAGGCGGGAGGACAGCGTACTGACACACGGTCTCGTGCCATGCCGTCCGCATTCGCTATTTCCGAGGTGGAAGTTCCAACTTCGCCGCCATTTTGACCAATTCGGCCAGAGATTCAGCTTTCATCTTCCTCATCGCCTGGCCGCGTTGGATCTTCACGGTTGTTTCGCTGGTCCCGAGCTCGGCAGCGACTTGCTTATTGAGCATGCCCGAAACCACAAGGCCCATGACCTCGCGCTCGCGAGGAGTCAGCGTATCGTAGCGTTCTTTCAGCTCGGCAAGATTACAGTGCTGTTGGCGTGTCGCTAGATCGCGAATCAAAGCCTGGTTAATCGCATCCAGCAAGTCGCGGTCCAGGAACGGTTTGGTCAAGAACTCGACCGCACCGGATTTCATCGCCTTCACCGTCATCGGAATGTCTCCGTGACCGGTAATAAAGATGATCGGAATCTGGACGCCCGCGTGCGCTAGCTGGCTCTGAAAATCCAAACCGCTCACTCCGGGAAGACTGACGTCCAGAACAAGGCAACTTGGTCCATCCGGCCGTTTGCTGCGGAGAAACTCCTCCGCTGTCGCGAAGGACTCCGAACGCAATCCCAACGACTCCAGCAGATCTTGGATGGACGCAACTACAGCAGCATCGTCATCAACGATGAACACCGTGGGATCGCCCGCCGAGGTCATCCCTGTGCCTCGAATTGATTGGGCAGGGTGAAGTAAAAGTTTGCGCCGCGGGGAGGGTTGTCGGCAGCCCATAGACGGCCGCCATGCGATTCAACGATAGAGCGGCAGATTCGAAGTCCCATACCGGTGCCGTGAGGCTTGGTGGTGAAGAATGCATCGAATATCTTGTCTACCTGCTGCGGAGGCAGCCCCACGCCGGTATCGCTAACCGACACCAGAAGTTGCTCGTTTTCCGTTCGCTGCGACTTGATGGTGAGCTCTCGCGTCCCGTCCAGGCCCGTCATCGCATCGATGCTGTTAATCACGAGGTTCATCATGACCTGCTGCAACTGCACGCGATCCCCCATAACCCGGGGGAGCTCTGGCGCCAGTTCGGTCCTGACTGCGATCGAATGTCGCGTTGCCTCGCCGTGTAGCAGCACGACCATCTCTCCAATGACTTCGTTTACATCGAGCGACTCCCGCTGCTGAGTACCTTTCTTGAAGAGAAGGCGAATTCGACCGATGATTTCCGCCGCCCGCGTTCCATCTTTCACGATTCGCAGGGCTGCGGCGCGGGCTTTGTCGAGATTTGGAACGTCACCTTCCAGCCAGTGGGAACAACTATTGGCGCTGGTGACCGCGGCGGCAATTGGCTGATTCACTTCGTGCGCCAGGGAAGCGGTGAGCTCCCCCATCGTGCTGACCCGGTTGACATGTGCGAGATCTGCCTCCAGCTGACGCAGTCTCTCGCGTTCCTGTTCTGCCTTTTTGCGATCTTCAACGTCCGTCAGGGTTCCATACCATTTGAGGATGTTTCCATGAGCGTCGCGCAGTGGCACAGCCCGAACTAAAAACCCGCGGTATTCGCCATTGGCACTCCGAACGCGTGCCTCATCCTCGAACGGCTCCCCGCTCGCCAGGGACCTCTGCCACTTTTTGACATGTTCATCAAGATCGTCTGGATGAACCGGGGATCGCCAACCTGCTCCTGAAGTGGCTTCCGCTGACAAGCCTGAATATTCGACCCAACGTCGATTTACCCATTCATTCGATCCGTCGGGCGAGGTAGAAAACGTCAGCGTCGGTACAGTATCAATCACATCCCGCAGCTGCTTTTCCTGGCGCTGCAGTTGCTGAATGCGCAATTGATAGAGTGCCCAAAGCAGCGCTAGAAAAGCGGCTAGACACCCTCCCCGAAACCACCCGGTCTGGTACCAGGCGGCGGCCACGCTGAAGGTCAGAGTGGCGCCTTCCTCGTTCCAGACGCCGTCGTTGTTGCTCGCGATCACGCGAAAGCGGTAATTTGCCGGAGGAAGATCGGAGTAGAACGCTTGACGGCGTGTTCCGGGATCTTGCCATTCCGAATCGTGACCTTCCAGTTTGTAGCGAAACCGCACCTTCTGAGGAGCCACGAAGCTCAGCGCCGTATAGTCAACTTCGAGATTACGAGTCAGGGCTGGAAGACGAAGAGCGTCTCGCGGCGCATAGCTTTTGTGGTCGGCAATAATCTCTTCAACGTGCACGGGCGGCAGTATCGGATTGCGGTCGAGGTGATCTGGGTCGATCATCTGGACGACGTTTTGATTTGCGAACCACAATCTTCCGTCCGGAGACTGAGATGCGTTTGGCCGGAAAGGAGTAGACATAGGTTGGGCGCCGTCGAACACGTCAAGGAGTCTGGTTTTCACCATCGCGTCGGGCGACTTCCACCATCGCTGCAGGTCCGCATTTGGGATCGCAATAAGTCCGCACGCCGCGTAAAGCCAAAGGGTAGCTTTCCTGTCAGAGATGAGGGCGTAAATGAGGTCGCAAGGAAGGCCATTCCGCACGGTGAGACTCTGCACTTTTCCGTTTTG
>Ga0302325_10033658_pt1 | contig 10497 bp, 7 predicted proteins | sample Palsa_T0_2_FD_201948 | JGI IMG/M metagenome (GOLD analysis project Ga0302325, IMG submission 201948) | Peat permafrost microbial communities from Stordalen Mire near Abisko, Sweden - Palsa_T0_2 | ecosystem: Environmental > Terrestrial > Soil > Palsa > Peat permafrost | place: Sweden: Abisko...
GCCATCGTCGTGGCGTTGGCCTTCCGTTCGACGGCCAGAACAACGGTTACACCCCGGCCATCGCCAACGTTCCCGCCTTCATCGCCGAGCTCTACCCGGATCACGCGTACACGAAGATTTTCGACTCCGGCGACGTCTACGTCTTCCGCCTCAGCGACTGATTTGGCTGACCGTACCACCGGAGGGTTGGAGTTGCTCATCATTAATGGTGCTGTTAGAATCCGAACATAGGTTCGAAGCTCGGGAGGTGCCGGGTGGGAGTGATCGCGGCGGAACGGCGGCGGTTCGGCGGCTGGACCTTTGAGATCTTCGAGGAGAGCGGATCGGCAACGCCGGGAGAGGTCGGCGTCTGGCTGGTGAAGGCGCCAGCGGGTGCCGGGCTCGCGACCGGGCACCTGCGCTCGTTCTTCTTTGAACCCGCTGCGTGGAAGCACGCTGAGCACTTCTGCCGGAAGGTCGCCCGGAACGAGTCCTATCGCGACGGCATCGTCAAGGAGGCCCTGGCGTTCCAGAAGCGGGACCGCATTTTCGAGCGCTCGCTGGCGTGGATGGACACCTCCGTGGATTTCGGTCCCCGAAGTGCCATAACGACGGGTCCTGGCATCACCGCAGCCCAAGGCCGGAAGAATCTCGCCGCGATGCGGCTGGCCACCGATCGTCGCGACGTCGCTGCGCGGGAACTGCTGCAGTTCGTCGCGGACCGTCTCGACCAGATAGAGGAAGTGCCAGCCGGCACCTTCGAGCCGTCACGCGAGGTTCTTGACCCCGAGATCGCGCCAGCCGTCCATGCCCTGAACGCTGCCGGCATCGAGACGGTGTTCTCTTGCCAGGGGATCGACGGCCTCGTCGTCATCGAGAACGTGGAACTGGTCGTGCAAAGATTCCACGAGCCCTTGGCCTATGTCCAGTGTTCTTCCAGGTCCTGGGATGCGGCCAGCCGGATCGGCGAGCACCCCGACATCTCGGTCCGTGAGTGGCGGCCTGCCCAGCTTCGCCTGACCAGTCCGCACCCAGACCGCAACAAGGCGTTCCGGCAGGCTGTGGTCGCGCTCGGCCACTCGATGTCGTGAAGCTCGGTGAGTGGGCACGGGCCAACGGCGTTCATCCGAGGACGGCATATCGCGGGGCAGCCGCAGCGGACAACCGTACTGGTGAGTAGATAGGCTGGTGGGCGACCCTGTGGGAGGTTGTGTTCCATGGACTTTGGCTACGACGCCAGAACGCTCGACTTGCGCAAGCGACTGCTTGCCTTCATGGACGAGCGGGTCTACCCCGCCGAGGCGGTGTTCGAAGAGCAGGCCGAGGCGGCCGTCCGCAGCGGTCATCAGTGGGAGCGGGCGCCGGTCACCGAGGAGCTCAAGGCCGAGGCGCGCAGCCGCGGGCTGTGGAACCTGTTCCTGACCGGCAAGGCGGCGAGCGCGGTCGCGAACCTGGCGGGAGCGAGCCTGCCGGACCCGCCGCTGACGAACCTGCAGTACGCGCCGCTGGCCGAGATCACCGGCTGGTGCCCCACGCTGGCACCCGAGGCGCTGAACTGCGCGGCGCCTGACACCGGCAACATGGAAGTGCTGGCCGAGTTCGGGTCGCCGCAGCAGCAGGAACGCTGGCTCGGCCCGTTGCTCGACGGAATGATCAGGTCCGCCTTCTGCATGACGGAACCAGACGTAGCCTCCAGCGACGCGATGAACATCGCCACCACCATCAACCGGGACGGCGACGGCTACGTGATCAATGGCCGCAAGTGGTGGTCGAGCGGCGCGATGAATCCCGGCTGCGAGATATTCATCGTGATGGGGGTGACCGGCGGTGCGGCCGAGGGACACGGGCGCCACTCCATTATCCTGGTGCCGCGCGAAACACCCGGGATCACGGTGAAGCGGGGGATGACCGTCTTCGGCTACACCGACGGGACGCACGGCGGCCACGCCGAGATCATCTTCGACCACGTGCGCGTCCCGGCCGAGAACATGATCGCCGGCGAGGGCGACGGGTTCGCGATTGCTCAGGCCCGGCTCGGTCCCGGCCGCATCCACCATTGCATGCGGCTGATCGGCGCCGCGGAGCGCGCCCTGGAGCTCATGTGCCTGCGGGCCACCAGCCGTACCGCCTTCGGCAAGACCCTGGCGGAGCAGGGCGTCATCCAGGACTGGATCGCCGAATCCAGGGTGCGAATCGAGCAGGCCAGGCTGCTCGTGCTCAAGACCGCGTGGCTGATGGACACCGTGGGCAACAAGGGGGCCCACAGCGAGATCCAGGCGATCAAGATCGTGACCCCGGCGATGGCGGAGTGGGTGATCGACAAGGCGATCCAGGCCCACGGCGGCGGCGGAGTCAGCCAGGACTTCCCGCTCGCCCAGCTGTGGGCGAGCGCGCGATCGCTGCGGTTTGCCGACGGTCCCGACGAGGTGCACAAGAGGTCCCTGGCCCGCCGGGAGCTGAGGAAAGCGACCACCTGAGATGCCATCATCCCAAGAAAGCCACGCCTGGAGAAAGCCACCCGCCTGAGAAACGTCAGCGGCCACACGCACCACGGCCCGTTTCGGCACATAAATAAGGAGAGAACTCAGTGACAGACAGAATCGCGATCGTGACCGGCTCAGCCCGCGGCATCGGTGCCGCCACGGCTCGCAGGCTGGCCGCGGACGGGATGGCGGTGGCGGTCCTTGACCTGGATGAGGCCGCGTGCGCGGGGACGGTGAAGGAGATCGCCGACGCGGGCGGCCGCGCGGTCGCGGTGGGTGCCGACGTGAGCAGCAGCGAGCAGGTCAAGGCCGCGGTGGAGCGGGTGGCGGCCGAGCTGGGCGGGCCCACGGTGCTGGTCAACAACGCGGGGGTGATCCGCGACAACCTGCTGTTCAAGATGACCGACGACGACTGGGATATGGTGCTCGGGGTGCACCTGCGCGGTGCCTTCCTGATGAGCCGGGCGGTGCAGAAGCACATGGTTGATCAGCGTTTCGGACGCATCGTCAACCTGTCCTCCTCCTCCGCGCTCGGTAACCGCGGGCAGGTCAACTACTCCGCCGCCAAGGCCGGGATGCAGGGGTTCACCAAGACCCTGGCCATCGAGCTCGGGCCGTTCGGGGTCACCGCGAACGCGGTGGCGCCCGGGTTCATCGCCACCGACATGACCGCCGCCACCGCGGCGCGGGTGGGCATGCCGTTCGAGGACTTCAAGGAGGCGGCCGCGGCGCAGATCCCGGTCCGCCGGGTGGGTCAGCCGGACGACGTGGCCAATACCATTTCGTTCCTGGTCAGCGAGGGCGCCGGCTTCGTCTCCGGCCAGGTCATCTACGTCGCTGGAGGCCCCCTATGCTGACCGACGCCAGCCCGGACGCGATCCGCGACCGGGTCCGCGCGTTCCTCGCTTCTCACGACCCGGCCCAGCTGGGCAAGCAGGATTTCCTCAACGCCCGCTTCGACGCGGGCCTGGCCTGGGTGCACTACCCGGAAGGCCTGGGCGGCCTCGGCGTCTCCCGCACGCTGCAGAGTGTCGTGGACGCCGAATTCGCGGCCGCGGGCGCGCCCGCCAACGACCCCGAGCGCAACGGCATCGGACTGGGCATGGCGGCCCCGACCATCCTCGCCTACGGTAACGATGAGCAGCAGAAACGCTGGCTGCGCAAGCTCTGGACGGCCGAGGAAATCTGGTGCCAGCTGTTTAGCGAGCCCGGCGCCGGCAGCGACCTGGCCGCGCTGGCCACCCGCGCGGTCCGTGTGAAGGGGGAAGGGGAGGTGGGTGGGGACGGGTGGGTCGTCTCCGGGCAGAAGGTGTGGACCTCCCAGGCACACCAGGCCCGACGCGGGCTGCTGCTGACCCGCACCGACCCTGACGTGCCCAAACACCAGGGGCTCACGTACTTCTCCGTGGACATGACCGCGCCCGGCGTCGACGTCAGGCCGCTGCGCCAGCTCACCGGCGAGGCCGAGTTCAACGAGGTGTTCCTGACCGACGTGCGGATCCCGGACGCGGACCGCATCGGCCAGGTCGGCGAGGGCTGGAAGGTGGCCAACGCCACGCTGATGAGCGAGCGGGTCAGCATCGGCGCGTCCCGCGCGGTGCCGCGCGATAGCGGCATGATCGAGCCGACGGTCCGGACCTGGCGCTCCCGCCCCGAGCTGCGCACGCCGGGCCTGCACGACCGGCTGCTGCGGCTGTGGACCGAGGCCGAGGTGGCCCGGCTGGCGTCGGAGCGGCTGCGCCAGCAGCTCGCCGCGGGCAAGCCCGGACCGGAGGGTTCCGCCTCCAAGCTGGTCTTCGCCCGGCTCAATCAGGAAATATCCGGTTTCGAGGTCGAGCTGGCCGGCAGCGATGGCCTGCGCTACGACGACTGGACCATGCGCCGCCCGGAGCACGCGAACTTCTTCGGCCGCGGCCCCGGCTACCGCTACCTGCGCGCCCGCGGCAACTCGATCGAGGGCGGCACCTCAGAGATCCTGCGCAACATCATCGCCGAGCGCGTGCTCGGCCTGCCCAGCGAGCCCCGGGTGGACAAAGACGTGCCATGGAAGGACCTGCCAAAATGAGCGAGGCCCTGCCCGATCTCCTTTCTTCTGACGCAGAACGGGCACTGGCTGACGCCCTGAGCTCTCTGCTTGCCGACCGGGGCGGCCTGGACAAGGCCCTGGCCCGCACGGAATCCGGCCAGACCTACGACGAGGGCTTGTGGCAGAGCGTCGCCGCGGACCTGGGCTGTGCCGGGTTGCTGATACCGGAAGGCAGCGGCGGAGCCGGCGCCAGCTACCGGGAGGCGGCGGCCGCCGCGGAAGCGCTGGCCGCCTTTGTCGCTCCGGTGCCCTTCCTCGGAAGCGCCGTGGTCGCCACCACCGCTCTGCTGAGCGTGACGGCCGGTGCCGGGGAGACGTCCGCCTCGGTGCGGGCCGTGGCGGACCTGCTCGGCCGGCTGGCGGACGGCGGCACGACGGCTGCGCTAGCGATCCCGTTCGCGACCGCACCCGGCCCCGGTTATCCGACCTCGGTCCGGCTGGCCGGGTCCAGGCCCGGTGACGCGGCGCAGGGGATAGCCCGGCTGCGCGGCATGGTCACCGGCGTCGCCGACGCGCTGCCCGCAGGCGTGCTGCTCGTGCCGGCCGACGGCGTGCCGAGCGGCCTGTACCTGGTCGACATGGCGGCACCCGGGGTGGCGAAGCGCCCGGTGGTGTCGCTGGACATGACCAGGCAGCTGTGCGACCTGTCCTTCGACGACGCGCCTGCCACGCTGATCGCGTCCGGGCCGGTGGCCTCGCGGGCCGTCGAGGTGGCGCTGGCCGCGGGTGCGGGCGTGCTGGCTTCCGAGCAGGTCGGGCTGGCCCAGCGCTGCCTGGACATGACCCTCGCGTACGTCAAGGAGCGCCGTCAGTTCGCCCGGCCGGTCGGGTCCTTCCAGGGGCTCAAGCACCGGCTGGCGGACCTTTGGGTGGAGGTCACCCAGGCGCGCGCGGCGTCCAGGTACGCGGCGGCCTGCCTGGCCACCGGCGATCCTGACGCCAAGGTCGCGGTGGCGCTCGCCCAGGCCTACTGCTCGGAGGTCGCGGTGCACGCCGCGCAGGAATGCGTGCAGTTGCACGGCGGTATCGGCTTCACCTGGGAACATCCCGCGCACCTGTACCTGAAGCGGGCAAAGGCGGACTCAATCGCCTTCGGCACCGCAGACGCGCACCGGGCCGCGCTGGCGTCCCTGGTCAACCTGCCCGCCCGGTGAATAACCCGGTGGCGGGCGCCTTCGTCCCCGCAGAAGACGAGTTGCGGGCCCGGGTCGCCCGGCTGTCGGTGGAGCAGAAGATCCGGCTCCTGACCGGAGCGGACTTCTGGGCGCTCTACCCCGAACCCGACGCCGGGCTGCGCCGGGTGGTGCTCTCCGACGGCCCGGCCGGGGTACGCGGCGAGACCTGGGACGAGCGCGATACGTCCGCGAACGTGCCGTCGCCGACGGCGCTGGCTGCCACCTGGGACTGCGACCGGGTCGAGGGCATCGGCGCTCTGCTGGCGCACGAGGCACGGCGCAAGGGCGTCGACGTTCTGCTCGCCCCTACGGTGAACCTGCACCGGAGCCCTTACGGCGGCAGGCACTTCGAGTGCTTTTCCGAGGATCCGCTGCTCACCGCGCGGATCGGAGTCGCTTACGTGCGGGGGCTTCAGCAGGCCGGTGTCGGGGCATGCGTCAAGCACTTCATCGGCAACGACTCAGAGACCGAGCGGATGACGGTCGACGTCCAGATCGACGAGCGGACGCTGCGCGAGGTCTACCTGGCGCCGTTCGAGGCCATCGTGCGTGAAGCGGGTGTGTGGGCCGTGATGGCCGCTTACAACGAGGTCAACGGGACGACGATGACCGAGAGCCCCCTGCTGCGCGAGATCCTGTACGACGACTGGGGCTTCGACGGGCTGGTCGTGTCGGACTGGACGGCCGCCCGCTCTACCGTGGCCGCCGCAAACGCGGCTCTCGACCTGGCCATGCCGGGCCCGGCCAGCCAGTTCGGCCCATGGGGTGACGCGCTGACCGTGGCCGTGGCGGACGGCCTGGTCGACGAGGCCGTCATCGACGACAAGGTCGTGCGCATCCTCCGCCTGGCCGCCCGCGTCGGCGGCCTGAACCTAAAATCCCCCAATGACCCAAATGACCTACAACCCCAACCGAACTCAACGCCGCCCCTGGAACCACCGGGCGCTTCGGCCGGGTATGGGCCGGCCGAGATCGCTCGGAACCTGCGAGCCACCGCGGCAGCTTCGTTCGTGCTGGCCGGCAACAGCGGCCTGCTTCCGCTGGACCGCTCCGGGCTCGGCCGGGTGGCCGTCATCGGGCCGAACGCCGAAGTCGCCAGGACGCTCGGCGGCGGCAGCGCTACCGTCTTCCCCCCGTATACGATCTCGCCGCTGGATGGCCTGCGGGCGGCCGGTCTCGACGTGGCGTTCGCGCCCGGCGCGCTCTCGCACCTGCGCCCCTCGGCGGCCCGGGTGCCCTGGCTGCTGCGACCCGATGGTACCGGCTCGGGAACCGAGGTCCGGTTCTTCGCTCCCTCCGGTGAGCTGGCCGGGGCCGAGCGGCGTGAGGGCGCCGCGCTCCGGTGGATGAGCGGATTCGGCGCGGCGGGCGCCGCGGAGTCGGTCGCCCGGCTCGAGGTCAGCTGCGTGATCCGGGCCACCGGCGCGGGCCAGTATCAGCTTGGTGTCTCTGGGCTCGGGCATTTCCGCTTGCTCGTAGACGGCGCCGAGGTCCTCGATGTCACCCTGTCGCTGCCCGAGGGCGCGGACGTGGTGGAGGCGCTGATGGCGCCTCCGCAGCGGCTGGCCCCGGTCAAGCTGGCCGCCGGCCAGGCGGTCTCCGTCCTGCTTGAGCACGATGTGCATTCCTCGCCGATAGCGGGCATCGGCACGTTCTTCGAGCTCAGCCTCGAGGTGCCGCACGGCACCGATGACGAGGAGATCGCCGCCGCAGTCGCGCTGGCGGCGGCCAGCGATGTGGCCGTGGTCGTGGTCGGCACCACGGCTGAGGTGGAGAGTGAGGGCTTTGACCGTACGTCGCTGGCACTGCCCGGACGCCAGGACGAACTGGTCCGCCGGGTCGCGGCGGCCAACCCGCGGACCGTGGTGGTGGTCAACTCCGGTGCCCCGGTCCTGATGCCCTGGACCGAGGAGGTGGCCGCGGTGCTGCTGACCTGGTTCGGCGGCCAGGAGTTCGGGCGCGCGCTCGCCGACGTCCTGCTCGGGGACACCGAGCCGGGCGGCCGGCTGCCCACCACGTGGCCCGCGAGCGAGGCCGGCCTGCTGTCCACCCAGCCGGTCGACGGCGTGCTCGCTTACACCGAGGGTGCGAGCATCGGCTACCGCGGCTACGACCGTGACGGCCGGGTCCCCCTCTACCCGTTCGGCCACGGCACCGGCTACACCACCTGGTCCTACGATTCCCTCGCGGTGGACTGCGACATCCCTGGTACCCGGGACGTGCCGGGGGTGGCGGTCTGCGTGCAGGTGCGCAACACCGGCGCGCGGCGCGGCCGGGAAATCGTCCAGGTATACGTGTCGCGTCCGGATTCGGCGGTGGAACGCCCGGTCAAGTGGCTGGCCGGCTTCGCCGTCGTCGAGGCCGACCCGACAGAAACGGTCGACGTCGGGGTCCTCATCCCCGAGCGGGCCTTCCAGCACTGGTCAGGTGAGGGCTGGACGCTCGAGCCTGGCACCTTCACGCTCGCGGCGGGACCCTCGTCGGCGTCCCTCCCGCTGGCCGGCCGGGTCGAGCTCGGGTAGCGGGAGGCTGTTACCCGCTCCGCCGGTGCCTGTGACGAACGGCGTCCTGGGTCCCGTTCGTCGCGGGTGGGCGCTAACCGGCTTCGTCTGAGCGGGTCTGAGGCGTTTTGTCGCCGGGGCAACCAGCGTCTCTGTTACAGCAGCGTGACACGGCACGAAACCCTTGCTGACAGGGGTTTTACTGCCCGCGGCCTGCTCCGCGCGGCCTGTCAGGCCACCCGCGTCGACATGGCGAATTTACCTTGCCGCCACTCGTTACCGGCCGCGTAACAAACGGGCAACACTACCGAAACTCGCGCATGGGACACATGCCTTGCAGGAATACGGAGCGGCCGGGGTATAGCCAGCAGAAGTTGGACCCCTAAAGGCCCAATTGCCCCATGGAGGCGTAGTGAATCCATATCCCGCCTGGCTGAGCTCAGGGGATAACTCCTGGCAGATGACCGCGGCGACGCTGGTCGGGCTGATGTCCATCCCGGCCCTGGCTGTGCTGTACGGCGGCCTGGTGCAGAAGAAGTGGGCCATGAACACCGTGATCATGGTGTTCGCCACCTTCGGCCTTACCCTGATCGCCTGGGTGCTCTGGGCCTTCAAGATGGGCTTCGGCACCCCGCTGATCAGTACGTTTGTCGGCGATCCGCGGACCGTCCTGGGCGCCGCCGCCGAGCAGGGACAGGCGAACATCCCGCTGCTCAACGGCCTGATGCCCGCGTTCAGGTTCCCCGAGTCGTCGCTGGTGTACTTCCAGTTCGTGTTTGCGGCGATCACGCCGATCTTGTTCATCGGCAGCGTCATCGGCCGGATCAGCCTGAAGGCCTGGATGATTTTCGTGCCGCTCTGGATCACGTTCGCCTACTCGGTGAACGCGTTCCTGCTGTGGGGCGGCGGCTACTGGGCGGGCAAGGGCGCGCTCGACTTCTCCGGCGGCTACGTCATCCACCTGGCCGCGGGCGTGTCAGGCTTCACCGCGGCGTGGATCATCGGGCCCAGGCTCAAGCGTGACCGCGAGCGTGCTATCCCGAACAACCTGCTGTTCGTCGCGGTCGGCGCCGGGATCTTGTGGCTCGGCTGGAACGGCTTCAACGGCGGCGACCCCTACTTCGCCAGCCAGGACGCCTCGGCCGCGGTGATCAACACCAACCTCGCGACGGCCGTGGCCATGATGACCTGGATCCTCATGGACATGTTCCTGAGCAAGGAGAAGAAGGCGACCTTCCTCGGCGGTGTCAACGGCTTGATCTGCGGCCTGGTCGGCATCACGCCGGCGGCCGGCTACGTGAACGGGTTCGGTGCCATCGTGATCGGGCTGGTCTGCTCTTCGGTCGTCTGGGTGGCCTGGTACACGCTGCCGAAGTACGTATGGCCGTTCAACAAGGTCGACGACGCGCTCGGTGTGGTGTACACGCATGGCATCGCCGGGTTGTTCGGCGGCCTGCTGGTCGGCCTGCTGGCTGACCCGAAGATGATCGAGTACATCGGGCTGGGCAAGAATCCGTCGATATCTGGCACCGGGTTGTTCTACGGGCACCCGAAGCAGCTGGCGATCCAGGCCGGTGCCGCGCTCACGATCATCATCTGGGACTCGGCCGTCACCTTCGTGCTGCTGAAGGGGATCGGCCTGTTCGTCAAGCTCCGGATACCCGACGAAGACCTGGAGATCGGCGACATCGCGGTGCACGGCGAGGAGGCGTACCCGTCCGAGGACCTGGTCAGCGTCGGGTCCTCCATGGCCGACGAGGCATCACCGACGTCGATGGAGCCGAAGACGGCACGCACGACGGACGGGGGGTAGTCTGCCCCGCTCCTAGGGCCTGCGCTGCGTGCGGCCGCAGCGTAAACCGGACGCGCGTCCGGGCACCCCAAGCGGGTGCCCGGGCGCGCGGTCGGCTGTCTGGCCTATATGCCGGTATAAGTCGTTACCGGTATATAGGCCGCCGGATCATAGCGGTAACCTGGCTGGCGGGGTGAAACTATGACCAAGCCTGTTGTCACGGCAACAACCCTGGTCACGGAAGATGGTGTCCCGATCGAGGCCATCCATCTTCCCGGGACCGGGGACCTCGCGATCGTGGTCGCGCATGGATTCACGCTGTCGTGGCAGCGACCTAATGTCTGGCGCATTGCCAACCGGTTTAACCAGACGGCTGGCGTGCTGACATTCGACTTCCGTGGCCACGGACGCTCCGGTGGCCTGTCTACGCTGGGTGATCGCGAGATCAAGGACCTCGACGTGGTGGTCGCCTACGCGCGCC
>Ga0302325_10033660_pt1 | contig 10497 bp, 8 predicted proteins | sample Palsa_T0_2_FD_201948 | JGI IMG/M metagenome (GOLD analysis project Ga0302325, IMG submission 201948) | Peat permafrost microbial communities from Stordalen Mire near Abisko, Sweden - Palsa_T0_2 | ecosystem: Environmental > Terrestrial > Soil > Palsa > Peat permafrost | place: Sweden: Abisko...
GGTCTACGGCCACACCAAGAACCTGATCCTCATCATCGTGGCCGTGATCATCGGCACGGTCATCGGGGTGCCGGCGGCCCGCATGGTGAAGATGACGGCCATGCCCCAGATGGTGGCCATCTTCAACGGCGTCGGTGGTGGCGCGGCCGCCCTGGTCTCGGTGACCGAGTTCATCTCCCTGCCGGGCAAGTCGATCGCCATCTACAAGATCTGCGAGATCCTCTTCGGGGTCCTCGTCGGGTCGGTGTCCTTCGCCGGCAGCGGGGTGGCCTTCGCCAAGCTCCAGGAGCTGATGACCGGGCGTCCCATCACCTACAAAGGTCAGCAACCGATCAACGCCGTCGTGGGCCTGGCCATCCTGGCCGTGCTCGTGGCCACGGTGGTGACCGCCAACACGGCGCTGCTCGTCGTGGTTCTCGTCCTCTCCCTGGCCCTCGGGATCATCTTCGTCCTGCCCATCGGCGGCGCCGATGTCCCCGTCCTCATATCGCTGCTCAACTCGTTCACCGGTCTGGCCGTGGCCGCCTCGGGCTTCACCTTGAACAGCAATCTCCTCATCGTGGCCGGCACCCTGGTGGGGGCCTCGGGCATGCTGCTCACGCGGATGATGAGCAAGGCCATGGGCCGTTCGCTGCCCAACATCCTCTTCAGCGCCTTCGGATCGGTCATCACCGCCACCGGGGCCGACGGCGGACCCGAAGGTCGGACGGTGCGGACGGGGACGCCGGAGGACGTGGGTGTGCTCCTGGCCTACGCCCGGAAGGTGGCCATCATCCCCGGCTACGGCCTGGCCGTGGCCCAGGCCCAACACGTGGCCCGGGAGCTGGCCGACGCCCTGGCCGAGCGCGGCGTCGAGGTCTACTACGCCATCCACCCCGTGGCTGGCCGGATGCCGGGGCACATGAACGTCCTCCTGGCCGAGGCCAACGTCCCCTACGACCAGCTGGTGGAGATGGACGACGCCAACCCGCAGATGCCCACCACCGACGTGGCCCTCGTGGTGGGGGCCAACGACACGGTGAATCCGGCGGCCAACAACACGCCGGGCAGCCCCATCTACGGGATGCCCATCATCCACGCCGACCAGGCGACCAACGTGGTCTTCCTGAAGAGGTCGATGCGGCCGGGGTTCGCCGGGATCGACAACGAGCTGCTCTACGACCCGAAGACCACCATGCTCTTCGGCGACGCCAAGGACACTCTGTCGGCCCTGGTGGCCGCCGTGAAGTCGGCCTGAGTCAGCTGACGGAGACGGCCCGGGCCTCCGCCATGGTGGGCGACGGGCCGCCGTCGACGAGGTGGGCGAAGACGAGGAACCCCTGACTCGTCTGGCGCGCCGCCGAGACGATGACCTCGACGGCGTCACGACCGACCAGATGGGAGGCGTCGTTCACGACGACCATGTCCCCCTCGGGCAGGTAGCCGACGGCCTGACGGGGCTGCCGGCCGGCCTTCACCAGGTCGATGACCAGGCGCTCGCCGGGGGGGTGGTCGGGGGCGAGCTCGGACATGAGGCGGCGGAGGTCGACGGCCTCGATGCCCTCGGCCGCCGCCCTCTCGGCCAATTCGCCCGAGCAGGTGGCCAGCCGGACGTGCATCCGGTGGGCCACGGCCAGGGCCCGGTCGTCGGTATCGTCGAGCTCGGGAACCTCGTCCTCACTCATGCGGACGTTCACACCGCTGGCCCGGAGCGAGTCGATGGCCTCGAGGCCGCGACGGGCCCGGCGCGAGGAGACGGGATCGGGGCTCTCGGCCAGGGCCCGCACCTCGTCGACGACGAAGCGGGGGACCACGATCCCTCCGGCCAGGAGCCCGGAACGTCCGAGGACGAGGAGATGGCGGTCCATGACGGCCGAGCTGTCGATGAGCAGGGCACTGTGCGGTGGCGGGTCGTCGGGCCTCTCGACGAGGTGGGAGAAGCCGGCCGCCCTGATGATCTCGCGACCCTTGGTGATGCCGAGCCGTATCCCACCGGCGCAGAGGACCCAGGCGAGGACGGCCACCACGGGGTAGTCGACGCTCGAGTGTACGAGGGCCACCAGGGGGAGACCGGCCACCAGGCCGGCCAGCAGCCCCGTGGTGCCCACCACCGAGCCGGCGAAGACCTCGCCGGCCGGCATGGACCGCAGCTCGCGGACGGCCTGCACGACCCCACGGTCGAGCAGCCGGCCGCCGATCCCGCCGGCCAGGTAGGTGACGAGGGCCCCCAGGGTGATCCCGATCAGGGGGGCGGTGGAGTGGCGGCCCATGTGGTCGCCGATGGAGAGCCCGCCGATGACCCCGGCGATGACGAGGAACAGGCGGAAGACCTCGACGAAGAGGACGTCGGCCTTGCGCCGGGGGGGAGTGTCCGGGGCGGCCGCGTGGACCATGCCGCCCAGCCGGTGCCGGGTGAAGAGCCCTGCCTCACCGGCCGGGTCACCCCCCGGGTCACGGTCGGGGCCGTCCAGGGAGCGATCGGGGGGCGGCGGGACGCCCGTGGCTGTCCGATGCTCGAGAGTCACCCCCAATTCATCGACCGGAAGAGCCACGCGCTGAAGGTCCGAGGCGGAAATGCCGACACCATTTCTGGCCATTCCCAGGCACGGCCTTGTCAGATCGTGCCCCACCCACGACACTTGGAGACCTTCGCGAGCCGGCACGGCCCCCCAGACCCCATATCCGCCCCGGCCGCCCTGTCCGCGGTCGCCCTCCGGCGCCGGCTCCGACCCTGAACGGACCATCGGGGACGATCGTCCCGGCCTCCGACCGCCGGTGGACCACCCAGAGACGAGCTGATGAAGACCCGATGAACCGACGACGGCGAACGAAGACGGCGCCCTCGGTCCTGGGCGACCTCGAGCTCCTGACCACCACGGGCGAGAGCGACGTCCTGCTCCGGGGGCTGACCCTCTCGGCCACGGGGGACGCCGTCGGCGTCATCGGGCCGGATTCCCAGGTGCTGCGGTCCTGGTCGTGGTCGGAGGTGACAGAGTTCCGGGCCGACGGCTCGGGGCCGGGATCCGACGGTCGGCCCCGCCAGATGCTCGAGATGGCGGCCGGGGACCGGCGCCACCGGTTCCTGGTCGACGCCGCCGACCTCTCGGCCTTCCTGACCGCCTTCGTCGACCGGCAGTCCGAGGAGCGTCGCCGGGCGCCGGCGCGCCATGCGCGGACGAGGCCGAGCGGACTGGCCGCCGTGGTGGGCCTGACCCGCTTCCTCGGCCTGGTCCGGCCCCGCCACGCCCGGATGCTGCGGGTACGACCGGTCTTCGCCTGCCTGGGGGCGGTGCTGCTCATCGGGGGCGGGGCCACCCTGGGAGCGATCGGGACGGGCGGGGCCCAGGCGGCCAGCGCCCCCGGCCCGGCCGGGGGCGGGGTGTCGATCATGTCCCGGATGTCGAGGGAGTACGCCTCGAGGATGACGGCGCTCAACCTGCCGGCGGCCACCACCCCCCCGGCTCCCGCGCCGCCCTCGCTGGCCGGGTCCCCGGCGCTCAAGACCCACGAGGTCTTCGGCTTCGCCCCGTACTGGACGCTGCCCGAGGCCACCGGCTTCGAGGTGGCCGACCTGACCACCATCGCCTACTTCAGCGTCGACGTGAACGGCGACGGGTCGATCGACGAGTCGGGTCCCGGCTGGACAGGCTACGAGAGCCAGGACCTGGCCGACCTCATCACCAGGGCCCACGCGGCGGGGGCCCGGGTGGTGCTCACGGCCACCTGTTTCGGCCAGAGTGCCCTCAACCAGCTCACCTCCGACCCCACCACGGCGGCCAAGAGGCTGTCGAGCAGCCTCATCGCCCTCGTCTCGGCCAAGAACCTGGACGGGGTGAACTTCGACTTCGAGGGCCAGGGCAGCGCCGACCAGGCCGGCCTGGACACCCTCATCGCCCAGGTGTCGGCGGCATTGCGGGCAGCCGATCCCCACTGGCAGGTGACGATGGACACCTACGCGTCGTCGGCCGGAGACCCGGGGGGCTTCTACGACATCGCCGGCCTGGCCCCGAGCGTGGACGCCTTCTTCGTCATGGCCTACGACATGAACGCCAGTTCCCCGTCACCCACGGCCGCCCTCACGGGGTCGGGCTTCACCGACCTCGACGCCCTGGAGCAGTACACCGCCGTGGTCCCCGCCTCGAAGGTCATCCTCGGGGTCCCCTACTACGGCTACGACTGGCCCACCACGGGCCCCGGCCTCGGGGCCACCGCCACCGGCAGCCCCACCCCGCTCAGCTACGCCCAGATCGCCGCCGCCAACCATCCCGTGTACTGGGATCCGGTCACCCAGACGGCGTGGACGTCGTACCAGGTGGGGACCCAGTGGCACCAGACGTGGTTCGACAACCCGACGTCGTTGGCCCTGAAGGCCCAGCTGGCCGGCTTCTTCCACATCGCCGGCGTGGGGGTGTGGGCGCTCGGGATGGACGGGAACGACCCGTCCATGCTGGCGGCGCTGCTCGGCAACGCCCCGGTGGTGAAGAACTTCGTGGCCGGGCCCGGGGCGAGCACCCCCACCACGTCGACCACCACGACGACGACCGACGGGCCGGGGACGACCGACAGCTACGGCGGGGTGTGGAACGGGTCGGCGGTCTCCCTCACCGCCACCGTCCTCGCCGCCCTGCCCGACGACGGTGAGGGGGAGCCGGCGGGGACGCTGAGCGACTTCTCGACCAACGACCCGGCCTACGGGTGCCTCACGTCGGGGGGGACCCTCCCGGTGAGCGAGCTCGTGGCCGAGCCCGGCGTCTACGTCGTCACGGCCCAGACGCCCACGGACTGTGTCGACGGGACCTGGACCTTCGCCTCGGACACGGCCGGCGGCGGGGGGACCACGACGACGACCACGAGCACGACGACGACGTCGACCACCACCACGTCGACCACCACCACGACGGAGCCCCCGGGCCCCTGACGCCGGGCCCCTCACTGCGGGCCCGACGGGGCGAGTCGCCGGGGGCCGGGGCCGGGTGCGAGGATGGCGTCATCGCCAGCAGGGAGGTTGACCGTGACGACACAGCAGACGGAGTCCGTGGGCGGCATCGATCTCTCCGACCTCGAATTCTGGCGCGCGCCGTTGGTCGACCGGGCAGCGGCCTTCAAGACGCTCCGGCACGAGCGGCCCATCTCCTTCTACGAGGAGCCGGAGGTCGACGAGTCCCTGCCCTTTCCCCAGGGGCCGGGCTACTTCGCCATCACCCGGTACCACGACATCGTGGAGATGAGCCGGCACCCGGAGCTGTTCTGTTCGGGGAAGTCGGCGACGTCGATCTTCGACATGCCCCAGGAGTTCCTCGAGTTCTTCGGCTCCATGATCAACATGGACGACCCCCGCCACGCCCGGCTGCGACGGATCGTGTCGGCCGCCTTCAATCCCCGGATGGTGAGCTCGGTCGAGGACAGCATCCAGGAAGTGGCCGACTCGATCATCGAAACGGTGCGCGAGGCCGGGGAGTGCGACTTCGTCACCCAGGTCTCGTCCCGCCTGCCCCTCCAGGTCATCTGCGACATGATGGGGATTCCCGCCAGTGACTACGACACCGTCTTCCACGCGTCGAACGTCATCCTCTCCATGGGCGACACCGAGTACGTCCCCGAGGGTGCCGACCCCGTGGTCACCTTGCTCAACGCCGGAGCCGAGCTGGCCCAGCTCATGGAGGGACTGGCCGCCTTCCGGGTCGACAACCCCACCGACGACCTGACCTCGGCCCTGCTCCACGCCAACGTCGACGGCGAGTCGCTGACCAAGGCCGAACTGTCGTCCTTCTTCATTCTGTTGCTGGTGGCCGGCAACGAGACGACCCGCAACGCCATCTCCCACGGCCTGTGGGCCCTGACCGATCACCCCGACCAGCGGGCCGTCTGGATGGCCGACGTCGAGGGGGTCACACCCACCGCCGTCGACGAGATCGTCCGGTGGGCCACGCCCGTCATCTTCATGCGCCGGACGGTGACGGAGTCGACGACGCTGTCCGGACACGACTTCCACGAGGGCGACAAGTGCATCCTCTTCTACAACTCGGCCAACCGCGACGAGGACGTCTTCGACAACCCCGACGTCTTCGACGTGACCAGGACGCCCAACCCCCATATCGGCTTCGGTGCCCCCGGCCCGCACTTCTGCCTCGGGGCCCATCTGGCCAAGCGCGAGATCACCGTGATGTACCGGGAGCTTTTCCGGCACCTGCCCGACATCCGGGCCACGGCCGAGCCCGACCGGCTGCTGTCGAGCTTCATCAACGGGATCAAGCACCTGCCGTGCGCCTTCTCCCCCGGCCCCCGGTGACGACATGAGCACCAGCGGCGAGCCGTCCCCGGGTCCCGACGCCCGGATGGGCCACGGGGTCAAGCAGCGCGACATCATCAAGATGACCGAGGACGAGGTCGACGAGTTCCTCCACGGACGCCGGGCCATGACGATGTGCACCATCAACCACGACGGGTCGATCCACGCGGTGGCCATGTGGTACGGGTTCCTGGAGGGGGCCATCGCCTTCGAGACCAAGGCCAAGTCCCAGAAGGTCCAGAACCTCCGGCGCGACCCCCGGATCACGGTGCTGGTGGAGGACGGCGACTACTACGAGGAGCTGCGCGGCGTCGAGCTGGTGGGGACGGCCGAGATCGTGGAGGACCCCGACCGGATGTGGGCCCTCGGGGTCGATCTCTTCGAGCGGTACTACGGGACCTACACCGACGACCTGAAGCCGTTCGTGGAGACCATGCTCAACAAGCGGGTGGTCATCCGGGTGGGGGTGACCCGGGTGGTGACCTGGGACCACAGCAAGCTGGGCCTCGGGTCGACCCGACCGGCCGACTGAAGAGGCGGGCGGGAGGCTGAGGCCCGTGGCCGTGGTCGGTGGTGCGCCCTGCCACTGAAACACGTTTCACCGTCGCTGGTACTGTCTCGCCTGCCCGGACCGCCGACAAGGGGGAGCGACGATGATTCTGGACCGGTTCCGCCTCACCGATAAGGCCGCCGTCGTCACCGGGGCGGGGCGGGGGATCGGAGCGGCCACCGCCGTGGCCCTGGCCGAGGCCGGCGCCGACGTCGTCATCTCGGCCCGGACCGAGGACCAGCTCCGGGGGGTGGCCCAGAAGATCGAAGCGGCGGGGCGGCGCGCCGTGGTGGTGGTGGCCGACCTGAACGACCTCGACGCCGTGGCCGCCCTGGCCCCGGTGGCCACCGAGGCCTTCGGCCGGCTCGACATCGTGGTCAACAACGTGGGGGGGACGATGCCGCGGGCCTTCCTCGAGACCTCCCCCCGCTTTCTCGAGGCGGCCTTCCACTGGAACGTGTCCACGGCCCACGCCCTCACCCGGGCGGCGGTGCCGCTCATGCTGGCCGGCGAGGGCGGCTCCGTCGTGAACATCTCCTCGGCCATGGGCCGGACCCAGGCCCGGGGCTTCGCCGCCTACGGGACGGCCAAGGCGGCGCTCTCGCACTACACCCGGCTGGCGGCCACCGATCTCGCCCCCCGGATCAGGGTCAACGCCATCGCCGTGGGCTCCATCGCCACCTCGGCCCTGGAGGTCGTCCTCACCGACGACAATCTGCGGACGACGATGGAGGCGACCACGCCCCTGAAGCGGATAGGGGACCCCGAGGACATCGCCGCCACCATCGTCTACCTGTGCTCGCCCGCCGGGGGCTACGTGACGGGAGCGGTCGTCCAGGTCGACGGTGGTCTCGACCACCCCAATCTCGACATGGGCCTGCCCGATCTGTGACCGGCGGGGCCGCCGGTGCCGATGGGTGGACCAGGTGAGGGCAACGACAACTCGAAGCGAGAGGCAGAACAAGGAGGCCCGGTGAGTCACCGCGTGGTGGTGTGGGGAACGGGGAACGTGGGCGGACACGCCATCATCGGGGTCGACGCCCGGCCCGACCTGGAGCTGGTCGGCGTGTGGGTGTCGAGCGAGGCGAAAGTGGGACGCGACGCCGGCGAGCTCGCCGGCCTCGACCGCCACCTGGGGGTGGCGGCCACCGGCGATGTCGACGCCATCGTGGCCCTGCGGCCCGACTGCATCGTCCACACGGCCATGGCCGACAACCGGTTGATGGCGGCCATCGCCGACCTGACCCATCTGTTGGCCGCCGGGATCAACGTGGTGTCGAGCGGTCCTGTGTTCCTGCAGTACCCCGAGGGGACGGTCCCGGCCGAGATGATCGATCCCCTGCGCAACGCCGCCACCGCCGGTGGTGTCTCGCTGTGGGTGAACGGGATCGATCCCGGATTCGCCAACGACTGGCTTCCGCTCATGCTCACGAGCGTGTGCGAACGGATCGACGAGGTCCGCTGCTACGAGATCCTCAACTACGCCACCTACGACCAACCGATGGTGATGTTCGACATCATGGGGTTCGGCCGACCCCTGGACGACATCCCCATGCTGCTGCAGCCGACGGTGCTCACCATGGCCTGGGGCAGTGTGGTGCGCCAGTTGGCCGCCGGACTCGGTGTCGAGCTCGACGCCGTGGAGGAGAGCTACGAGCGCCTACCCGCCCCCGAGACGTTTCCCATCGCCTCGGGGACCATCGAGAAGGGCACGGCGGCCGGCCTGCGCTTCGAGGTGCGGGGCATGAAAGGGGGCCGACCCCTCGTCGTCCTCGAGCACGTCACCCGGCTGCGCGACGACATCGGTCCCGACTGGCCGCAGCCGTTGGGCCAGGGCGGCTACCGGGTGCGGGTGACGGGCGAGCCCAACTACACCCTCGACCTGCAGATGCTCGGCAGCGACGGTGACCACAACACCGCCGGCCTGAAGGCCACGGCCATGCGCCTGGTGAACGCCGTCCCCGCCGTCGTCGACGCTCCCGCCGGCCTCCTCACCGCTCTCGACCTCCCCCTCGTCACCGGCTGGGGGCTGGCCGGCTGAATCGTCAGTGGAACCGTCGGCGCCTCTCGAGATCGGCTCCGATGGGGGGAGGTTTGGCCATTACCCCCGGCGCCGGCCGGTGGGCCTGCTCGGCCACGGTGACCAGCTCCACCACGAAGTCCACGTCGGCGGTGGAGTCGAACCGGACGGTGATCCAGTCGCCGCCGCTCGGGCGCAGTCGGACCCGGTCGTCGGCCTTGAGCGCACGACGTCGCTCAGCGATGACCGGTCGGGTGAGACGGACCTCGATGTCGCCGTCCCCCTCGAAATGGGCGATCTCACGGCCGTTCACCCAGTAGGCCGTCCCGTGGCCGAACATCGACTCACCCACGGCCACACCGGGGACGGCCTCCAATCGGCGTCGGAGAGGGGCGGCGACGTCGGCCACCGGACCAGTCTGGCCGTCGGGCCGGTGCTGCGCACCTTTGTCGTCCCGCGCCCCCGGGGACGAGGTACGTCGGGCGTAGCATGGCCCATGACCTCGGTGTTGTGGCTGCGCTGGGTACTGGTGGCTATCGGCGTCGTCGTCGGTGCTGTGCTCCTCACCCATCACCACGTCCTCCTCGGGCTCCTACTCCTGGCCATGGCCGGGGTGAGGGCCGCCATCGTCGTGGCCATCGGACGGCGCCGGGGATGGCGCCGGGCCGCCTGGCGGGCCCGGCGGCCCGGCCGGTTCGGGCCGCCGGCGTAGCTCAGCCCCGGGCGCCGAGAGCTCCCGGTCCACCGGCGTCAGCGCTCGATGCGCAGGCCCCGCCGGATGGCGTCCTCGACGGGCGAGTACCCGTCGGGCCGGTCGAGGACACACGGCTCCCGGCTGGCCAATGGAGGCTGGGCCATGAGTCGCGGGGAACGACCCCGGACCGGCTGGGCGCCGTGGACGAGGAAGGGATGGCAGAGGTAGACGTCTCCCGCGCCCCCGGTGGCCAGCGCCACCGGACGGTCGCTCGACAGCCGGTCGGCGCGCGCCGACACCTCCCGGGCGTTCATCCCCTCGGGACCGCTGTTGCGGAGCACCGTCGTCACGTCGAGATGGGATCCGACCCTGATCCGGGTGGGGCCGTCATCGGTGCCCACGTCGGAGAAGAGGAAGAGCATCAGCAGGGCCCGCCCGCGGGAACAGAGATTGACCCGCCATTGACTGAAGTCGTCGGGGGCGGAGACGTCCCCCTCGGGAGGAAAGCTGCCGTCGATGTGCCAACCAGTGTCCCCGGGATCGTCGGGGTGCGGGAAGCGCACCACGAAGTAGCCGAGATCGGGTCGTCCGAGCCACCGTCCGGTGCCGACGAGCTGGTCCCAGGCCCGGTGGAGCCGTTCGTCGCCGGCGGCCCGGGCGAAGGGTCGTCGATCGGAGGGTACGAGCCTCACCACCGGTGTGTCCCACGAGGACGGGTCATCGGGGCTCCGCTCCAGATCGGCCCAGATGACCTCACGACCGGCGGCCACGACATCGGGGGACACCGCCCCGGGCAGATGGACGTAGCCGTCCTCCACGAACTGGTCCACCTGCGTGGCGTTCAGCACCTTCCGCTTCATATGGTGACTCCCTGGGGTTTCGGTCCGGCCGGTTCCGCTCCGTCAGTCCGCCGCCTCGCCGGCGCGGACCGGGTGCATGAGCGGCGGCTGAGGCATCCCGGCCGG
>Ga0302325_10033661_pt1 | contig 10497 bp, 10 predicted proteins | sample Palsa_T0_2_FD_201948 | JGI IMG/M metagenome (GOLD analysis project Ga0302325, IMG submission 201948) | Peat permafrost microbial communities from Stordalen Mire near Abisko, Sweden - Palsa_T0_2 | ecosystem: Environmental > Terrestrial > Soil > Palsa > Peat permafrost | place: Sweden: Abisko...
ATCTCCGACAACATCCTTCTCTACTTCAAGCGCCATGTGCAGGACCCGTCGTCGCCGTTGTACAAAAAGGCGTTCGGCCCGATCTTCCCCAAGGACTTCGCCCGCGACGTGGCCAACGACACCTTGCCGCAGGTTTCGTGGATCATCCCGCCCTTGGGATACGACGAGCACCCACCGTCTCCCCCTGCGGCCGGGATGTGGTTCACCCACCAGGTGTTGAACGCTCTGGTGTCCAACCCCAAGACCTGGTCCAAGACCGTCCTGTTCATCATGTACGACGAGAACGACGGGTTCTTCGATCATGTGAAGCCACCGGTGCCGCCGGCGGGGACGCCCGGGGAGTACCTGACGGTCGACCCCCTGCCGGCTCCGGCCAAAGGCGTCGCCGGACCCCTCGGCCTCGGCTTTCGGGTGCCGCTCCTGGTGGTCTCGCCGTTCAGCCGGGGCGGATACGTGTGTTCCGATACCTTCGACCACACGTCGCAGCTGCGATTCCTCGAGACACGATTCGGGGTGAAGGCACCCAACATCACGGCCTGGCGTCGGAGTGTGACCGGCGATCTGACCTCGACCCTGCATGTCGGATCACCCGACACCTCCGTCCCGGGTCTGCCGGTCACCCAAGGAAGAAGCGATCCAACGGTCAAGAGCGAATGTTCGGCGTCGCAACTCATCGAGTACGACCTCACGAACCCTGCGCCTTATCCCGTCCCGGTAAACCAGAGCATGCCGTCGCAGGAGCCCGGTCCCGGTGTGCCCGTGCCGACATGAACCGCGCCCTGTCAGCCGAGCTGGAAGTGCTGCTCTCAACATGCCTGTCGTCAATCTCATTCCGTAGATGAACCAGGGGCACCTCGAGTTCTGCGCCAGTGACCAATGGCGCCAGATGGTGCAGGACGTGATCCTTCCCGAGGCTTTGCGGGGAGTCTCCCTGGGTGACGACGTGATCGAGGTCGGGCCCGGGCCAGGGTTGACCACTGACGTGCTGCGAACACGCACGGCTCGACTGACGGCACTGGAATTCGATCCGGACCTTGCACGCGCGTTGTCGGATCGTTTGATGGGGATGAACGTGGACGTCGTGCTGGGGGACGCCACGGCCACGGACCTACCCACCGGCCGCTTCACCGGTGCCGCCTCGTTCCATATGCTCCATCACATCCCGACCACCGACGGCCAGGACTCGGTCTTCTCCGAGCTGGCCCGGGTGCTCAGGCCCGGTGGAATGCTCGTCGCGGCGGACGGAGTCGAAAACGAGAGCACACGGCTGTTCCACGCCGATGACATCTACAACCCGATCGACCCCGAGACCCTGGACCGCCGACTGACCCAATGTGGCTTCACGTCGATCGACGTGCGTGTCTACGACCTCGGATGGATCTGCACCGCGGTCGGAGTCGCCTGAGGTGACATGGCGCGCGAGGCGGACTAGAGCTCGGGGATGGGCGCCGTGGAGGAGTTCCGAGCTTAGGCTGGGTGGAGTTGACGCCGTTGCACCGAGGCGCAGAACAAGAGGGGGTTGCATGGGCTTGCGCGTCGGCACCGACATCGTTCGGGTTGACGACGTCAGCGCGTCCGTCGCTCGCTTCGGTGACCGCTATCTCGCCCGTGTGTTCACCCCGCACGAGATCGCCAGCTGCACGGGAGCACCCACCGTTGCGGCCGACTCCCTGGCGGCTCGTTTCGCAGCCAAGGAGGCCACGATCAAGGTACTCCGCCCAGCCGACGCCATGCCCGGCTGGCGAACGATCGAAGTGCGACGACATGGGTCGGGGTGGTGTGAGCTCCATCTGACCGGACAGGCCGCCGAGCTCGCGGCCGAGGCGGGGATCACCGAGCTCGCCGTCGGTTTGACCCATGAAGGCGGCTATGCCGTCGCCGTGGTGCTCGCGCAATGCGCCAGCTGACCAACACAGCCTGTGGGTCACACGATCCGGGCGGTCGACGCGGTGAGTGACCCGTGACGAGCGACTCGTTCGCGGAGAGGGTCCGTGACCAGATGCTCGATTCTGGAGTGCTCATCGCCAGTTCCGTCGACGGCGTCTACGGCCGTTCCGGCACGTACGAGCTCGTGGCACGGGCCCTCGAGGACTTCTTCACCCGGCTCGGCTCTGATGTGGTGGAGGACTACGTCCGCTTTCCTCCCGTGCTTCCCCGGGAGGTGTTCGAGAAGACCGGTTACGTGTCGTCGTTCCCCGACTTGATGGGCTCGGTCCACTCCTTTGTCGGTGACGAGCGTCAACACGCCGAGCTCCTCCGCCTGGCCGAATCGGGCCAGCCCTGGGCGCAGTCGCTGGAGCCGACCGACGTGATGCTGTGCTCCGCTGCTTGTCACAGCCTCTATCCCAGCTACAGCGGGGAACTCCCCGAGGGCGGCCACAAGCTCCAGGTGTCGGGCTGGTGTTTCCGTCACGAGCCGAGTCGGACCCTGACGCGGATGCAGTCGTTCCGGATGATCGAGTACGTCTGTGTGGGCACCGCCACTGATGCCGCCGCGTCCCGAGAGCTATGGATCCGCCGGGCCCGAGCCGCCCTTGGCGATCTCGGCCTCGACTTCGACGTGGTCACCGCGAACGACCCGTTCTTCGGACGAGGTGGCCGTCTGCTGGCTCGAAGCCAGCGCGACGAGGAGCTCAAGTTCGAGTTCGTCATCTCGTTCGACGCCGACTCGCCCCCGGTGGCCATTGCCTCGTCCAACCTGCACTTGGACCACTTCGGCCAGACCTTCGGCATTTCCACCGCATCGGGAGAGGTGGCCCACTCCACGTGTTTCGGTTGGGGGTGGGACCGGATCGTGTTGGCCCTGTTCTGTCATCACGGCACCGACCCCGACCGGTGGCCCGACGGTCTTCGATCGACGCTGTGGCCATGACGTCGGGAACCAGCGGGAGGCCCATCTGGTTCGGACCGACACATCGCCCGTTGTTCGGAATGGTCCATGTTCCCGATGGCAACACCGCCCGGGCCGGCGTCGTGCTGTGTTCTGCCCTGGGCCGCGAAGACCTGTTCGCCTACAGCGCCTATCGGACCCTGGCCGAGCGCCTGGAACGGCAGGGGATCGCGGTCTTGCGCTTCGACTACGACGGGACCGGCGACTCCGCCGGGGCGCAGGACGACCCGGCCCGGGTGGCAGCGTGGACCGCATCCGCACGGGCCGCCCTCGACCTGATGCGAGCCGCGGGGCCGCCCGTGGTGGGCGCGGTCGGAATGCGCATGGGGGCCACGCTGGCTGCGTTCGAGGCGCTTCGGGCTCCCCTCGACGCGCTGGTGCTGTGGGACCCGTGCCGGTCGGGACGCTTGTTCCTACGCGAGCAGCGCGCACTGCACGCGTTGAGCGTCGGGGGCGAGGACCCCAAAGATGGTTCGGTCCAGACGCCTGGCTTCCGCTATGAGGCGCAGACCGTGGCTGATCTCGGTGCCCTCGACATCACGGCCACCCAGGGACCCATGGCGGATCGGATCTACTGGCTGAGTCGGCCCGATCGGAACCACGATGCCAGCCTCGAGGCGCGGCTGGCGAGCGCGGGGCACGTCGAGGTTGGGTCTGCGCTCGGACAGCACGAGATGCTCACCGTCGACGGTCGTCTCAATGCCGGTCTGGAGCAGACGCTCGATCACCTGGTGACGTGGTTGTCGACGGTGGCGGCACCCGACCCCGCGCCCTTTGACGCCAGACCTTTCGACCGATCGGCGGTGTCGGCGGTCGTCGGTCACGACGCCCAGTCCCGACCCGTCGTCGAGCGCGCCGTCCGAATCGGAACCGCCGGGATGTTGGGAATCGTCACCGAGATCCAGGAGACGGCGAGCCCGGTCACCGTTCTGTGTCTCAACACCGGCAAGTCGCGCCGCATCGGGCCGTCGCGCCTGTGGGTGGAACTGGCACGCCAATGGGCCGGCTGCGGCCTGCGGACACTGCGGGTGGACCTGAGCGGGCTCGGTGACAGTGGGACCCATCCCGGACGGCCCCGCGACGCCTTCTACCCCGTCGAGGCATCGGCTGATATCGAGGACGCGGCACGGTTCGCGGCACCCGACGACCCGTCGCGCGTGGTGCTCATGGGACTGTGCTCGGGCGGCTATCACGCTCTGTACGGCGGGCTGGCGCTGGGCGCGGCGGGAGTGTGTGTCTTCAACCCGAACGTCAAAGTCCCACCGACACTCCGGGCGCAGGCCGGTGCGAGCGCGAGCGGCCCACGACCGTTGTCGGCCCGGGTCAGGCGATGGGCTTCGGACGTGGCCGGCCATGAGCGTCCCAGTGCGGTGCTCGATGCAATGCCCGAACGGGCATGGTGGGTCTTCAACCATCTGGGCCTGCGCCGATCCCCGGTCGACCTCTTCGCACGCTTGGTGGACGCCGGCTCCGACGTGCTGGTCGTGGTGGGGGCCGAGGCGGCGGCACGGATCCAGCGCGGCGCTTACCGGTCCATGCGCAAGCTGGCTCGTTCCGAGCGGCTCGAGTTCGACGTCATCGACAACCTCGATCACGCCATGTTGGGTGCCGACGACGTCCGCCGCGTGTCCGACATCGTGTACCGCCATGTGCGCAACCGCTTCGGGTCCCCTGGCACCGCCGACGAAAAGGTCGACGCGATCTCACCCGGCATCAGAGGCGAGGGCGAAGCACCGCCCTCTTGAGACACTCATCGCCGGCACAGGACTTCACCGTGAGGGACGACGAACCACGCGTCGTCGTCCGATGCCCACTGCCGCCACGCCTGTGCCAATCGATCGAGGTCCGCTTGTGTGGCGAGACCGGCCGCGACGGCCTGGTGGGCGAAGCTCGAACGAGTGAGCCGATCGGCCCACAGTCCGCCCCACCACGTGCGTTCGTCGGGAGTGGCGAAGCACCACGAGCTCGCCGACGCCACGATGTCGTTGAAGCCGGCCCGTCGAGCCCAACGCAGTATCTGGCGCCCGGCGTCGGGCTCGCCGCCGACCGCCCGCGCCACTCGTTGGTACAGCGCCCGCCACTCGTCCATCTCCGGGTCTTGGGGGAACCAGAACATCCCCCCGTAGTCCCCGTCGCGAGCCGCCACGATGCCACCGGGCCGGCACACCCGGCGCATCTCGACCATCGCCGCGGTCGGGTCGGGCAGGTGCTGGAGCACCTGGTGGGCGTGGACCACGTCGAAAGCCCCGTCCTCGAACCGCAGTTGGTGGACGTCTCCGACCTCGAAGCTCACGTTGTCACGTTTCTGGCTCGTGGACTCGGCCCGTGCCTCGGTGAGGACGCCCTCGGCTCGGTCGATTCCGAGCACGTGCCCTTCGCTCACATAGCGGGCGAGTCCCACCGTGATCGTGCCGGGGCCACAGCCGACGTCGAGCACCCGAGCACCGGGCTCCAGCCACGGGATGAGATAGGCGGCGGAGTTCTCGGCCGTCCGCCAGCGATGGGACCGCAGGACGCTTTCGTGGTGGCCGTGCAGATACCGGTGGGAGGCGTCCGCCATACCCTCCATGGTCCTGCCATCCCGTCGGATAAGCAAAGAAGTACTACGAATCAGTGAGATAAGATTCACTTATGGCTCGGTCGGACTGGCTCCGGACCTTCGTCGCTGTCTACCGCACCGGCTCGGTGACCGAGGCTGCCTCGCACCGGAGCCTCACCCAGCCCGCTGCCAGCCAGCAGCTCGCCTCGCTGGAGCGTGTGCTGGGTGAATCGCTGTTCGTGCGCAAGCCCACCGGCATGGAGCCGACCCAACGAGGACGGGCGCTCTACGCCCGGGTGGCCGAGCCCCTCGACGGGCTCGAGGGTGTGCTGCGCGACCTCGACGCCGGGAACGTCGCGGCGCCCGAGCCCCCGGTTCGTTTCGGCTCCAATCCCGAGTTCTTCGCGGCGGAGGTCCTGCCCCGTCTCGTCGGCGTCGAGGTGGCGGTGTCCGCGACGTTCGCAAATGACCATGAGCTGTTCGCGCTGTTGGACCGGGGCGAGCTCGACGTGGTGGTCACGAGCTCGACGCCGCCTCGACGGAGCGTGAGCGCCACGACGCTGGGTGCCAGTCGCTTCGTCTTGGTGGCGGCGCCGCACGTGGCGCCGTCCACTGCCTTTCCTTCGCTGGAGCAGGTGTCGACATGGCTGGTCGACCGGTCGTGGGTCTCCTACAGCCTGGAGCTGCCCCGGACGCGTCGCTTCTGGCTCCACGCGCTGGGTCGGCCCTTCGCGGCTCGAGTGCACATCGTCGCCCCTGACCTCCGGGTCGTGCTCAGGGCCGTCGAGCTCGGTTTGGGGGTCAGCCTACTGCCCGAATTCCTCTGTCGTGAGGCCGTGTCCGATGGTCGGGTCGTCGAGCTCTATCCGGTGTCGCAGCTGACCCCCGAGGAACCCTGGTTCGCGTGCGTCGGTCAAGCCGGCACCGCTCGGAGCTCGGTACGCGACTTTCTCGGAGCCCTGCAGGCCTGAGCGCGTCGGGTCCGAACCGGTGTCGGGCCATTCGGCTCGTCATGCCACCAGTTCAGGTTCTTCCCACGCGAGGCCCTCTCCGTCGACCAGCTCGGTGCCTTCGCCCGCATTGAGCGAGACCCGCGCGGCGGGAACCCGGACCAAGGTTGCCACCATGACCAGGGCCACCAAGGCAAACAGCGCACCGGCCTCGAAGGCGACGTTGAGGCCGTGGACCATCGCGGCGCGCGCCGCGCCACTGGCGCTCGACGTGGCCGCACCAAGTTGTGAGTGCCCGGTGACCGCGCCGAACACGGTGACGAGCACCGCCAGCCCCAGCGCGGCGCCCACCTGCTGGATCACGTTGACCAGACCCGACGCGGCGCCGGCGTCAGCGGGCTCCACACCCGCCAGTGACGCGCTGGTCAACGTCACGAGTGACGTTCCCGATCCGACCCCGAGCAGCACCAGAGCGAGCAGAACCTGGGGGTAGCTGGCGCCTGCGTGCAGGCGGCTCGAGAGCACGAGGCTCACGACGGCCAAGGCGATCCCCCACAGCATCAGGGTCTTGGGGCGTACCCGGTTCATGAGGACCTTGCTGGCCAGTTGGGAGGAGAGGAACACCGACGCCGGGACAGGCAGGAAGCTCAGGCCGGCCCGCAGGGGTGAATACCCCTGCACGTCCTGGAGGAACTGCCCGAGGAAGAAGAACATCCCGTACATTCCGGCGTAGACGAGGCCCCGTGAGACGTTCGCGGTCGTCCGGGTGGTACTTGCCAACAGACGGAGCGGCAGAATCGGCTCTTCGACGCGCGACTCGTTGTGCACGAACACGGCCAGCAGGCTCGCTCCCACCGCCAGCGCGCCGACGGTCAGGGGATTGGACCAGCCACTCGTGCCCGCCTCCACCAGGCCGAGGACGACGCCGGTCATGCCGAGGACCGAGGTGATCGCTCCCGCCAGGTCAAAGCGGCCTTGGCGCCGCTCGGTCTCGATCAGGACGGCCCGTCCCACCAGGAAGACCACCAGACCGATGGGCACGTTCACGAACATCACCCATCGCCACGACACGAGCTCGGTGAGCACCCCCCCGGCCACGAGCCCCAGGGCACCCCCGGCCGCGGACACGGTGGTGAACAGCCCGATCGCCCGTACCCGTTCGGGACCTTCGGAGAAGTTGCTGGTGAGGAGGGCGAGCGAGGACGGGGCGGCCAGGGCGGCACCGACTCCCTGGAGGGCTCTGGAGCCAAGCAGCATCCAGCCGGTCAGGGCGAAGCCGCCGACGAGCGAACTCAACGAGAACAGGGCGATCCCGAGGAGAAAGGTACGGCGCCGCCCCAGGAGGTCCCCCGCCCGGGCCCCCAGCAGGAGCAGGCCGCCGAAGGTCAACAGGTAGGCGTTGAGCACCCAGGAGAGCCCGGTGCCCGAGAAGTGGAGCCCCCGCTGGATGTGGGGCAGGGCCACGTTGACGATGGTTGTGTCCAGGACCACCATGAGCTGGGCGGTCAGGATGACGAACAGGAACACCGACGGGCGGGACAGGCGGCGTCCCAAGGACAACGAAGCGGGATCTCCTGCACGGGGGCGCGACGGCAAAACGGCAATGGGGGGCATGTACTTCGACCTTTCGTACTGGTACTCTGACAACTAAGCGGAAGCTGTCTCCGGTTAGTATACGGAGGGTGCCTCCGTTTAGCAACCCAGGTTCTGGGTTGCGGAAGGATTTCTGAGATGACCGCTCAGCCGCAGACTGCGACAACCGTGGACGAGGTGACCCCGTCGCCGGCAGGCGAGGGGGATGCCCGTCCTATGCGGGCGGACGCCCGCCGTAACTACGAGCGCCTGGTGTCGGCGGCCCGAGAGGTCTTCGCCCAGAGCGGTGGCGATGCGTCGATGGAGGCCATCGCCAAGCACGCGGGCGTCGGGATCGGAACGCTCTATCGGCATTTCCCGACGCGGATCGACATCGTCGAGGCCGTCTACCGCACCGACGTGGATGAGCTGGTCGAGGCAGCCGAGCGGCTCGTGGGAGAGTGCGCGCCGTGGATCGCCGTTGTCGGATGGCTCCAGGCTTTCGTCCGTTACGCCCAGACCAAGCGGACGTTACTGAGCGAGTTGCACGAGGCCTTCGAGAAGAATCCTCAACTGAAATCGGTATCGCGCCAGCGCATCGAAGGCGCCTTGCGAACCGTCCTGGCCCCGGCCCAGCAGGCCGGCGTGGTGCGCGCTGACGTCGACGAGTCAGACCTCATGCAGCTTCTCAGTTCGATGTGCATGAGCGCGACGGTCACCGCGGCACAAAGTGAGCGACTCCTCGTGGTGATCCAGGACGGTCTGCGCCTTCCGGCCTGACGCTGCGATTCACCTGAGACCGAGCTCGGTCAGGGCGTCTCGCCGAGCCCCCGGGCGACGAGGGCAATGGCCGTCTCGATCAGCGCTTCATCTGCCACCTCGGGTTGGAGTACCCCGAGTAACCCGATTCCGTGGAACAGCACGGCGATGATTCTCGCCACGCGCTCGGGCGACTCCAGTGGCTCGATGCCTTGTCGTTTTCGTTCAGCCACGAGGACCTCGGCGATGCCGCGCACGTTCTCGTCTTCGAGCCGTGTGAGCTGTTGCCGGGCCGTCGGGTTGCGCACGGCGTAGAGCCAGAACTCCTGGTACAGAAGACCGAAGTTGCCCGGTTGGCGGGTCTGTTCCCAGATCAAGGCGGCGAAGTCCGACAGTCGGGATTCGGAGGGAACCTCCGACGCCTCGAGCGTTGCCCGAAGCGCGTCCATCTCCCGGTCGTAGTTCGCCTTGAACAACGCCAGGAACAGGTCCTCTTTGTTCTTGAAGTTGGAGTACACCGCGCCTTTGGTGAACCCGGCCACGGCCGCCACTTCATCGAGTGAGGCGCCGTGGAACCCCCTGTCTGCAAAGACCTGGGCTGCGGCCGCCAGCAGGTGGTCGCGGGTCTGCTGCCGCCTTCGCTCGGGGGTGAGAGGTTCGATCGCCATAGGGGGTTGCGGTACCGCTCAGCATAGTAGATACTGATAAGTATGTACGATCCGAGTCAGTATCAGATGGCGTGTCTACCGTGACGTCCGGCCTGATGCTCGAGGCCTCAGGCCTGCGGAAGTCCTACGGCACGAGGACGGCCCTCGCCGGCGTCGATCTCGAGATGAGGCCGGGGGAGATCGTGGGACTGCTCGGACCGAACGGTGCCGGCAAGACGACGTTGGTGTCGATCCTCGCCGGGCTTATCCGACCCGACGCCGGGACGGTCCGCATCGGTTCGATCGATGCGCTCGGGCACCCGCACCAGGCCCGCCGGCTGCTTGGACTCGCACCGCAGGAGACCGGGCTGTATCCCACGTTGACGTGTCGACAGAACCTTCGGTTCTTCGGGGAATTGGCCGGCCTCCGCCGGCGCGAACTGCGAAGCGCGGTGGAGGGGGTGGCATCGGCCCTGCAACTGACCGACCTCTTGGATCGCCACGTCCAATACCTGTCGGGTGGGGAGCGCCGTCGCCTCCATACCGCGCTGGCCCTGGTCAATCGTCCTCCGCTGGCGTTGTTGGATGAGCCCACCACCGGCGCCGACGTGCGGACCCGAGCCCAGCTGCTGCAGCTCGTGAGAGAGCTCGCCGCGCATGGCTCAGCGATCCTGTATTCGACGCACTACCTCACCGAGATCGAACAGCTCACTGCCTCCGTGGTCATCCTCGACCACGGTCAGGCCATCGCCCGCGGCAGCGTCGCACAACTGGTCGCCGCTCACGCCACCAACGTGGTCGAGCTCACGTTCGAGGGCCCGGTACCACCTCTGCTTGGAAGCGCGCTCGGCGCATCCATCGAGGCAGAGGGCTCGATGCTTCGGGTCCGCACCCATGAGCCGGGCAAGGTGACCGCGGCGATCCTGGCCGACCTCGGCCCCCGTGCCAGTGAGCTGCGATCACTCGAGGTGGTCCAACCGAGCCTCGAGACTGCGTACCTCGAGCTGACTGGTCGGCGTTATGAACACGGGACCCGGAACGGGGCGACACGTGTCGCCTAGCAGGACCGTCGCGATCGTCCGCCACGAGTTGCGGCTGATGGGCCGAGATCCGTTTCCGATCCTGATCCTGGTGGTGTTT
>Ga0302325_10033662_pt1 | contig 10497 bp, 10 predicted proteins | sample Palsa_T0_2_FD_201948 | JGI IMG/M metagenome (GOLD analysis project Ga0302325, IMG submission 201948) | Peat permafrost microbial communities from Stordalen Mire near Abisko, Sweden - Palsa_T0_2 | ecosystem: Environmental > Terrestrial > Soil > Palsa > Peat permafrost | place: Sweden: Abisko...
CTGGGCGTGCCGCTCTCTGGATGCCAAGCGTGGCGACTTTGTTACTGGGAGCTTGTTGTCCGCTGAAGTTGCCTTACTGTTTCTCCTGTTCTTTCCGAAGCCCCAACTCCTTACCACGCGGCTGACGACCGCCTATGGGAGCTTTTACACCAAATCGGATGTAGCCGCTCTTTTTCCGCAAATTATTTCCTTCATGAAGACGCATACACGCAATGGAAAGGATATTCTGGTGTTGCCGGAACCTCCCAGCCTCTATGTTTTCGCCGGGATGGATGCTCCCAGCCGTATGTATTCGCTGGTGCCGGGGTATGTAGCGCCGGATCAAGAGCAGGCTTACATCGATGAATTAGTCGCCAGCCAGGTACGCTATGTCCTGATTGCCAATCGCAGCATGGACGAATACGGAGTGCCAGGCTTCGCCCAGGGTGGCTATAATCCCTCGATTTATCGATGGCTTATGGCGAACTACGTGAAAGTGGGGCAGTTTGGTCCGCAGCCGAACGCGCCTTGGCCGCCCTACGTCATGTGGGTATACGAAAAGAAGCAGCCATTGCAAGGCAACTAACCGGCAAGAGCAACGTCAGGCACCTCTGAAATCGGCGCTCCGTCCGCACATAAGTCCCCGATGCGCCTGCCCATCATCTAACTGGCGATGACCCAGTCCGCACGCAAGATCCTTCTGATTGCCGGCGTTGTCTTTGTGACGCTCACCGTCGTCTCGTCGGTGACGCTGTACGCGCTGCGCGGCCGGCTGAAGAATGCCCTTACCAGCACGCTTCGCGAGAAATTCCATAGCGATGTGCAAATCGACAATTTGCAGGTGGTAGTCTTCCCTCATATATTGATCACGGCCGAGGACATCGTTTTGCGAATCAACGGCCGCACCGATGTTCCGCCGTTGATCGCTATTCAGAAGTTCACCCTGTCCGCGAGCCTCTTGAATCTGCTTCGAAGGCACATTTCCGGCGTGCACATCGAGGGGCTGCAGATTCACATCCCTCCTCGCCCTCCGGGTTCCCCTCCGAACCCACAGAAGAAACCGGGGCAGAAGATTAACTTTCCGCTGGTGATCGACCAGATCGTCTCGGACAACGCGGTCCTCGAAACCTTGCCCGGCGATCCTAAACATGTTGCGAGGGATTTCAATATCTATCACCTGGTCCTCGATTCGTTCTCCTTCGAAGGCCCGGCTACGTTTCACGGCACTCTGACCAATCCTCTGCCGCTTGGGAGGATCGATACGCAAGGCCAATTCGGCCCCTGGAACGGCGAGCAGCCCGGCGACACATTCGTTTCCGGAACGTTTCGCTATTCCAACGTGGATTTCAGCTCCATCAAGGGTCTTTCCGGCACGATGACTTCCTTCGGAAAGTACGATGGCACCCTCGATCAGATCAACGTGGAAGGGGACACCGCAATGCCCAATTTCGCGCTTGCGGTGGCCGGCAACCCCATGTCGCTCACAACCCATTTCATCGCCGTGGTGGACGGCACCAATGGCGACACGTTTCTGAAATCGGTTCAGGCGCGTCTAGGTGATTCGCCCCTTAGCGTTAGCGGAGAGATTGTGGGCATCCCCGGCGTGCAAGGAAAACAGATCATGCTGGACGCAACTTCGCAGAACGCACGGGCCCAAGACATGCTTCGTCTGGCCGTCAAAGGCGGCTCTCCCATCGACGGCACTTTCAATCTGCACGCCACGATTGACTTGCCGCCGGCGCCGCCGAACACCACCGACGTGCTCGAGCGTCTGTCCCTGCACGGCCAGTTTGACATCGGAAAAGCCCGCTTTACCAATTCCGGAGTGCAGAGCAAACTGGACTCCCTCAGCCGCGCGGGCCAGGGGGAGCCGAAAAACGAAGACATTCAAGACGTGATCTCGAATCTTCGCGGCAGATTTGCCGTCGAACATGGCGTGGTCAATCTCGCAAACATTGCATTCGAGGTGCCTGGGGCGGGCGTGCAACTTGACGGTTCCTATAACATGCGCGACGGAGCCATGGATTTCCACGGCCATTTGAACCTCGACGCCAAGCTCTCGCAGACCACTACGGGAGTCAAATCCTTTCTGCTCAGGCTCGCCAATCCATTCTTTAAGAAGAACGGCGGCGGGTCCTCCATCCCCATCAAGATTACCGGCACCCGCGACCATCCTAGTTTCGGACTCGATCTCCATCCCCAAAAGTAGTGACGTACCAATAAAACACAGAACGAGGAGGCGGATTGACAAGTCCGCCTCCCATCCGCGGGAGCCCCCACTAGGGTCCGGACTGAGGAAATGCCTCTCTAGCTGCAGATCAATTTTCCTTCGTGTTGCTGTCGCAAGAAACTTGCGCGTAGCGCGTAGCTTGATGGAGCGCGCCGGAAATTCGAAGCCCCTACTCTGTTCGACGGCCCCCCACGAGCAGGATAATGCCCCCCGCGATTGCTATCGCGCCAACGATGGGCGGCAGTGGAATTGATTTATGTTCTTCCTTCGTTGCTTGAATCGGGCCTAGATCCAGCACCTTCTTATGCGTGGTGTAAGTAATTCCCTGGTAGGCCATCGAAATGATCCCTAGCACCAGCAATGCGAACCCGAGCAGTGTGGTTGTCTTCATGAATCCTTCTTCCCGTCGGGATTTTCTTCGTCTGTTCCGACGACTAAACTTGTACGCCATCGTCGCAACGGCCTCCATACCTCTAATCGTGTAACGGCGAAGCCGGAATCGTGTAAGCCCCTTCGCCACTCGCGCGTGCTTTTTTGTTTATCTGCGCCTCGTGAAGTGCTCTATGCCCAATGTAAAAATTTCCCAGCCAGTCTAGCCTCACGAGTATGTTCGAGTCTGTCCGGCAGTCCAGTAAGGTCTGCACAATCAATGCATTGCATTGCGTGTTGCAAAGCCTCTCTTTCTGGCTCCTGAAATGCCTATAATCCCCTTTGAAAAAAGACAAGATTTCCTAAACCTGCCATCAAGCTGATGGCATCATAGAAGACGTGAATTCCATTCTGCCTGGGAGGAACAACATGAGCGCACTTCGTCTAGTTATTGCGGATGATCACGAAGTTGTCCGCAAGGGTCTCCGAGCGGTTCTGGAAGCGCGGCCAGGATGGGAAGTGGCAGCGGAAGCCAAGGACGGAAAAGAAGCCGTCCAAAAAGTCAGGGAGCTGAAACCGGACGTAACCGTCCTCGACATCAGCATGCCGCTGCTGAATGGCCTGGAAGCAACCCGCCAGATTATCAAGGATGACGCCAGTGCCAGGATTTTGGTTCTCACCATGCATGAAGCCGATCCTCTGATTCAAGAAGTGTTGGACGCAGGCGCGCGCGGCTATCTCTTGAAAACCGATGCGAGCCGCGACCTGGTGACCGCGGTGGATGCGCTGCGAAACAACAAGACCTATTTCACGTCGCGCGTTGCAAAAATGGTTCTGGATGGCTACCTGAATAAGAAATCCAGCCCCAAGCATGGCGAGTCGGCCGCGGGACCGCTGACGCCGCGACAGCGCGAAATCGTACAACTGCTCGCGGAAGGCAAGAGCAGCAAAGAGGTGGCTGTCGCGCTTGGCGTGAGCGTCAAAACCGCCGAAACCCACCGAGCTAATATCATGCGCCGGCTGGACTGCCATTGCGTGAGCGACCTGGTCCGCTACGCCGTTCGCAATCACATCGTGGAAGCCTGATCCAAAAAGAATAATTTCGCCATAAACCCTAATAGGGCCACAGAGCCTTATCCATACAGGCTTCCGCCCACGTCCCTAGAGGGTTCGACGTATTCCGCCTGATCTCAGGCTGTGGGATTGTGAGACGGAAGCGGACGGCCTATCTCAACGCAAGAGGAGGATCCAATGAACTGGGATCGAGTCGAAGGTCAATGGAAGCAATTTTCCGGGAAGGCACGCGAGAAATGGGCAAAACTAACCGACAGCGATTTGGAAGTGATCAAGGGCAAGCGCGACCAGCTCGTTGGTAAAGTGCAGGAGCGCTATGGTATCGCCAAGGACGCCGCGCAGAAACAGGTGGATGAATTCGCCGACACTCTTGACGATCAGGCCGATGTGGACGACACGGTAGCCGTACGCAAAGCTCGACCCGCCGGCCGCTGACGGCGTGTCGCTGAGATTTCACCAGCAATCGCCGTGTCTGACTTACAGGGTTGGACCCGTCACGAAGTTTTACCGGACACGGCGATTGCAGTTTTCCCCGCAAAAAACTTAACTTGAGATACTGGTAAGGCGCGACGGTTAGTCGTGCAGGACGACGCTCAGCAGCGAACTGTTTACTTCCAGGGTCCCGTTGTACTTGATAAAACCCAGCTTCCTGAAGCGATTCATGAAAAAGTTCACGCGTGATCGCGTGGTCCCGATCATTTCCGCCAGAGTCTCCTGCGAAAACTTGGTAATCACCTTGAGCGGCTTATCCTCCTGGCCATAGTGCGCCAGCAGCAGGAGCGTGCGCGCCAGCCGCTTTTCACTGGAATTGAAAAGCTGGTCGATCAGGTCCTCCTCGACCCGGATGTTGCGTCCCAGCATGTAGGTGATGAAGCGGTCGGACAGATCGTGTTCCGTGTGCAACACGCGCATCATCTCCTTCTTATTGATATCGAGCACCACGACCGGTGTGGCCGTTGTGGCCGTGGCCATGCGTACCTTCTGCCCGGCCAGGGCCCCTTCGCCGAGAAAATCGCCCGGCCCCAGGATCGCCACGACCGCTTCCTTCCCGGCCTTGGAGACCACGGAGAGCTTCACCGCGCCTTTTTGAATGTACATGACGCTTAAGCCTGGATCTCCTTGCGAAAAAATGGCTTTGTTTCTTGCAAACTCCCGGATTTGACGCGAGATGCCCGCCGAGTCGAGAAAGGCCTGTACATCGAAACTGGGAATTCTTTTCTCTGAGTTCTTTGTTTTCATGTGGTTTCGCCTGGTAAAGGCTTCGATTCCCTCAGCCCCACCGTGCCTTGGTTGCGCCATGTCGACGCCTTCCCATCTTTCACGATACAGCATTCTGGGCCCCTTCGGGGAAATATGTGCACAAAGGGACAGCTATCTTTTGCCATTCCCTCTAATCTGGTTGGCGCAGGGCGGTCAGGTGAAAGCGCGAACGTGGCATTACAAGAAAAATCTTGGTCTTCATGAGCGTGTTTTAGAAAGGTTTCGCAAAAGGACGGAGTGACTCAGTGAGCAGACTTAATGTAAGCAACTTCGCATGGGCGATCGGTGTGATCTTCGCGGTGCTTGGCCTGCACTTCTACTATGTGCGCGAGATAGTGGCCTCTATGGTTTTGTTCAGCGTGATGTTCTTCTCGGTGGGTCTGGCGGTCCTGACGGTGTTCTTCATCTGGTACGCGGGCAATCGGATCGTTGTCTGGGCTCGCCCCGCGGACGTGAATGCCGCTGTGCTGCCCCGCCCGCTCGCCTCGCACGCAAAGTCTTGAGCGGCGAAGTAAGGATAAAGGAACAACGGTTTTGGCCATTGTGGCCTTTGCGATCCGCATGAATCCAAGGTCGAAGGATTTCGTGATGGCGGGGGGGAAATGAAAGCAGTCACGTTGGCGGGAATTGTGCTTGTGATTCTGGGTGCCCTGGCCCTCATCTATCAAGGGTTCACTTATACGCGGGCGAAGAACGTCCTCGATGTGGGGCCTATTCATGCCACCGTGGACACACAGCAGCATGTCCCCCTTCCGCCCATTTTCGGGGGACTGGCGCTGGCCGCGGGAGCTATCCTGCTCGTTACAGGAGCGAGAAAACAACTCTAGCAGAGCGGCGGATATCGCCGCCAATGCCCCTCGACGCTGGACTCATGATGGTCTATTGCTGACGCTGGTCGTGGTCGGCGTTTTGCTATCGCTGGTCAATAACTTCATACCCATGGCCGGATCGATCAAGTCCATCTTGAATGCCGTGGTGCTGGTCGGCGTGGTTTCGTGGCTCCTGAACATTTTTGGACTCTTCCATTCCCTTCCCTGGCTCCACGTCGGAGCGTAAGCGCCGGCGAGGCAAGACTCGTTCCGATCGGCCTGAACGCTGGTTTACGTGGACAAAATGCGTTTGTGTGCCTTACAGAACAGACTCGGTTCTTCCCGGGGTTTAGCATCGCAGTCGTTGGGAAAGTTTCTATTTTCATCTGGCGATCAGACCTCTCAGACAAGCTTTGGCGCCAACGCCTCATAGCCGGTCACGTCAGCAGGCCACAGTAAGCACCAGACAGGTTCTGACATTTCCCAGGAGGAAATGAAATGAAGATCATAAAAACAGTTCTAGCTGCACTCGTACTCTGCTTGGTCGGCACCGCGTTCGCTCCGGCCGCGCGGGCCGATGACTATAATCTCAAGACCATCGTCACGTTCAATGAGCCCTTTGAGGTTCCCGGGCAGGTTCTGCCCGCCGGAACCTATACCATCAAGTTGATGAATTCCCGCAGCAACCGCAACATCGTGCAAATCTTCAATGCCGATGGAACTCACCTTATCACCACGGTGCTGGCCATCAATAACTACCGCCTGACGCCGACCGGCAAAACCGTAATCACATTTTCCGAGCGCCCCGGCGACCGCCCCGAAGCCCTCAAGGCCTGGTTCTATCCGGGCAATACCTGGGGACAACAATTTGTCTATCCCAAACACCGCGCCATCGAACTCGCCCTGGCGGAGAAGGAACCCGTTCCTGCACTCACGGTTGACGAACTTCCGGCCGATTTGAATGAGGCCCCGATCGTCGCGGAAACCCCCGAGCAGAACGAAGTCCCGGTGACTGCGGCCATCCAGACCGCTCCGCTCGCCGCCGAGAATACAAGTCCTGCGCCTTTGGCTGAACAGGCTCAGCCGTCGGCGGATGCCAAGCAGTTGCCCAAGACTGCCAGCGAACTTCCCCTGATCGCACTGCTGGGTATGGCATCGCTGGGGTTCGCATTCGTTCTGAAGCGCATCGCAGGGTAAGTCAGTTACCAGAGGCAAAGAACTCCAGTTCGCCGCGGGGTTGGATCGTCATTCCCACCCCGCGGTGTAAAGGAGATTGACCAGTGACCTCCACGGTTCGCTCCCAAATGCTCGGCCTGTTCCGGAGTAGTTGTTATTCCTTTGCTGCTCTTCTGCTGCTGAGCCTCGCCGGTTATTCGCAATCCTTGCCCGCTCCGCCGCTTCCTCCACCCGTCATCGCCGTTAGGACTGAACTGGTGGTTCTGCCAGTTCGAGTCACGGACGCCAATGGCGATTTTGTCTCCGGGCTAAGTGCAGATGACTTTCGCGTGTATCAGGACCGGCATCTGCAAGAGTTAAGTCTTTTTCAGAGAGAGGACACCCCCGTCGCCGTGGGCTTGCTCGTTGACCACAGCCGCAGCATGGGCCCCAAGCTCGCAGAAGTGGTCTCCGCGATTGTTGCGTTCTCAAAATCGAGCAACCCGCAAGATGAGATGTTTGTCGTGGATTTCAACGACGACGTTTCGCTCGAACTGCCCGGCGGAACTCCTTTTACGCACGACCCTATGGAGCTCGTGAAGGCCGTCTCCGCTGTTTCCGCGCGCGGGAGAACCGCGCTGTACGACGCGGTCAACGTGGGACTAAACCATTTGCTGTTAGCCACCACCGACAAGAGGGCCCTGATCATCGTCAGTGATGGTGGCGACAACGCCAGCCAGCACAAATACGGGGAGATCCTGGCCGCCGCCCGCCGATCCCAGACCGTTATCTATTCCATCGGCCTGATTGGCGATCCCAACCAGGAAGATGAAGACCCCAAGCTTCTCCAGCGTCTCTGTAATGAGACCGGCGGCATCGCCTTCTTCCCCATGGCCAGGGAATCCGTCACCGACGTTTCCGCGCGCATCGCCCGCGATCTCCGTGAGCAATACACGCTCGGCTTTTCCCCAGACAACAACAACGGCGGTCAATCGTTTCGAAAGATCGAAGTGAAGGTCACCGCGCCCGGCCGCGGCAAAATTCACGTGCAGACCCGTCGCGGCTACTTCAACGCGGAGAGGCCTGCGGACCCCGGAAAACCCGCCTCTTGAATCCTCGCGGCCTCGCATGGGATCGTCCCCCTAAACTGAGAACGCGATTGCTTCGCCCCGCCTTCTGGCTATTTCTGACGTTGGGGATCGCTGCGCTGGCCTATGCCGGCTACGTCTTTGGGGATGCGCATATGTATCAGGCGCGCGAGCAGCAGTCGTTTGAAAACTCCCGCCTCAAAGACGCGGTTCTCCGCGAAGTTCCGCATCCGGTCGTCGACGGCGGCGTGATCGGCGAAATGGAAGTCTCTCGTCTTGGCCTGAAAGTCATCGTCGTGCAGGGCGATTCACCTCGCATCCTGCGGCGCGCCGTCGGCCATATCCGCGAAACATCTTTGCCGGGCGGTGCGGGCAATGTCGTCCTGACCGGCCATCGCGACACTTTTTTCCGCCCTCTGCGCCATATTCAACCCGGCGATGCGATCACCTTCAAAACCCTCGACGCCGAATTTCAATATCAGGTGGAATCCACCGCCGTCGTTCCGCCTGACGACGTCGCCGTCTTGCGGCCATCCGGCCGCCGCACCCTTACGCTGGTTACGTGCTTCCCGTTTTACTATGTAGGCGCGGCGCCCAATCGCTTCATCGTCCTCGCCCGCCAGGTCGAACCCGATTCCCCCTGAGATGCATCAGATTGAAGATGTTCCGAATTGAACAGTAAGCCGGACCGAACGCGTCTAGCATGTTACGATTAGGCGCAGGTATGCAGCTACCGGGCACGGCCTTCTTGGGGCCTAGGTAGGGCGCGCCCGATGATCCAGCCACTACTCTGCACTCTCTGTAGGTGCCTCGCTCGGGAACGGTTTGGCTGAGAATACGGCCGCGAAATGGCTCTTCCTTGGCCCATTGGAGCCCTCCCTGGTTCCGGCGAAGCGATGACTACGACCCCACAATCCACGACGTTGTTCAGCGAACCGCAAGAGCCGATTCGCTCGGAGCTTTTCAGCGTCGAACGTCTGGAGCGCCACGCGGAGAGTCTTGCGGCCGCGCAGCGCATCGCTGGCAAACTCAGCCGTGGGCGTCCGCTCCTCCCCCGCGCCATCGAGAATGGCCGCATTCTCCTGCGTTGCTATCGCTCGCTTTCTCAGACCATCCAGGAGGAAGAACCCGTCACGCCGGCCGCGGAGTGGCTGGTGGACAACTTCCACATTGTCGACGAGCAGCTTCGCGAGATTTACGACGATCTGCCGCTCGCCTATTACAAAAAACTGCCCAAACTCGCCTCCGGTCACTTGCAGGGCTTCCCACGCGTGTTCGGCGTAGCCTGGGCATTTGTGGCCCACACCGACAGCCGATTCGATCCCGACACGCTGCGCCGATTCGTGGCCGCCTATCAGCGAATCCAGCCGCTCACCATTGGCGAACTATGGGCCGTGGCTATCTCGCTCCGCGTTGTGCTGGTGGAGAATCTGCGCCGCCTGGCGGAGCTGATTGTGCGCAGCCGCGCCGCCCGTCGGGAAGCCGACGCCCTGGCGGACCGCTTGCTTGGCTCCGACGATCAGTCCGCGGCGGCTGCCGTAGCCGTTCTGCGGCGCTCTGAAAAGACTCCTTTGGAGACGGCCTTCGTCGTACAGCTCGTGCAACGCCTCCGCGACTTGGATCCCAAGGTGCGCCCCGTATTGCTCTGGCTCGATCAGCAACTGGCCGGGGCCGGAACCACCGCCGACGACGTCGTCCGCAGCGAACACCAGTTGCAAGGCGCCACCAGCGTATCCGTGCGCAACATTATCACCAGCATGCGCCTGCTTTCTGAATTCGACTGGAAGGAATTCGTCGAGAGCGTCAGTCTGGTGGACGAAATTCTCCGCCAGCACAGCCAGTTCGCGGATATGGATTTTGCCACGCGAGACGCCTACCGCCATGCCATCGAAAATCTCTCGCGGGGATCGGACTGTTCGGAACTGGAGGTAACCCAGCGCGCGGTCCGGCGCGCCGAGCAGGTCCGCCGCTCGTCGACACCGGTTGATCGTGACAGCCCGGAGCATGACCGTAAGGCCGATCCCGGTTATCACCTCATTTCCCGCGGCCGCCCGGCCTTTGAACGCGAGATCGGTTTTCGCCTTCCGTGGAAAAACTGGTTCTTGCGCTCCTATGTGCGTGCCGCCGTGCCCGGCTATCTGGGCAGCATCGCCTTTGTGACCGCTTTGATCCTGGCGTTCCCGCTGCTGGGCGCCCGCGACCTGGGAATCGGCGTAAAAAGCCTCCTGCTTCTCGGTTTTCTTGCGGCCGTGCCCGCCTCGGACCTGGCCATCGCCCTGACCAATCGCGTGGTGATGTCCCTACTCGAACCGCGAAGTCTGCCGCGAATGGAGCTGTCCAAGGGCGTTCCGGAGGCCCTGCGCACCATTGTCGTCGTGCCCATGCTGCTCACCACGCCGTCAGAAATCGAAGAGCAGGTCGAACGCTTGGAGGTGCACTATCTGGCCAATTCCGACGGCGATCTGCGCTTTGCGCTGCTTTCGGACTGGCTGGACGCTTCGCAGGAGAGTATGCCCGACGATGATGGCCGGCT
>Ga0302325_10033663_pt1 | contig 10496 bp, 11 predicted proteins | sample Palsa_T0_2_FD_201948 | JGI IMG/M metagenome (GOLD analysis project Ga0302325, IMG submission 201948) | Peat permafrost microbial communities from Stordalen Mire near Abisko, Sweden - Palsa_T0_2 | ecosystem: Environmental > Terrestrial > Soil > Palsa > Peat permafrost | place: Sweden: Abisko...
CTCGCGACCGCCCGTCTCCCACAGCCGCGCGGCGTCCGCGAGCCGACGACGCAGCCTGATCCCGTCGCGATCCTCGTCGAGCCAGCCGCGCAACGTCGGCCACGCCCGGATCAGCGCCTCATGGGCGATCTCCACCGTGTCGTCGGACAGCGTCAGCAATCGCGCGTCGGCCAGCGCCGCGAGCAGTGTCATCACCCGTCCAGCGGAACCGCCATCCGGCACCAGCTCTCGGAGCGCGACCCGGCGGCGGGTCTCGGTGACGCCGTCACCGCCCGTCGTCAGCCGCAGGAAGATGCCCCGGACGAGCTGACGCTCGTCCGGGGTCAGTCCGTCCAGCAACTCGTCGGCCGTCTGTGCGATCGCGCCGCCGACGCCGCCGGCGGCACGGTAGCCGGCGACCGTCAGCGTTCGACCTTCCCGCCGCTCCCAGGTGGCCCGGAGCGCATGCGACAGCAGCGGCAGCGCGCCCAGTTCGCCGGCGACGTCTGAGACGGCGAGCTCGACCAGCCCGGGCTGGACCCTCAGCCCGGCGAGCCGCGCCGGCTCGGTGACGACTCGCCTCAGCTGATCGTCGCTCATCGCGCCCAGCAGCACCTGGTTGCCCGCGACCTGGCGTGCCAGCTCCGGATAGGCCCCGAGCTGGCCGTAGACGTCCGCCCGCACCGCGATCGCGACCGGACCTGCGGCCTGCAACATCGAGGCCACGAATGCGGCGCGTCGAGTCGGGTCATCGCCCAGCGTGAACAGCTCCTCGAACTGGTCGACGACCACGAGCTCGCGCTCGTCGATCGAGTCGATTTCTCCGACAGCACGCGGGGTCAGCACCCTGGCGGCGTCGATCCGGGGCAGCTCGCCGGCGCGCGCCGCCGCCACCAGCCCGGCGCGCAGCAGCGACGACTTGCCGCTGCCCGACGCGCCCACCACCGCGAGGATGCGGCCGGCCGCGATCCGGCCGATCAGCTCTCCGACCAGCTCCTCGCGACCGAAGAACCGTGCGCGGTCGGAGGCTTGGAACGCCGGCAGGCCGCGGTACGGGCATTCCTGCGCGGAGGGCGGCGCGTTCACACCCGGGCCGGCGAGCGCGTAGATCGGCGTCGCCGTCGACAGCCCGCCGAGCCGGTGCGAGCCGAGTTCGACGAGCGAGCTGCCCGGGGGCAGGTGCCCGCGGACGAGCTCGGCGGTGACCTCGGACAGCAGGATCTGCCCGCCCTCGGCTTCGGTCCGCAGATGTTTGCTGAGGTCGATCGTCAGGCCGACGTAGCCGTCGCCGCGACGCTGCGTCTCGCCCGTGTGCAACGCGAAGCGCGGGCGGATCGCCAGCTTCTCGGGCCACCGCTCCGTGGCCAGCGCGCGGCTGGCGTCCAGCGCCGCGGCGATCGCACTCGTGGCGCCATCGAACACCGAGACGGTCTCGTCGCCCCCTCCGGCCGACCCGACGAGCTGGCCTCCGTGGCCGGCGACCACGTCGGCGACCACCTCGTCGTAGCGCACCAGCGCTCGAACCATCGCCGGCGTGTTCGATTCCCACAGCGCGGCAGCCCCATCGATATCCGAGACGCAGAACGTGACCACCCCGCTCGGCAGCGACTCGGCCCAGCCCGCCCGGAGTCGCTCGATGAGCTCGCCGGGGGTCGCCGGCCGGCGGCCGGGATCGGTCGCGAGTCCCATTCGGATCGCGGCCTCGAGCTGCTCTGCCCGGGCACGGTCCAGGCCGTCCCAGCTGGGCAGCAGCCCGGCGGGCGCCGATCCGGTCAGCAACGCGAACGCACTCGCCGCGAGCGCGTACACATCGCTGGCACGCGAAGGATCGTCCAGCGCCGCGAGCTCCGGTGCCCGGAATCCCGGGGTGCCCGCGTGGCGCGCCAGGTTCCATGGCGAGGAGGAAAAGCCGAAGTCGACGAGCTTGACGCGGCCTCCCCGGGTCAGCATCAGGTTGCCGGGCTTGACGTCGCCATGGATCACCGGTGGCTTGAGGCCGTGCAGATGCGTGAGCGCCGCGGCGGCGTCCGACAGGTACGCGAGCACGCTCGAGGGCGCCAGCCCAGGCCGGCCGCGCTCGCGCAGGAGCTTCGCGAGGTCGATCCCATCGACCCAGTCCATCGCGACCACGTAACTGTCGCCGTCGAAGAAATCCTCCCGGACCAACGGGAGCAGCGGGTGTGGCGGGATCCCCAGCAGGACCCTGGCCTCGCTCAGCAGCGCCTCGCGCCCGACGCCCGGGCCAGCGACGCGGATCTTGAGCGCGACGAGCCGATCGTGCCGTCGGTCAAGCGCCTTGACCACGCACGCCTCACCGCCCGAGCCGACCGTCTCCAGCAGCTCATAGCGCCTCGCGATCACGGTCGTCATCGCCGGGCCGCCTCCGGTCCGGCGTCTCGTACGCTGTGCTCGATGGGGCCACAGGTCGAACTGCTATACGGCGGGCGCAGCTGGCGCTTGGAGCTGGAGAGCGACCGCGCGACGATCGGCAAGGCGGACGCCAACGACATCGTGCTCGCCGAGGACGCGATGGCGAGCGGCCTGCATGCGGTGCTGGAGCGTTTCCCCGCGGCGTGGTGCGTCACCGACCTCGGGTCGTCCAACGGCACCTGGGTCAACGGCGAGCGGATCTGGGCCTCCCACCGCTTGCGCCACGGCGACGAGATCCGCACCGGCCAGTCCCGCTTGATTTTCCGCGATGCCCCGAGCGGGGACGAGCCGCAGACCGAGGCCGAGGTCTCCGCGCCGGCGCTGACCGTCCGCGAGCGGGACGTGCTGGTCGCGCTGTGCCGGCCCCTGCTGGACCGTGACCTGTTCACCGAGCCGTCGTCGACCAAGGCGATCGCGGAGCAGCTGGTGATCACCCAGGCGGCGGTCAAGCAGCACCTCGCGAACCTGTACGACAAGTTCGGCGTCGCCGCGACCGACTCCAACCGTCGCTCGCGGCTGGCCAACGAAGCGCTCCGACGAGGCGCCGTGTCCCTCGCCGAGCTCCGCGCTCGCTCGGGCTGAACGCCCGACGCGACCCGGCTCCCGATCCACCGATCACCCGCCCATCATCCGCGATCGCCGCCGCCGTCGCCATAGCCCTCCGGACAGCTCGCGCTCACCGCCGGTAAGGACGAGCTTGCCGCGTGGCAAGGCCGAGCCTGTCCACGGGGCAAGGATTCGCTCACCGGCCGCAACCAACGCGGCCCCCGCCGGCCCATGGTCCGCCGGTCGTGGCCGGTCGATCATCGATGTCGACCACATCGACCGGCCATCGGATGAGCCGATCACTCAGGCCAGGGGGACCGATGAACCGCATGACCACCCATCGACGGATCGCCGCGGCGCTCGCCGCGGCACTGACATTCGCGGCGGCGGCGCCGGCAGCCAACGCACAATGGTTCAACTTCAACGGCCACGGGTCGTTGGTGCTGGTGACGCCGCCGGCCTGGACGTCGGGCCCCGGGCAGGTCGGGACGCCCACCCGCGGTATCGCGCTCGGCCGGGACGGCGGGGCGCTCGTGATCGGCCGGGACGAGCTGCACACGCGCCTCGTGAGCCGGGCTCGACTGTTCCTCTGATCTGAACCGAACACCGCCGGCGCGTCCGCTGGCCCGGTCGCCGGATGCCCGTCCGGTGGCCGGGCCGCCGACGCGCGTAGCATCCGCGCCGTGCTCGGGCTCCCCGATGACCTGGCGCTGGCGCTGGAGCTGGCCGACGTCGCCGACGAGATCACGATGGCCCGGTTCCGCGCGTCGGACCTCGTCGTCGACACCAAGCCGGACATGACGCCGGTATCGGAGGCGGACCGCGCCGTCGAGCAGGCGATGCGCGACCGGCTGGAGCGCCAGTGCCCCGACGACTCGATCATCGGCGAGGAGTACGGCGAGCGCACGACCGGCTCGCCCCTGGCCCGACGCTGGATCGTCGACCCGATCGACGGCACCAAGGGCTACGTGCGCGGGTTGCCGGTGTGGGCGACGCTGCTCGCGCTCGAGGACGACGGCGCGCTGACCGTCGCGGTCGTCTCGGCACCGGCGATCCGGCGGCGTTGGTGGGCGACGGCGGGCGGCGGCGCGTTCGTGCGCGAGAGCGGCGAAGGGTCCGCGCCGCGCCGGCTGCGGGTCTCGGCGATCGGCGATCTGGCCGACGCGCAGCTCTGCTACGGCGGGCTCGAAGAATGGCGCGCGACCGGGCGCCTGGACGCGCTGCTGGCAATGTCGGCGCGCTGCTGGCGCACGCGCGGCTTCGGCGATTTCTGGCAGTACATGCTGGTCGCCGACGGGCAGGCCGAGATCTGCTCTGATCCGACCGTGTCGCTCTGGGACCTGGCGTCGCCGATGCTCGTCGTGCAGGAGGCGGGCGGCCGCTTCACCGACTTCACGGGCGCCGCGACCGCGGCCGGCGGCGACGCGATCGCCTCCAACGGCCTGCTCCACGACGCCGCGCTGTCGATCCTGGCCGTCTGAGGACCACGTGGAGACGCTGTTCGGAGACGAGGACCGGGACCCGTCGGACGCCGCCGGTGATGGCCGGGACGCCGCGCGCGGCTCGGGCGGGCTCCCCGGACAGGCGGTGCCGCTGGCGACGCGGCTGCGGCCGACCACGCTCGACGAGCTGGTCGGCCAGGAACGGCTGTTGGCGTCCGGGTCGGCGCTGCGGCGCGCGATCGAGGAGGGGCGGCCGCACTCGATGATCCTGCACGGGCCGCCGGGCTCTGGCAAGACCACGCTCGCGCGGCTGGTCGCGAACGCGAGCGATGCCGCGTTCGAGGAGGAATCCGCGGTCGCGGCGGGTCGCGCCGAGGTGCGGGCGGTGATCGAACGCGCACGCCAGCGGCTACAGACCGGCGGGCGGCGGACGGTGTTCTTCCTCGACGAGATCCACCGCTTCAACAAGGCCCAGCAGGACGCGCTGCTGCCCTCGGTGGAGAACGGGCTGATCACGTTGATCGGCGCGACGACCGAGAACCCGTACTTCGAGGTCAACTCGGCGCTGATCTCCCGCTCGCGGGTGTACGAGCTCGACGCGCTTGGGGTCGGCGACGTGCTGAAGCTGCTGCGCCGCGCCGTCGAGCGAGGCTACGTCGGTCCCGCGGAGCGGATCGCCCCGGAGGCGTTGGAGTTCCTCGCCGAGCGATCGGGTGGCGACGCGCGTTCGGCCCTGAACGCGCTCGAGCTGGCGACCGAGGCGGCGGGGACTGAGCCGGTCACGCTCAAGCACGCCGAGGACGCGATGCAGCAGCGCGCGATCCTCTATGACCGCAAGGCCGACCGCCACTACGACACGATCTCGGCCTGGATCAAGGCGACCCGCGGATCCGACCCCGACGCGTCGCTGTACTACCTGGCGGTGATGCTCGAGGCCGGCGAGGACCCCCGGTTCATCGTCCGGCGGATGGTGATCCTGGCCTCGGAGGACATCGGAAACGCCGATCCGGCGGCGTTGGGCGTCGCGACCGCGGCGGCTGCGGCCGTCGAGCACGTCGGGATGCCGGAGGCGGCGTTCGCGCTCGCACAGACCGCGATCTATTTGTCGATGGCGCCGAAGTCCGACGCCGCCAAGCGCGCGATCGGCGCCGCCCGCGGCTTCGTCCGCGAACGCGGGGCCAAGCCGCCGCCGGGGTACCTACGCTCGTCCACACGCACCGAGGGCGAGTACGACTATCCGCACGCTCGCCCGGGCCACATCTCCCCGCAGGAGCTGTTGCCCGACGACGCGATCGGTGTGCAGTTCTACGAGCCCGACGACGCCGAGGCCGAGCTGCGCGAGCGGCTGGCGGCGATCCGGCGAGCGCGCGGCCGTTCCTAGGTAGCCTCTCAGTCATGCCAGCTCAGGCCTACGCCGGCAAGGAATGCGTGTGTCAGCTGCGGATCGGAATCTGTGATCAGTCGTGCGTGCGCGGGATGCTGGAGACCCCGTTCTACATCGCCTGCCTGCGGCTGAAGGGGCGCCGCTGCCTGGTCGTCGGCGGCGGCGAGGTGGGGCTGGAGAAGGTCGAGGGCTTGCTGGCCTGCGACGCCGACGTGACGCTCGTCTCGCCCGACGCGGTCCCGGAGTTGGCGGCGCTCGCGGCTGAGGGATCGCTCACCTGGGAGCGCCGCGAGTATCGGCCCGGAGATCTGGAGGGCTGCCTGATCGCGATCGCCGCGACCGGGGATACCGACATCAACATCGCCGTCTACGACGACGCCGAGCGCCGCGCGATGCTCGTCAACGTCGTCGACGTGCCGCCGCTGTGCAACTTCATCCTGCCCGCGATCGTGCGGACCGGGCCGCTGGCGGTCGCGATCTCGACCGCCGGAGCGTCGCCGGCCCTGGCCAAGCGGATGAAGCGTGAGATCGCGGACCTGTTCGGCGAGCCCTACGCCGATCTGGCGGTGCTGCTCAACGACGCGCGCGGGTGGGCGAAGGCGACGCTGCCGACCTACCAGGACCGCAAGGAGTTCTTCGAAGGCATCGTCGGCGGCGAACCGGATCCGGTGCAGCTGCTGCGCGCCGGCGATGCGGAGGGCGTGCGGGCGCTGATCGAGGCCGCCAAGCTGTCGCACGCGCCGGCGTGAGCGGGCCGTCGGGCGACGAGCCGCGGGGCGCGGGTGGGCTGACGCACGTCGACGCCAGGGGGCGGGCGCGGATGGTCGACGTCGGCGACAAGCCGTCGACCGACCGGCGTGCGGTGGCGCGGGCAGTGGTCCGCGTCTCGCCAAGGACCGCCGCGCTGGTCTTGGCCGGTGACGCGCCCAAGGGCGACGTGCTGAGCGTGGCGCGGATCGCTGGGATCCAGGGCGGCAAGCGGACCTCGGAGCTGATCCCGCTGTGCCACCCGCTCTCGCTGAGCTTCCTCGGTGTCGAGGCGTCGATCGACGTCGACGCGGGCGAGATCACGCTGATCGCCGAGGCGCGGACGACCGGTCCGACCGGCGTGGAGATGGAGGCGCTGACGGCCGCGTCGGTGGCGGCGCTGACCGTCTACGACATGGTCAAGGGCGTGCAGCGCGGCGCCGAGATCGCGTCGATCGCGCTGGAGTCGAAGTCCGGCGGACGGTCGGGGGAGTGGACCCGCTCCTAGCGGTGGACGCGGGCGTCGAGCGCGTCCAGCACGGCGTCGGAGCCGGCGTCGAACGGACCGGCGAAATCCGCGCCCGAGGCGAGCAGCGCGTCAACGTCGACCGCGCCTGAGAACTCGAGACGGCGGCTCTCGTCCCGGAGCGAGACCGAGCCGTCGTTCGCCAGCACCGTGTGGACGTAGGACTCGACTGGGACGAGGGTGTCTCGGTAATACAGGACGAGCTCCGGGTGCTCATGCACGGCCGTGTCGATCACATGGACCGCTCGGCGTGAGAGCACGAACGAGGTCGGGCCGTAGCGGCACGCGAGTCCCTCGCCGAACGGGCTGCGCTCGGCCGTCGCGACGCTCAGCGGGTTGTGCCTGATCGGGAGCGCCACCGGCGGGCGCTTCGGCGTCCTGAATGGCGATCGCTTGGCGGGCACGCCGAACCGGACCCCGGCCGGCGTCACCTCGACCGCGATACGAGGGTCCAGCACCCCGGCGAGCGCGCGTGCGATCGGCCGCCGGGGCCGTGGCGATGACCAGCGGTAGTGGTAGCGCAACGCGTGTTCGTCAACGGGGACGCCGCGGCGCCTCGCCGGCGCCTCGCAGGGGTGGCTCTCGATGAACCCGTCCACGTCGGCGTCGCCGAGCGACGCCTCGACCTCGGCCAGCGGCCGGATCGGATAGTCGCTGCCGGAGATCAGCACGAGCCAGTCGAATCGTGACTCGAGCAACCGCCGCAGGCAGCGCAACAGCATCAGCAACTCGTTGGCCGAGCCGGGCACCACGCTCGTCGTCTCGAGCAGGTCGACGTCGAGCTCGTGCAAGCGGCGCAGATCCAGCGAGCCGGCGGCGGCATCTTGTGCAACGGCGATGACTGCGCCGGAGCTGCCGGAACGCAGCACGGCCGCGAGCCTCGTCACCTGCGCGGGCGCGGTGTCCGAGCTGATGAGGTACGCCACTGCGGGCACCGGAGCCATCGTGGCGCCAAGATACCGGTCGCCGTATGCTCGGCTGGACCGATGCGCGCCGCGATCCTGACCGTCTCGAGCTCCGTCGCGCGCGGCGAGAACGAGGACCGGTCGGGCGTGGCGCTGGCCGAGCAGGCCCGTGATGCGGGGGCCGAGATCGCCGCGCAGGACGTGGTCGCCGACGACCGGGCGCAGATCGAAGCGTGGCTGCGGGCGCGGGTGCAGGACGGCGTCGACCTGATCTTCACGACCGGCGGCACCGGCTTCACCGACGACGACGTCACGCCGGAGGCGACCAGGGCGGTGCTCGACCGCGACGCGCCGGGGTTCGCCGAGGCGATGCGGGCCGAGTCGATCCGGCACACGCCGATGGGGATCCTGACCCGGGGCGTCTCCGGGATCGCGGGACGGACGCTGATCGTCAACTTCCCCGGGAACCCGAAGGCGATCGATGAGGTGTTCGGCGTGATCGCGCCGACGCTCGGGCACGTGGTCGACACGCTGCAGCGGCGGCCGGGCGCTCCGACACCCGGCCACTGACGGGCGTTCGATGTATCTGCCGGTCGCTGCGCGGCTCTATCGGGTGCTGGTGCACATCACAACGTCGGGTTTCAAGGGAGTCACAAGATGATGAGATTGCGTGGGGGGTCGGCAGGCGGGATGACGTGGGGCGGCCGATCGCGGACGCCGCTGACGCATGCCGTCGCGCTGCTGGCGATCGCGGTCGTGCTGATCGCCGCGCCGACGATCGCGCTGGCCCGTGCCTCGGCGTCGGGCGCACCGGTCCATGGTTGCGGCGTGGTCCAGAAGACCGTCGGGGTGGTCGAGCAGGGGGGCGTTTCGTGTTCGACGGCGCGGAAGATTGCGTTGCAGTGGCTCGCGGGCCATAACCATCCGAGCGGATACACCTGCAAGCGCAAGACGACGAACGCCGGTTCGGGCTTCCAGGGCGTCTGCACCGACAAGACCAAGCAGGTCACGATCATCCCGCAGTAGCCGTCAGGCGGGCGCCCGGGGATAGGCGCCCGCCCGCCCGCCCGCGCGGGCCGACGGCGCGTCCCTATGCTCCGAGCGCGATGACGACGGCGCCCGCGATCGAGCTCCGCGGGCTGTCCCGCTACTTCGGCGAGCGCACCGCGCTACGCGACGTCTCGCTGACCGTCCCCGCCGGCATGACGCTGGCCGTGCTCGGACGCAACGGCGCCGGCAAGTCGACGCTGCTGCGGATCCTCGCGTCGCTGCTGCGCCCGCATACCGGCGATGTCAAGGTGTTCGGCGAACCGCTGCCCCGCCGCGCGTTCGCGGTCCGCGCCAAGGTCGGGCTGCTCGCCCACGAGCCGCTGCTCTACCGGGAGCTGACCGCCCGTGAGAATCTCGTCTACCACGCTCGGTTGCATCGGGTCGGCGCCGAGCGCGTCGACGAGGTGCTCGACGCGGTCGAGTTCCAGCGCCGGGCGGACGACCCGGTCCGCACGCTCTCACGGGGGATGGTGCAGCGCGTCGCTGTCTGCCGTGCGGTGCTGCACCGGCCGTCGCTGCTGTTGCTCGATGAGCCGCGTGCGAACCTCGATCCGGCCGCGAGCGCGCTCGTGGAGCCGCTGATCGGCCGGCCGTCGGGCGCCACGCGGGTGCTGACCAGCCACGATCCTGTGTCGGCGCTGGCCGAGGCCGACATGGTGCTCGCGCTCAAGGACGGCCGGATCGCGTACGCCGGCGACCCGGCGGGGTTCTCCGATGCCCGGCTCGCGGAGCTGTACGCATGAGGACTGCCTGGGTGGTGCTGCGCAAGGACCTGCGGGTCGAGTCACGGACGCTCGAGACGCTGCCCGCGATGATCCTGCTCGCGCTCGTGACGTTCGTGATCTTCCACTTCGGGCTGGATCGCGACACGATCGACGGCCAGGAGGCGGCCGGCGTGCTGACCGTGGCGCTGCTGTTCTCGGCGATGCTCGGGATCAACCGGCTGTTCGTCGCCGAGCGCGAGCAGGGCGGGTTCGACGGGTTCCTGCTGGCGCCGGTGGACCGCTCGGCAATGATGGTCGCCAAGGCCGCGGGCCTGTTCATCTACCTGACCGTGCTCGAGGTCGTGGCGGTGCCGGCGTTCGGGCTGTTCCTGCTCGGACGGTCGCTCGGGCCACCGCTGGCTGGGCTCGTGCTGGTGCTGGTGCTGGCCAACATCGCCTTTGCGGCGATCGGCACGCTCGTCTCCGGGATCGCGGTCAACACCCGGGCGCGGGACCTGATCGGCCCGATGGTCGGGCTGCCGCTGCTGGTCCCGGCGCTGATCGGGACCGCGCGGGCGCTCGGGCCGCTGCTGGCCGCCGGCCACGCCACCACCAGCCCGCCACTGAAGTGGTTGGCGATCCTCGCGCTCTATGATCTCGTGTTCGCGCTGCTCGCCTACGCGCTGTTCGACTTTCTCCTGGAGGAATAGTGCGATCCACCACTTACGGCAAGGGACTTCCCGGCCTCGCGCTCGCCACCATCGTGACGCTCGGCGCGGCGCT
>Ga0302325_10033664_pt1 | contig 10496 bp, 13 predicted proteins | sample Palsa_T0_2_FD_201948 | JGI IMG/M metagenome (GOLD analysis project Ga0302325, IMG submission 201948) | Peat permafrost microbial communities from Stordalen Mire near Abisko, Sweden - Palsa_T0_2 | ecosystem: Environmental > Terrestrial > Soil > Palsa > Peat permafrost | place: Sweden: Abisko...
CGACGCCGTCGCAGGCACTTCGACATCGACTTTGTCGGTCGTTACATCGACGATCGTGTCGCCTTCATTTACACTTTGGCCCGGCTTCACGCGGAACTCGACGATCGACCCTTCGGTGACGGATTCACCCATCTCGGGCAGCGTCACCGCGACAATTTTCTTCTCAGGAGCCTGTGCCGTCTTACCGTTCGTGAGACGCGCCGCGTTAGCGGCTGTGTCGATTTCGGCCAGCGTCGCACCGACGGCGACGGTGTCGCCCTCTTTGCCGAAGAGTTGGGTGATCACGCCCGCGGCGGTGGCCGGGACCTCGACGTCGACCTTATCGGTGGTCACGTCGACAAGGGCGTCGCCCTCGTTGACCGCATCACCGACGCGCTTGCGCCATTCGACGATGGAGCCTTCGGTGACCGACTCCCCCATCTCGGGGAGGGTTACCTTGACTACCAGATCGGCCACGTTGTTACTACTCCATCCTGCTGAGGGGAAAGTCTAGCTTCCCCGCCATTTTAACCCCACCCTCGGGCACGCGGATACGACCAGGGAAGGCGGCGGCGAGAGGGTTTCCCTCTAGACGATCTGCAGTGCGTGGGCGATGAGCAGGCTCGAGGCCGCGATTGCCACCCAGAGAATCGCCCCGAGCAGCAGCGGCCGCACGCCGGCCGCGCGGATCCTTTGAATGTCCGTACCGAGCCCGACACCCGCGAGCGCGACGGTGATCGAAAAGAGCGCGAGCTCTTGTAGCGGCTGTTGCGCACGAGTTGGAATCAACCCAAACGAATTGAGCGCGGCCGCGACGAGAAACCACAGAATGAACCACGGAATGATTGTGCGCCAATCGATGGCGCTCGCGCCCTCGCGCGCGTGCTGGATTCTTCGCCAGCCGTAGTACAAAACGATCGGCAGGATCAACGTGGTGCGCGTGAGCTTGACGATCACCGCGTCATTGCCGGCATCGCGCCCATACGCGAATGCCGCCGCTACGACCGACGACGTATCGTTGATCGCCGTCCCGGCCCATAAACCAAAGGCCTGTTGCGAAAGCTTCAATAGGTGACCGAGCGCCGGAAAAACCAAAACCGCGACGACGTTAAACAGGAAGACGACGCCGAGCGAATAGGCGATGTCGGCTTGATCGGCTTCGATCACGCTCGCAACCGCGGCGATGGCTGAACCGCCGCAAATCGCGGTGCCGATACCGATGAGACGCCGGATGTCACGATCGAGTCCCAGCGCGCGGCCGACACCATAGGCGAGCAGCAGCACGATGACCAGCGTGCCAAGCATGACCGGCAGCGAGCGCGCGCCGCCATGGATAATTTCCATAAGGCTCAAGTGCGCGCCGAGCAGCACGATCGACCACTGCAAGAGTTGCTTGCTCGCAAAGGCAATCCCCGGGCGCAGCGAGGCGGCCGGCGCGCGCACGCTTGCAATCAACGCGCCGAGCAAGATCGCAATGACCGGTGCACCGACGATTGGTGCAGCTCGTCCGAGTAGCGCTGCGACAATTGCGACGCCGAGGGCTAGAAAAAAGCCGGGCATTTCGTGTGAAGTTCACCCTCTTGCGTCAGGAACACTTCGCCCTGAGTTCGAAGTCACAGGGACGATGATGAACCGCAGAAAGTTTGCCGGCCTGGCCGCCGGCGCAGCAGCGACGGCATCGGTCTCGGCTCATGCGGCGGCGCAAACCGGGTTTGGCGCGCCTCATCCGCCGATCGTGCCTGAAGACGACCCGGCAATCTCGGTCGAGCGTCTTGCGCTGAGCCGCCCTGATGGCACCGTCAACGCCTACGCTGCCTATCCGAAGCAGCTAAACGGGACGGCGCCGGGCGTCGTGCTGTGCATGGCGATCTGGGGTGTCGACGAGCAGCTGCGCGACACGGTACGGCGTTACGCCAAGGCGGGCTACATGTGCATCGCACCCGATCTCTACTCGCGCATGGGCGCACCTAGCGGCGACGGCGCCGCGGATTTCAGCGTCTTTCGGCCGTTCGCCGCGAAGCTGCAACGCGACCAATATGACGGCGATTTAAAGGCTGCGGCGATGCACCTGCGCAGCAAAGCAGCGGGCGCGAAGCTCGCCGTAAGTGGCTTTTGTATGGGCGGGCACATCGCGCTGATTCAAGCGCTCGACAACGTTGACGTGTTTGCCGGTGTTGCGCCGTTCTACGGTGCGGTCAAAGATATCGATCCCGCGCAAATGCGCATGCCGGTGTGCGGCAGTTATGGCGCAAAGGACACGAGCATACCCGAGGCTGACGTGCAGGCGTGGGCCGCCGCGCTCAAAGTCCCGCACGACATCAAGATCTACCCCGAAGCGGGGCATGCATTTTTCGACGATACACGAAGTTCATATGTGGCCTCTGCTGCCGATGACGCGTGGACGCGCGTTTTGGCCTTCTATAAGGATCAGCTCGGACTGCAAACGTGACCACTCTCGTCGATCTCCTTTTTCTGCTCATTGGTATCGCCCTCGGCGCCTTCGTGATGTACTCGCGCCAGCGCGGCGAACGAGCGGCGATCGACGCACTGCTCGAGCGGGCTAAGAACGACCTGCGCGAGTCCACGACCCATCAGGCGGGCGAACGCGTCGGGCAGATCGTTGCGCCGATCGCCGAGCGCCTCACCGAATTCGACCGCGTCGTGCGTGAGATGGAGAACAAGCGCAGCGAGGACAGCGGCGCACTGCGAGCCCAACTCGAACAACTCCTCGGCCGCGCCGACAAGATCGAAACCGCCGCCAACGCACTCTCGAATCAAACTTCGACGCTGGTCACCGCGTTGCGCAGTCCGACCACCCGCGGAAAGTGGGGCGAAATCCAGCTCCGCAACGTCGTCGAAAAGGCGGGCATGCTCGCTTACTGCGATTTCGACGAGCAGCAGACCGTCGCGTTCGAAGCGGGCCGCGGGCGTCCCGACATGACGATCAAGCTGCCCGGCAATCGCCGCGTCTTTGTCGACGCGAAAGCTCCGACAGACTCGCTGCAGGCAGCGCTTGAGTCCGCCGACGATAACACACGCCGCGAGCTGGTCAAGCGTCACGCGCGCGCTCTGCAAGACCACGTCGACGCGCTCTCCAAGCGCAATTATCAATCCAGCGAAGGATCGGCCGACTTCGTGGTGATGTTCGTGCCGGGCGAAGGGTTCCTGAGCGCCGCATTCACCGAGAACCCGATGCTGATCGAATACGCGCTCGAGAAAAATGTGCTTATCGCCGGGCCGCTCTCGTTGATTCCCCTCTTACGTACCTTCGCGATGGGCTGGCAGGCGGTCAAACAAGAAGAAAACGCCAAGCGCATCGCGATGCTCGGCCGCGAACTCTACGAGCGCACCGCGCGCTTTGCCGATCGCCTGGTCAATCTCGGGCGTCATCTGGAACGTTCGGTCGGTGCGTACAATGAGGCTGTTGGAACCTACGAGTCGCGCTTGCTGCCGCAAGGGCGCAAACTCAAAGACGAATCAGCGATCGGTGGAGAAGACCTTCCCGAACCCGCCGTGATCGATCTTGCGCCGCGCACGGTCACTGCGCTCGACGCCGAGCCGCGCGACCGCCGCGCAACCCGCGCACCCGCGGAGCCGAATCTCTTCCAAAACCAGAACGATCAAGCCGGCTAACGTAGCGCCGCGCGCTCGACCACCGTACTCCCGTCACGCAGTTCGACTTCGTCGGCAGCCGGCGCGTGCTCGATGAAGAGCACGCTCGTCGATCCCTGCGGCTGCAACGTCCCGAGACGCTGCGCGCCCGCAGCGCCGGTCGCATAGACGTCGTAGCGCTCTGAACCGGTCGCCAGGATGAACAGCCAACTGCGGTCGTGCGCATAGATTACTTTTGCCGAGGGTGCCGCGATCTTCCCGACCGGCACGAACTGCGAGTGGTTGAAGTGACTGTTGACCATCGCAACGAGCGCGGGCTGATCGTGTGAACGTAGCATCGCGGGCAGCATCGTCAGGATGCCTAGTACCAATCCCGCCGCGGCTGCCAGCGCAAGCGCCGCATACCGTCGCACCGGCGGCGCAGCAAATCGCATGCGCCGGTCAAGCAGCTCGGGCGTCGGCTGCGCAAGATCGCCGCGCTCGAGGGCGAGCAGCGTTTCCTCGGCCTCGCCGACGCGACGCAAACATTGCATACAACTTGAAATGTGTGCATCCACCGCCGCACGCTCGTTCGCGTCGAGTTCCCCCAGCGCGTAGAGTTCGGCCAGATCGCCGATATGCAGTTCAAACATCGGCCGTCACCAGTGAACCTCGCAGCGTACGTAATGCGGCCGAGAGGCGACTCTTGATCGTTCCGACCGGTTCGCCGAGCGCGCTTGCGATCTCGGTGTGGGTCATGGCCTTGAAGTACGCAAATTGAATCGTCTGCGCTTGCGCCGGCGGCAGCGCGTCGATCGCACGCGCGATCCGCTCGCGTTCAATGGGATCCGGCATCAAGTCTTCGCTTTCTTCCGACGTGGCGGCGCGACGCATCGCGTCGGATTGCCGCCCCGCACTGCGCAGGCGTTCGAGGGCGCGGTTGCGCGAGCAGGTCACGAGAAATGCCTCGAGCGCGCCGCGCTCGGCTCGATATGCGTCACCGCGCTTCCAAAGATGCAGCATCACTTCGTGCACGCAATCTTGCGCTGCAAGGCGATCGGCGAGCACCCGCAACGCGGTGGTGTACATGCGCGCGCCGAAGCGGCGATACGCCGTTTCGTATGCCCATGACTGTCGTTCTGCAAATGCGCGTTCGAGCGCCGGGTCTCGCATAGTCTTCTAGCCGAGTGAAAATTGCTCAATTCCTGCAGTACCGTGATCGAGGCGCACCGTGCGATACCCGATCGCGTGCAGCAATTGATCGTGAGGAAGGGTCAGTGGACCCGGATTCGGCGCCGTGCCGGGTTGCGGCTGCGGATACGCCGTCGCGGTCGCCGACGCGAAGTGAATGTTGCCTTCCACGTGGGTGACGATCTGGTGGATGTGCCCGTTGAGGACCGTTACGTGGTCGAAGCCGCTGAGCATTGCGAGCGCACTTGCCCCGTCTTGCGTGGTCCAGCCCCACTGCGGATAGAGCGCATAGAGCGGCACGTGAGTGAAGACCACGATCGGCGTCGAGGGATACTGCGATTGCAGATCCTTCTTGAGCCAACTGAGCTGGTCATTGCCCATCAAGCCCATCTTCTCGAAATTAAAGACGTTGAGCAAGACGATATAGTGCACGCCGCCGTCGTCCCACGAAGCCCAACCGCCCGGTTCGGCGTCCTTGATCCCGAAGTTGGCGCGATAGGTCCCAAAGTCGTTGCCCAGCACGTCGTGCTCGCCGGGAAGCGCAATCAGCGGTGCGCGCAGCTGACTCAAAATTGCGCGCGCATCATCGAATTGTTGTTGCGTCGACAGATGCGTAATGTCGCCGGTGTGCACCACGAACTTCGGTTGCACCGGCATGGCGTTGATCGCATCGACCGAGGCTTTTAATGTTGCCCCCACGTCGGGATTTGCGGGCTGATGAAAGCCGATGTGGCTGTCGCTAATTTGGACGAACTGCGTGGCCAGTGCGGCATCGGCGAGCGCGCGGCCAGTGAAGATGCCGGCGGCGGAGAGCGTGTAGGCGATACCGCTCCCCGTCCAGGCAACGTGGCTCAAGAAATCGTTGCGTCTCATGCGTTCATGTCCTTCACGATGATCGTGCCCTTCATGTACGGGTGCAGTTCGCAAAAGTAATGGTAGGTGCCGGCTTTTGCGAACGTGTGCAACCATACGCCATTCGTGTCGAGCCCCTTCGAATCGAACAGCCCGTCGGTTGAGGTGACGGTATGGGCATCGTTGTCGTCGTTGATGAACCGTACCGTATCACCGGTATGAATCGTGACGGCCGGCGCCTTGTACGCGTAGTCACGGATGTTCACGGTGATAACGGAACTTGCCGGGGCAGCCTGGACCAAAACAGGCACGAGCGCCAGTGCGAGACCGATCAGAAAGTGCTTCATATCCGGTATATGCCGCCCGAGCCCTAGCGGTTCGCCGAGGCGGGATTCGCCTGGTCGTTGGGCGCCATCCAAGCCGAACCGTCGGCAAACAGGACCGATGCGACCTTGCACGAGGCGCCGTATGTATATGTCGGTGCTCGGAACGTGTGTGAGATCGTAACGCCGGGAGAGAAGGTACCGCGATCTTGGATCGTCGATGTCTTGCCGTCTTCGCTGACGGCGAACGCAACCGACGAGATTGGCGTCGTTCCGGTGTTGACGAACCGGATGTTGAGTAACGAACCGATGACTTCATACGTCTGACTATCGCCCGACGAGGTCGTTGCGACCTCGGTTTGGATTGAGCAGGTTGAGACCTGCACGGGATTTGTGAGCGCAAGCGCAAGTGTGACTGCTGATAGTGTAATCATAACCAGTATATGCCGCTGCATGCATTTCGGTTCGCATTTCTACGCGACGATCGGAAAACTGGCGATGAACGATGTGCCGCCGTTGCGATCGTCGAGTGCGAGCGTTCCTTCATGCGCGCGCGCAACCCACTGCGCGATTGCCAAGCCGAGCCCACTTCCGCCCGTGCTGCCGCTAACGAAGCGTTCAAACAAACGCTCGCGCAACTCGGGAACGACGCCCTCACCGTCGTCGCTTACGCGTAGCGTGGCCCGGCCGGCATCGACACCGGTCGCGACCGTCACGCGCGACGTCGCGTGGCGTATCGCATTTTCGAGCAGATTGCGCAGCAATTCTTGCAGACGCCGCGCGTCGCCGTCGACAATAGCGGGCTCCAGCTTCACGACGAACGCGATATCACGCTCGCGCGCACGTCCCTCGAGTTCACGAACACACCGCTGCGCGATGGCTGCCAAGTCGACCGGCTCGCGTTGCAACAGCGCCGGCTTGGGTGAACGCGCCAGCGTCAGGAGATCGCCCACCATTGCGCTCGCTTCGATTGCCGTCTTCGCGATCGTATCGAACACGTCGTGCAGCCGCTGCGGATCTTGGTCGTCGCGCGCCGCCTGCGCAACGCTGGCGATGGTCGCCAGCGGCGAACGCAACTCGTGCGCGGCGTCGGCGATAAATGCACGTTCCCGTGCCTGCGCTTCGAATAGCGGACGTAACGAGAGCCGCGCAAGGGCCCAGGCCGCAAGCCCAACGAGCACCAGTAACGGCACGTCGGCCGCGGCGATCTCCAGCGCAACCTTGCGCATCGTCTGCGCATATACGCTCGCGCCTTCGGGCGTCGAAAGCGCGGGAAGAAGCAAACTGTGATATTGTGCTGCGAGGAAGAAGTAGAGCGCGAAGGATGCGGCCACCAGGACAAGCGTGAAGATCGCGAGATACGCGCCGACCAGCCGCGCGATCACTTCTCGAACTTATACCCGACGCCCCACACCGTGGTGATGACGTCGCCGGCTCCGGCTTTTTTCAGTTTGCGCCGCAGCTGGCTGACGTAGACATCCACGATATTGCTCGACCCGTCGAACTCATAATCCCAAATGCGTTCGAGCAAGTCCGCGCGGGAAAACGCAATTCCCGCGTTGCGAGCAAGAAATTCCAGCAGGCGAAACTCGGTAGCACCCAGGTCGACCGCGTGCCCGTCGAAGGCGACGCTTCGCGCCGACACGTCGACCACGAGCGACCCCGCGGTGACGCGATCGACGATCGGCCGCGGCGCGCGGCGCGCGATCGCGCGTAAGCGCGCCACGAGCTCCTCTTCGGCAAACGGCTTCACGAGGTAGTCGTCGGCCCCGCAGTCCAAGCCGGTGACGCGATCTTCGATGCCGTCGCGCGCGGTCAGCATCAAGATTGGTGTCGTGATACTGAGCGCGCGAGCCCGGCGCGCGATCTCGAAGCCATCGCGATGCGGAAGGCCAACGTCGAGGATCGCCGCGTCATAGGCGTCGCGCAAGAGAAAATCGAGACCGGTGTCGCCGTCGGTGGCAACGTCTACCGCGTATTTGCGCCGTTCGAGCATCGCTCGCACGGCGTTTGCGACCGGCAGACTATCCTCGACGACCAAGATGCGCATATATCGCTATAAGTTCGGCGGCCAGGGGAAAGCTACTGTCAGCGCCCCGCCGAAGCTGCCCGTGCCCCCGATCGTCTGCACTTGCTGGAACAATATGCGCGCGTGCTTGAACAGCATAAACGCGCCATAGTACGTAACGTCCCGCGTAATGATGGGATTCTGGTAGGCGTCATACCGGATGCCGAGGTACGCATGATCGCCTTCGCCGATATAGTATTTCGCCCGCACGTACCCCCCCGAGCTGCCGACGAGCGTACCGAAGCCGTCGGCATTGAAGTCACGTCCAAACCACTGCTCGCTCTGGAGCTGAAGTTGCCCAGCCGTAAACGACGTCCATAATCCCGCGCGAGTGTATCCGTCGTCGAACGGCGCCTTGCCGGTCAGCACGATCCGGCGCGTACCGTCGAGACCCTCGACGCCGAAGACGAACGGCCCGGAGAGGACGTGCGCGAACAGCCCAACCTCGGGCGTTTGCGCGGACGTCGTTTCTCCGGTCGGAACCGGAGCGCCGCCGTACGCTGCGCCTTTGAACTCTCCCGTGTCCAAAACCGCATCGACGACGGCGTTTCCGATTGTGCGCTCCACCTGCGCTCCCCAGCGCGGTGAAGACAGTGGTAAATCGTTGAGCCCCACGTGCGCGCCGTAGTAACCGTATTGCTGCAAATCATCCAAGCGTTGCCCCGGCGACTGCGGCAGTGGCAATTCGAAAAGGCCTGCGCGATAGAGCGTCTCCGTGTGTTCGTTGTAGCTCGCAAGGTAGCCAAGATACAGGCCGGCGGGCCCACCTTGCGCACCGAGATTATAGTGCACGAACGCGCTGATCTTGCCGAAATCGAAATTGCTTAGCACGATGCCGCCCGGCGTGTAACGCGGGCCGTTCGTCGGATCGACTTGATATTGCAGCTGGTAGCGAATCGCGATTCCGGTCGTTCCATGGCGTGGCAGGGGCAGTTGATAGCCGTGCTCGCGAAAAGAAATGCCGAATGCGTTCAATTCGGGAATGACCGTGTGGCACTGTTCGCATTGCAGCCGGTAACGTTGCGCGTAGAGCGGGATCGCCGAGGCCGGTGCGGCGCACGCAAGAATAGCGCAAGCCACGGCGATAGCGATGAGCACTTTACTTGGCAACGATCATCCCTCGCATACCGCCGCTGTAATGAAAGAAGCAGCCATAAATGTACGTGCCCGGTTGATTGACGACGAAGACTTGGGACATTTGTCCAGGCGCTAGCGCCCCTGCGCCCCAGCCGCCGGAAATGCCCACGTTCGCCGTTGGCTGCAATGCGGAGACACCGAACGGCGAAACCGCCGGGAACGCCGTCGCGCCCGGGATAGATGTCGCCGTGTGCTCAGTATTGTCGACATTGACGAATTGCACGCCCGAACCCACGCTTACGTTGGTGACCTCGGGAGAGAATCCACGCGCGTCGCCGAGCGGCGTACTTTCGAGCGCAAACGCCGCAATGCTGACATCGATCGTTGTCACGCTCGTCACGCTCGCTCCTCCGCCGGCTGCCGGGTTCACGCCCCCAGCGGTACACCCGCTTAGCGCGAGCAGGAGGGCTACCCACCTCATGCGTGTTGCCGAGGCAGCATGGTACCGGCCACGCGGCCGTCGCTGTCGAGCACCGTGATGAAGGTGGTGTGCGCCTCGGCGTACCCGTCTCTGTTGCGCGATGCCTCCACACCAAACTCGTGCATCAACTGATGCACCGATGCCACATCGCCGCCTGCGATGAGCCAGTACGACGGATCCGCATCGAACGTGCGGGCAATGCGCACGAGATCGGCGTGCGTGTCGCGCTCGGGGTCGAGCGTAATCGTCAAGAAGCGCAGATTGCCGTGCTCGCTCCGCTGACGTTGCGCGGCAGCGGCAACCTGAGATTCAATCAGTGGACACACACCGTCGCAGTGCGCCGAGATGAACGTGACGATTAGCGGCCGGCCCCGCAAGTCGTCGAGGGTGAAGCGGCGACCGAGTTGATCGATCAGCCTCGGCGCGCGCTGCGCATGCTGTCCGCCGCGCGCCGCGGCGACCGCAACGATCAATGCCGCGGCGGCGGCGAACATGCTGCGCATGTTACAGCGGGTTCCGAGTGCGGATGTAACCACCAACAGGTGTTGCGGTCGGAGCTGCCGTCGCAAGCGTTCCCGCGTCCGGCTCGCCGGACACCGTGGCCGATCCAGCCGGCGGAGGGGTCGGAGCAGCCCAGGTGCCGCCAAAGCTGACGATGCCCACGCCCGTCGCCACGCCTACTTGGGAGTCTCCCGCGTAGGTGTAGAGCGGATGCGGAACGCCGTTCACGGTGAGGGCCCATTGCAGCGCGCTATTATCCGAGCGCATGAAGACCGAGATCCCGCTTGACAAACCGCTTGCGCTCTCGTCGGCAACGGTCGCTCCGGCTGAGTATGGAATCCACAGGCCGGTGCATCCGCTCGCAACGGTGCACGCGATCGAACTCGTCGTATCGTCACTCAATGTGTAGAGCGTGAAGCCGGCGCTTTGGCTT
>Ga0302325_10033665_pt1 | contig 10496 bp, 9 predicted proteins | sample Palsa_T0_2_FD_201948 | JGI IMG/M metagenome (GOLD analysis project Ga0302325, IMG submission 201948) | Peat permafrost microbial communities from Stordalen Mire near Abisko, Sweden - Palsa_T0_2 | ecosystem: Environmental > Terrestrial > Soil > Palsa > Peat permafrost | place: Sweden: Abisko...
ACAGGGGACGCAGGATCGACTACATCGTCGACGCGGCCACCGGCGCCATCCTGAGGGGAGGTTAGACGACGTGCGCGTGCTGTTGGCCGAGGACGACCCGGACCTTTCGCGACAGCTGAAGCTCGCCCTCGCGCACGCCGGCTACGCGGTCGACCATGCCGCCGACGGCGAGGTGGCCGCCTTTCTGGGCGAGACAGAGCCTTACGACGCCATCGTCCTCGATCTTGGCCTGCCGAAGATCGACGGCGCCTCGGTGCTGGAAGGCTGGCGCCGCGGACGAATGTCGACGCCGGTGCTGATTCTCACAGCCCGCGGCGCCTGGAGCGAGAAGGTCGCGGGCTTCGACGCCGGCGCCGACGACTATCTGACGAAACCGTTCCACACCGAGGAACTGCTGGCTCGCCTGCGGGCCCTCCTTCGGCGCTCGGCCGGTCACGCCTCGCCGAACCTCGCGTGCGGCGCCTTACGCCTCGACCCGCGGGCGGCGCGAGCGTCGGTGGCAGGCGAGCCCCTTCGCCTGACCTCCCTGGAGTACAGGCTGCTTCACTACATGATCATGCATCAGGGCCGCGTGATCAGCCGGACGGAGCTTGTGGAGCATCTCTACGATCAGGACTTCGATCGCGATTCCAATACGGTGGAGGTGTTCATCGGGCGCGTGCGCAGGAAGATCGGCGCCGAGCGGATCGAGACGGTGCGCGGCCTCGGCTACCGGCTGATCGCCCCCGTGGGGGAGGCGAGCGAAGCGTGAGCGCCGGCCCTCGGCGGCGCCCCTCCCTTGTCGGCCGCCTGATCTTCCTCGCCGCCAGCTGGTCTCTGGCGGTGCTGGTCGCCGCCGGCGTCGCCCTTTCGCTGTTCTTCAGCCAGGCGACCACCACGAGGTTCGACGACGACCTCGCCGAAACGATCGATGGCCTCGTCGCCGGCGCCTCGGTGGAGGGCGGAGGCGTCGTCGCGCCGGCGATGATCGATCCGCAATCGCTCAGGGTATATTCGGGCGCCTATTGGGAGATCGCCGAGCCGGCCCCTGCCAACACCTTCCACGCCTTGCTCAGGTCACGCTCGCTCTGGGACCACGTTCTTGGCCTTCCGCCAACGGGCGCGGCCGTCCTCGCCCGCAACCCCGGCAAGGTCATATTCTATGACAGTCCCGGCCCGCTGAAGCAGAGCCTGCGCGTCGCCGCGCTTGAGGGCCGCCTGCCCGGACTTACCAATCCGGTCGTCTTTATCGCCGCCGAGGATCGCTCTCCCATCGACCGCAGCGTGCGAACCTTCGCCACTACGATCGCGCTGGCGCTCGTCCTGCTTGGCGTCGGCCTCATCGCCGCCGTCTTCGTCCAGGTGAGGGTCGGTCTGCGGCCACTGTTCGATCTACGTCGCGAGGTGGCCTTGGTGCGCACGGGCGAGCGCGAGCGGTTGACGACATTCTACCCCACCGAGTTGGAGCCTCTCGCTGCCGAGCTCAACGCCCTGATGGCCCACAACCAGGAGGTGATCGAGCGTCAGCGCACTCACGTCGGCAACCTCGCCCACGCGCTCAAGACGCCCCTGTCGGTCCTCCTTGCCGAAGCGGCGCGGCATCCCGGCGGCCTCGCGGAGATGGTCATGCGTCAGGCCGAGGCGATGCGCCAGCAGGTCGATCACCACCTGCGCCGGGCGCGGGCGGCGGCCAGGTCCCAGGGGCAAGGCGAACGCACCCTGGTCGCGCCGGTGCTCGACGAGCTGGCAAGAACCCTCGAAAGGATCTTCCAGGACAAGGGCGTGGTCATAGATCCCAGGGCCCCCGACACTCTCTGCTATTTGGGCGAGCGACAGGACCTGCTGGAAATCCTTGGCAATGTCATGGAAAACGCGTGCAAGTGGTGCCGCCAGAGAGTCAGGATCACCGCGGACCCGGTTTCCCGCACCCAGTTCGCCGTGACGGTCGAGGACGACGGACCGGGGCTGGCTCCAGAATTGCGCGCCGCTGTCTTGCAACGGGGCGCCCGGATAGACGAGAACGCTCCCGGCTCCGGCCTGGGCCTGTCGATCGTCGACGAGTTGGTGCGCGCCTATGGCGGATCGCTTCACATCGGCGAGTCTGCTTTCGGCGGCCTGAAGGTGGAACTCGTCTTACCCAGCGCCGGGGGAACCTAGCCTCTCCGGCGACGGCCATGAGCAATTTGGTAGTCACCGAGGCGCTATGCGGTCTTGCGCCGGAGACTGCCCTCTTGATGGACGATCGCCCATGATCGGTTTCTGGATCGCCGCGATATTGCTGGCGGCGGGGGCCGGCGCCCTCGTGCTGGATCGGTCGCGGCGCGCTTCTTCGAGCCTCGGCGCGCCGAATCCGGACATCGCCGTCTATAGGCGGGCGCTGGCCGAGGTCGACGACCTCGTGGACCGTGATCTGCTGACGCGGGACGAACAGGCGGCCACGCGCGCCGAGGTTGGACGTCGTCTGTTGCGAGCCGCCGAGCGGCCGCAAGCGCCGACGCGCTCGGGTAGGCCCCTCTTGATCTTCCTGGTGGCGCTGGCGGCGCCGGTGCTGGCCCTTGGACTCTATCTCGTCCTGGGATCGCCAGCGGCGTCGGACCAGCCTTTCGCCGCCAGGCTGGCGGTTTGGCGCTCCGATCCCGAGCGCTCCTCCGCTCCCGAACTCGCCGCTTCGCTCCGAGCGGTCGCCGCCGAGCGCCCTAACGACCCGGAGCCGCTCCAGCGCCTGGCCATGCTCGAGCTTTCGTTGGGGGACCCGGACGCCGCTATCCACGCTCTGCGCCAGGCGACGGTCATTGCGCCCCAACGGGCCGATTTGATGGCGATGCTCGGGGAAATCCTGGTCCTCAGGGCGCGCGGGCAGGTGGATCCGGACGCCCAGGCCGTCTTCCGTCGGACTCTCGCCATCGATCCCGCCTCTGCGACGGCGCAGTTCTATCTTGGCCGCGCCGCGATCACGGCTGGAGACGTCACGGGAGGGCTCCGGTCCTGGCGGGCCGTGCTGGCCGAGCTTGCCCCGACCGATCCGAGACGAGCGCTCCTCGCCACCGACGTCGAGGCTGTCGAGCGGACGGGCGCCCTGCCCTCTCAGGAATCCGAAGGGCCGCCGCAGGCCGATCTCTCCAGAGCGATCGCTGGCATGGTCGACTCCCTGGCCGCACGGCTGGCCGCCCATCCGCGCGATCCCCCGGGCTGGATTCGGCTCGTGCGCGCCTATGGCGTCTTGGGCGAGAGCGCCAAACAGGCCGCGGCCCTGGCGGAGGCGCGCCGCTACTATGCCGGTCGGGCCGACATTCTCTCTCAGCTTCAGGCGGCGGCCGGTCCGACCCGATGATAGAGTCACAAGACAAATGAGCGCGACCATGTCTTTGCTTCCAAGGTCCCGCACGGCCCGGCGGCGGCTGATGGTGATAGCTGTGGCGGCGCCGGTGCTGGCGCTGGCCGCCGGTCTCGCCCTCTATGGGCTGCGCAGCTCCATCTCCTACTTCTATACCCCGGCGCAGGCCGCCGCGGCGCATGTGGGCCCCGGCCAGCCCTTTCAGTTGGGGGGCCTCGTGCGGCCGGGCAGCGTCGTCAAGTCCACTGACGGGGCGGTGGCGTTTGTCGTCACTGACAGACGGGCGAACGCGCCGGTAGAGTTCCGCGGCGAACTCCCCGATCTCTTCCGTGAGGGCCAGGGTGTGGTCGCCCTGGGCGCCTTCGATGGCCGGGGCGTGTTCATGGCCACTCAGATCCTGGCCAAGCACGACGAACGCTACATGCCGAGGGAGTTGACCAGAGCCCTGAAGGCTCAGGGCGAATGGCGAGGCGATGGCGCGCCGGCCGGATATCCACGGGTGAAGGCGCCCCAGCCCTCATGATCGACGAGATCGGCCAATTCGCGCTCATCCTCGCCCTCTGTCTGTCGCTTGCTCAGGTGGGCCTCTCCTTCGCGGCCCGCACCCGCGGGGACGCGAGCCTGGCGGGCGCGGGAGAAGGCGCGGCGCTCGCCGCCTTCGTCTGCGTCGCGGTGGCGTTCGCCGCACTGATCCACGCCTTCGTGACGTCCGACTTCTCCGTCGTGAACGTGGCCGAGAACTCTCACACCGAAAAGCCGATGATCTACAAGGTGGCCGGCGCCTGGGGCAGCCACGAGGGGTCCATCCTGCTCTGGTGCTTTGTTCTCACCGCCTACGGCGCCGCCATGGCGCTCGCGCGTGGTCTGCCGTTCGGATTGAAGTCGCTGGCGGTCGGCGTTCAGGGGACCTTGGGCGTCCTCTTCATCGGCTACATGGTGCTCGCTTCAGACCCGCTTCTTCGTCTGCCGAGGCCCCCGGTCGAGGGGCATTCCCTCAATCCGCTGCTTCAGGATCCGGCCCTCGCCGCCCACCCGCCATTCCTCTATTCGGGCTACGTCGGCTTTTCCGTCGTCTTCTCCCTTGCCCTGGCTGCGCTCCTGGAGGGCAGGGTCGACGCCGCCTGGGCCAGGTGGGTCCGGCCCTGGGCGCTGGCGGCTTGGAGCCTGCTCACCGTCGGCATCACGCTGGGCGCGTTCTGGGCCTACTACGAGCTCGGCTGGGGCGGTTGGTGGTTCTGGGATCCGGTGGAGAACGCCAGCTTGATGCCGTGGCTCGCCGGAACGGCCCTGCTCCACTCGGCGGTCGTGACCGAAAAACGCGGGGCTCTCGCTTCGTGGACGGCTTTCCTGGCCATCTGCGCCTTCACGCTCTCGATGCTGGGCGCCTTTCTGGTGCGCTCGGGGGTGCTGACCAGCGTCCACGCCTTCGCCATCGACCCCAAGCGGGGAACCCTGTTGCTCGGCATCTTCGCCATCGCCGCCGGCGGCGGGTTTTCGCTATTTGCCTGGCGCGCGCCCCTGCTCAAGGACCAGGCCGTTTTCGCGCCCATCAGCCGAGAAAGCGCATTGGTCGTGAACAACATCATCCTGGCGGCGGTAACGATCACGGTCCTTGTCGGCACCCTTTGGCCCCTGGTGCTCGAGGCGTTCGGGAGGCAAGGCGGCGTGGGCGCGCCCTACTTCAACCTCGTTGTCGGAAGCCTGATGCTGATCGCCTTCCTGGTCCTCCCGGCGGGACCGCTGCTCGCCTGGAAACGCGGCGACGCCGCTGGCGCAATACAGCGGCTGAGCTGGGCCGCCTTCGCCGGTCTCCTCGCCGCTCTCCTGGTATTCGTCTTCACCACGCCACGTCACGCCATGGCGGCGGCCGAAGTCGGCGCGGGGGCATGGCTGATCGCCGGCTCGCTCGCCGAGATCGTCGACCGCGTACGGCTCTTCAACTCGCCATGGCCGGAGGCCTTTCGTCGCCTACGAGGGCTCCCGCGCGGATCATGGGGGATGAGCCTGGCCCATTTGGGCCTGGGAGTCTTTGTCATGGGCGCGGCCTTCGAGACCAGTTGGCGAGCCGAGGCGGCCCAGGTCCTCACGCCCGGCGCGGGGATGGACTTGGGCGCCTATCACCTGTCGCTGGAAAACGTCGAGGATGCGCCGGGGCCGAACTTCGACGCCGAGCGGGGAACGATCAGGGTGACGGACGCGCGCGGCACGTTGGCCTGCCTCGCAAGGCCGGCCCGCAAGACCTACGACACCGGGGGTCAGACGACCTCCCAGGTGGCCATCTGCCCCAAAGGCCTGGATGACATCTACATCGTCCTCGGCGAGCGCCGGATGAGCGCGGCGGGCGTTTCCTCCTGGCTGGTGCGGGGATTCTGGAACCGGTGGGCGCGGCTGATCTTCCTGGGGCCCGTTCTCATGGCGTTGGGGGGCGTGATCTCGCTCTCCGATCGCCGGCTGCGCCTTGGCGTCGGGCGCCGCGCGCCCGGCGGCGCTCGCGGCGCGCCCGCACCGCGGCCGGCGACATGAGCCATGCGCGCGCCGCAGCGGTCATGGCCGCTCTGGCTTGCCTGGCCGGAGCGGCCGAGCCGGCCGAGCGCCTCGCCGATCCCTCGAGGGAGGCGCGCGCCAGGTCCCTGTTCCGCGAAACACGCTGCCTGGTCTGCCAGGGGGAGTCGATCGACGACTCCGAGTCGACGTTCGCTGCCGACCTGCGGCGCCTCGTTCGCCAGCAGGTGGCGGAGGGCCGCAGCGACGCCCAGGTGCGAGCTTTCCTTGCCGCTCGTTATGGGGACTTCGTCCTCCTGCGACCGCCCTTCTCGGCGGTGAACGCCATCCTCTGGGTGGGTCCCTTCCTGGTGATCTGCATCGGAGCGACTATCTTGGTGCGTCGGGCGCGGACGGCCCCATCGGCCGCGCCGCTGTCGGCCGAGGAGGAGACTCGGCTCGCGAGCCTGACCGAAGAGACGATGACCTGACATTTTGCAGCCCGAAATAAGCTTCAAGATAGCCGTCGCGGGAATGGAAACTTAAGGCTAGGGCCCTCGCGTCGGCGCGGGACAAACACTAGATTGGCAGCGGGCCTTCCGGCGAAGACCCATCGAGAGAAGCTCCGCGGAGCACGAGGATGAAAGAAATGGCCGTGAAGAAGTCCCACGTCGTTTTGGGCGCCTTGGCCGGCGCGGGCGTGGCCGTGGCGGCCATGGCCGGCGTTGGCATGCGCCCGGCCGACAACAACGCCCACGTTGTCAAGGTCGACACCCAGCCCGCGCCGCCCGGCGCGCCGCAGTCGTTCGCCGACATTTTCGAGCGCGTCTCGCCGGCCGTCGTCTCGATCAACGTCACCTCGAAGCTGGACATCGGGACTTTCCGCAAGATCCCGGGCTTCGAGAATTTCCCGTTCGATATCGTGCCCAAGGGCCAGGGCCCGGGCCAAGGCGGCGGTGACGACGGCGGTCCGCCGCCTACCCAGCAATCGTCCGGCTCGGGCTTCTTCATTTCCGCGGACGGTTATGTCGTCACGAACAATCACGTCGTCGACGGCGCCCAGGACATCAAGGTCGTGCTGAAGAATGGCAAGGAGCTCAAAGCCACGGTAGTCGGTCGTGACGAGGGCACCGATCTGGCGGTGCTCAAGGTGCCGGGGTCGGGCTATCCGTTCGTCGATTTCGAAAATTCCGCCCGCCCTCGGGTGGGCGACTGGGTGCTGGCGGTGGGCAATCCCTATAATCTAGGGGATACGGCGACAGCCGGGATCGTCTCGGCCTACAATCGCAACATCGGCGAGACCTTCGTCGATTACATCCAGATCGACGCGCCCATCAATCGGGGCAACTCGGGCGGACCCACCTTCGACATCTACGGACGGGTGATCGGGGTAAACACCGCAATTTTCTCGCCCTCCGGCGGATCTGTGGGCATCGGCTTCGACATTCCGGCCGATGTCGCCTCCAGCATCACCAAGCAACTGATCAGCAACGGCAAGATCACCCGCGGTTATCTCGGCGCGACCATCCAGGATCTGAGCGATGAAATGGCCACGTCCTGGGGGCTGACCGGACGAAAAGGCGCCGTGGTCGCCGACCTCGTTCCCGGCGGGCCGGCCCAGCGGGGCGGGCTCGAGCAGGGCGACGTGGTGGTGGCGGTCAACGGTCAGACGGTGACCACTGCGACGGAAATGACGCGCGAGGTGGCCAAGGCGCACGCGGGCGATATGCTTCACTTGGACGTCTACCGCGACGGCAAGGAGCGCTCGATTGACATTCGTTCCGGCACTCGGCCTTCCGACGCGATGCTGGCCCAGAACGGCGGCCAAGCCCCGGGAGACCAGGACACCGCGCCGGACGGCGCCTCCAAGCCGGCGCCCCAGCCGCCCGTGCTTGGCATGTCACTTGCGCCGATCGATCCTAAGGCGCGCCAGCAATACAGCATAGCCGAGGCGGTCCGCGGCGTGCTCGTGGAAGGCGTGAAGGGATCTTCCGACGCCGGCGAGAAGGGCCTTCGCCGAGGCGATGTCATCGTCCGAGCGGGCGATCGCAATGTCGCAAGCGCCGGCGACGTCCTGGCCGCTGTCGGCGAGTGGAAGCGGGAGGGGCGCAGCAGCATCCCGCTCGCGGTCAGCCGCGGCGGCCGTACGCTCTTCGTTCCGATCAAGATCGAGGGCTAAGACGAAACGGGGCCTGGCATGCGGTTGCTGATCGTCGAGGACGACCCGGAGGCCTGCCAGGCCATGACCAGCGTGCTCGCCGAGGCCGGACATGAATGCGTGCGCGCCGCCGATGGGATCGCCGGCCTCAACGCTGCCGGGAACGAAGGATTCGACGTCCTGATCGTCGACAGGATGCTGCCTCGGTTGGACGGAGTCTCGATGGTCGAGCGGCTCCGACAGGAAGGCAATCAGACGCCAGTCTTGTTTCTCTCGGCCCTGGGAGAGATCGCCGACCGGGTTACCGGCCTGGAGGCCGGCGGCGATGACTATCTGGTCAAGCCCTACGCCTTCGCCGAGTTGGTCGCCCGGATCGAGGCCCTGGCCCGGCGGCGCAAGACTGGTTCGGTGGAGACCCTATTGCGCGTGGGCGACCTCGAGATGGACCTGATCGGCCGCGAGGTGCGCCGCAGCGGACGCGAAATCGATCTGCAGCCTCGGGAGTTCCAGTTGCTGGAGTTCCTGATGCGCAACGCCGGACAGTCCGTAACGCGCACCATGCTTCTCGAGAAGGTCTGGGAGTATCACTTCGATCCGCAGACCAATGTCATCGATGTCCACATCTCGCGGCTGCGGTCCAAGATCGACAAAGGCTTCGATCGCCCGATGCTGTTGACGGTGCGCGGCGCGGGCTATCGGCTCGAGGCCTGACCGCGCCGCGACAGCCATGCGCCTGCCGCGGCTCTTCCGCACCACCCCGTTTCGCCTGACCCTGGTCTTTCTGTCGCTATTCGCCGGCGCCGCCAGCGCGTTTCTTGCCTACATCTACCTTGCGACCGCCGGGGAAGTGACGCGGCGGGCCGACTTCCGGGTCAGCCATGAGATGTCGTCGCTCAGGGCGATCTACGGCCAGGGCGGCCTTACCGCCGTCAACCAGGCCATCATCGATCGCGGATCTTCCGATCAGGGTTTTCTCTACCTGCTGATGGACAAGAGCGGATCGCCGATCACCGGCACCGTCGCGAGATCTCCGGTCAACGATTTCGCCGACGGCAACGACAACTGGGCGAGCTTCACCCTGACTGAGCGAGCCTCCGACGGGTCGAAGATCGTTCTCCCCGCCCGCGGACTCGAAGAACGGCTTCCCGATGGCAACCTTGTCTTCGTCGGCGCCGATGTCGGCGAAGCGGAGTCATACGTGGTGAAGATCCTTCGCTCCATGTGGGGCGCGGGAGCGCTAATGATCGTCCTGGGTCTGGCCGGCGGACTCGTGGTCAGCCGCGACGTCAACCGCAACATCAGCGGCCTCACCGGCGTCATCGATGCGGTCCGCGGCGGGGATCTGAGGGCTCGCGCCAAGGTCCGAGGCGCCGGCGACGAATACGACGAACTCGCCCAGGGCCTCAACGACATGCTCGAACGCCTGGAGCGCTCGATCGGCGGCCTTCGCCATGCTGGCGACGCCATCGCCCACGATCTGAGATCGCCGCTCACCCGCCTGCGCGCCCGCCTGGAGGCGGCCATGCTGGACGCCGAGGCCGGCCGGACCGATCCCCGGACGGCGCTGCGCCAGGCCCTGGACGACGCCGATGCGGTGCTTCGCACCTTCAGCGCCGTCCTCGCCATCGCCAGGCTCGAGGCGGCCGGCGACGCGCCCGACCAGGCGCCCTTCGATCCGAGCGCCCTGGCTTCCGACGTGGCCGAACTCTATCAGCCGCTTTGCGAGGACAAGGGTGTCGATTTCCGCGCCGAGGTGAGCTCCGGCCTGGTCGTGACAGGCAACCGCGAGTTCATCGCCCAGGCCGTCGCCAACGTCCTGGACAACGCCGCCAAATACACCCCCCCTGGCGGGGCGGTGATGTTGAGGGTCAGGAGACGAGCCTCGGGGGACATCGAGATCTCCGTTACCGACACCGGCCCAGGCGTACCCGAAGCCGATCGAGCCCGAGTGGTGGAGCGTTTCGTCCGCCTGGATAACAGCCGCAACAAGCCGGGCGCGGGCCTGGGGCTCTCTCTCGTCGCGGCGGTGGCGCGGGCCCATCGGGGCGAACTGGAGCTAGACGAGGGACCCGGCGCCGTGGGGTCTTCCGGACCAGGGTTGCGGGTCGCCCTCGTGCTGCCCAGAGCCGGCTGAGCTCGGTTCGTGGCCTTCCTGTTCGAACAGATCTCGCCCTGCGGGCCCATCGTCGACGCGGGGGACGCGATGCGGACCGGGGAGGCGCTTCGAGAGGCGGCTCAAGCCGCCGAATGGGTTGAGTCCTTGGAGGTCGCCTGGGCCGCCTTGGCCCCGGTGTTCGCGGCGTCTGCCTATCTCTCGACCCTCGTTCGCCGTCACCCGGACCTTTTGCGGACGGTGCTTGGGGCCGAGCCGATTTCCCTCTGCGCCGAAATCGTCGCCTCGGCGGCGGCCCTGGAGGGGGAGCAGCGCACTGCCAGGGTCGAGCAACAGCTTCGGGCGCTGAAGGCGCAGCTGCATCTAGCGACGGCGCTGGCCGATCTTGGAGGGGTGTTCGATCTGCAGGACGTGACCGACGCTCTGTCCCA
>Ga0302325_10033666_pt1 | contig 10496 bp, 9 predicted proteins | sample Palsa_T0_2_FD_201948 | JGI IMG/M metagenome (GOLD analysis project Ga0302325, IMG submission 201948) | Peat permafrost microbial communities from Stordalen Mire near Abisko, Sweden - Palsa_T0_2 | ecosystem: Environmental > Terrestrial > Soil > Palsa > Peat permafrost | place: Sweden: Abisko...
CCATGGACCCGTAGCCGAGCAGACCGATCGTGCCGGCGTAGGAATAAGGCAGGATGGACTCAGGCCCATACTCCCCGCTAATGATCCGCAGCCGTTCCGTTATGAGGTCGAGGGCTTGGTCCCAGCCGATGCGCTCGAAGACGTCAGCCTCGCGGCCGTCTGGCATTCTCCCTTTCGGCGCCCCCTCTCTGCGGCGCATGGGGTAGAGCAGCCGCGAGGGAGAATAGACGCGATCCAAATACTTGGCGACCTTGCCGCAGAGAAAGCCGCGGGTGACCGGGTGTGCCGGGTCGCCTTGCACTCGTGTGGCCTTCCCCAACTCGTCCACCGTCACCAGAACGGCGCAGGAATCCGGACAGTCATGCGAGCATACGGTATGGACGGTTCTCGGCTCAGGCATAACTCATTGTAGTAGCACGGGGCAAAACGGGATGCGGGCCTTCAACCACCTCGAATCCGGGTCCACGTAGCTGAAGCAGAGAAACCGCGGACCCCTCCACCACGCTACCGGATTTCCTGTTGGGCTTGTTGGCGTTGGCGAACTTCAAGCGGCTTTCTGATAGGAAACAAGTCCTGGATTAAGCCGCCATTGGTTGTTTGGCACTGCAGGAAGCACCACGAAAAGGGGGGCATCCGGGGATGGGAGCGAAAAGGCTCCGGTATGATGGCGTACGGCACAACCTATGGATTTAGGCCTTAAGAATAAGACGGCTTTGGTGTTAGGCGGTGGTGGCGGGTTGGGCCGGGCGATTGCCAAAGCGCTGGCGGGCGAAGGCGCGAACATAGCCGTGGCCGGGATAGGACCCGATTCCATCGCGGGAACCGAGGCGGCGTTGGCAGCCATCGGCGGCAAATGTATCGGGCTTGTCTGAGATCTCGCCGATCTATCGCGGATCGTGCGGACCGGCTCCGTAATCCGTGTGGATGGCGGCATGATCGCCAGCATCTAGTAGAAACAATGGATCGAACATTTTGACGGGACGCATGAACGTGGCATTAGACGAGAAAACGATTGCAACGCTCTCCGGCATTGCGACGGCAACGCTCACTACGGTGTTGCTGAAAAAGGGGCTTCGCAATGTCTGGCTGCGCGGCACCAAACCGCTGTGCCCCGGCCAGAAGCGTATTGTCGGCCCGGCCTTTACCTTGCGGTTTGTCCCGGCGCGTGAAGATCTGGCGACGCCGGAATCCTGGAGCTCACCGATCTCGACCCGCGCGGCGATCGAATCCATGCCGCCAGGCTGCATTGCGGTTGTCGGCGCCATGGGCGTTACGGATGCCGGCATTTTCGGTGATATCCTCTGCGCGCGCATGAAGGTGCGGGGCGTTGCAGCTCTGGTCACCGATGGAGTCGTGCGTGACCTCGCCGGCGTGCTCGGCACCGGTTTGCCGGTATGGTGTATGGGCGCCGCGGCGCCACCGTCAGTCGCCGGCCTTACTTTTGTGAATTGGCAGGAGCCGATCGGCTGCGGCGGCGTGGCGGTGTTTCCGGACGATGTGATCGTGGTTGATGAAGATGGCGCAGTTGTGATTCCACATGCGCTGCTCAACCATGTTGTGGAAGCCGCAACCGAGCAGGAGAAGCTGGAAGCGTGGATTATTGGTGAGGTGCAAGCGGGGGCTTCCCTGCCCGGCCTCTACCCGCCAAATGCGGAAAACAAAGCTCGCTATGAGGCTTTCCGCAGCCGACAAGCCAAAGCTGAATAGGCATTGTGTCTACACCATCGAACCGGATTCCTGCGCCAGGAGCGAACATGTCCGCCGTCAGCGGGAAGGGTTCGCTTTATAACAAGATCGCCTGGCGGATTATGCCGATCCTGTTCATCGGCTACATCATTGCCTATCTCGACCGGGTGAACGTTGGCTTTGCCAAATTGCAAATGATGGGCGACCTGAAGTTCAGTGACGCCGTCTATGGATTCGGCGCCGGCATCTTTTTCCTGGGATATTTTCTCTTCCAGGTTCCGAGCAACCTCATTCTTGACAAGGTGGGCGCGCGGGTTTGGATTTGCCGGTTGCTGGTTAGTTGGGGTCTGGTTTCGGGCTGTACCGCCTTCGTCCACACTCCATGGCAGTTTTACACCATGCGCTTCCTGCTCGGGGTCGCGGAAGCGGGTTTTTTCCCGGGCATGATTTTGTATCTCACTTACTGGTTCCCATCGCATCGGCGGGCCAAAATGGTGGCCGTCCTAATGGCCGGAAACCCGGTTTCCGGGATCATCGGTGGCCCGGTGTCCGGCTATATTCTGCACCATTTCGCGGCTGGCCGAGGGATTGCGGGATGGCAATGGCTTTTTATTATCGAAGCCCTGCCGGCGGTCGTTTTCGGGGTCACGATCCTGTTTTACCTCGATGACCGCGTGGTTAACGCGAAATGGCTGTCTCCGGAAGAAAAGGCCGTTGTGGTTGCCGAGATCAATGAGGAGGCAGGAGCAAAAACCCTTCACACTCTGGTTTCCGTATTCACGAGTCCGCGCGTATGGCTGATGTGCACGATCATGTTCGGCATCGTGATGGGATCGTATGCGATCGGCTTCTGGCAACCGACGATCATCCGCCAGACCGGTGTCAAAGACCCTTTCGATATAGGATTGCTGACCATGGTGCCTTCCGCCCTGGCGCTGATCTCGATGATCCTGGTCGGCCGCCACGCGGATAAAACCCGCGAACGCCGCTGGCACGTGGCCGGCCCCAATATCGTTGCGGCACTGGGCTTTGCCTTGTGCACCCAGGCTGGCAGTAGCACCATGGTGGCCATGATCGGCCTGATCATGGCGATGGTCGGGGTGGTCACGGCACTGCCGATGTTTTGGGCATTGCCTACATCGTTCCTTGGCGGCACAGCCGCCGCCGCTGGCATCGCGCTGATCAACGGCACCGGCAATCTTGCCGGATTCTTCAGCCCCGCGATTATCGGTTTTTTGAAGACTTATACCGGCACCCTGAACTCGGGGCTGTTTCTGGTTTCCGGATGCCTCATCGCGTCGGCAATTCTGATTCTTGGGCTAGTGCCGGCAAGAATGGTGAATCGTTGATCTACGTTGCCCGATGCGAAGCCCGCACCGGACGGATCCGCCCAAGTTTGACACCAGAGCTCTCGTGCGTGGGTTTTTTATCTGGGACAGCCGTGGGCTTCAGCGTGGTAGCGGCGTGGATTACGGCCCATGTGGCGACTACGCTGGCAGCCGTGGTCAGGCCGCCATACTTGGCGTAGATTTGAGCCGCCTCTTGATCAGCTTGCTCTATGTTGTTCGAGGGATTAGGTATTTGCGGGTCTGAGGCATTGCGGATCGCGTGCCAGGAGAGACCCGGAATACCTTGCAACGCCCTCGCGACCATCGCGTCGCCCATCTCGCAGACGCGCCCGAGGCCTTGAAGCTTGAAGTGATCAGTGGAGTCGTCGAAGGCGAAGATATCCGTTGTCACGATCGCGTCGGTCGCGGCATGCCATATCTTGGGTGTGCTTCTCGAGTTGGGCACACGTGTCGCATTCAACTGAAGCAAAGCAGGATTGATCGCAGTCAGAACTCCAGAAGCGACCGGCGAAGGCGTAAAGGCTGCGTTGTGCCACGGTTCGTTCTTGAACTGGCCCGTGCAGTCGAAACGTACGCTGCCCCCCACGACAACATCACCGAGCAGGACGTCCGCGCCGATCGCTCCTGCCGTTCCGGTTGTGATGAAGAGCTTCGGACTCACAGCCCGCGCAATTTCCGTCATCAGCTTTTTAACCGGGATCGCGGGACCGTCGTATGCAAGATGCAGTCCGCTTTTGAAGAGCAGGACTTTCGTGCTTCCTATCTGGCAAGGAAAGTAGAGTCCCAGGCTGTGGAAGTAGCGCTTCATCTCGCTGGAGCTATCGTTGAAGGGAGACTTAGTACCGGTAACGAGTGGGATATACGCTTCTATGCCGTGCCGGTATTCGTACCACGAGCTTGTGGGATGAGCGGGAGTGAGGAGCGCGGCGAGAGCGGCAGCTTCTGCGGCCGTCCATGTAACCACAACAGCATCGTAACCTTTAAATCGAGAAAGGTCGTCGGTTTCGGCAGGCGGCGGCGTCAACGCGATTGGCGTCGGAACGCCGCTTGCGGGCCACGGGGGAGCCGAGGGAAGTTGAGCGGATGGGCTGGCGAATGCAGCCTCCAGGCCGGCATCGCGAAAGCGCTGTTGCGGTGCAGACGGATCGTAGTTGAGCCTCACGTCAGCGAAGCTTAGTTTCGGCATGGTCGTCTCCTTCTCCAGGGTTGTCGGCGGTGAACCGGCAAACAGAGTGTAGTGCTGGACGGAAGCAAATCGTTACAGGAATTCTTGAGAGAGAGAAACGCCGCATGAAGTTCGTTGACCCACCAAGACTTATAGGAAATCCGGGGGATGGGACCCCACACTTATTCCCACTTGTGCCGAGGACTTCAGGACCTTGCTCTCAATGCTCTGGATGTCTACCCACAAAATTTTCGTGGGGCTACTGAAACGTTTGTTCTCTTCCAACCACTACTGGGATGAGAACGGATATGGCAAGCATGATGGTGACTTTTCTGCCTTGGTTCATTCACCCCGACAGCGGAGGAAATATGCAGGTGAAGATAACGACTGACGAATGAAGAAAGGGACAGACGCTTTGATAACGGTCATGCGGAAGCATGGACCGGGATAAAGTCTCGATCGGCGGTACCCATGACGCAGGTCATGCCACGGATCATTTTTATCGCGCAACATTGATCGAGCGCATTGTAGGGTTTATGGAGAAGTACAGCTAGTTTTTGTGTGGGTACCAGACCATCGTTACAGGTCTTGCCGGCATCGGAGAGGAACCTGGACGGTGCAGGGGGTTCGGGCCAGAGCAGATTCCCTATAGGTATACCTCGAGCCGCCGAGGACGGCGTGGCTTTCCGTCAGGAAAAGCCGCTCAGAGATACTCTCGTGGGGCATAGCAATAGGAATCTGCCCTAGAGCATTTCTCCTGTGGTTGTATCCCGGAGGGAGTGTGCGAACGCAGTTTTTCTGCAAAGAAAAGCTGCCCATAATCTCCCTGAAGAAGGCCATGGTAACTGGAGAAATGCTTTCGATGAGACTGCAGCATGATCGAATAGTCTTCGTAACAGGTTCACCCGGCGGTGTAAACTTGAGCGCGCCCTCAGTCGCCGTGGAGGAACCGGGCTTGGAATTCTTTGCCTTCGACGCGTCCTACGTTGAAAGACTTCGCTCTGGAGACGCGTATATCGAAGGGCATTTCGTGACCTATTTTAGCGAATTGATCCGTCTCAAACTGCGCTCACGATTGAACTCTAAAGAAGCCATGGAAGATGTCAGGCAGGAAACCTTCATGCGAGTGCTGGCACTGTTGCGTGGAGACGGGGGCCTGAGGCAGCCTGATCGACTTGGTCCTTTTGTCAATTCGGTTTGCAACCATGTCTTGTTGGAGCATTATCGCTCCCAAAAAAGAATGGAGGCGACGATCGACGACGAAACTGAGGCTACCGTTGCCGGCCGCGAACCAAGTGCGCTCAGCCTTCTCGAGGCTAAGGACACCGAGCGAGTGGTTCGGCAGATCCTTAACGAGTTGACGGAACGTGACCGGCGTCTGCTTCAGGCGGTGCTGCTGGAAGAGCGCGATAAAGATGAGGTTTGCGCGGAGTTCGGCATTAGCCGCGAGTATCTAAGAGTGTTGTTGCACCGCGCCAAGCAGTCCTTCAAGTCGTTTTATATTAGCCGCTTAGGTGAGAATCGGTTGGACTAGGCCCGGGCACGAATTTGCTGACTTAGCAGAAGGATTATGAGGTCCTAAATCATATGGATCATCGCCAGGCCACACAGCTCACGGCAGTCGAAAAGTATCTTCTGGATGAACTAACCCCAGAAGTGCGCGACCAGTTCGAAGAGCATTTCTTCGATTGTCAGGATTGTGCCGCCGATCTCCGAGCGACTGCCGGTTTCATGGATGGGGCAAAGAAGGAATTTCGAGTGAACCCTGTCCCAAAGCCCGGGGCGGCTAGCAAGAGTAAATCGCGCTTAACTTCGTTTTGGCCATCGGCTTTGGTTTGGTCCGCGCTTGCGGCATCCCTACTTGTGATCGCATATCAGAACGCGGTTGTTTTGCCTCGCTTCCAGGGCGAAATTGCAGAGTTGCGGGCTCCTGAGATTCTTCCGTCCGTTTCCTTGGTTGGGGGCAATAGTCGCGGGGGGGAAATCCCTGCGGTCACGATTGGGGCTAGCCAACCCTTTCTGCTGTCCGTCGATATTCCGGCCCAAGACCGATTTTCAAGCTATACCTGTTTGCTGTATTCACCTTCCGGCTCGCTTTCCTGGAGTGTTGAAGTTTCCGCCCAGTCAGCGAAAGACACTGTTTCTATACGCGTCCCCGCGGCCGTCAGGCCGTCAGGGGATTACACCCTGACCGTACGGGGTAATCTCCCCGGAAGTGCCGTCGATATAGCGCGCGATCGTTTTGCTCTCAAATTCAATAATTAAAAATCCTGCGTAACGAGGTGCACCATGCGATCTGATGCCAAGAAGACCTTTTACTTTCATGCAGATGCGAACGCACTCGGTGGGTTCATTGAAAAACCGTTCCCGCGGATTATTCCTTCTCAGGCGTCGGTGTCGCTACCTGTTGTCGGTGGGCTTGCAACGACGCGGACAGAAGCGTTCAATTTCGGGGAAATGGTTTCCTGCCGTTCGGCATACACCCGCGTTTCTGGCAGTCAGATCGCCCAGGATGGCCCTTGGTCGATGACGGTCACCTCGGTTGTCGAAGGATTGAACATTTTGGAAGTGATTACTGCGGAGCGGCTTGTGGCTCAGGTCTCGGTTGAATATCCCAGGGACGACGGATATCTTGAAGTCTCTCTCGCCGGTTCCAGTTTTGATGGACTCCGGCTGGGTGGTTGCAACGCTTCTCCCGCGCTGAGTGCATCGCTGCTGTGCGGAGCAGAGGCGCCTATTGCATTGCCGGTCTTTCAAGAGACTGGCCGGGAACAAGCTGGCAGAATCATCAGTAGCGCTGAAAAGTACGGCGACCGGGATGATACCCGGTGGATACTCGAAAGATTCGGACGGATGGACGCCGATCGAGAGCTGAATAAAGACGGATGTGTTCTATGTTCGTTGGTGGATGGCGTAGATCGGGCGATCCCCGGCAGGTCTTTTGGCCACGTCGTCGAAATTCCGGATTTTGGCAGGATCTTTCTCGGGGAGTTGCTGGCCTGTCGACATTCGATTCAGCTCTCGCTGATTCGCGCCGAACTGGGGTGCGGCATAACAGGACAAACGAGCGGGCCTACCGCGGCAGTTCGAGGTGTTCCGTATCCGCCATAGGCTTGGTTATAGCGTTGTTGGTAGCAACGGCCCTGGTTGGGTGCCGCTCTTCGGTGACCGCTGATCCGGCAACCATCTTTCAAAACATCCGCAGTGATTTTCTACATGGCAATCTTGTTGCCGCGCAGCAGAAGGCAGAGAAGGCGCGCAAGGACTTCTCTGCCAGCGGCGCTGATTGGGCCATGAAGTTTCGTCTCCTTGACGCTGAGATCCTCACTTCCCAGGGCCGCCGGCAGGAGGTGATCGCCCTGCTCAACAGCCCTGGCGTCACCTATCCCGCCGCTGGCGATCTTGCGATCAAGAGGAATTTGCTCTGTGGGTTGGCAGACGCCAGGCTCGGCCACGCGCAACGAGCGGATTTGGAGCTGCAGGAGGCGCGGCGGCTGTCCGACGCAAGCAACTCCGAGCTGAACGGCGAGGTTCTGCGGACGGAAGCCGTGGTTCAACTCTATCGAAGCCATTTGCCCGACGCCGCGGATCTGTCCAGAAAGAGCTTGCAAGTCGCCCGCGAAAAGCAGGACTCATATCTTGAGGCCAGCGATCTCTTGAACCTTGGCTTGATAGACATCGAAATGAGCCACTACGACGAAGCTCTGGTCCTGTTGAATGGAGCTGCGGATTCTGCCCGGCCGATTCAGGCGCGGACGCTCCTTGAACTGGCCTTGGGGAATCTTGGACTCGCCTATTTTTACCTGGGCGATTTTGAGAAAGCGCTCTCCGATTTTCAACAAGCTGAACAGGAAGCGAAAGAAATAGGAACCACGAGCGCGCAGCTTGTCTGGTTGATGGATGCCGGTTCCTCCTACTACCGCCTAGGCAATCTGCAGGCTGCAAAGACATGCTATGAGCAATCGCTGAGAACTGCGATGACCATCGACGCACCTGGGGAAATTGCGGACATCGACACAGAGCTGGCATTTCTGCTCTATCGACAGGGCCAATTTGATTCGGCAAAAACGCGCAGTGAGGAAGCGATCTTGGCGGCACGCAGGGCCGGCGATAAATCTGAGGAACTTGAGCCCCTGTACCTGCAGGCACTTCTCGCTACCCGGCAGGAGAATGGGCAGGACCCGGAACGATTGCTGTTGCGGGTGAACCATGAGTCTGCGGAAAAGCCCGCCCTGCAGGGAGAGATCGATGGTGCTCTCGGAGATTTCTACTCTGGCAGACATCAACGAGTGCAAGCGGACCTCTGGTATCGCAAGTCCATCCGTAGCTTCGAAGACCAGCGGGCGGCGGTCAGGGATGAAGAGCTCAGGCTGCCTTTTTTTGCGAACGGCGATGCGCTCTACCGGGGATACGCCGACTTTCTGATCGCATCGCACGAGCCGGAGAAAGCCTTGCAGCTTCTCGATATCGGCCGCGCGAGAACGCTGGCAGAAGGTCTCGGCCAGGCGGAGCCGAAGTCACCTTCACGACTGGAGCAGGCAGTAGACGTGCAGGCAATTGCCCGCAAGCTCGATGGTGCAATTCTGTTCTACTCGCTCGCTCCAGAAAAATCGTACGTGTGGGCGGTTACAGCTCATCGCACAAGTCTCTTCCTACTTCCAGGGAAGTCGGGAATTGAGGCCCAATTCCAGGCGTATCAGAAAGCTATCTTGAGATCGAGCGACCCGTTGCGGGAGGAAAACGAAGCCGCGGAGACCCTCTATGACACCCTTGTGGGCCCGGCCGCTGCGATGATTCCTAAGGGCTCCAAAGTGTTTATCATCCCGGACGGCATTCTGAACCAATTGAATTTCGAAACGCTTCTCGCGCCGGGCGCTGAAGGGCGTCATTACTGGATTGAAGATGTGACGGTTACCAATGCCAACTCGATTCGGCTGCTCTCCAGGTTCGACACAGGCTCATCAGCAGCGGACGAAATAAAACTGCTGATGATTGGCAATCCCATCTCGACCGGAACCGGCTATGAGAGCCTTCTCAATGCCTTTGCCGAAATCCGCGGAATTGAAAAGCACATTCCGCCGGACCGCCGGACCGTAGTCACACAGGCTGAGGCGGTCCCCGCAGCGTATGCCGAAAACAAGCCGGATCAATTCTCGTACATCCACTTTGTGGCGCACGGCACGGCCAGCCGATTGAGTCCGCTCGATTCGGCGGTGGTGCTCTCAGCCCCGGCGGGGCACCCAGAGAGCTTCAAGCTCTACGCCAGGGATATCATGCGCTATCCATTGCACGCTAAATTGGTAACCATCTCAGCCTGCTATGGATCAGGTCTTCGCGCCTATGCCGGCGAGGGCCTGGTCGGTTTATCCTGGGCATTTCTCCGCGCAGGATCGCACAACGTGATTGGTGCCTTGTGGGAAGTAAACGATGCTTCCACGCCGCTGCTGATGGACCGCCTCTACGGCGAGCTTGAGGCCGGGAGCACTCCGGACGCAGCACTCCGCGCCGCAAAGTTGTCACTGATTCATTCTGCGGGCGTATACCGGAAGCCGCTGTACTGGGCAGGATTCCAACTGTATGCAGGTTCGTAGAAACAGCCGAATCAAGCTCTAGTGGATTTCTCACAGACGGGGCGAATGCGCTGGCCCCCGAATTGCAGTAGGAGTCGCAGGTTTCCCCTGCGTTCGCCCCGCATACATCGGACTGAAGCGAGCCTGGCGTCTAACCTAAGCAAGGGTCAGAGATTAAGAGTCCCAGCGTTGCCGGGACCGTTGAAAGTAGCTCATCACGAAGTGCTGGGGTAAGTGTAAAAACGCGTCGAGTCCCGTAGGGACGGTTGAATTTATTTCACTTGTGGTTCGGCAAGCGGGGACTGCATGTGACTTTGCTCTGAGTTGGCGAGAAATCCGGCCTAGCCTGCTGCAACGCAATTTCACGACCTCTTGATCTCGAAATAAACCAGAAATGGTTTGATATGAATCCGAGTGCTATGTCACTACACGGTGTGTAGACAGGCAAAGGCACCTATATGAATAGGAGACGGAACGTGGCAACCGTTTCAAAGTCGAAGCCCGAAGCACCGGCGGATCAAATTCAGCGATTCGAGCGGAAACTCCGCGAAGTGAAACAGGCAGTTGCCAATCTTCCTGGCGACGAGTACCACGCGGAACTGATCAAAGTCGTTCACCGCGCTGGTTGGACGACTCTCGCGGAAGGGATTTTCTTCGAAGCCCTTATCGAGTCGATTCTGGCGCACACTCGTGATCTCGCGCAGCTTCACCAGCGGCTCAGGGCTG
>Ga0302325_10033668_pt1 | contig 10496 bp, 9 predicted proteins | sample Palsa_T0_2_FD_201948 | JGI IMG/M metagenome (GOLD analysis project Ga0302325, IMG submission 201948) | Peat permafrost microbial communities from Stordalen Mire near Abisko, Sweden - Palsa_T0_2 | ecosystem: Environmental > Terrestrial > Soil > Palsa > Peat permafrost | place: Sweden: Abisko...
ACGTGGTCGGTTAGGTGTCTGACATTCATACCTGACTCCGGAAGCTGCAGGTCTGGAGTACCCTGACCATTGAGGCAACGCTAAGGGATCCGCTGTACTCAATATACCGGTTGTCGCTCGTATAGCCCATAGGAATCCTCCTACTGGGCGCTGCCCTCACGTTCGCAGAAGCGCCGCGATGGAACGCGCGGGTATACGCATGAGTTCCCTGGGCTCGAGCTTGTACATGCCACCGCCGTAGACGCGGCCGCCGGCGATCAGAGCCTGCGTGTCAATACTCTTGAGCGCCTGCCATACGCGCCTGGCGCGCGCCGGATCGTCCCCGATGAATGCCGCCAGCGCCTCGCGCGGATAGAGCATCAGGTAGGTATTGGCAGCAATAGCGCTCGAGCGATTGAAGATGAAGCGCTGCACGCCGTCGCCGCGGCGGCGCGCCATATAGGTGCAGAGAAAATGCGTCGGCTCGCGCGCCTCCTGCGAGTACCACGGAGCGCGCCTGCTGCAAAGGTAACGCTGGCCAACCCCGGCCCTTGCGGCCTCGAGGGATTGCCAGAAAAGCGGATAGTCACGGCGAATCCGGTCCTCCGGCAGCCGGCAGTCGAGCAGCCATAGACTGCGCGTCAACAGCGGATCGCCCGCGGCATCAGCCAGTATCTCGTCGCATTGCAGCTGCCTCGGGCCCGGTAGAATGGGCCGGAGACATTGCTGCGGAATCCCGCGCCTGACAGCCTGTTCAGATGTCATGATGAAAAACGCATTGGCGCCGGTGGCAATACCGCGTTTCACGTGGAAATAATCCCCCAGCGTCGCCGCGGCGGCGCGCGCCATGCCGCGGTCTTTGGGAAAGCCGGTCCACTTGGCCGCCGCCTCCAGTCGGGATGCCGGCACCAGCCCACGTGTCCTTGGTCTGCTCAGGGAGCCGCCATAGGTGAATTCGATCTGGTGAGCGCGCCCCGGCTTCTGGTTACGCAACCACACCATTGCCGATGAAACCAGCGCGTCGCTGAACTGCACCTCGGTCGGATCGAAGCGGTGAATCCGCAGCAGCGTGACCGAGTGCAAAAGATAGTCCTTGAGCTCACGGCCATAGTTCACGTCCATGAACTCGCCGGGAATCAGCCAGCCGGCGATTGCGTCCTCGCTCATCCACGGGTGTGCGACGGTGACGAAGTGCGCGTACAGTCCGGCTAGCCCATTCAGACGCACACCAGTTGCGATTACGGAGCGCTGCTGCAGACGTACCTTGTCCGCCGCCTGCAGATGATGGTGACGCACGTAGGGCGGATTGCAGATCAGGAGGTTGAATCGCTGAGCCGGGTGGGCGGGCGCCGCTGCGGCGGTAAAGTCCTCGAGCCGCAGCCGCAGAGGCGTCCCCCGCCATAATGAGCGGCAGGGCTCGCCGTAGTGGCGGTCGATCTCGAAACCGGTCGCCGCGTCGATCGCGGCCATCGGCCATTCGCGCAGCAGCGCAGCATAGAACGCTCCCGTGCCGATCGCGGGATCCAGAAAGCGAACCTGCCTGGATCCGAGCAACTCGTGCGCGTACTGCAGCGTCTCACGCGCCAGCGCGCCCGGGGTGGCAAATTGCCCGAGGCGATTGCGCTGCTGCCGCGATCGCAGCTGATCTCGCGCCAATTGCAACGCGAGACGTCGCGTTTCGATTCGCTCCACCGCCGACTTCAATGCCGGGGCCGCACGCACTTCACGTGCCCTGTTCCATCGCGTCAATCTTGACCGCAGTGCCGTAGGCGAGCACTTCGGTGATGCCCGGACCGACTTCGGTCGCGTCATAGCGCACGCCGATGACAGCGTTCGCGCCCATCTCGCGCGCGTGCCTGAGCATCAGCTCATAGGCGTCGTCGCGTGCTCGCTCGCACAATTGCGTATAGAGGGTAATGTTGCCGCCAAACAGGGTCTGCAGCGCCGCACCGATCGAGCCTACGAGGCTGCGCGAACGCACGACTATTCCGCGCACAATGCCGAGATTCATGACAACGCGCTGGCCAGGCAAGTCAAATGCGGTCGTAACCTTGTCGCTGAAGATCGCCATGACTGCACCCCGTGGTATACGCCAAGGGTGCCGCGCGGGGAGCCGGGGGTCAATTGCGAGATGCGGTGCCGGCGGTACCCGCGTCCCTCAGGGCTCGCCGGTGAGCGTCACGATGATCTTGCGCCGCATTGCGCCGCTGCGGTGTTCCCACAGGTAAATGCCCTGCCAGGTGCCAAGGCCCAGCGCGTAGTCGCGTATCGGCAGCGTCAGTTCATAGCCGAGAATCAGACTACGCACATGCGCGGGCATGTCGTCCGGCCCTTCCGCGTCGTGCTCGAACAGAGGGTCGCCGTCCGGTGCCATGCGCTGGGCAAATCTTTCCAGGTCGCGGCGTACCTGGGGATCGGCATTTTCCGTAATGCAAATGCTGGCGCTGGTATGGCGCAGGAACAGGTAGCAGATTCCAGTGCGCATCCCTGAGCTTCGGACCTGGGCCCCGATCTCCGCGGTCAACTCATGATAGCCACGTCCGCACGTAGCGATCTCGATCTCCGCTTGTCGCCACATCGTGGTCCCCTCGCTGCTCCCGGACATGAAACTATAGTTGCCCCGCCGCACAGCGCTCGACAACCGGCGCCGCCCGACGGACCATAGCGCTACAACTTCCCGTGGAGGGTCGATGGGTGATTTCTAGCAAACTGATGCTACCTCTTGCCGTCGGGGTGTGCTTAATTAACGGCTGCGCCGGCGGGCCGCACGCTCACGGTACCGGTGCCGGCGCCAGCCCGCGCACCCAGACTCCGACGCTGAATCCGGATACCGCCAACGCGGCAACCGCCGCGGCCGTCAAGCAGGTGATCGCCACTGAACAGGCGTTTGCCAAGACCATGGCCAATCGCGACTTCAAGTCGTTTGTGACGTTTCTGTCACCCGACGCCGTATTCTTCAGCGGCAAGACCGTCAAGCACGGTCCCGCGGAAGTGGCGGCGCAGTGGCAACCGTACTTCGAGGGTCGTAAAGCGCCATTCTCCTGGGCGCCGGATCATGTCGAGGTACTGGCCTCCGGCAAGCTGGCACTTAGCACCGGACCGGTGTACGAGGAGGGCAAGATCGTCGGACGCTTCAACTCCATCTGGCGACTCGAGCCGGATAATAACTGGCGCGTCGTGTTCGACAAGGGCGAGGCGGTCTGCGGCGGCATCAACCCCTGATCTGCAACGATCACCCGCTGCGCAGCAGCCGGCGTCGAAATACATCGATCAGTCCGTTCAGCTCCGCGATACGCAGTGCGGCGCCACAGCCGAGGAATACCAGCACGCCCACGACCACGGTCAGCACCAGCGCACTCAGTTTGCTGATGAAAGCCTGCGTCGCCCAGTCGGCCAACAGCCAATGCTGTGACGCCCAGCAGATGCCCGCCAGGGCGGCGGAAGCCACCGCGACCTTGCCCAGCATAGCCAGCATGCGGCGCGTCTCGAGTCGCTTGAGGCGATGACGCATGAGCGCATAGAGCAGCAGGAAATTGAAGGTGGCCACGCAACCGGTCGAGAACGCGAGCCCGCGATGCCCCCAGCCAAGATGAAAGGTGAAGATCCAGTTGAACAGCAGATTCAGTGCCACCGCCGCGAAGCTGACCAGCATCGGCGTCTTGCGCCGATCCAGGGCGTAGAAGGCATTAACCAGCACTTTCAGCGCCGCATAGCCGCACAGGCCGATGGCATAGAAACGCAGCGCGCCGGCTGCCTCTGCCGTCTGGTGCGCGTCGAATCTGCCGTGCTGGTAGAGCACCGAGATGATCGGCTCCGCCAGCATCATGAGCCCGACCGCGGAAGGGACCGTCAGCAGAAACGCCAGGCGCATGGCGCGCGAGAGTTCAGCGCGAAACGCCGGCAGGTCACCGCCGACCGCAAGGCGTGAGAGCAGCGGCAACGTTACAGTGCCGAGCGCGACGCCGAACAGACCCAGCGGCAGCTGCATCAGGCGAAACGCGATTGACAGCCAGAATATCGGTCCGTCGCCAAGCGTCGAGGCAAACATCGAGTTGACGAGCACGTTGAACTGCGTAGTACTGGCCGCTATGACCGACGGCCCCATGAGCGCCAGAATGGCGTTGACGCCGGCATCGCGCCAAGCGAAATCAGGGTGGTAGTGGTAGCCGAGTCGACGCAGCCGCGGTAGCTGCACTCCCAGCTGCATTGCGCCGCCGATCAGCGTGCCGATCGCAAGTCCCGTGAGTGCGCGTGGACCGAAGTGAGGATCCAGCCAGTGTCCGAGCAGCACTCCGCCAACGATGGAGCCGATATTGAAAAAACTGGAGGCCATCGCCGGCATGCCAAACACGTTCTTGGCGTTGAGCATGCCCATGACCAGCGCCGCGAGCGACACCAGCAGGATGAACGGAAACATGATTCGGGTCAGCGTGACCGTCAACGCCGCCTTGCCGACGTCGAATCCCGGCGCCAACGTGGCCACCAATTGTGGTGAGAACGCGATCCCGAGCAGGCAGATGCCGCTCAATACGATCGCCGTCAGCGTCGCCACCTTGTTGGCCAGTCGCCACGCCCCCGCATCCCCGCCGCGCGCTATGGTCTTGCTGAACGTAGTAACGAAGGCCGTTGACAGCGCGCCTTCGGCGAACAGGTCGCGCAGCAGATTGGGGATGCGGAAAGCAGCGGTAAAGGCGTCCATGGCACCGCCGCCGCCGAACAAGGCCGCGCAAATCTGCTCGCGTGCCAATCCGAGCAGACGGCTGCACATGACAGCCACGCCGATGATTCCCGCCGCCTTGGTATTGAGGCGCTCGGTGCGCGTTTCCACATCGGCCGTTGCGCTGGTCGGCGCGCCGGCATCGGGGCGGCTGTCAGGCGTCAGGCTGGCGGGCGGTGGCTTCGGACCAAACGCGCTCATTATTACGCGGCCAGGCGAGTCCGAATCAGGCCACTGACCAGCAGCAGCGAGGCCGCGGCGGTTCGCATCCCGACGATGGCGACGACGCCGAGCGCCCTTCCGTTTTCGAGCGGCGACTGGCCGGCCGGCCACGGTCGCCACAGCAGCCACGCCATCGCCAGCAGCGACGGCAGCACGTAGGCGCTGAGCCAGGCCACGCGCTCGGGCCGTGCGATGCGGCGGCTCGGCGGCTCGAGCGGCGCCGGCGCATGGCGCAACCACAGGGTCAGCGCGGCCGCGACCACCGCCAGACCGAACAGGCTGCTGCCATACTGCAGCCATCGATACATGTGCAATGGATGTCCGGCCATTTCCGGACCGTAGTCGGTCAAGAGCGGGAACATACGCACGCCGCGGGCATCTTCGTGCGTGAACGCGTCCCAGATGATATGCGTGGCGGCGCCGAGCAGCAGCGCCGCTGCGGCGTACAGCCAGGCGCTGAACTGCCGGATGGATGCCGGCGGATGTGCCGCACGCAGTCGCAGATAGGCACCGTCCGGCACCACTTCGATCATGGAGGGCCTGATCAGCAGCAGAGCGAGCCAATAGGCCGTCAGCCCGACCGGCAGGCAGAAGGTGAACAGCCCCAGAAAGCTATGGGTCTGCCAGCGCGTCAGGAATCCGGGCACCAGCAGGCCGAAATCCGGCACCATGCTGCCGATGACGGCCGCCGTAAATACGTGGGCACGCGTGAGCAGCCGGTATCCCGGCAACACCGCAGCGATGTGCGATACGGTAAACGGCATCGCGCCTCAACCGCTCCAATCGCGCACGAACGCGGCCCGCTCCGGGCGCCGCGCTGGCGAGTCGTCCCGTGGCGGCGTCGAGCCCACGTAGACGAAGCCCAGGCACCGCTCCGGCGCATTGAACCCCAGCGCCGCGGCAACCTCGGGGTCGTAGGCATTGCCCCCCGTGAGCCAGATGGCGCCATACCCCTGGGCGTGAAAAGCGTTGAGCAGGTTCATCACCCCGGCGCCGGTCGCGAGCAACTGCTCGTGCTCGGGCACCTTGTGACCCGGGCGCAGGCTCGCCGCCACGGCGATCACCAGCGGCGCGGTCAACGGCATGCTCCGGGCCTTGTCGAGCTTGCCTGGCGGCGTGGCCGGCTCGCGCTGCTGCAGGCGACGCACAAACAGCTCCGAGAGGCGTGCCCGCGCCGCACCTTGAATAAGCACGAAGCGCCACGGCTTCAGGCCGCCGTGATCGGGCGCGCGCAGCGCGGCATCGATTGCGGTACCGATCTGCGCCGGCGAAGGCCCCGGCTCACGCAGCTGCAGCGCGGGCACCGAACGGCGCGACAGCAGGGCTTCCAGGGCATTGGAGATCTCAGGCGGCATCGAGCAGACGCAACATCTCGGCGGTTTTGTCGTGCATCAGCGTGGCATTGCCGCGCGACTCCACATTCAAGCGCACCAGCGGCTCGGTGTTGGAGCCGCGTAGATTGAAGCGCCAGCGTTCGAATTCCATCGACAGTCCGTCGGTGAAGTCGATCGACAGCGCACGCGCCTGGTAGTTCTGCTGAACGCGCGCCAATACGCTCCTGGTGGCCCCCATCTGTTCATCGATTGGGCGATTGATCTCGCCGCTGGCCGGGTACAGTTGCTGCCGCTCGCCGACCAATTCCGACAAGGTTTTGCCGGATTCGCACATGACCGCCAGCACCAGCAACCACGGAATCATGCCGCTGTCGCAATACTCGAAGTCGCGAAAATAGTGATGCGCGCTCATCTCGCCACCGTAGACAGCGTCGACTTCGCGCATTCTCTGCTTGATGAATGCGTGACCCGACTTGCACAGCACGGCCTGCCCGCCATTCTGCTGCACGATGTCGATCGTATTCCAGGTCAGGCGCGGATCGTGCACGATGCGAGCGCCGCGGTGGCGGCGCAGAAAGGCTTCCGCGAGCAGGCCAACCAGGTAGTAGCCTTCGATAAAGTTGCCGTGCTCATCGAAGAAAAAGCAACGATCGTAGTCCCCGTCCCACGCGAGCCCGACGTCGGCCTTGGCGCGGCGAATCGCTTCGACCGTGCTGGCCCGATTCTCTTGCAGCATCGGATTGGGCACGCCATGCGGAAACGAACTGTCGGGTTGGTGATTGATCTTGATGAATTCAAACGGCAGATGCGGTTCGAGCTGGTCGATGATCAGCCCGGCGCCGCCGTCGCCGGCGTTGACCACGACTTTGAGACGCTTGAGCCTGTCGGTCGCGACGTAGCCGAGCAGGTGCTGCAGATAGCCAGCGCTGATATCGAGCGGGCTGACCTGGCCCGCTGCTGCGGCCTTACCCGGCAGCCGCGCGTTTTCAATCAGTGCCTGCATGTCGGCCAGGCCGGTATCGGCGCTGATCGGGCGGCTCTGCTCGCGCACAAATTTCATGCCGTTATAATCGGGCGGATTGTGGCTCGCGGTCACCATGATGCCACCGTCGAGCCGCTCGGAGAAGGTTGCGAAATATACCCCCTCGGTGCCGCACAGTCCGATGTCGGCCACGTCGACGCCTGAATCCGTCAGACCGCGCGTCAACGAGTCCCTCAATTGCGCGCTCGACTCACGGATATCGCGTCCGACCGCGACCATTCTGGGCTTGACGAACGCCGCGTAGGCCTGACCGATCTGATATGCCAGCGTATCATTGAGCTCCTCGGGGATGCGGCCGCGAATGTCGTAGGCCTTGAAACAGCGCAACTTGGGCATCGAACTCCTCTTGGACGCCAGGGCACGAAAGCAGCGATATTAGCCGCTTGCTACAGGTATTGAGTATCCAGCGGTTTTTTTATAATTGAAAAATCCGCTGGATACTCAATACCTGCAGTGTGTGTCGAGACGGCTAGGTATTCGTGCCCTGGCGGCCATAGCGGTCTTCGAAGCGCACGATATCATCCTCGCCGAGGTAGCTGCCCGAGCGCACCTCGATGATGTGCAGCGGTATACGCCCCGGATTCTCGATGCGATGGCGCACGCCGATCGGAATGTAGGTCGATTGATTCTCCTCGAGCAGGAAGGTCTCATCCCCACGCGTGATGCTGGCGGTGCCGGAGACGACGACCCAATGTTCGGCGCGATGATGATGCATCTGCAGCGACAGCACCCCGCCCGGATGCAATACCAGGCGCTTGACCTGAAAGCGCTCTCCCGTATCGATGCTGTCGTAACTGCCCCAGGGGCGGAACACCTCGCGATGCAGTGCATACTCGTAGCGTCCGTAGGCTTTGAGCCGCGCGACCAGCTTCTTGACATCCTGCACGCGATCCTTTGGCGCCACCAGCACCGCGTCCTTGGTTTCGACCACGACGTGATCGCGCAACCCCACCGTCGCCACCAGACGGCTGGCCGAGTAGATATAGCTGTCGTGGGTGTCCTCGACCATCACGTCGCCGGACAGCGCGTTGCCCTGCGCATCGTGTTCGCAGGCCGCATGCAGCGATGTCCAGGTGCCGACATCGCTCCAGCCCGCCTCGAGCGGCACCACCACCGCATCGGCGGTCTTCTCCATGACCGCATAGTCGATCGATTCGCTGCAGCAATCGCGGAATGCAGCCGGGTCGATGCGCGTGAAGTCCAGATCGCGCACCGCGCCTGCAAAGCTGTTGCCGCACACGGCGGCGATGTCGGGCGAGAACTTCTCGAGCTCTTCCAGATAGCGGCGGGCGCGGAACAGAAACATGCCGCTGTTCCAGTAGTATGCACCCGAGGCAAGATACGCCTGCGCTCGTGCCAGCTCCGGCTTTTCGACGAATTCGGCGATGCGGTAGCTGCCACCCGCGAGTACACCGCGCCGGATGTAACCGTAACCGGTCTCGGGCGCGGTCGGCACGATGCCGAAGGCCACCAGCGCACCGTTGCGCGCTGCCACGCCCGCGACTTCGATCGCGCTGTGAAAGGCCGATACATCGACGATGACATGGTCGGCCGGCAGCACCAGCAACAGCGGGTCGCCCTCCTCGGCCGCCAATGTCGCATGCGCGGCCAGCGCGATCGCGGGAGCGGTATTACGACCCGCCGGCTCGAGCACGATCGCACGCGGCTTGCAGTCGATCGAGCGCAGCTGTTCAGCCACCAGGAAACGGTGCGCCTCGTTACATACCACCATGGGCGCGCCCACCTCGAGTCCCGCCAATCGCCGCACCGTGTCCTGCAGCATGGTATGGCGGCCGACCAGGGGCAACAGCTGCTTCGGGTGCAGCTCGCGCGACAGCGGCCACAGCCGTGTACCGGCGCCGCCGGAGAGAATCACCGGAACGAGCATGACTTAGAGACGCTCCATTGTCAGGCCGGCGACGCGCGGCTCGACTTGCGGCACGCGGCCGCGACCAATTGCAAAGTATTCGAAGCCCAGACGCTGCATCAGCGCCGGGTCGTATAGATTTCTACCGTCGAAGATCAGCGGACGAACCAGCAGGGATTTGAGCCGCTCATAATCGGGGCTGCGAAATTCCTTCCATTCGGTGGCGATCAACAGCGCTTCCGCGCCCTGCGCGGCCTCGTAGGCGTCCTTGCAGAACACCAGGCTGTCCGCATGGCGGGCATGCGCATACAGCCGTCGGGCCTCGTTGCTGGCGACCGGGTCATAGGCGCGCACACTGGCGCCGGCGGCCAGCAGGGCATCGATGACGACGCGGCTCGGGGCTTCGCGCATGTCATCGGTATTGGGTTTGAAGGCCAGGCCCCAGAGCGCAAATTTGCGCCCCCCCAGGCGATCCTTGAAATGCGCCCGCAGCTTGTGCACCAGCACGCCTTTTTGCCGCTCATTGACGCTTTCCACCGCACGCAGCAATGCGGCATCGTGACCGACGTGGTGCGCCGAGCGGATCAGGGCCTTTACATCCTTGGGAAAGCACGAGCCGCCATATCCTATTCCGGGATAGATAAAACTGTAGCCGATGCGCGGATCCGAGCCGATGCCGATGCGTACCTTTTCGATATCCGCACCGACACGCTCGGCTACCGCCGCCAGCTCGTTCATGAAGCTGATCTTGGTCGCGAGCATGGCGTTGGCGGCGTATTTGGTGAGTTCGGCGGAGCGTATGTCCATGACCACCAACCGGTCGTGATTGCGCGTAAACGGCTCGTACAGCGCCCGAATCAACTCGGTGGTGCGCGGATTGTCGGTGCCGATCACGATCCGATCCGGCCGCATGAAGTCGTCGATCGCGGCGCCTTCCTTGAGAAACTCCGGGTTCGAAACTACGTCGAATTCGATCGCGGTCCCGCGCTCGGCCAGCGCCGTCTGAACTTCCCGGCGCACCTGGTCGGCGGTGCCGACCGGCACGGTCGATTTCGTCACCAGAATGGCGTAGCGCGGCAGGTGCTTGCCGATGGCGCGCGCCACCGTCAGCACATGACTCAGGTCTGCGGAGCCGTCCTCATCGGGTGGCGTGCCGACAGCGATGAGCTGAAACAAGCCATGGTCGACCCCACGGGCGGTGTCGGCGGTGAATTCCAGGCGGCCGGCCGTGCGATTGCGGTGCATCAGGGCCTCAAGCCCGGGTTCGTGGATCGGCACCTCGCCGCGGTTGAGCCGCTCGACTCGGGTGGCGTCGATGTCGACGCAGACAACGTG
>Ga0302325_10033669_pt1 | contig 10496 bp, 6 predicted proteins | sample Palsa_T0_2_FD_201948 | JGI IMG/M metagenome (GOLD analysis project Ga0302325, IMG submission 201948) | Peat permafrost microbial communities from Stordalen Mire near Abisko, Sweden - Palsa_T0_2 | ecosystem: Environmental > Terrestrial > Soil > Palsa > Peat permafrost | place: Sweden: Abisko...
AAGAGCCGATCCGAGAACCGTCGGGGACTGTCCCGATTTTGCGCCCCGCTTAAAAAGGCACGGCTCGGAGCAAAATGGGACTGTCCCCTGCTCCGAGACGGTTCTCGGATCGGCTCTTAGCGATGTCATCTCAGTTGCCTCCCAAGGTTGTGACCGGCGACGTCGCGCCGCTGGGAAGCTCCGCGCCGCTGGCGAGCGTGCGGGCCAGCAGCACCTCGTCCGAAGGCCCGCCGCCGCCCGACACGTTCTGCACGTATTGGCCGAAGCCGACATAGCCGTAATTCGGACCAAAGGTCGGCGTGCCCCCGCCCGACGCGGCGAACGCCGCCACGGACACCGCGACCGAATAGCCTGGGTTGTAATTCGGATTGACCGTCACCTGTCCGCTCAATTGGCTCACGGCGACCCACAGGCTGTTGATGTCTCCCAGGTTCGTTTGCGTGAATCCGGCGGGAGTGGCCGAGGAAGGGAACGCGCCCACCTGATCGCTGCGGCCGAGCAGCAGAAAGAGCGCGCCGGTGGGACGCTGGAAGCCGACGTCGTAAACCATGTCCAGAGCGCCCGTCGGCGCGAACGACACGATCGGGTTCGATTGCTGGGTGAACACGCCCGAGACGGTTGCGGTCGTGCCATTGGCCAGGTTGGTGATCGTGGCGCCCGCGGCGGTGGCCATGCCGGACCATTGCATGTCGATCACGATTCCTTCGGGAAGCTGTAGCGGCGGGTCGGCCGAGCGCACGGGGCGGCGAAAGATCTGGAAGGAGACTGGCGCCGGCGCGGCGACCGTCGCGGTCAGCAGCAATGGCGGCGGGTAATAGGTCACCGGCAACGCGCCGACTGCCAGCGCGCTTTCGGTCCATAGCAGCCAGGGCGCGGTCGTGCTCGGCGCAGCCAGATAGGTCGTCGCGCCGGCTTGCGTCAGCACGAAGTCGGGAACGCGGCCGTTGAGGCGGATCCGGTCGCCAACGCAGATGTTCTGGTTCGTGACCAGGTCGCCATTCGGAAATCCGATGATCTCGAGCTGGGCGCCGTTATAGGCCACCGCGGCCGTCGAGTTGGTGTAATCGCCGGCGTAGGGCGGCTGCGACTGGGCCATCGCCAGGTTCATGCAGTACGACTGTGGCGCGGCCGTGCTACCGGGCGCCAGGTAGCGTTCGAAAATCACCCCCACCGGCCGGCCCGATTCGATCGCCCGCGACCGGGCCGCCGCCAGGTAGCTGCTCACCAGCCGGGTCGCCTCGCGCACGCGGCGCTGCTGGATCGACGGGGCCACGATCGGAATCGCCGAGGCGGTGATCAGCATCAGAATCGCGATCACCACCAGCAGCTCAATCAGCGTGACGCCGCGTCCACACGGCGGCGCGGCCCCGCCCAAGCGGCTGGAGACGAATCGGCGAGAAGCAATTCGCGCGAGCATGCTATCGCGTTCCCATCAATTGGTTGTGGACGTTGTCGACGTATTCGATGATCCCGTTGTTGTTGGCGTCCATCATCGTGCCGTCCGCGTGCGGAAAGTTCGTGGTCAACGTGCTGCAATACGGGTCGTTGTTGTAGTTGGAGTACAGCACTTCGTTGACGAAAATATCGAATGCCTTGTCCGAACCGGCCGAGACGATCAGCGGCACGAGCGCGAAGGGCGCTTCGGATGTGGTGCCCGCCGTGGCCTTGTATTTGAGCACTCCCGTCGTGTCGGGATAGACGTGCAGCGGATCGAACGGATCGGGATCGGTCCCGGTTTGCATTTCGGACAGGAATCCCGGCGCCCAGCGAATGAAGATGATCGGCGTGCCCCAGGCGTCGACGAACTCGAGCGCGCCGTCGCCGTCGGTGTCGGCGACTTCGCTCGGCTTGAACAGATCGCGATCATCGATCTCGTCGCTGAGTCCGCTGGTGCAGATTAGATACAGGCACTCGGCCCCTTCGTTGGTGGTCGTGGGGCTGTTCGAGTTTCCGGGGATGGCGCTGTTGCCGCTGGCCGACGGCGCCTGGCCGCGAGACTGGTTGAGCGTCGTGATCGCCAACAGCTTTCGCTGATAGGCGAGCCACACGGATGGCGGCGGCTGGCCGTACAGGTTGACCGTGGCGGCGCCTCCCGTCGCCGAGACGCTGTAGCTCGAAGCGAACAGATTCGGCGGCTGCCCGGCCGACAGGACGCAGGCGGCCGACGGGGCCGCGGCCATCGCGTAGGGCGTGTAAACCACGTCGGACCACTGCTCCGGCAGCTCCAACCGCATCAGCTCATGCAGCGCGTCGAGTCGCTGGGCCGCGATGATCTTCGACGTCGGCGGCGGGTACACGCCAAACGCGCTCGACTGTGCGTAATAATTCACAAACGGCGGCGTCGTTCCGACCATGATCGGCACGCGCCGGGTTCGATACGAGTCCCAGCGCTGCATGATGATGTTGTTGATCTTGGCGATCGTGGCCTTGGTCCGTTCGACCCGGGCCGACTCCTGCGCCGTGTACATCCCGGCCAGGAACAAGCTCGCCAGGATGGCGATGATCGCGACCACTACGAGCAGTTCGACCAGCGTGAAGCCGCGCCCTGCGCCAGGCGGCCTGCTGAAGAATTGCTGACTGGCCGTCCGCACGTGTGCCACTGGCTCTGCCAGTGTTGAATTGAGCGGAGTTTCCGAGCACTGGCGGAGCCAGTGGCACACGAAGAAGCCTGTTCGCTCTCGTAGCATCGTCGCGCCTCGTGTCTCTCTGTGTCCCGCGTCGGCCCACGATTGGCAGCCTGCCGAAGAATTGCCGACTGGCCGTCCTGCGTGTGCCACTGGCTCTGCCAGTGCTGAGTCTTGCGGCCTTTCAGACCACTGGCGGAGCCAGTGGCGCCACGAAGGATACGTTCACGAAATACTTCAACAAACTGTTAGGGGATCGCGTCGCCCAGCCGGGCCTTGTCGCAGAAATTGGCCACGTTGTCGGTTTCGGAGCCGTCGGCGCTGTAGCCCGAGCCGCTGGGATACAGCCGGCCGTGGGCAAAACCCGCCACGCCGATCGGCGTGCCAAACTCGCCGTCCTGCGACGCGGCGATGATCTGGAACGTCGTCGGATTGCAGAACTGATAGGCCGTGACGTTCGAACTGCTGTAGGTGCCGATGCTCTGCAGGTCTTGCACGTAGGGCGTCAAGACGCCGATCGACGTGCCGGTCGTGTTGTTCATGTTGAACGTGCTGATCGTGGCCGATGCGCTGCCGGTCGTATAGACGTTCGACGCGATGTACGAAAACGACGAGCCGGCGGTCCCGGGCAGTTGCCCGTAATGGCCGTTGTCGATGTAGGCGAACGGCGCTCCGTTGCCGTATTTGGGCACGTACGCCACCTGGCCGATGTATGGAATCCACATGTTTCCCGTAGCCGGCGCGGTCGACGCAGGCTGCCCTTGAGCCACGGCGCCGCCGGCCGTCGTCATGTTGATCAGCCGCGTCTGGTCGAATTGAAAGAACGGCGTCCGCGCTCCGGCGCCGGTGAAGGGACTGGTCGGGTCTGCGCTGAATCCGCTCAGCCAGAACACCAGCGCGCGATCTGGATAAGCCTTCGTGTTGCTCGTGCCAGCGCCTGAATAGACGCCGAGCGTAGCGAAATCCTGCTGCAGCCTGGCGTAGCTGCTAGCCGGCGTATTGGAGAATGTGCCTGGGTTGTACCGCGGGAACGCCCGCATGATGAACGCGATCAGCGCCGGATTGTTCCCCGGGTTGCCGTTGGTGTAAAACGACAAGTCGCACGGCGGATAGTCGCCGTATTTGTCCTTGAAGCTTTTCATCGCCATGTCGAGCTGATCGAGCTCGCTTTTGACGGCCACCTGTTTGGCGGTGTCGAGGGCCTGGACGGCGGCCACCGTGATCAGGCCGGCCAGCATCGCGATGATCGCGATCACCACCAGCAGTTCCGTGAGCGTAAAGCCGGCGCGGGCGCCGCGGCGTGTGTTCTTCATAAAGGACTCCTGTTTCGAAAGGCTTGAGGGGTGAGGCTTGAGGCTGCAGGTCGGCAGCGGACAGTCTTCCGCTCGGCCGCCGCGCCAACCTTACCGCCTTTAGGCCCGCAATGTATCTGCCTACCTCACGCCTCAAGTCTCAGATCTCAAGCCTCACGCCTGCTCCAGCCTATTTACTCAAAGTCTGGATCAGCTTGATCAGCGGCATGAACAGCGCGATCACGATGAACCCGACCGCCCCGCCGAGGAAGATGATCAACAGCGGCTCCATCAGGCTGGTCAAGCTTTCGGTGAGCACGGCCACTTCTTCGTCGAAGGTGTCGGCCACCTTGTAGAGCATCGTGTCGAGCTCGCCCGTCTCCTCGCCGACGTCGACCATGTTGACCGTCAGGTCGTCGACGATCCGGGCCTTCATCACCCGCAAGTACAGCAGCAGCCCGATCGGCCCGCCGCAGAAGATGAACCAGAACACGGCGCACATCGGGTGGAAGCTCATCTTGGAGAAGTCCTTGAGCGGCTTGGCGATCGATTCGCCGTCGCGAATCGACTCCGAAACCTTGCCGAACAGGTATTCGAACTGGGCGTTGCCGGTGGTTTCGCGGGTGATGTTCAGGGCCTCGAGGATCGGCACGCCGCTGGCCACCAGCGTGCCCAGCGTGCGCGTGCCGCGGGCCAGGATGTTCTTCTCGACCAGTTGGCCGAAGATCGGCAACTTGAGCGTGAACATGTCCCAGCCGACGCGGCCGAACTTGAACTTCCGCAACAGCTTGATGAACATCACGAACGAGAACGGGATCAGCGGAATCGCCCACCAGTAGTCGACCGCGGCGTGCGAGATGATGATCAGCATATTCGTGATCGGGGGCAGCTCGATGCCGAAGTCCTTGAAGATCTTCTCGAACGACGGGACGATCTTGATCATGATGAACGTCAAGATGCCGACCGCCACGCTGACCACGACGACCGGGTAGACCATCGCGCCCTTGATCTTGCGCTTGAGCTTCTGCGAGCGCTCCTGGAAGTCGGCCAGGCGCTTGAGGATCAATTCCAAGGCGCCGCCGGCCTCGCCGGCCTTGATCATGTTGATGTACAGCCGGTCGAAGGCTTTGGGCGCCTTGGCCATCGATTCGCTGAGGGTCGAGCCCGCCTCGATCTCGTCGCAGACGTCCATCAGCGAGTTCTTGAGTCGGCCGGGCAGCTGCTGGTTTTCGAGAATCTTGAGGCTCCGCAGGATCGGCAGGCCGGCGTCCTGCAGGATCGAGAGCTGCCTGGTGAACGTGCAGAGCGCCTTGCCCCCCACGCCGCCGATGGCGAACGAGCGCTGCTTGCCCCCTTTGGCCTTTTTCGGGTCGGCCTTCTTCTTGTTCTTCTTGACCTGGATCTTGGTGACGTAATAGCCCATCTGGCGGATCGTCGCCTGCGCTTCCTCTTCGCTGGGCGCCTCGATCACGTCCTTGAATTCCTGGCCCGTCGCGTCCATCGCCTCGAATTGATATTGCGGCATGGTCGATACCCGAATTCGGCAAAAGAAATGGGGAGAATATTATCGCGAGCGAGACTCAGGCTTCGAGGATGGTCTCGCGGATCACTTCGTCCAGGGTCGTCAGGCCGTCGCCGGCCGCCTTCATGCCCGCGTCGCGCAGGGTGACCATGCCGAAACCGCGGGCCGCTTCGCGGATCTCGTCGGTCGAGGCGTTGCGCATCACCATGTCGCGCAGGTCGTCGTTCATCATCATCAATTCGAACAGCCCCACGCGTCCCTTGTAGCCGGTGCTGTTGCACGAATCGCAGCCGCGGCCGCGATAGTAGGTCTTGCCGACCAGGTCGGCGGAGGTCATGTTCAGATCGGCCAGTTGCTCGGAGCTGGGCGTCGCCACCTCGCGGCAGCCGGCGCAGATCCGCCGCACCAGCCGCTGGGCCAGGATCGCCTCGACCGTGGCCGTGATCAAGAACGGCGGAATGCCCATGTCGCGCAGCCGGGTCACCGTGCCGGGAGCGTCGTTCGTGTGCAGCGTGCTGAACACGGTATGGCCCGTCAGCGACGCCTGGATCGCGATCTCGGCCGTCTCCAGATCGCGGATCTCGCCCACCAGAATCCGGTCCGGATCCTGCCGCAGGATCGATCGCAGGCAGGCCGCGAACGTGTTGCCGATGCTGGCGTCGATCGGCACCTGCACGATGCCGTCGATGTCGTATTCGATCGGGTCTTCGGTGGTAATCAGCTTGTCGGTGATCTCGTTCAACTCGCTAAGGGCCGAGTACAACGTCGTGGTCTTGCCCGAGCCGGTCGGGCCCGTGACCAGGATGATGCCGTTGGGCTTGCGCATCACTTCGCGGAAGGTCTTGAGCGTGCCAGTGTCCATGCCCACCTTGGTGATGTCCAGCGAGACCACCGAGCGGTCGAGCACCCGCATCACGACGCTCTCGCCGAACATCGTGGGCAGCACCGACACCCGCAGGTCGACCGGCAGGCCGGCGAGGGTCAGCTCGATGCGGCCGTCTTGCGGCATGCGCCGCTCGGCGATGTCGAGGTTGGCCATGACCTTGATGCGGGTGGTGATGGCGAACGCCAGGTGGCGCGGCGGGGGGACCATTTCGAACAGCACCCCGTCGGCCTTCAGCCGGATGCGGAATTCGTCCTCGAACGGCTCGAAGTGCAAGTCGCTGGCGTGGTCCTTGATCGCCAGCAGCAGCACCATGTTGAGCAACTTGCGCACCGGGGCGCTGTCGGCCAGGGCCTCGACGTCCGTCAGGTCGTGGGCGCCTTCGCGCATCGCGGCTTCGGCCTGGGCTTGCAGCTCCTTGTCTTCCTCCATGCCGGCGACGAGGCTCTCGACGCTTTCGTTGTTCGACGAGTAATAGCGACCGAGCGCCTCGTTGATTTCGCGCTCGGTGGTCACCACCGAGCGGATGTCGTAGCCCAGGAACGTCCGCAGCTCGTCCTGCACGGCCAGGTTTTGCGGCTCGCAGGTGGCGATCGTCAGCGTGTGGTCGCGAAAGCTGACGGGAATGATCTTGTACATCTGGGCCATCGGTTCGGTGACGTAGCCCAGCACTTGCGACGGAATCGAGGTCTGGCTGAGCACGATCACCTGCATGTTCCACTGCTCGGCCAGCGCATGGGCCAACTGGTCGTCGGAGATCAGCCCCATTGTCTCGGCCATCTTGCCGAGCAACTGGCCGGGTCGACGCTGCTGGTCTTCGAGCAGCATTTCGAGCTGCTCGTCGGAGATGAAACCCAGGTCGACCAGAATCTGACCGATACGCCGCATGGCCATGAGAGCACACCCTGCAGGGAACTAGTGTTTCTTGGGGCCGGCGCCGTTGCCTTCGTCGTCCCCCTCGTCGTCGAACATGCCACGCTCGGCGTTGGCGATCCGCTTGCCCAGGTCGTCGGGCGAGGCGGCCTTGACCAGCACGTCCTCCTTGGTGACTTTGCCCTCGCGCCACAGCTTGAACAGCGCGTCGTCCAGCAGGATCATCCCCAGCTTGGCGCCGGTTTGAATCGCGGACGTGATGCGAAAGGTCTTGTTCTCGCGGATCAGGTTGCCGATGGCTGGCGTCACGACCAGCATCTCGTGCGCGGCGCAGCGGCCGCCGCCGATCCTCGGCAACAGCGTCTGCGACAGCACGCCGATGATCGACGTCGAGAGCTGGGTGCGGATCTGCTCCTGTTGGCTGGTCGGAAACACGTCGATGATCCGGTTCACCGTGCCCGTGGCCCCGGTGGTGTGCAGCGTGCCGAACACCACGTGGCCGGTTTCGGCGGCCGAGATCGCGGCTTCGATCGTTTCCAGGTCGCGGAGCTCGCCCACCAGGATCACGTCGGGATCCTGCCGCAGGGCCCGTCGCAACGCCTCCGAGAAGCTCGGCACGTCGACCCCCACCTCGCGCTGGTTAACCGTCGACTTCTTGTTCGGATGGAAGAACTCGATCGGGTCCTCGATCGTGATGATGTGGTGGTCGACCGTTTCGTTGATGTGGTTGATCATGCTGGCCAGCGACGTGCTCTTGCCGGAGCCGGTGGGACCGGTCACCAGGAACAGGCCGCGGGGACGCATGATCAACTTTTCGCACACCGTCGGAAGCCCGAGCTGCGCCATCGAGAGCAATTTGTTCGGAATCTGACGCAGCACCATCGCGATGTTGCCGCGCTGCTTGAACACCGAAACGCGAAAGCGGGCCAGATCGCCGAACGCGAAGCCGAAGTCCGACCCGCCCACCGCTTGCAGCTCCTGCTGGCAGCGGTCGGGCGTGATGCTCTTCATCAGCCCGATCATGTCCGATTGCTCGAGGACCTTGGTCTGCAACTTCTTCATGTGGCCGTCGTGCCGGATCACCGGCGGTTGGCCCACGGTCAGATGCAGATCGCTCGCCCCCTGCTTGACCACCGCGTGGAGCAGCTTGTCAATCAGAATGACGTCGGTCGCGTTGGTCGTTGTCGCCATAGTTGCAAATAGCCCGATCGGGTCTCAGCCCGGAATTGAAATCGCTCTGCCAGACAGGATTGGCCGCGAGCAGCGCGAAGCGGGCCTGCCAAGAGCAGGCCGCCCACCGGCGCCGCGACCATGCCGCCAGCGCCTCGAGCTCGACCGCCCCCGTTTGTGAATGCCCCTTCCGTCCCGCCCGAACCGCGTGTCGCCGCGCACACTCTATCGCTGGATGCTCAAACAGACGGCTAGATACTTGACGTGACCGCTGGTTGCTCGACGGGCGACTTTGCGGCTGGTTCCACCCGGCGGCGCATCATGCCGCTCCAACATCCGGAACGATTATTCGCGCATCGCGCTCGCCGGAGCAAATTTTTCACGAATTTCTGCGAATCTTGCTCCTCACGCGGGCTCTTTTTTGTTTTTTTGGGCCCGGCGCACTCCGCCGGCGCTCAATGTTCGACCCGCTTGGCCACGCGCATCACTTCTTCCGGGGTGGTGATCCCGCGGAGCACCTTTTTAATCCCGTCGTCGTACAAAGTGGTCATGCCTTGCGCGACGGCGGCCCGCCGTAGCTCCTGGGTCGAAGCGCCCTGGAAGGAAAGCTCGCGGATGCGGGTTGTCATCATCATCAGTTCGAAGATTCCCAAACGTCCCCGATAGCCCTTCCGGCTGCAGTTGTTGCAGCCTTTGCCCCGCATGAAGGTCGCTTTGGCGGCCATTTCGCGGGTAATGCCGGCCGCCTCGAGGGCCGCCTCACTTGGGGTATACGGCTGCTTGCACTTTACGCAGTTTACCCGGACGAGGCGCTGCGCCAAGACTGCCATCACGCTGCTCGCCACCAGATAGGCGGGTACGCCCATGTCGACCATGCGTGTAATGGCGCCGGGCGCATCGTTCGTGTGCAGTGTACTGAATACCAAGTGTCCCGTTAAACTTGCCTGTATTCCCATCTGAGCTGTCTCGGCGTCTCGCATTTCGCCCACCAGGATCACGTTCGGGGCCTGCCGCAACATCGAACGAATGATCCGCGCAAAGTCCAGCCCGATGTTGTGTTTTACCTCCACCTGGTTGATGCCCGGTAGGTAGTATTCCACCGGGTCCTCGGCCGTGATGATCTTCCGGTCCGGACGATTCAGCTCGTTGAGCGCCGCGTAGAGCGTGGTCGTTTTGCCCGAGCCGGTCGGACCCGTCACCAGGATGATCCCGTTCGGACGCCGGATCAGGTTCTTGAACTGCCGGAAGTCATCCTCCGAGAGCCCAAGCTGCCGGACGCCGACTTTGATGTTGTCTTTGTCCAGCAGCCGCATCACGCAGGTCTGCCCGTGGTTTGTTGGCAGAACGCTAACGCGCAGATCCAGGTCCTTGTCTCCCACCGTCACTTTGATGCGGCCGTCCTGCGGACGCCGTCGCTCGGCGATGTCAATCTTGGCCAGAATCTTGATACGCGAGAGGAGCGCGCCGAGCATGCGGCGCGGGCAACTGTCGCGTTCGACCAGCACGCCATCGATGCGGTAGCGAATCCGGACGCGATTCTCGAACGGCTCGACGTGAATGTCCGACGCCCGCAATTGCACCGCCTCGCTGACGATCAATTGCACGAGCCGCACGATCGGCGCGCTCGTTTCGTCGACCACTTCCTCGCCGCGCCCCGACTCCTGCTCGGTTTCGGTGAAGTCGATGGCCGTGTCGGTGAATTCCTGGAGCATCGAGTCGGCGCTCTGATCGTCCATCTGGCCGTAGTATTTGTTGATTGCCTCGACGATGCTGTCGCGCGGCGCGAGCGCGACGTCGACCTTGCAATTCAAGATGAATCGCAACTTGTCGAACGTGTCGAGATCCGTCGGATCGCTGACGATCACCTTGAGCACGCCGCCCGACTCTTCGATCGGCAGGGCGACGTTCTCGCGGGCGACCGATTCGGGCACGAGCTCGATCACCGACGGCGGGATGACGATCTCGCGCAGATTGATGAAATCCAGCGTGTATTCCTGCGCCAGCGCGCGCATTACTTCGTCTCCGGAGGCGTATCCGAGCGAAATAATGACATCCCACAGCTTCTTGTTCGTGCTTTTGGCGACCTGCTGCGCTTCGCGGAGTTGGTCGGGGCTGATGACGCCTTGGCTGAT
>Ga0302325_10033671_pt1 | contig 10495 bp, 9 predicted proteins | sample Palsa_T0_2_FD_201948 | JGI IMG/M metagenome (GOLD analysis project Ga0302325, IMG submission 201948) | Peat permafrost microbial communities from Stordalen Mire near Abisko, Sweden - Palsa_T0_2 | ecosystem: Environmental > Terrestrial > Soil > Palsa > Peat permafrost | place: Sweden: Abisko...
TATTAATTTGCTATAATTTTCTTGACTCCCCTCCACAGTCGCCCCTAGGTTGGCGACCAGACGGGCCGGGCGGCCCGTCGCTGCGGCCTTTTCGAGCGGTGTTTGGTTTTGTCCCCGGCTGGAGCTCCCGCGCTTTCCCTCCTCTCGTTGTCGAAGCGGTTCAGCGCCACGCAAGCGCTCGACGATGTCGACTTCGCGGTCCAGCGCGGCGAGGTCGTGGCGCTGATGGGCGCCAACGGAGCGGGAAAATCGACGCTGGCGAAGATTGCCTCCGGCGTGATCAGGCCGGACGGCGGCCGAATCCTCATCTCCGGGCGCGAGATCTCTTTACCGTCGCCGCAGGCCGCACGTGCGGCGGGAATCGTCGTCGTCCACCAATCGACGGATCAGCTTGGCGTTCCCGGCCTGAGTGTCGGTGAGAATCTGCTGCTCGACCGATTGTGCGGGGGCGGCATGGGGGCGCTCGTCTCGCGGCGGCGCCTGTTCGAGCGGGCAAAGACGGTCGCCGACGGGATCGGACTTGACGCGCCGCTCGATCAGGACTTCGGCGCGCTCGGTCCGGCTCATCGTCAGCTCGTCGCCATCGCGCGCGCGGTCGCCGCCGACGCGTTGGTCCTCATCCTGGACGAGCCCACCGCCAGTTTGTCGGCCGTGGAGGCCGAGCGGCTGTTCTTGGTGATCGATCGCCTACGCGGACGCGGCGTCGGCGTGCTCTACATCTCCCATCGCCTTGGCGACATCCGGCGCATCGCCGACCGCATCGTGATCCTGCGCAACAGCCGGCGCGTCGCCGATCAGGCGAAGCCGTTTGATGTCGCCTCCGCGGTGCAAGCGATGATTGGCCGCAATCTCGGCGACGTCGGGCGCCAGCCGCCTGTCGAGCGAGCGCCCCGCGTCATTCTCCGACTGGCTGGTGTCGGCTTGATCCCAAATGCGGCGAGCTTCGACTTCGAAATTCATGCCGGCGAAGTCGTCGCCGTGACCGGGGCGCTCGGCGCGGGCAAGAGCCGCCTGCTGCGCGCCTTGTTTGGGCTCGCGCCGATCGCCCGCGGCTCCATTGACTTGGACGGGGAGTCGTGGCGACCCGCCAGTCCGGCCGAGGCCATCGCCAAAGGCGTGTTCATGGCCGCCGAGGATCGATGGCGCTCGTCGCTCCTGCCCGCGGCGACGCCCGGCGGCGACATCGCCGGGACGATCGCGCTTCCGCATCGCAGATCATGGTTTCCGTGGGGAGTGGTCGACGATCGGCGCGAGAGCGATGCCGGCGACCAGGTCATCCGCAAGCTCGGCGTTCGCTGCCGAAGCGCCCGCGACACGCTCGATCTTCTGTCCGGCGGCAATCAGCAGAAGGTGGTGGTCGGCCGCTGGCAATCGGCGCCCTGCCGCCTGCTGCTGCTCGATGAGCCGTTCCAGGGCGTCGATGTCGGCGCGCGGCGCGATATTGTCGAAGCCGTTCGCGCGGATCGTCGCGACGGCGCGACGCTGGTCGCGACCAGCGATGTCGAGGAGGCCATCGAGGCCGCGGATGTCGTCGCGGTCATGCGCGGCCATTCCATCGTCGGTGTGCACGACCTCCGCTTGAGCAGCGGCTCGTCGCTGATCGCAGCGATCGCCGCCCTCGAGACCAACGAGGCCGGCAATAGACACGGGGCGGCGGCGTGACGGTGGACGCGCCCACGTCCGAAGCTTCGCCGCCACGCCCCGCGCCGGCTCTCGGAGCGTTCGGCCGCGCGCTGCGCCGCTATGCGATCTTCATCATCCTTGCGGCGCTGATCGTGTTCTTCAACTTTTCCGAGCCCGCGTTCCTGCGCGTCAACAACCTGTTCAGCGTTCTGCAATCGGTCGCCGTCGTCGCCCTTCTCGGCATCGGCGTTACGGTGACGCTGGCGGTGGATGGCTTCGATCTCTCCGTCGGCTCGATCGCCGCCTTCACGCTGATGATCGCGAGCTATGCGATGGTGGTGCTGCAGTTCGGTGCCGCGGCGACCGTCGCCGTCGCGCTCGCCACGGGCGCAGCGATCGGGCTTGTGAACGGCCTGCTCATCGTCGGCCTCAGGATACCCGATCTCCTGGCGACGCTCGGCATGATGTTCCTGCTCGCCGGGCTGCAGCTGATCCCGAGCGCCGGACGCTCGATCACCACCGGGCTTATCCTTTCCGACGGCTCGGTCGCGCAAGGGGCGTTCGATCCGGCGTTCCTGGCGATCGGCCGCTATCGACTATGGGACGTGGCGCCCTTGCCGGTGGTGATCGTTGCGGTCATCGCAATCGTCGCCTGGTTCTTCATGGAGCGCACGCGCTGGGGCCGCGTCTTCTATGCCGTCGGCGGCAACGAGACGGCCGCCTATCTCGCCGGCGCCCCGGTCCAGCGCTACCGCGTCGCGGCTTACGTGATCTCCGGCGCGCGGCCGCGCTCGGCGGCGTCTTCATCGCCGCGCGGGTCGGGCGCGGCGATGTCTTTGCCGGCTCGTCGCTGCTGCTCGACAGCGTCGCGGCATCCCTGATCGGGTTTGCAGTGCTCGATCAGCGCCGCGCCAATGTGGTCGGCGCGGTCACCGGCGCGATCTTCGTCGGGATCGTCCTCAACGGTCTCACGATGCTGAACGTCCCCTATTACACGCAGGACTTCGTGAAAGGGGCGGTGCTGGTCGGCGCCTTGGCGCTGACCTTCGGAATCGGCCGTGGCCGCCGCTGAGGCCACTGACATAATCCAGGAGTTAGCGTCATGAGACATCTTAAGGCCGGCCTCGTTGGCCTGCTAATCGGCGGCGCCATCGCAACCGCTGCGCTCGCCGACGGAATCAAGGGCGCACCGCCGCCGTTCGACAAGGGCGGCGTCAAGATCGCGCTGGTGAGCTATCTGTCGCAGGGCGACTATTTCGAAGCCTACGAGGCAGGCGTCGCCCGGCAGGCCAAGGCGCTCGGCGTCGATCTGCACATCTTCCAGGGCAAGCAGGACGCCGCGCTCCAGCGCGAGCAGATCGAGCAGGCGATCTCGCTCGGCGTTCAGGGCATCATCGTGAGCCACGGCCAGCCGGAGGCGGTGAAGGACGTGATCCAGAAGGCGCTCGACGTAGGCATCAAGGTGGTCGTGAAGGACATCGACATCGGCAATCCGAAGGTCCCGCTGGTATCGCAAAGCGACCACGAGATCGCACAGCAGGTTCTCGACGAGGCGCTGAGCAAGAACGGCAACAAGTTCAACGCGGGTTATGTCTTTGTCGCCGGTTTCCGGCCGCTCGAGCTGCGCGGAGAGGTGTGGGCCGACGTCAAGAAGGCCAATCCTGGAATCGAGCAGAAGGCGGTATGGGGGGCGGTCGACTCGAATACCGCGACCACCGTCGCGTCGCAGACGGCGGCGGCCCTGCGCGCCCACCCCGAGATCACCGTTGTGTTCGCCCCATATGACGAATTTGCCCGGGGCGTGAAGCTTGGGGCGTCGGAGGCCGGCGTGGCCGACAAGATCAAGGTCTATTCCGCCGACGTCTCGACCGCCGACATCCAGGAGATTCGCGAGCCAGGCAGCCCGTGGGTCGCAACGTCGGCCACCAATCCGGCCGTGGTCGGCGAAGTCTCGCTTCGCGCACTCGCGCTGCTCATTGCGGGCCAGGACCCCGGCAAGATCATCGAAGTCAAGCCGCACCTGATCACGCGCGACGAGCTCGTGAAGAACGACATCAAGACCGTCCAGGACCTCGACAAGAAACTGCCCGGCTTCGGCGAGAGCGACCTGGCGAGCGCGCCCTGGCTCGCGGCGCCAGCGCAGACGCAGTGATACCCAATTTGGCTCGGCGGCGTTCTTGCCGCCGGGCCAAAACCGTCTGCCTCGCCCTCGGTCGCAGAAAGCTCCGTCTTGTTCAACCGAAGAAGCGGTTCTCCGGTCGCGGCAATCCGAGATTTTCACGCAGCGTTTTGCCCTCGTATTTGCGCCGGAAGAGGCCGCGACGCTGCAGCTCCGGGACCACCTTGTCGACGAAGTCGTCCAGGCCTTGCGGCACGGTTGGGAACATCACGTTGAATCCATCGCAGCCGTCCGAGAGAAGCCACTTCTCCATCTCGTCGGCGATGGTTGAGGGCGTGCCGACGAACGACAGTCCGCCGAATGCGCCGGCGATCTGAGCGAGCTGCCGGACCGTCAGATTGTCGCGCCTCGCAAGCGAAACGAAGCGCTCGCGCCCGCTCTTGCTGGCGTTGGTCTCCGGGATCTCCGGCAACGGCCCGTCGAGATCAAAGCCGGATGCGTCGCAGCCGAGCGCAATCGACAGAGACGCAAGGCCACTATCCGGATGGACGAGACTGTCGAGCAGCGCTCGCTTGCGTTTCGCCTCCTCGACTGTGTCGCCGACGACGACCAAAACGCCTGGCAGGATTTTCAAATGATCGGGGGAGCGGCCGAGCGTCTTCAGCCGACCCTTCACGTCGGAATAGAAGCGCTGCGCCTCGGGAAGGGAATTGCCGCTGGCGAAGATGACTTCCGCCGTCTCCACCGCAAGCTGCCGGCCAGCCTCCGAGGCGCCGGCCTGGACGATGACCGGCCAGCCCTGAATCGGGCGCGCGATATTGAGCGGACCGCGCACCTTGAGATACTCGCCCTTGTGATCGAGGACATGCATGCGCTCGGGGTTGAAATAAATCCCCGCCTCGACGTCGCGAACGAACGCGTCCTCGGCGAAACTGTCCCACAGGCCGGTGACGACGTCATAGAATTCGCGCGCGCGGCGATAGCGCTCGTCGTGCTCCATGTGGTCGTCCAGGCCGAAATTGAGCGCCGCGTCCGGGTTCGAAGTGGTGACAATATTCCACCCGGCGCGCCCACCGCTGATGTGATCGAGCGAAGCGAAGCGGCGGGCGATGTGATAAGGCGAATCGAAGGTCGTCGAAGCAGTCGCGACGAGGCCGATGCGCTCGGTGGTGACGGCGAGCGCGGACAGGAGTGTGAACGGCTCGAACGACGTCACTGTCGCGCTGCGCTTCAAGGCCTGAATCGGCATGTTGAGCACGGCAAGATGGTCGGCCATGAAGAAGGCGTCGAACTTTCCCCGCTCGAGCGTCTGGGCGAAATCCTTGAGATGCTGGAAGTTGAAGTTGGCGTCGGGATAGGCGGTCGGGTAGCGCCACCAGGCCGTATGGATGCTGACCGGCCGCATGAACGCGCCCAGATGCAATTGTCTCGAAGCCATAGCGTGCTCTCTCTCGTTGATTGGCGCGTGGCCGGCTCGCGGCCTGCCGGACCCGGTCCCAGCGACGGACCCAGACACGTTGGCTTGCTGCACCTTTTCGCCAGTAATTACACTTAGTCTATCGAATCAGTTGACATTAGTGCAAGGAGGTGATTCCATGGCGGCCTCGTTGCCTGCGCGTGCGCGTTTGCACCTGTCGGAGCCCTGATGTCCGTGGTTGGCCAGTCCGAAGTCCTTCCGACCCTCGACCTGCGCCGCTTCGACGCGGGCGGCCCCGAGCGCGCCGCATTCCTGAGCGAACTGCGCTCTGCGGCCGGCGGCGTCGGCTTCTTCTATTTGATCGGCCACGGGCTCGACGACAAGCTCATTCAGGACGCGCTGAGCATTTCGCGCCGTTTCTTTGCGTTGCCCGAGCCGGACAAACTCGCCATCGAGATGCTGAACTCGCCGCATTTCCGCGGCTACAACCGCGCCGGTTTCGAGCACACGCAGGGCAAACCGGACTGGCGCGAGCAAGTCGACATCGGTCCGGAGCGGGAGGCGCTGCCCTTCGATCGTTCCGCGCCGCTGTGGACGCGTTTGCAGGGACCGAACCAATGGCCCGCGGCGCTGCCGGAGCTCAAGCCAACGTTGCTCGCCTATCAGGACCGCGCCACGGCGCTCGCCATCCGGGTCCTGCGCGCGTTCGCCGCGGCGCTCGAACAGCCGGAAAACGTCTTCGAACCGATCTACACTCCGGCGCCGAACCAGCTCATCAAGATCATTCGCTATCCCGGCCGCGCCGCGGAGCAAGGCGATCAAGGGGTCGGCGCCCACAAGGATTCCGGGTTCGTGACCATCCTGCTGCAGGAGACGCAGGGCGGACTGCAGGTCCAAGGCGAGCGCGGCTGGATCGATGCGCCGCCGGTCGCGGGGACTTTCGTCGTCAACATCGGCGAGATTCTGGAAATGGCCTCCAACGGCTATCTGCGCGCCAACGTCCATCGGGTGGTCTCGCCGCCGCCTGGGACCGATCGCTTGTCGATCGCCTTCTTCCTTGGGGCGCGCCTCGACGCCAGCGTGCCTCTGCTGTCGTTGCCACCGCATTTGGCGGCGCAGGCGCGCGGCGTGACGCAGGATCCGCAAAACCCGCTCTTCCGGGAGGTTGGACGCAACTATCTCAAGAGCCGGCTGCGCTCGCATCCCGACGTTGCCCAGCGCCATCACGCCGACCTCATCGATTCCGCTTCGGCCAAGCTCGAGCCGGCCTCCGCCTATTGAGCACGGTCGCTCAGGCGCAAATTTAAGGAAAACCTTCATGGCAAGCGAAAAAAGGCGGTTTGAGACCTTGGCCCTGCACGGCGGCGCCTATCGCGCCGATCCGGTCAGCGGCGCGGTTGCGGTGCCGATTTATCAGACGACCTCCTACCAGTTTCAGGATACAGGCCACGCGTCACGGTTGTTTGCGCTTGAGGAGCTCGGCAACATCTATACGCGGGTCCAGAATCCAACCTGGGACGCGCTCGAGACTCGAATCGCCGCGCTCGAAGGCGGTGCCGCGGCGCTTGCGGTCTCCTCGGGCCAGGCGGCTTCGGCCTATTCGATCCTGAACCTCGCCCAGTCTGGCGACAATATCGTCTCTTCGACCGATCTCTATGGGGGCACCTGGACGCTGTTCGCGCAAACGCTGAAGCAATTCGGCATCGAGACCCGCTTCATCGATCCGAGCGACCCGGAGGCGTTCCGCCGCGCAACCGACGCCAAGACGCGCGCCTACTACGCGGAAATCCTCCCCAATCCCAAACTGAATGTTTTCCCGATCAGGGAAGTCGCCGACATCGGCCGCTCGCTTGGCGTGCCGCTGATCGCCGACAACACCGCGACTCCCTTGATCGCGCGGCCATTCGAGCACGGAGCGGCGGTCGTCGTGTATTCAGCGACCAAATATATCGGCGGACATGGCACGTCGATCGGCGGCCTGATAGTCGATGGCGGGAACTTCCCATGGGAAGAGCACGCCAAGCGCTTCCCGCTGCTGAGCGAGCCTGACGACGCCTATCACGGCGCGATCTGGATCGAAGCCGCGAAGCCGCTCGGGCCGATCGCCTACGCCTTGCGCGCCCGCGTCAAGCTCTTGCGCGACATTGGCGCGGCGCTCTCGCCGTTCAATGCCTTCCAGCTCATTCAGGGGCTCGAGACGCTGCCGCTCAGGCTGCGTCAGCACAATGAGAACGCGATCGCGGTCGCTAATTTTCTAAAAGGTCGCGCGGACGTCTCGCACGTCATCTTCCCCGGGCTGCAGAAGGGCGAGGCGCGCCGACGCGCCGACGCATACCTCCAGGGCGGCTACGGCGGCCTGGTCGGATTCGAGCTCAAGGGCGGAATCGAAGCGGGGCGCAAATTCATCGATTCGCTCAAGCTTCTCTACCATGTGGCGAACATCGGCGACGCACGCTCGCTCGCGATCCATCCGGCCTCGACCACGCACCAGCAATTGACGGCAAGCGAGCAACTCGCGGCCGGCGTCACGCCTGGCTACGTGCGGCTCTCGGTCGGAATCGAACATCCTGACGACATTCTCGAGGATGTGTCGCAGGCGCTCGACGCAGCGGGCGGCGCGTCCGTCGATCAGCCGGCGCGAAAGGCTGCGTGATCGGGCGAACCATCAACTCTCACAGGTAGGAGCCCACCCATGACCAATGAAATATCAGCCGCCGGCCGGCCGTCTCGCCGGGCCCTAATCAAGACCGCCGGCGCCGTCGGCGTAGCCGCGGCAGGCGGCGTGCTCGGGCGCCAGATCTTCTCGCCGGCGATCGCGGCGCCTGCGCCGAAGATACGGCTCGCCTGGACGGAAGTCGCCGCTTGCCATTCTCCGCTCGGCTTCGGCGTCGCTAAGGGCATCTACGCGAAACACAATCTTGACGTTGAACTGTTCTTCCAGGGCGCAAGCGGTCAGACGCTGATTCAGGCGCTGGCGACCAGCAAGGCCGACGCCGGGGCGGGCCTCATCGGCGACTGGCTGAAGCCGCTCGAGCAGGGTTTCGACGTCAAGCTGTTCGTCGGCTCGCATGGCGGTTGCCAGCGCCTGCTGGCTTCCGAGAAGTCTGGTGTGAAGGATCTCGCCGGGGTCAAGGGCAAGACGATCGCCACCTACGGCATCGGCGCGCCGCCGCAAGTCGCGTTCCAGGTCACGCTGGCGAAGGCCGGCATCGATCCGGAGACCGACGTGACCTGGAAGGCGGTTCCGTTCGATCTCGTCGGCGAAACGGTCAATCGCGGCGACGCCGACCTCGCCGCCCATCTCGACCCGTGGGCCTATTCGATCGAGAAGCAGTTCAAGTTCACGAAGATCGCCGACACGCAGACCGGCGTCTACGAGAACCACACCTGCTGCGTGCTCGGCGCCAACGGTCCATTCCTGGCCGCCAATAAGGATGCGCTGCGCAGACTGGCGGAGGCCAATATCGAGGTCCACGACTATACCGCGAACCACCCCGACGAAGTCGCTAAGTGGTATTTCGAAACCCTGAAGCCGGCTGGCCTGACCGAACAGGACCTGACTGAAATTCTCGGCAAGCTCGTCTACCACAATCACCCAATCGGCCAGGCGCTCGTCGATCAGATCCGGATCACCGCCGAGGACCTGAAACTCGTCAAGGTTCTCGAATCTTCAACCGATCCGAAGGCCTTCGCCGAACGGGTCACGGTCAACCTCCTCGCCTGAGCTCTTCATCGATGAGCAATGTGATTGAGGCCCTGGAGGGCCGCGCGGCGAACGCTCCCACATCGCTGCGCGGCCTCCACCCGGCCATCTGGACCCATGGCGTCGTTGCGGCTGCGGCTTGGGCCGCGGCCGCGATCATCACCATCGGCCTGCCGGACGTCGTTCCGTGGGGAAGCGTCAATCTCTTCGCCGGGATCATGGCCGGCGGCGCGGCCATGCTTCTGGCGCTTGCCGCTCTCGCGCCGCGGCTCGGCCGTTTTGGCCACGGGTTGATTCACAATGGCCCCTGGCTGATTGCGATCGGCGTCTGGTTTGCGCTCTGGGAGCTGACGACGGCGAAGTTCGGCTGGCTGCCAAAGCCCTTCTTCTCGCCGCCGAACGGGCTTCTGAACGTCTATGTCACCGAGGCGCCGCGGCTTCTGATCTGCATCGGGTACACGCTCCGTCTGTGGGGCGTCGGATTCCTCTGCGGCGTGACGGTCGGCTATGCGATCGGCGTCGCGCTCGGCTGGTCGAAACGGTTCAGCTACTGGGGAATGCCGATCCTGAAGCTGATTGGGCCGGTGCCGGCCACCGCCTGGATTCCTGTCACATTCTATTTCTTTCCGACCACGTTCGACGCGAGCGTCTTCATCGTCGCGCTGGCGTCGGGGATTCCGGTCATGATTCTCACTTCCTCCGGGGTCAGCTCGGTCAACCGCTCCTATTACGACGTGGGGCGCAATCTCGGCGCGAGCGAATGGTACCTGGTGTCGAAGATCGCCGCGCCAGCGTCGCTGCCGCATGTCTTCGTCGGCCTGTTCATGGGGCTCTACTATTCGTTCGCGGTCCTGGTGGTCGCCGAAATGCTCGGGGCAAAATTCGGGCTCGGCTGGTACATCCAGTTCCAGACCGCCTATTCCGGCTACGCCAACGTCTACGCGACGCTGGTGATCATGTCGCTGATCTGCGCCGGCCTGGTGAAGCTTCTGTTCGTCGCCCGCGACTATCTTCTCGACTGGCAGAAGGGATTCATCTGATGGCGGCCTCAGCGACAGCGTGGCGGGCAGCGCCGCACGCCCTGCGGAATGTCGGCGTCGACATTCGCGGCGTGAGTCACGCGTTCGACCTCGACGGCTCGCGCCTGCCGGTGCTCGAGTCGATCGACCTTTCCGTCGCCGCCGGGGACTTCGTTGCGTTGCTTGGCCCATCGGGATGCGGGAAGTCCACGCTTCTGCGGCTCGTCTCCGGACTCGAGCAGCCCTCCGCCGGCTCGATCCTGGCGGAAGGATCGCCGATCGACAGGCCCGATCCCTCGCGAATTCTGGTCTTCCAGGATCCGACATTGTTCCCGTGGGCGACCGTCTGGAACAATGTCGCGACGGGGCTCGACGCGTGTGGCGTGCTCAAGCAGGAGCGCGGGCGGATCGATTCGGCGCTCGATCTCGTCGGTCTGCGCGACTTCGCCAAGGCCTATCCGCATCAGCTCTCCGGCGGCATGGCCCAGCGCGCGGCGCTCGCTCGCGCGCTCGTCAACGATCCCGCGTTGCTGCTGCTGGACGAGCCGCTCGGCAAGCTCGACTCGCTGACGCGGCTGACACTGCAGGGGGAACTCGTCGCGCTTTGGCGCAAG
>Ga0302325_10033672_pt1 | contig 10495 bp, 6 predicted proteins | sample Palsa_T0_2_FD_201948 | JGI IMG/M metagenome (GOLD analysis project Ga0302325, IMG submission 201948) | Peat permafrost microbial communities from Stordalen Mire near Abisko, Sweden - Palsa_T0_2 | ecosystem: Environmental > Terrestrial > Soil > Palsa > Peat permafrost | place: Sweden: Abisko...
CGGCGTGTTGGCTCAACTGGTTGATCAACGCGTAACCGCCAACCGGCAGCCGACGCGCCTCGTGTTCGAGTCGCTCCAGCAACGCCAGATGCTCTGGCGTAGTCAGTGCGTCGTAAGACAGTTCGAGCACGTCAGACACCGCATCGCGGAGGGCGTCGTAACGCTCCTCGACATCTTCTCGGCAACTCGAACGCATGTTCTAATAATAGCCGCGTTCTGAGACGAAAGCTCTGAGAAAAGCCCTAACTGTGGATAAACGGCCGACTGTGGATAACGTGCTGAACCCCACCGCACGTACCCTCGCGGATGGGTTTCGACCGCCGCGACCCAGAAAGGGCACGCATGAGCGGCCAGGCTGACTTGCAGGGCAGGATCCGCGTCGCGGACGACCTCGACGCGGTCACCGCGGTCGGCGAGGAAGACCACTCCGGGATCGACCCGGCGGCCGTCGAGCGGATCTGGCAGGCCGCCCGCCACTGGTATCAGGCGGGCATGCACCCGGCCATCCAGGTTTGCCTGCGGCACGACGGCAAGGTGGTGTTGAACCGGGCGATCGGGCACGGCTGGGGCAACGCCCCCACCGATCCGGCGGACGCCGAGAAGATACCGGTCAAGACCGATACGCCGTTCTGCGTCTACTCGGCGGCCAAAGCGATCACCGCAACCGTCGTGCACATGCTCGTCGAACGCGGTCAGTTCTCGCTCGACGATCGGGTCTGCGACTACCTGCCGGACTACACCAGCCACGGCAAGGATCGCACGACCATCCGGCACGTGATGACCCACAGCGCAGGCGTCCCGTTCCCCACTGGACCCAGGCCGGACCTCAAACGGGCAGACGACCACGAGTACGCGCAGCAACAGCTCGCCCAGCTTAGGCCGCTGTATCGCCCGGGCCGGGTGCACATCTACCACGCGCTCACCTGGGGCCCGCTGATGCGCGAGATCGTTTACGCCGCCGCCGGCAAGGACATCCGCGAGATACTGGCCGCCGAGATCCTTGACCCGCTGGGCTTTCGATGGACCAACTTCGGTGTCGCAGAACAAGATATCCCGCTTGTTGCGCCCAGCCACCCCACCGGCAAGCACCTGCCCGCTCCGATCGCGGCCATATTTCGTAAGGCGATTGGCGGCACGCTCTACGAGAGCATCCCCCTCACCAACACGCCGATGTACCTCACCACCGTCGTCCCGTCGTCGAACACCATCTCGAACGCCGCTGAAATGTCACGATTCGCCGAAATATGGCGTCGCGGAGGCGAACTCGACGGGGTTCAGGTTTTGCACCCGGACACACTGCGCGGTGCGGTTCGCCAAAGCCGCCGGCTGAGGCCAGATGTCGCGACCGGCCTGGCGCCGGCGCGCTGGGGCACTGGCTTCCAGCTGGGCACCGACAAGTTCGGCCCGTTCGGCCGCAACGCACCGGCGGCGTTCGGCCACCTCGGGCTGGTCAACATCGCAATCTGGGCCGACCCCGAGCGCCAGTTGGCCGCCGGTGTACTGAGCAGCGGCAAGCCGGGCAGTGATCCAGAACTCAAGCGCTACAAGGCCCTCATGGACCGCATCGCCGCCGAGATTCCACGAGCGTCGTAAACATGGCGCCGCAGTACCCCTATCCACCCGCTCATCGGCGGCGACATTCCGTCGTCGACATCACGATCACCTCGATCCTGTCTGGGGTTGCCGCCCTCGCCGCGCTGGGCTCGGTGTGGTTCTCGCTGTTCTTCGTCATGGCCACCGATTCCTGCGGCGAGCAGTGCAGTTACAACGCGCTCACCGCCGCTTACGTCGTGACCTGGGGTGGGGTCGGATTCGCGGTGCTGGTCGGGGCGTCGGGCGTCATCGTCGCAGCGGTGCGCGGCTGGGTGATGTGGGTCTGGCCGGCGTTGGCACTGGCGCTTATCGTGACCGCCCTCGCGATCGGCGTTCACCTGGCCGACTCGGTGATGCACCACGGTTAGTCAGCGACGGCCTCGCTGATCCCGAATCGATCGTGCAGCCGTGCCAGCGGTTTCGGTGCCCACCAGTTCCACCGGCCCAGCACGCGCATAAAGGCCGGGACCAGCACCATCCGCACCAGCGTGGCGTCCAACAACACCGCCAGTGTCAGGCCGACGCCGAACATCCGCATGAACGAGACCTGAGCGGCGATCAGCGCCGCGAACGATATCGACATCACCAGCGCGGCGGCGGTGACCACCCGGCCGGTACGGGCCAGACCCAGCGCGATGCTTTCGTCGTTGTCGGCGTGGGTACGAGTTGAATCCCGCCAGAACTCGCCGATGCGGGACATCAGGAATACCTCGTAGTCCATCGACAGCCCAAACGCGATGCAGAACAACAGCACTGGCATGTTGGCGACCAGCGTCCCGGTGGGCGTAGTGCCGAGTCCACTGAGATGGCCGTCCTGGAAGATCCAGACCAGCGCGCCGAACGTTGCCGTCAGCGACAACACGTTGAGCACCAGCGCCTTGAGCGGCAGCACCACGCTGCCCGTCAACAGGAACAACAGCCCGTAGGTGATGAGGGCGATCAGCCCGAGCACCAGCGGCAACCGCGAAGTGATGGCGGCCACGCTGTCGCGGTTGGTCTGCGCGATGCCGGCCATCTTTACCGGCCTACTGGCCGGGCCGGTGACCTCGTGCAGGCGGTCGAGCTGAGCCTGCGAACGCCCGGAGAATTGCGGGGCGGTGCTGCCCACAGTCAAAAAGGCGCTGCCGTCGGCCAGCCCGGTGATCGCCGAGGGTGGTCCGACCTTGCTGCCGCTGACGAACGTTCCGGTCGGGGCGGAAACCGACGTCACGTCAAGCACCCGCGACAAGTCGGCGGCGTAGCGTTCCAGATCCGCCGGGGTCAGGCCGACAGCGTCCGGCACGACGACCGTCACTGCCGTCGCCGAGTCGTCGGCGAAATCGTTGCGCAGCTGATCGCCGACCTGATGTGTCGACGCCGACGCCGGCAGCACCCTGTCGTCGGGGAAGCCCCATTTGACGCCGAGGAACGGCGACCCGAGCAGCAACAGCAACGTCACGACGGCCAGACCGATCGGCACCGCGTGGCGCATCACGAACTTCGTCGACCGGTACCAGAACAGCTGGTCAACCGGTTTGTGCACGGGATCGGGGCGGCGCAGCATCCGGCGCGCCAGCCGACGAACGTCCAGCGCGTCCAGCCGCGGCCCCAACAGCACGATCGCGGCCGGGGTGACCACGATGGCCGCCGCGGCCACGAATGCCACAGTGGCCACGCCGGCGTAAGCGAACGACTTCAGGAAGTACATCGGGAACAGCACCATCGCGGCCATCGACAACGCGACGGTGGTCGCCGAGAACAATACGGTGCGCCCGGCGGTGGCCACGGCCCGGATGAGCGCCGCATCCGGGGCGGCGCCGTCGGCGAGCTCATCGCGGTAGCGGCTGATGATCAGCAGCGTGTAGTCGATCGCAACAGCCAGGCCCATCGCAGTGAGCAGGTTCAGCGCGAAGATCGACACGTTGGTGCTGAAAGTGATCACGCGCAATACCGACATCGCCCCGACGATTGCGAGCCCGCCCACGGCTACCGGCAAGGCGGCCGCCAGCAGCCCGCCGAACACCCACACCAGCGCCAGGAAGCTCAGCGGAATCGCAATCGACTCCGCCACCAGCAGGTCGCCCACGTTTTGCTCGTTGATCTGCGCATACAGCATCGCCAAACCGCCGGATTGCACGGTGACGCCGTCCCGATCGTGCACGAACTCGTGGGACAGGGTCTTGGCGTACTTCTGCGCGTTGTTCTCGCCGCCCTTGAGGTTGGCCACGATCAGCCCCGTCTTGCCGTCCTTGCTGATGAGTTTGCCGGCGGCCTGCGGCGGCGACGTCCACGCCGAGGACACGTTGAACACCAGCGGCGACTGCTTGAAGTGCTTGACGATGTCGGTGCCGACCGCGCGGGCCCGATCACTGGTGGCGCCGTCGGGTGTCGTCACGGTGATCAGCATCTTCTGGTCGCTCTGGCCGAACTTGTCCGTCAGCAGTTGGGTGGCCTTGGCCGACTCGGAGGTTGGATCCTGCATGCCGCCCGCGGGCAGGCTCTTGGCGACCGGGATACCGAATACGGCGGCCCCGATCAGAACCAGAACGGCAACGGCGATGACGCGCCGCGGCGCCGCGATGGCCAGTAATGCGATTCGTTGCAGCACGACGTCCGCTCCCACCTCGATATTAGAGAAATGCTTGGACACCCTAGCTGATCGATCATGGAGTACTTGATGATTTCCGTCACCCGCATCATCAATAACAGCTTGCGCGCCTTGATGACTGGCCTGCGACAGGCTGCGATTCGCCGTCTTCTCCACCGAACTGCACGACCGCGTGCTGCGCTCCCTGCTAACCGCCGACCAGCCACCCGCACTACCTTAGCTACGAAAGGCATTACGCAACATCGACATTCGCATCACCGAAACCATCGACAAGGCTAGCCTGCTGCCGAAAGCACCCGAAAACTCAAGCCAACTCGCAAAGCCGTAGCGACCAAGGATCGTTAGCGAACAAGGATCGCTACGCCGCCCCCGGAACTTCGCCCGGCAGTAGGGTCGCCCTGATACGCTCCAACGCTATGCAGCTACCTTTCCGCCGATTTGCGGTAGCCCGCGGCGCCCTCAACTATCGGCGTCGCGTCATCGACTTCGCCGATGCTCCTGCACCGGGCGGCTTTGGCCTTTTCGATATCTCATGGGGGCTGCAGCGGACGAAGATCGCCGGCATACTTGTCACTTCGGGGATTGCGGATGCGTTAGGCAAGGATCGGCGCAAACCTGTCGAGCTCGCGGGCGAACTGAAATTAGACCCCGACGTGACGAGAAGGTTAGTTGACGCGGCGGTCGCGTCACGGCTTATGAAATTAGACCGCAGCGGCCGTGCACGTTTGACAGCCATCGGCGCGTCGCTGCGCGCCGATCACCCCCGTTCGGTGGCTTCTTGGGTTGCGTTCCAAGCGGACCCATATACTGCGGCGGCTTATGCACACCTCGACGCACAGTTGCGTGATGGCTCACAACCGTCTGGATTCCGAAGGGAATTCAAGCAGTCGATCTGGGAGCATTTCAGCGCGCACCCAACCGCAGGCGCGAGGTTCGCCGAGGCGATGCGTGAAGTCAGCGCGTTCGACCTGGCGGCCGTGGTGGGGGGATATCCATGGCCGCGGCGCGGAGTCATCTGTGACGTGGGGGGCGGGACCGGACATTTGCTCGCGGCCATCCTCGGACGGCGGCGCGGAGCTCGAGGAATTCTGATCGATAGCCCTGAGATCATCGAAGAGGCCGAGAAAGTCTTGGGGGCGCGAGGGTTGGCTGAACGGGTCGAATGCCGCGCCGGCGACCTTTTCGGAGAGCTCGACGCGCATGCAGACGTCTACACGATGAAGTGGATCCTGCACGACTGGAGCGATGATGCCTGTCGCGACATGCTTACTCGCGTGCGCGCCACAATGCCGACCGGTTCGAAACTAGTCACGATCGACTTTCATCGAGAACCGGGCCGGCCGAATACCGTCACATCGATGCTGGACTTTTCGATGATTGTGTTGTTCGAAGGCGGGCGGGAGCGCACGCCGGATGAGGTGCATGGCCTGATGCGCGACGCCGGGCTTGTACCCGGACGAGTCCGCCACGGAGGACTGTTGATGCTCGTAGAAGGCATCGCCCCTTAAGGGGTGACCCGTAGTGGGTCATGCAGCGTCGGCTGTGACTGACCACTCCCGAGTTCGACGGAGATTAGGGGCTGGTGAGCAGCTCACCGAATCGCGCGGCCAGCCACGGCCTCCGTCCACCGGCGAACACCTTGCCGCGGACCAGTTGGGTCCATACTGGAACCCGTTCGTAACAGAGCAGCAGGAAGGCGACAGGATCGGCACTGATGGTGCAGTCGGCCTTGCCGACGGCCGCGGTGATGACCGCGGACCCGTCATCGATAGCCATCCGGTAGCGGGGCCCGCCACGAATCCGCAGTTCATAGCTGCTATGCAGATTCTGGGTCGTCTTCACATACTGCGGCGCTACTACCAAGACCCCAGGAATCGCCAATAGAGCATCCCGCCGACTGATGGACCACTCCGCTCGTATCGCCCGGGCGATGTCGAGACCATGGATCAGCTGCTCCCCCAGTAAAAGGCCGGTCATTGTCGGCGGCGTTACCACAAGCCCGCTGGGCGTGGGTACCGGCTGGTTCTCCGACCCGCTGGTAAGAGCGGTCACTACCCGAAGGTAGGCATCTGCGGCTTCCTCAAGTAATTCGGCGAGGCGGGGCAGGTTCCTCTCCCGGACGACCGTCAGGTGCCGCGCATTGGCGGCGGCGCTGGCCTGCGACTGTGATCCTGACCGATCGGGGGTGTGGGCGGCCTCGCCGCGGGCGTGGGCTGCCAGCGCCTCGGTGGTCTCACGAAGGTCCCCGATCATATGCGCTGCCGTTTCCCCTGCAGTCCAGCTCAGGCCGGGTACTGGTGAGTCAGCGACGCCGTCGGCCCGCCACACCCGGGCGTTTCGGTCGACCGCCTCACGGAAGGCGGCGACGGCAGCGTGGTGGCTGCGAGTGGCATCTTCGGCGGGTCCGGCGGGAGCGGACGCGGCGGCTTTCATCGGGGGTCCTCCGATCTTTGGTGGCGCACTATTCGCTGAAGGCAGTGACCACTATGTTGAGTAGTTTCGCGACTTCTGACGACTCCTTCATCGGCGGTTGGCACCCCGCTCCAATCATGAGCCTCGTGCCGCTGTCACAAACCCGCCACGATTTCGGCTAGGACCCGCAGGGTGTGGTCGATCATCTCCGGCGTGTGCTCACTGGACAGGAAGAACCGCAGCCGCGCCTCATGCTCGGCCACCGCCGGGTAGGCGATCGGGTTGGCGTTGATGCCCGCATCGGCCAGCAGCACGGCGGCGTGCACGGCCTGGTACGTCGAGCCGATCATTACCGGGATGATCGGTGTGCCGTGGGCCGGCCCGACGTCCAGGCCGGCTGCCTTGGCGCCGTCGAGGAACCGCTGCGAGTTGGCCCGCAACCGCTGCAGCCGCTCCGGCTCGTCGGCGATCACCCGGATCGCTTCGATGGTGCCCGCGGCGGTGGCCGGCGTGAGACCCGCGGCGTAGAGACTCATCCCTGGAGCGGACATCCGGCAGGCCTGGATGAAGTCCCGGTTGCCGGCGATAAATCCGCCGTGGTTGGCCAGTGCCTTGGACAGGGTGCCCATCCAGATGTCGACGGCGTCGCCGGGCAGGCCGAAGAGCTCCCTTACGCCGCCGCCGCGTTCACCCAGCACGCCGAAGGAGTGGGCCTCGTCGATCATGACGAACGCGTCGTGGCGGCGGGCGACCTCGATCAGCTCCGGCAGCACCACGTAGTCGCCGTCCATCGAGTAGACGCCTTCGAGGATCACCATCACGCGCTCGAAGTGACTTCTAGTGCGGGCCAGCAGCGCGTCCAGCGAATCGGGGTCGTTGTGTCGGAACTGCAGTCGCTGGCAGCCGGCCCACTGGGCTCCGGTGACGATGCTGTTGTGCACCAGCGCATCGCACACCGCGAGATCCTTCTCGCCGAGCACGAAGCCGATCACCGCCGCGTTGGTGAGATACCCGCTGCCAACCGTTGTCGCGTCGTCAACGTCGTAGGCGTCGGCGAGGACACGCTCCAGTTCGTGATGCAGGGGGATGTTGCCGGAGACGATCCGGGTGGCACCGCTGGTGGTGCCGTAATCGTCCAACGCCGCATGGGCCGCGGCGGTCAGCCGCGGATGGTTCGCCAGGCCGAGGTAGTTGTAGCTGGAGTAGTTGATGAACTCGCGGCCGTCGAGGTGGATCGTCGCCCCGTTGACCCCCTCATGGCAGCGGTAATAGGGGCTGGGCCGATCCACCGCGGCGAGTCCGTCTCTCAACTCCTTGTCCCGCGCCAGCGACTCCCGCACCTGCGGCAGGTCGGTGAGCAGGGTCCGCTTCCGCTGGCGGTTGGCCGAACGATTGGCTGCCGGCCGCGGACTCGTCACCGCTCCGGGACGGGCCAAAGCCGGCCGGTGTGCCGCCGTCGGGCGGTGCGGTATCACCGACCCGTCGGCTGCCGTCGCGGGCTCCGTCTGGCCGGCCAGCCGGCCGAGGAGTTGCCGCGCCAACTCCTGTGCCTCGCTGCTCATCAGGACACCGCCAATTGGTCGCCGAGCCGCGAGGCCAGTGCGGTAAGCCCGCCGGAGCGGTTGAGTTCCAGTGCGGAGATCTCCACGGCCAACGCGATAGTGACGCGGGCACGCAGTTCGACGGCCATCAGCGAGTCCAGACCCAGTTCGGGCAGCGGGGTATGCCAGTCGACAGCCTCGGCGGGAATGCCCAACACCCCGGCCGCCTGTTCGGCCAGCATGTGGGTGAGTACTTCGACTCGCTGCTCGACGGGCATCGCGGCGAGTTCGGCGCGCACCCCGCCGGCAGCCCCGTCGCCGACCTTGGCAGCCTTGACGTGGGCGGCGAATCTCGGGGTGTCGGCCGACGCCGGGTGCATCGACGCCCATACCGCCCAGTCGACATCGACGATCGCCACCTGAACCGGGTCCAGACCGATGGCCGCGTCCAGGTAATCGCAGGCGGCCCGCAGGGATATCGGTTGCAGTCCGTTGAGCGCCAGGTAGGCGGAGATCTGCTCGCTCGAGGTGGCCATCCCGCCGGCCAGCGCTCCCCAGTTCACCGATAACGCCGGTAGTCCTAGCCTGACCCGGTAGTGGGCCAGCGCGTCCAGCACCCCGTTCGCCGCGGCGTAACTGGTCTGCGGGATCATCCCGGCCTGGCTGGTCACCGAGCTGTACAGCACGAAGTGATCGAGTTCGGTGCCGGCCAAGGCTTCGTTGAGGATGAACGCACCCCGAGCCTTGGGGGACAGCACCGAATTCAGGCCGTGCTGACTGAGCTGGCCGAGTGGCTCATCGACCAGGACGCCGGCGGCGTGGAACACGCCGCGCAGCGGCAGGCCGTCGGACAACCGGGCGAGCAGGGCGTCCACGCTGGCCCGGTCGCTGACGTCGAGCTGCTCGACCCGCACGTCGGCACCGCCGGCACGCAGCGCATCGACTGCGGCTTGCTGCTCGGTGGTGGTCACACCGCGTCGGCCGGCCAGCACAATCGTGCCCGCCCCCTTGCCGGCCAACCACGTCGCGGTGGCCATTCCGAATTCACCGAGGCCGCCGGTGACCAGGTAAGCGCCGTCGGATCGGATGCCGGCGGTCGGTCGAGCGGGCTTCACCGGCGGTTCGGGCTCGGTGAAGTCGAGCACTACCCGTCCGAAGTGGTTGGACCGCGCGACCAGGTCGAAGCCCTCGGCCAGCTGCGACACCGGCAGGATCCGGGCGGGCAACAAGTCGTACTCGCCGGCCCGGACCAGGCTCAGAACCTCGCGGTTGGTCTGCCGATACAGATCTATTCGGTGCGACGCCATCCGGTCGAGGTCGATGGAGATCAGCGACAGGTTCTTGCGGAAAACCGCCGTGTCGATGACCCGGCCACTATAGATGTCGGCCTTACCCACCTCGATTACCCGGCCGAACTCCGCGGCTACCTCCAGGTTGGCCAGCACCGCCTCACCAGGGGCCGAACTGACCACAACATCGACTCCGTGCCCGCCGGTGATCCGGCGCACCTCGTCGGTTGCCGTCAGCGACCGGGAGTCAACGACGTATCCGGCTCCGATGTTTCGGAGTAGATCCGTGCGTTCCGCGTTCGACGCGGTCGCGATCACCCGGGCGCCGGCCCTGACGGCGACCTGCACCGCGGCCATGCCGACGCCACCGGCGCCACAGGCCACCAGCACCCATTCGCCGGGCTGGACCCGGGCCGCGTCCATCAGCGCGTAGTGCGCCGTCATCAGCGCTATCACCGAGCCGCAGGCATCCAGCGGCAGGTCGTGGCCGGGTTCGATCAGACCCGCATCCGGTTCCACTGACGTGGTGAGGTAGCGGGCGCCCATCCCCGGGACGCTGACCCAGCGCGACTCGCCGACGGTGAAGCCGCTGACGCCGGGACCGACCCGGGTGACGACCCCGATTCCCTCCAGCCCGAGGCTCATGCCGAAGTGGGTACCGGCCATCTCGGTCTCGGTGAGCACACCCAGCACCTTCATCGGGTCCTTGTAGTTGAGGCCAACGCCCTCCATCCGCAGTTCGATCTCGCCCGGGCCGGGATCACGGCGTTGGGCTTCCCGCAGCGCGAGGTCGGCCAACAAACCGGTTCGGGGCGCCTCGATCTCGAAGTTGGCTTCCGGGTCGGCCAGCGGCAGCGTTTCCTCCAGCGGTTCCAGCCGACCGGACAGGCAGTACTGGCTGGCGATCACCATCCGCAATTCGTCTCGCAGCGCGATCTCGTCGGCATCGTCGTCCATGTAGATGCCGCTGACCAGCGACTCCAGCACGACGGTGCTCAACGAGCTGGCCCCGTCGGCGTCGATCAGCCGCCAGTTCAGCGCTGACTGCTCGTTGCGCAGTACCCGACGGGCAC
>Ga0302325_10033673_pt1 | contig 10495 bp, 15 predicted proteins | sample Palsa_T0_2_FD_201948 | JGI IMG/M metagenome (GOLD analysis project Ga0302325, IMG submission 201948) | Peat permafrost microbial communities from Stordalen Mire near Abisko, Sweden - Palsa_T0_2 | ecosystem: Environmental > Terrestrial > Soil > Palsa > Peat permafrost | place: Sweden: Abisko...
CAAGCATTCCAACGCTGCCGCTAGCACTAATCTTTGGGTGTTTTTTACTTGGTCGTAAATCACCTCTTCTTCCTCGCACCACGCTTGATAAAGGCCTCAGCGAGTAGCCACTTCATCGGTGGAAAGCAATGAGTATGTACCAACGATTCCAACCCTTAAATCATGCAAATACGCGTGTTGCGCGCTTCAGTGGCTGTTTTTATGAAAATGAGGTACCCGCGACAATGAAGATGTGTTGCGTTTCAATCTTGACCGGAGTCGCAAGTGTTTTCTCAAAAACGTCCTCAAATTTTTCTTCGCGACAACCAACAGCAGCCACGACCACCATGATTCTGTCCGTGAACAGAGCCGAACTCAAAGGGCTGATGGGCTTCCACACTTCTTGACATTCTGCTCTATTCACGGACGGAATCACACTAAATCGACAGTGGCCTCGAACAGACTGGTTCGCTTCCATTAATTACGCTTCCGGAGAAACTTCAAACTTCGATGCACCACAGCATACCGTTACCCATAGCTTCTGCAATTGTGGATACACGGTCAATATAAATGCCGAGTGGAAGAATGACTGCGAAAGCAGAGGCTACACTCCACCCTGGTACTCTTTCAATGGGTATACAGGACTTTACAAATCACCCGGCCTACATCTTTTATAAATAATGATTTCGTATTTAAACGTATTCATGCTGTTCTCTTCTATCGATTCTGTCGAATAATTCTAATCTTCCAACTGAGTTCCTGTCTGAGCGTCGGCCAGCATCGTCCACAATCTCTCTTGTTGTGCTTTCAATTTTTTATTTTTTTTAAGTTTTTCCGACGTTCCCCGGCGTGGTCGGATGTGCCTGTTTCCTTACGTCATGACGGCGTGTCCCCAGATACATAAACTCTCGATGACTTCCTTCGCACATCCAACTCCCAATTCGTCTCTTCTGCACAATGTCCAAGCAAGAGAAGAACCCAGCTTTCGTGCTCCAAAAAGCCAAAGAAGTCTTTATTGAAGAGCGTCCTCTCCCGAAACTCGAATCGCCTTACCATGTTAAAGTTCATGTCAAGGCGACGGGGTATGTTTCTAATGTCTGCGAGGTCTGATTTAGGATATGTGGATCGGATGTACACTACTTTACAGATGGCAAGATTGGTGATTTTGTGGTCAAGGAGCCTATGATTCTGGGACATGAAAGTGCAGGAGTTGTTGCCGAGGTAGGATCGAAAGTCACCAACGTGAAGGTGGGAGATAGAGTTGCTATGGAACCTCAGGAACCATGTCGATTGTATACTCCCCGGTAAGGTCAATGCGCTTATGTGTAGTTGTGAGTATTGTCGAAGTGGAAAGTATAATCTCTGTCCGGATATCAAGTTCGCTGCTACTCCGCCATACGACGGAACCTTGACGAAATATTATATCCTCCCACACGATATGGTCGTTCCTCTTCCAGAGAACGTATCCCTGGAGGAAGGAGGTAGTACATAAGAAGGGATCTATCTGACGGTAGCACTAATGGAACCTCTTTCAGTTGCAATCCACGTCTGTCGACAGGCAAAAGTTTCAGCGCACAAGACTGTCGTGATCTTTGGAGCAGGACCCGTGGGACTTTTATGTGCCGCAGTATCTAAAGCATGGGGGGCGAAGCAAGTCATCACAGTCGATATACAAAAGTCCCGTCTGGAGTTTGCAGAGAAATTCGCCTCGACGGGCACGTACCTCCCAGAGAAGCCTGGGAAGGATGAACCGGTGATTGCATATGCACAGAAGGTCGGGGACAAGATTAAGAAGCAGTTCAACCTTGCCGATGGGGCGCATTGTGTGGTTGATGCAACTGGGGCTGAAGTATGTACCTTGACCGGATTATTTGTCTGTGGCAAAGGTGCTACCTTTGTCCAGGCGGGTGAGATCTCTCATAAACGATAGCTAAATGTTCAGGAATGGGGAAAGACGTGCTTAGTGCGTTTCCAATTGCTCTTATATGCGCTCGTGAGATTAGCGTCAAGGGATCTTTCAGATACAACCACGGCTGTTACAAAGGTACCTGTCCCCCTGACTTTTATCTGACGGGCAGATGCGGCTGATCTTCTCGAACGGGGACTAGTGGACGCAAAGAAACTCATCACTCACCGCTTCAAATTCCACGAAGCCAAAAAAGCCTTCGACACATTCCTCAATCAAGACTCCGGAGCAATCAAAATCATCATTGGCGGCGTAGAAGATTAGCCATACATATCTAAAATGTTCATATCCATATTTTCATATCCATTCACAAATAAATCCTGTTCCTTACCTCCAAATAACTTCTAGACATCCATCTCTTCGCCACATGGCCTTGACGCCAGTATTCACCCATCCCTTTCCAACGACAATGGGCCCACTGATTTGTACTATGCCATCCTTTCCATGGACACTTCCCTCGTCATCGATGCCGGTAAGTTTGATTTCCACGCCACCGATCGGGGCGCCAAAATGGCCGTATCCGGAGTGCTCGGAGGTATCTGTTCGGTAATCATGGAGGTGGGTTTGTGCAATCGGACCAAATGCAAAGGGTGAACCCAATGCGTAGATGATATGACTTCCCAATCCTGATCGGAGCATATCGAGATTGTAGCTGAAGACGGGTTTGGTGTCGGGCTGGACACTGACATAGAGAAGACGAAGTTTGCTAGAGATCGTGGAACGCACTTCTTTGAGGCCAATGGGGAGACGTCCATTGGAGAGTTTGGAAGCATTGATAGTCATTCTGATACTCGACATTGTGGATTCACGACGGTAGCCCATGATCGTTTGTGTGATGAGGCTGATCAGCTGGTTTGAGGCTACGATAACGGTAGGATGGAGTTGACGAGCCAGGTTTTCTTGGGCAGGGGGATCTGTAATAGGATGCAGAATAATCGCCGAACCTGTATGTAAGATAAGAATAAGCGGAAGCTGTACCAGATGCCAATGCCGCAAAGGTAATTGTTCGAGAGACAGTATCAGAGAATGGCGAGAATGGAAGGACGAAATCTTTCTCATTCAAAACATGGTCTTTAGGAAGAAGCTTCAATTGACTTGCAATCGCGGCAATGACATTCTACCCATTAGTCTTCCAAGTCAAGGCACCGTACCTGTTGAGAGAATTCGACAGACTTGTAACCCTTTCCGGCGCGGATGAAACTTTGGATTGCAACAGCTGCGGGGGTTTCTGCAGGTTGATGAATTGCACCTGAGTTCAAGAGCTCGTCCCAGGTCTGAACAGGGACATCTTCATTCTCATCCTTCCAATCCAGGTGTGGAGCAGTGCTGATATCTACGACGATGATTGCCTTGATGCTCTTGACTGACTTCAGATCTTCGATTGCCAATCCAGCGGGAAGAATCAAAACTTGAGGCTCAGCGACTTTGAGCATATCAATAACATCTTCAGGGACATTCGGTGGGCTGTGAGATGAAGTAGTGAACGGAAGGACAACGTTCGTCAATCCATGGAAAGCACACGCTACCGGTTAACAATTTTTCTCAAGCTCGGGAAATACCGAAGTTGGACAACAAATTCTCAATTGTATTGGGAAGATAAACCGCAACTTTGCCATTTTCGCCTGCCAACTCTCTCAATCCGCTTCCCAACTTATTCAGTTCCTCCTGGCGAGAAGACAATTTCTCGTAAACACATTGTCCGCCACGCACAATGCCGACAGTGACATCCTTCTGCATCGCAATCTCCCACACATCACGCAGGTCGCCGTCCCGCGGAGCCTCATAGCCCTTGCGTAGGGCTAGTCCGGTGATGAGCGGGTACCCGTGGGGCTGGTCTCTGTGACGGTAGACGGCGGTTTCTTTGGGATGACGGACTTTTGATGGCTGCGACTGGTTGTTGAGGATGAACGGGAAGGTGTCCGGGTCGGAAGGGAAGAGCAGCGGAACAACAAGCACAACAACAATCAATGCCAACAGAATGAGAGACAGAATATCCAGTTCGATGTCCATGGCTGCTGGCAACGGGACGGGTGCAGAGTAACTGGTCTGCTTGATCAATCAATCAATCAATCTGCAAAGTTGGCCGAATATGTGGAGGTGCCCTTGCGGGGCGAAGCACCTGCTAGCAAATTTCAGCCCTGACCACAACAAGCCAAATGGCCATGGGTGACACCGCGAAACAGCGCCTTTCAGACATTCTGGCAGCAGCGATTCCTTCCTCACATCCACACAAATACAGAGTCCATTATCTCCAATCTACACCCTCAAAACACGCTTCTCTGTATCCCGGGCGCCAACGAACTCCCAAAAGTCCCTCCAAGGCGTCGTCAACGACATGCCAACATCATCTCCTTCTCTTATCCTACGAAGCGAAATTTATCTACGCAATCGAAGTCCTGATATACAAGACGCCAGACTCTCGGCCGATAATATATGTTTCCAAGGCCGATACAACCGGCTATGCCCCCGTCTCGATATCGCGTCCCGTCACCACTGCGTTTCTCGAGTACCTCGTCAACGTGACCGGGGGAGGGAACATACAACTTTTCGCGCGTAGCCAACCACAGTATATATTCCCGTTCAGTGCAAGCAATGGTCGGAAACACGTCCTGGACGATATACAGCTTATTAAATGGTGGTTACGAGTTCTTTCACCATTGAACGGAGTCGGGAAAGTCTATATCCCGGGGGTGGCTAAACGTAAACTGGAGTCGTATTACCCTGACAAGGGGAAATGGGAATGCGAACCTCCCGGGGGAACAGAGGGACTAGCGAAGGATCTCATACCAGTGTTTCCAGATGATCCCAAAGCGAGATTCTTACATGATTTGAAGGGAGATGGATTACTCGGTACGACAACAGTGAAACAGTTCTGGGAGTTAATGGAACATCGACAAGAATGCTCCAGTGGGCGTCTCGTGGGATTTATCTCCATGTCTGTAGACCACACGGTACGAGTGGAAACCGAGGCGCACGTGGTGGTTAATGAGAAACAGTTTATACGAGCATATGAGATGATACTCAATGGCGAGTACTCGAGCGAGGAAGCGGCATCTGGAGCGACTACAAAGTGGATTGAAGCAATTTTGGCGATCATATCAAAGGAAATAAAAGATTTGTGGGGATTTGAATTGATACCATCTGGGAAGGAGAGTGAGCAGATTAATGCTGGTGTCAAGAGACCTGTCGACGAGGTCAAGCCTGTGAATATGCTGGGAGGGACATTCGTGAGGAAGAAGCCGAAGAAATGAAGAACAGATGGACTGCATATATTATATAGAAGTATGACAATCATTGCTGAGGAAATGGTCCTGTTCCCATGATGACACATGCAAAATTATTATGTACCCTGCTGCGCATGTAGCCAGCATATCTGTCGATAGCAGATACCTCTGCTTTGTAAGGGAAGCCGGCAGAATAAGAAGATATGATGATGAATGAATTAGATGATGATGATGATCAAGAAGAGCTGCGAGCTACATGCTACGGGTCACGTGTACCGTGACATGCTTGATCAATCAGTCTATCTCACTGGATCTATAAGATATCTTCCATTTTTACATCGTCCTCAGCCTTTGGCTCCGTCTTCACTCCCTGAGTATCAGACGTACCAGTCCCACCGTTGCTCGTCAAGTTCTGGGCATTAAGTCCCTGTTGACTCTGAATATAATGCGGTTTCAACGACCATTTCAGAGCATACGGTCCTCGTTTATTCAAATGCGCAATCTCCTCCAACGCCTCCCTCAGATAGGACTACCATCAACACCATCCCCAAATTTCAGGGACCATACCTCCGGCTGCTTAACATACTCCTTCAACCCCTTCAGCGACCAATAAGCATACTCCTGGAAACACTTGAACAACAAATCCAGCAACTCATTCTTCGGAATCCGCGTAGCTTTGTTATTCTGTGCCTCGGCTTTACTTCTTCCGCCGCCGCCGGTGAACTTGCCGAAGGGTTGGTTGGATTTCGGATTGTACAGGTAGGAGCCATCGGGGATGCCGTGGTTGTCGCTGAGCATTTGGACTTGGCGTTTGGGTTGGTTGGCTTCTTGGACGCGGGATTTGACTGTTTTGGAGTAGGAGGCGTTCATGACGGGGGTGACAGTGCATTCGTGGGCTACCGCACCGATTATTGACGTGGCTTCTGGCAAAAGTTAGTAAATGAACAAAAAGCGCGAAAGCAACGGAGGACCAGGGATAAGCTGGAGGGAGGGAGAAGGGATGAGAGGTACTCGGTGGAGGCTTTGGATACGGAGTATATCGTGAGTAAGTATTTTGTAGTGAGGCCACCGCACGAGTAGGTTCGCTCTTGACATGTATGTCCCTCTCCGTAAAAGCATAAGTATTAATGACCTTCTTGTTCGTCATCGTCATCGTAAACTCCTTCGGGACATTCGCATTCGCAGCATTATCCGGCAACACAACCTTGATATCCTACCCATTAGCCCACTCACTCCTCAGCCAACATACCGCTGCAGTGGACGCATGTCTACCATGTCAGCAATGTGGGAGGACTAGCGAGATACGGTATTTGGACTCTTGCGAGCTCGACGTTGTCGTCGTTGATTTTTGCCCAGTGCTCCATCAGCCATTTTGGCAGTTTGACGAGCCAGACTTTGTCTTTGCCCCGGGAGATGTCGAGATCTGGGTCCAGGTCGTCCTCGAACTCGTCTATTGAGCGGAGAGGTTGATCGTCTGTGTCCATTGTTGTGGACAATGAACAGAGGAGACGAGGTCTGATTTGGGGTCCGCAACTTTAGTCGAGTCAGACCGGATGGTAACTTGCTTCCCAGTCTCCAGGCGCACAACGGCCTCAACGAGCTCAGCGGGCATTCCTACTCTGGCAAGGTTCCACAGGCGGCAGATTTTCCTCACTGCCGGTGTCTTCTGTTGCTGTGTGCTATACTTTCTTCTGCAGCACCACCAGCCATCTTCCTCAACCAGCGATATCGGGAAATTCAAGACCCGCTTACAACTCAGCCCCTCGACTCGTAACGCAACCATGTCCGCAGGCATAAGCGCCATTCGAATCCCTGCAAAGGCAAATGCTACGGCTTCCATTATATGGCTTCATGGACTAGGCGACTCTGGCAGGGGATGGAGCTTCATCTCCCAGTACTACAATATATCCGTATACCCGTTCTTTGTGGTTTGTTAATGGTAGCATGTCAAGGTACACATTGGACAGGTGGACGATGTTAATGATAGTGGATATTTCCTAATGCTCCGTCCATTCCGATTACGGTGAATTTCGGACATGTCATGCCTGGGTGGTTCGATGTTACGAGTTTGGGGGATGTTCTGGCGCATCAGGATGAGGAAGGGATGTTGAAGACTGTCAATATGGTCCATAAATTGATCACAGAGGAAGTCGATTCCGGAATTCCTTCTGACAAGATCATCGTTGGAGGATTCTCTCAGGGTACTCCCTCATCCTCACTTTATTGACGATAGGTTCCGCGATTGCCATGATCGCGGGATACACATGTGAACGAAAACTTGCTGGAATAGCAGCCTTATCAGGATGGTTACCTCTCCATAAGAAATTTGCTGCTGTATCAACATTCCGGAATGCGTGAGTTGACCGTAGATGCGTTCCGACGCTAATTTGAAAACCCCATTATTTCAGGCACATGGAGAAGATGACACCGTTGTGAATATCAAGTTTGGCGAGCTCTCGCATCAGGAATTGAAAAAATTGGATATGAATGTAGAATTTCACAAGTATCCGGATATGGGACATGAAGCGAATCCACAGGAATTGAAAGATCTTGGAGCATGGATAAAGGCTAGAATTGGCGTCGGCGAGGGGTCCAAGTCGCAAACTTGAGCAGGGCAATTCTGTCACTTGGTGTTGGAAGAGGGTGGACGTGATAGCACTATAGGATATAGCGATACCGTTATCGGGCTTTCTCAGGTATTATGTTGATATGAAGAAGAAAAGTATATGTCTTCAAAGCATACTTAAGTCGTGATGTAAGATTTATGGCCATCAGAACAAGCTATTTACGCGCAAGAAGATCTGCAGCCCGCCACGTTCAGCTCACTTGTCAACTGCCAACTGCCATGGCCCAGTCGACGCCGCCGGCGAGTGTCCTTCGGACCACCAAACTGGCCTCCACAGTCGCTACTTCATCATCCGTCCTGATAGACCGCTTCAGTGATATTCTAGAGATCGCGGCGCCGAAGGACAAAGACAAGTACATCACCTCGGCAGAAACGTATCAAATCGACGTCCATGCTTCTGCTATGGTCCTTACCCTCTGCTGTAGCAAGCTGACTGCAGGTGCGCGCCGCCGAGGAACTACTCACCGTAACACGGAAGTTGAAACAACTGTGGATACTCTCAGAGGCGAAGGAGGTGAGTGTGGAGCTGAACAAGGGCCTTGAGGAGAGATTACAGGTTGCGGATGTTGCCAAGGAATTGCGACGAATACTACGGAAGGAAGACAATGGGGATGCAATGGAGGATGTACAGGAAGGTGGGAAAGATGGAGAAGATGTCATTGAAATTGAATGATTGCCAGCCGATTGCACGTCACTGGAGAACTAGGATACCAGGAGAAATAAATATACGCTTTACACTAAGGGCGATGCGAGTGCTGGAATATTACCAGCATTAAGATATCTCAGTGACTAAAGAAGCGCCAACACCAATTATACATTCCGTGCCATACCAATTATTGATTGATCAATGCTCTCGCTCTCGCTTGACAGGCACGCCATCATGGGTCCTTTTTGAGCTACCCCTCTCTTGTACACCTCCCGCATGATCTGGTCTCCGCCCGGCCGACGTACCAGCTCTATCCTCGGGTTGACTTCTCGAGCTCGGTATCGTTCGAAATGCCTCCCTCTGTTCCTTCATTTGTTGTGCTAAGCGAGCCTCCATCGCCTGTTGCTGTAAGTTGTTGTACACAGTCGTATGCTGTACTTGGATTTGTTTATCGGGCGTAGGTGGGTTGAAAGTACTTTTTCTTGAGGGCGAGGTTGCCGGCGCACCCTTGGCAGTTCGAAAACGTTTGTTTGATTGCTGCTCTGGCGGGTAATAACCTCTTGAATCCTCCAAACGGTTGATGAAATCCATAACATGTACCCATGTCATTGAATTGGTACGTAGATCATGGAGATGTTCACGAAGATACTCTCGAAAGGCTTTGACGTCCTCGGCCAGCGCATTAATAGGTCGATCGGGGTATCTGTCCAACATGATCCCTACGCCGAGGAATTCGACGGGAGAGAAACGCCGGGATTTGGCTTTGGTGGAGCCGAGGGTATGTGTGAACGCATCGGCATAGGATACGAGGAGTTCGTTGTACTTGGTGAAGACCTTTCGGACTTTGGCACGGAAGGAGGGTGTAAGGATTCTCTCCGGGTTTGGATCCTCGACAAATTTTCTCAGCAGGGCCTGCGATGCCTTAAGTTTGAGGTCCTCGTCTTCCTCCATGTGACAATGCATGAGGAATATCAGCGTCGCGATAAGTTGATAATCCTTCGCCCGTTTCGTGCCCATGAGACTAGGAATACTCTTATACGACTTCCGTACATCATTAATGAACGACGGAATTAAGCCAGTGAGCGCAGCCAACTTCTCTGCCACCGTGAGCGGCACTCCCAGCTGTACCCGTTGAAACATATCCTCCTCTTGCTCGTCAGTGAGGTGTTCAAACTCAATATTGACAATTTGGATATTATTGAAAAACTCCCTGTCCTCGTCGGAAAGAACTTTTGCCGTCTTTGAGTTCGTGACGGGAGTACTGTAATACCATTTCTGGCGATGTCGGTCAACATACGGAATCTCGCCATCGAAGAACCGTCGGATTGTTGTGAGACGCTGCTTCCCGTCGATACACGTCCGCCATTTCCGTCGTTCATTCGTGCCCTCCTTGACACCTGTAATGGCCTTGAAGATCAAAGGCGGGACATAGTAATTGTTGAACAATGAGTCAATCAAGTGAATCATGCGTTGTTCAGACCAGACGACTTCGCGTTGATAGTCGGGATTTATATTCATGTACCGTTCGTCTTTCACCAGTTCTTCAAGTTAGCAAGGTGCGCAGTACGGAAATACCATACAGCTCTAGGAGACTGCGGTGATGGGACACGGGCTGTCGTAGTCGTGACGAGGTATCCATTTCGCCATCGAGATAGTCTTCCTCATCCTCGTCGACCTCGTCCGAGTAGTCCATCTCTTCTTCGACTGCAGCATTGGCTTGGGCGACTCGTGAATCCTCTCTTGGCATCCTCTTGTAGTGCACCTGCTTTGGTTCTGCTGGAGATGAGGTAGACAGAAATAATTCTACCACAAAGGAATGGAAACTCAGCTCTGAAGAGTGGCTGGTATAGTCAGTCCAAATTGAAATGACAAAGTAAAGCCGCAAGCTCCCTCGGTGACCCGTGCACCGTGCACGTACGTATCTGCGGGAACGTCTAACCAAAATCCTCTCAGAGCCGATGACTTTGCGCCGACGGAACACGGCCCCAGAGACGAGCCTCAATTGCAATTTACTGAAGTTTACTCGCATCACAGTCATCTTCTAGATGAGCATC
>Ga0302325_10033674_pt1 | contig 10495 bp, 5 predicted proteins | sample Palsa_T0_2_FD_201948 | JGI IMG/M metagenome (GOLD analysis project Ga0302325, IMG submission 201948) | Peat permafrost microbial communities from Stordalen Mire near Abisko, Sweden - Palsa_T0_2 | ecosystem: Environmental > Terrestrial > Soil > Palsa > Peat permafrost | place: Sweden: Abisko...
TTGCGGAACAGGGCGAACGGCGTGAGCCAGGTTTGCGCGAGCGCCCGGTCGAGCATCGGACCGCTCGCCTCGTTCCCGAGGAACACACGCGAGGAGACCGAGGCGAGCAGCGCACGGACATCGGCTTTGAAGGCCACGGCCCCCCGCTCGACCCATCCATCGATTGCTTGTTCGATGAGCGGGGCGCTGATCTGCATGTATCCGTCGAGCGCTGTCGGGGCGAAGGCGGGCTGCAGCAGCTTGCGCGCGTCCCGGTGAGGTTCGAAGTCGAGCCCGCCCAGCGACCCGCGCAGGTCGACCCCCTCGAAGAACGACATCCATGCGAGCGCCGTCGACCACTCCTGCTCCGCGTTGCGCGCGATGCGCATGACCATGTCCCCGTCGCCCACCATGACGGCCGACCCGCTTCGAAACGGGACGCGGGAGACGGGGCCGTACTTGCGAACGTAGTCCGAGACGGCCACGACGCCGCGCCCCATGTAGTCGTACAGCCACGAGATGGCCGACACGACGCCCGGCTTCAGGCCCGGCAGGTGATCGAGCCGTAACTCGACCTGCGGGGGTCGTTGTGGTCGCGACACGTCGCCGACCCAATCGACGATGCGCGAGTCGGCCGCGACGGGGACCTTCGCGTTCTGCGCGACAGCAGCCATGGAAATCCTCCTCAGATTCAGGCCTGGATCTCCACGGGACCATAGGACGGCCGCCGCGAATCGATCCATAGTCATCGCGTGCGCCGGAGGCGCCCTGTCGCCCCGCCGCGCCTTCGAGTGCTCGTCAGTTCGCCGGGGCGGCGCCCTCGAAGTACTTCGAGACGAGCTCCATCGCACGCAGGCCCACGCGGTGACCGACGCGCCGGCCGGCGAAGTCGTCGGGCGCGATGTGGATGCTCCCCCAGAGACGCGACTGCCCTGCCTCGTCCGATGCGTCGAAATACGACGCCCACTGCAACCGCACAGCAGTCGTCGGGCCCTTCTCGAAAGTGAGAAACCTGTCTTTGGGCGCGACGTATTCGCCGAAACCCCCGGGGAAGTACGGGCTGCCCGTGAGCTTCGCGAGCACTTCGGCGCCCGCTCGGCTGAACGTGCTGTGCCCGGAGATGAAGCCCGGGAACGCGGGCGTCACGAACGTCCGCCGCTGATAGGTGATCCACTCGACCGCGCGGACCCAACCCACGCCCGAGGCCTGAACGGCGCGGTCGCCAGGCTCGCCAAGCCAATCGCGCACCGCCACTTGCCCGACGAAGCAGGACAGGTGCGCGTGCCGCTGCCCTGGCGCGCTGCTCTCCTTGGTGATGACCTCGACGAGGCCCGGCACCAGTGGCAAGCCCTCGGGATCGTACGAGGGGCCCTTCGGATCCGACGATTGACCCTTGGCCCCCATCCAGCGAACGAGCGAGATGGGCCGCACCGTCATGCTGCGCCGCTTGACGTCCCACGCCGCGATGGCCGCGTCGTGCTCGGCGCCGTTGAGGGCAAGGTACGCGTGCACGTCCCACGAGAGCGGATCGAGCGGGGGACCCGCTCCGAAGAGCCGGCGCTCGAAGCCGGGTGCGTCGGAGACGGAGTTCGCGATGGTGTTCCAGTGGCCCGGCGGCGTCTCCGACTTCGGACCATCCGCCCAGAACTCGGCCATGACCCGCGCGAAGTCGCCGAGCGGCACGACCTCGGGGGCGTAGGGCTGCCCGGTCACCGGGTTCTTCGCCCACCCCTTGCCGTCGTTTGCACCGAGCGAGTTGTGGCCGTAGGCCGCCGGGGAGATGTCGATGACCCGCGGGTCTCCGGGGTCGAGGCTCGCCGTCTTGCCGATCACCTCGACGATCCAGTCCTTCATCGCGGGCCCGAGACGAGGGGGCGGTCCCGGGTCCTCCCACGGGATCGAGCTCGACGAGCGCCGGAGCGCGAAGGGCTTCACGTTCCCCCAGTGCGACCCAATGTACGCTTGCACCCCCGCCGGCAGGATGATCCCGTTCTGGGTCGCGGCTACCGACAGGTTGATCGGCTGCCACCGCTCGGGCCGATTGAGCGCGGTGCCGACGCCTTCGTAGAGGAGTGGAGGGTTGTCCGCCGCCGCCAGCGTCGGATCCGCGTAGTCGTCCTTTTCGTTGGCACCGTCGTCGGCTGTCCTCGAGACGATCTCACGCGCGACGCGGTTTCCGAAGGCGATCGGATCGAGGCCCTGGTCGTGCGCGTCGTCCGGGTCGTAGCCCAGGTCCTTCATCACGGCGCGCACGCAGGCGATCGTCGTCGGACCTCCGATGGCCGGCGCATAGCGATGCGACAAGACCCGGTACGCCGCGTAGCTGATCGCGGCCCGCCGCGCCGCTTCGGCGTCGCCGGCCGTCAGCCGCTCGCGCACGTAGACGCCCGCGGCCTTCTCGTCGTAGCCGGCCCACGCGTCCCACATGGCCGCGGAGAGGTGAAAGAGGTTGCGCGCGTGGACCGTCGGCCGAGGGAGGTCGCGGCGGATCGCCGCGAGCGCTTGCTCGTCCCAGCGCCGCGCGACGGATCCCTGCTTGCCCGCGGCGACCACCTCGGCGGGACACTCGGCCCGCGCGCCTGCGTCGGGCCGTACCTCGTCGTCGTCGATCACGACGGGCGGCACGCGGTCGCCATAGTGAATGAGCATCCCGCCGTCGAGGGCTGGCGTGAGGACGTTGCCCCCGGCCGACCAGACGCCGCCCGACCCGTCGACGAAGATCGAGTGCAGCGACGACGTCGCCGGGAGGGCCAGCCCATGATCCACGGCAGCGAAGGGCGCCGACGGATCCTTGCGGGTGTAGACCATGCCGCGCTCGCCACTCGCCCAGTCGCCCGACGCGGTGGCGAAGATGCCTTGGATGAGCCCCGCGCCCCGCGGAGATTCGTCGTGAAAGCCGGGCCCCTGGGCCTCGAGCAAGACGCCGTTGCCGGCGCCGCCGACCGCCAACCACCGGTTGATCGTGCCGTGCACGGTGAAGAGCGTGTCCTTCGTGGTCGTGGGGACGGGGGTGAAGGGGCCCTGCCCTCGTCGCCGCAGCACCGTCCCTCCGGCGCCGACGACCACGACCTCGTCGCCCATACCGAACACCTTGAAGAAGCCCGGCAGCTCGCCGCTCGTCATGCGAAGCTCGTCGAGCGGGAGCTCCTCGCTCTCGAACACGCCGTGCCGGCAGTGCCATACGAACCCGCTCCGGCCGCTTGCACTGCCCACGGCGTAAAAGTCGTCGGCGTCCGTCCCCCAAACTCCGTAGACGGTTTGCCGCCCGAGCCCGGGCGTATGCAGACGCTCGAAGTGCTCTCCGTCGTAGCGCAGGACCATGCCTCCGCTGCCACCAATGAGTGCAGGGCCGTTTGGCAGCGCCTGGACCCACCAGAGGTCGCCGCGCTGCCCGGTGTGAAGCTCCTTCCATCGCAGGCCGTCAAAGTGCAGGACGAGCGGCCCTTGCCCTTTGTCGGCCCCGACGGCATAGATGTCGCGCGCAGAGCGGCCCGAGACCGAGAGGAGCGCCGACGGGAGCTCGCTCGCGAGTAGCTGCCACTCGCGCTCTTTGGCCGTGGCGGCCGGCGGCTGCGCCTTGCTGCACGACGCGAGCGACGCGGCCAACGCGATTGTTGTCGACGCGACCGCGGCGAGCGACGCGGCAGTCCGGCGCCACGTCATGATGCCGCGCCAGGCGACTGGCCAAGAACGGGCACACAGTTCATGGGTTGAGGAGGGTCGGTGCGATCTGCACGTGGGCTGTCGCCGTGGCCGTCGCGCCGGCGGGATCGGTCACTATCACCGTCACGTCGAGCGGCTTGCCGAGAAACTGCTTGTAGTCGATCCCCTCGTTGTCGAGCTGGTACCGGATGCCGTAGAGCTTGCAGTAGTTGCCCTCGTCCGGAGCGTACGTGAACGCGAGCGTCGTGGGCGGAATCGGGACGTTGGTCCCCGGCTGAAGGCCGGAGATCTTCGTGAGCGATCCGGCCTGTTTCAGGTTCTTCATGCGCGTCGCGATCCAGACGTGATGGCCGCCCTGCGGCCCCGCCTCGGCTTGCAAGACCTGCATCGGCTGCATCGGCACGTAGTAGGACTGCCCGGTGCCGACCTGAAGATCGGGCGGACCGCCATTGCGGGGCTTGCACCTGTCGGGCGCGTTGGTCGGCCAGTTCTGCGCGTAGGGTTCGAGCCGTGCGGCCGGCACTTCGGACGACTGGCACGCGCCCATGATGCAAGTGAAGGGCGCTGTGCACGTCGGGCCGCTCAGCGGCCCAGGGACCTTGCTCGCGCCGCGCGGCACCGTCGGATACACGATACACCGCGGCTCGAGCGGCACGCGCAGCAGCGCGGTGCGCCCTGGGACGAAGTGCGTCGACGACAGCCGCGTGAAGAGCGGCTTGGCGTTGGGATCGCCGCCGATCACGTCGACCGAGACGTCGACCTTCGCGTTGCCCTTGCCCGCTGCCAGTATCGTCTTCTCCCACGGCTGTGGAAATCCGACGCGCGAGCCACGCGGCGGCTGGATCCGCTCGTCGTCCACCACGTCGCCCGCGACGCGAATCACGACGTGAAGCGCGGAGACTACGCCCCCCATCGGGTCGCTCTGGATCCCGACCACGAGCTGCGTGGCGTCCTTCGACCGGCACCCCCCCAGCGACCCGGCGAGGAGGATGGCCGCGCCGACCGCGCGCCAACTCGGACCCCACCGCGATCGCGCCGCCCACATGCATTGCACGTCGCAAAGCAAATCGCGCTCCACTGGCATCGCCATCATCGGTGCGATGCCGGGCAGAGAGAGCCGCCAAGACGCCAAGACTGCCAAGACGCCATGGAGAAAAGGAATTTGATTCTTCTCCTTGGCGGCTTGGCCGGCTCTCCTCCCTCTCATCATTGGAGACGTCGCGACCGTGCCACTATGCGCCAACCCCGCGCCGCGAGTCATGCCGTAAGCCTCTCAGCACCCCGCAGCGCCGTGCCAAGCTTCGTGATTTCAACGACCTACGCGGCGTCTGTGGTTGGCCCGGAGCATGCTGAGTGGGAACGAGCTGACGGGAGTGTGCCCACCCGAATCGCGTGTGGGGCCAGGAGGGCGCGATGAATCGATCGAAGCTTGTTTTGGGTCTCGCGGCGGCTGTATCGGCCGTGACGTTCGCGGGGGAGCGTCGCGCAGCGGCGTGCGGCGGTTGCTTCCACCCGCCGACGCAGACCGTGACCGACATCACCGACGAGAAGATGCTGCTCGTGGTGTCCGGGACGCAGACGACGCTCTACGACCAGATCGAGTACTCGGGCTCCCCGTCGAACTTCGCGTGGGTGCTGCCGATCCGGGGGACGGTCGCGGTGGGCCTCAGCGCCGACGTGCTCTTTGCGTCGATCGACACGCTGACCGCGACGCAGATCGTTCCGCCTCCGAGCAACTGCCCGGTGCCGAACTGCGTGTACGCCGGCCTCTCGGGAAGCGGTGGGACGGCCGGGGGGGCCGCGTTCAACGCGGCCTCGGCCGCCGACGCCTCGGCGGTGACGGTGCTCACGCAGGCGAACGTCGGCCCGTACGAAACGGTGCAGCTGCAGTCGACCGACGGCAGCGCCCTCGACGACTGGCTCACGGACAACGGGTACAACGTCTCGGCGTCGGTGCAGCCGATCCTCGACGCGTACGTCGCCGAGGGATTCAACTTCCTCGCGATGAAGCTCTTGCCCGACCAGGGCGTGCAGGCCATGCGCCCCGTGCGCGTCACGACGCCCGGCGCCTCGCTCACCTTGCCGCTGCGGATGGCGTCGGTCGGCACGGGGGCCATCACCGGCATCACCATCTGGGTCGTCGCCGACGGACGCTACGAACCGCAGAACTTCCAGTACTTCTACATCCCCACCAGTGAAATCGTGTGGGACTGGGCGAGCAGCAGCAGCAACTACACGACGCTCCGCGTGCAGCAAGAGGCCAACTACATGAACGCCGCATGGGAGATCGAGAGCTCGATCAACCTCAACGAGCAGCTCATCACGAACGTGATCCAGAGCGGCGGCCAGTACTACGGAAACGGCTACGCCTCGAGCGTGCCCGTCGACGCGACGCTCGACTACCTGCCCGTTGGAGATCCCGACGCGGGCGGCGGAGACGGAGGCTCGGAAACGGCCGAGGAGGTGCGGGCCGACGACATCGCCGCGCTCTTCGCGGGCCTCACCGGGCCCACCGTCCGCGTCACGCGCATCCGCAGCGACATCGCCCAGACCGCGATGACGTCGGACTTCACGCTCGAGGCGGCGACCGATCAGTCCGAGCTGTCGAACGTGCGCGATCTCACCCTGAGCGTGAACCTGACGTGCACCATTTACAGCGGCTGCACGCCGGTCGGCACCGGGACGCTTGCGCAGGCGCAGGCGAGCGTGGGCGACGGGGGCGTCATCTACGTCGGAGGCGGGGGAGTATTGGAGGGAGCCGACGCGTCCTTGGGCAGTCAGGGCAACGGCGCGAGCAGTGGAGGCAGCTCGGGCGACACGGCTGGAGGTAGTGGTGGCCACAGCGGCTGCAGCGCGGCGCCCGGTTCCCGGGGGTCCGGCGTGGGCTTGGGAGCCTTCGCGGGCCTGCTCGGGCTCGTCGTCGGTCGCGTGCTCCGGGCGCGGCGGCGCGCCCGATCGCGAGGTTAGGGCGCGCGCGGGTGCAAGCGCAGGCACGCGGGTTGGCGTGGGGACAACGGAGTTGTCGAGCGGAAGGTGGGCGCGTTGGGGGCTGGGCCAGTGGTTCCCAATGGATGCGTGGCTCGACCGGGCGGCACGAGGGCTGCTTTGGCTGCGAGGATGGTCGCGATGGCGGGGAGGCTCGGGGGGGGTGAGGCGCGTCGCGGAGCGGCGTTCGTCCTGATGGTGTGGGTGAGCGTTGCGGGGGCGACGGGGTGCAGCTCGGCGCCGGGTGGGGCGACTGCCGACGCGCGCGGCGGGGCGCTCGGCGACGGGTCACCCGGGGGGCTCGCGTCCGGCGACGCCGACGGGGCGGGCGGCGATGGGGGGCTGGGGCTGTCGCCGGGGCAGATCGACCAGGTCGCCGTGGGGCGCGACCCCGCGGCGGGCATCCCCGCGGCGACGCTTCAGGGGGCCGTCGCGGCAAACAACGCGTTCGCGTTCGAGCTCTACGCGCAGCTGCTTGGGGATGGGGGCGGGCTGGCGGGCGAGGGCGACGCGGAGTCGCGGAACGTGCTCACGTCGCCGCTCAGCGCGTCGCTCGCGCTGACGATGGCGTACGCCGGCGCGGCCGGCGCGACGGCGACGGAGATGGCGTCCGTGCTGCACGCCGACCTGCCCGACGGCGGGTCCATCTTCGACGGCCAGAACGCTCTCACCCAGGCGCTCGCGGGCCGCCCGGCCGCCGCCCTCGCCGAGGCGCAGCAGATCGCGCCGAGCGACGGCGCGGCGCCTTCGCCGAGCGACTACCAGCTCGAGGTGGTCAACTCGGTGTGGGGCGACGAGTCCGTCTCCTGGTCGCAGGACTACCTCACCAGGCTCGCGCGCAGCTACGGCGCCGGCGTGCACCTCGAGGACTTCATCCACGCGCCCGACCAGGCGTGCTCCGCGATCAACGCGTGGGTGAGCCTTCAAACCGACGGTCTGATCCCGGACCTGCTGTCGCCGACGGCGATCACCTCGCACACCCGGTTCGTGCTGGTCAACGCGCTACACCTGAACTTCCCGTGGGTCGCCAAGTTCGACCCGTCGATGACCGCGCCCGCCTCCTTCACCCGCGCCGATGGCAGCACCGTGACGGCGACCTTCATGAACCAGACGAGCGCACTGCCTTACGCCGACGACGGCCAGGCGCAGATCGTCGAGCTGGCGATGATGGGGGGCGAGGCGCTGGTCGTCGCCCTGCCCCATGCCGGCAGCACCCTCGCCGCCTACGAGGCGTATCTCGAAACGAACGCCTCGCCGCTACCGCAGCCATCGCAGTCGCAGAACGTCGCCCTCTCCATCCCCAAGATCAGCCTGCCGGGGACGACGTTCTCCCTGGCCGCGGCGCTCGAGGCGCTCGGGATGCCGCTCGCGTTCGTGCCGGGCGGCGCCGACTTCAGCCGCATGAGCGTGCCGCCCAGCGGGTCGAGCCTCTACATCTCGGACGTCGTGCAGCAGGCGACGTGGTCGATGCAGGAGAACGGGCTCCAGGCCGCGGCGGCGACGGCGGTGATCGGCTACACGGACGATATCGCCTTTGGCCAGCCGCCCCCGCCGATCCCGGTCACGGTCAACCGCCCGTACCTGATCGAGATCGTGGACGCCCCCACGGGCGCCATCCTTTTCCTAGGCCACGTCGAAGACCCCACTGCGCAAGCGAGCGCCCGCGCCGAATGAGCGGCTGTCGCATCAAACGCCGCTCGCCGGGGCCTCTCAATCCGCCGGCGACCTTTGCATCGATCGGATCAGAGCCATCAGACTCTCGACTGCAAAGGGCTTCTCGAGGCATGGATTGGAGATCTCGCCGAGAAATGTCCTCGCCCGCTCGGTAAAGGCGCCCCCGGTGACAAACGCCATGCGGACGGCCTGCTCGGGAGCACACAGCCGAACCGCTCGGTAGAGCGCCGGGCCGTCCATTTCCGGCATCAACAAGTCGCAGAGAATCAGGTCATAGCGCTCGCCAGCCAGAATGCGTGCGTAGGCGTCCCGGGCGTCTGTCAGCGTCTCCGCGTCGTGGTCCGCCTTGAGCAGTTGCCGAATGCTGGCGCCGATGTTTGGCTCATCGTCCACGATGAGAACCCGAGCACGCTTGGCCGGAGGCGCGGAAGGCTTGCTTTTGGCCCGGAGCCGGGCTCCCGGCATCGCCGGCAGCTGCACGCGAAAACACGTCCCTTTGCCTGGCTCGCTGTCGACCGAAATGTCGCCACCGTGCGCGGCGACGATGCCGTGGCAAATGGCGAGCCCCAGTCCGGTCCCGCGGCCGATGGGCTTCGTCGTGAAGAATGGCTCGAAGATGCGGCCGCGGATCTCCGGCGCGACCCCCACGCCCGTGTCGTGAACCTCGACGATGACGCTGTCGTTCGTGGACCTCATGACGACGCGAATCTCGTGCTGAAGCCCTTCATCCTCGGCCAGGGCCTGCACGGCATTCAGCAGTAGGTTGAGAAAAACCTGTCCCAGACGGGCCGCGTTGCCCATGACGGGCGGCACCGCGGGGCTGAATGTAGTCTTGAGCTGAGCGCGGCAACGGATCTCGTGCGCGACCATGGCGATCGACGTCTCGACGACGGCGAGCACGTCGACGGGTTCGCATGTCTCGAGCTCCGGACGCGAGAAGTGCTTCAGCCCTTGCACGATGTTTCGAATGCGTTCGGCCCCGTCGCGGACGATGCCGAGGAGTTCTACGGCGTGATGCCTTCGCTCCGTCAAGGACTCCTGCAACGTCGGATCGCCAAAGAGGTGCGGCAGCTCCCACTGCAGAAACTCCAGATTGAGCAGCGTGTAGGCCAATGGGTTGTTGATCTCGTGCGCCATGCCGGCGGCCAGGGTGCCGAGGGACGACAGGCGATCGACCTGCGCCAGCTTTGCCTGAAGCGCGCGACGATCGATTTCGAGGGTCAACCGATCCACGACATCCGCGACCGACGCAGGAAGGGCGGGCTTTCGCAAATACGCGTCGGCGTCTATCGCCGCTGCTTTCGATGTCGTGTCGGCCGACAGAGCGACGACCGGGATGGCAGCCATGGCCGGGTCGCGCCTCTGCGCAACGCGAAACTCCCAGCCGTCCATGATCGGCATCATGAGGTCAAGCACGATCACCTCGGGCTTGCAGGGCGCACGAAGGCGGACAAGTGCATCGAGGCCGTTCGCGCATTCGATGACCTGGTAGCCCCGGTCCCGCAGCGTCACGCCCATGAGGTCACGCAGGTCCGGGTCGTCGTCGACCACCATGATCAGCCGGCGCGAGGTCGGATAGTCTCCGGTGCTGGCGAGCATCCGTGAAATGTATCGCCAGCCCAGTCCGATGCACGAAACGGTTTTGCCCTCCCCTGGGCCGATGTGAGGAGCATGGCGCTCGCATCCGCAAGTTCGCGTGCGGACGTCTCGCCGACGAGTTGACGTGTGGGCGGCCGCACGACACGAGTCCCGCTCGCCCAGCGATCCGATCAGAAAGTTCGTGCTGGCGAAACGCAAAGGAAAAAGATGGATGTCACGAATGGAGGGTGGGGCTTTTGTCGCGAGCTTCGTTCATGTCCAGCGATCGAGTTGCTCTTCATCCAAGGAAGGTCGGCGTCATGGGCCCAGGCAACGAGTCTCGTGCAGTGTCGGAGACACGCATCGCGACGGCGCTCGGCGATAAGGCGCGCGTCGAGTTTGCGTTAAACCAGGCCGAGTCCCACGTCGCGCGCATGGGGCCGTCGCCGACAAGGAGGCGACTTGGTCTGGCCCTCGAGGTCGTCCGGCGAACGGTCGACTCGTGGAGCACCCGCGCTCCCACCGAAGATCAACTCCGCCTTCTACTGCAACACGTTCTCGATCTGCGAGACCAGACGCGCGACGAGGTGCCGACAGTTCGATTTCGCCGCTCGGC
>Ga0302325_10033675_pt1 | contig 10495 bp, 10 predicted proteins | sample Palsa_T0_2_FD_201948 | JGI IMG/M metagenome (GOLD analysis project Ga0302325, IMG submission 201948) | Peat permafrost microbial communities from Stordalen Mire near Abisko, Sweden - Palsa_T0_2 | ecosystem: Environmental > Terrestrial > Soil > Palsa > Peat permafrost | place: Sweden: Abisko...
TCCGATTAGTGACGCTCTCGCCCGAGTGGCCCGAAGCGCCACGATTCATCGAAAAGATCGTCGAAAAGGGCGTGGTCGCGAGTATTGGCCACACCCGGGCCTCGGCCGCGCAAATCTCCGACGCGGTGAGCGCCGGAGCAACGCTTTCCACCCACGTGGGCAACGGCGCCGACGCGGTGCTGCCGCGCCATCCCAACTATCTGTGGGAGCAGCTCGCCGAGGACCGTTTGGCGGCTAGCTTCATTGTGGACGGATTTCATCTGCCACCGTCGTTTTTGAACGTCGCACTGCGCGCCAAGGGACTGGAGCGATCGCTGCTGGTTACAGACGCGGTAATGCCGGCGGGCTGTTCACCCGGAGCTTATCGTCTTGGTGAAGTTGATGTTGAGCTGCGTCCCGATGGCAGCGTTCGGCTAGCCGGTGGAACGCGCCTGGCGGGCTCCGCGCTCTTGATGCACCACGCCATCACCAATGTCATGAAAACCGCAGGACTGAGCCTGCGCGATGCCATATCGCTGGCTACGCGAAATCCGGCTCGGATCGGCCGAATCCCGTACCGTCAGCGCGGCCTCAACCCAGGTGATCGAGCCGACTTCGTGCTTTTTCGCTACGATGAGGCTGCTAACCGAATCACCATTCTCGAAACTTACCTTAATGGCACTAAGGTGTTCGACGCGTCATTGGTCTAACGGATCCGGATTGAGGACCGCGACGTACTTCAGGTTGCGATAGAGCTGCTGGTAGTCCAGCCCGAAGCCCACCACAAAGCGGTCGGGAATTTCAAAACAGCGATAATCCACCGGAACCTGCACAATACGCCGCGGAGTGCGATCCAGCAGCGTGCACACGGCCAGTGACTTCGGACCGCGTCCGGATAAATGCTGCAGCAGGTGGCGCGTGGTGAACCCGGTGTCGATGATGTCCTCCACCAGCAGTACCTCCTCGCCCTCGATACTATCGTCCAGATCCTTCGCGATCCGCACCATTCCAGGGGCGCCCCTTTGGTTGGCGAAGCTCGAAATGGCGAGGAAATCGACTTTGACCGAAATCGTCAATTCACGAGCCAGCGCGGCCAGAAAGAATACCGACCCTTTCAGGACTCCCACCAGCTTCAATTCCCGTCCGGCATAGTCTGTTGAAATTGCCGCTGCTACGCGCCGAATCCTGCGGTCGATCTCTTCCTCGGTGAAAAGAACGCGTTCGATCTCAGGGGCTCTCATCAGGGCGAACTCACTTGGCGAGACGCTCCGGCAATCCATATTTCATCACCAGGTCCTGCACGTCTTTCTGATAAAAGATCTGGATGTTCACGTGTGGATAAATGGAACGGAGAAGCCGGATCTTCCGGTTCTTCTTGGTGACGTTGGCTTGCCGCATGGTGGTCAGCTCCACGTACACGTCGAACTCAGGCAGGTAGAAATCCGGCGTAAAGGCTTCGGCAACCTTCCCGTCCTTATCCCACTGCAAGGGAAAACTGCGCGGCTCGTAGTTCCAGGCGATTCCGTAAAAATCCAGCAAGTTGGCGAACACCTGTTCGCTGGGGTGACCAAAAGGATGGTCGAATTCCTTGCGATCCAGGCCAGGCTCCTCGAGCGGCACAATTCCAAACTGCACGAGCTGCAGGCGGACTCGAACTTGAATCTCGGCCGCGCGCAATGCCGGGAGCAATCCAGAATCGAATAGCCCCAGCGATTTCACGGTGGATTCCAACAGTTCCACCATGGTGGCCAGGTTCAAATTCCTGGTGTTCAGCACCAGATCGAAATCCGACGGCCGATAGAGCTTCTGGCCGAAGCGCTTCTTGCGAACCAACGCCAGCGCGGCTTCCATTTGCCGGAGATGCGCCTTGGCCTTCACTCGGTTCAGCCCGCAGTCCTCCATTAGATTGTCTAGCCGAACCGACTCGGGCGCGGTCACATGCAGCCGCAGGATCCCGGGAACGTCCTGCGATAAGAACTCGGCCCATGGACTGGAGACCACCACGTGACGCTGGACCCCCATGTTGGCCAGCACTGAAACGGTTAGCGGCCGCCAAGCACGGTCGGGAATTCGGATGGAGTCACCAAACTCCGCCGAAATCATCCGGGTTAAGTCCGGCTCGGTAACCAGATCGCAATCAAGCCTTTGAGCCGCCACACGCGCAAGTTCCTCGGCCCTGCAACCTGGTTCACCGGAGACCGTGATGAACGCCATTCTGTTAGAATCGTAGCGCAGGAACGGGATCGGTATCGTATGGATCTAACGAATTGGTTAACTACAGGATTGCCAAAACCGGCCGATTGTGAAGGTAGTACGGTTGATAGTATGTTATTTGTCTTACTAAGACAAATGAGAACTGCGGCTTGACGTCGGCACTGGTCTATTGTAGATTCAGAGTTCTGACTTTTAATAGAGCGTTACAACATTACGGATCACCTGGATAACGATGACCCCAAGTCACCGCTCTTCGGCTCTAGCGGCCGCTCTGATATTCGCCTTCGCACTGCTGTCCAGCAGTTGCACCAGTAGGCCCCAGGCTTTCAAACTCTCCTTCCTGCCCTCCACTCCAGCCAGAATCGAACCTAACTTTGAAGAACCACCCCGCTTGGTATCTTTCTTCCATTCGAACGAATCGCCGGACCTGGTAGAGCGGGCAATTACCTCCATGCCGCGCCAGGCGGAGGCGGACAGCCTGCTGGCCAAGGCCCGCATGCACATGGACGCGGGAAAGCGTTTCTATCAACAGGGCGAAACGGATGGCGCGCGCCGCGAGTTCGATGCCGCTATCGATGTGCTGCTAACGGCTCCCGAGAATCTTCCCGGCCGCGCACGGCTTGAAAACGAATTAGACCAGATCGCCGACACGATTTACCGCTACGATCAGGAAGGCTTGGGCGCAGCCGGCCAGTTACCGGAGGTGGTCTACGACAAGCCGCCCAAGGACGACATCCTGGAGTTGACCTTCCCCACCGATCCGAACCTGCTTCCGAAGGTGAAGGAAGAAGTGGAGGCAACCGTGTCGCAGCTTCCCTTGCAGGAAAACGACGCGGTCCTCGGGTACGTGCATTATTTCTCCACGGAGCGCGGGCGCAAAGTACTGATCGGCGGGCTGCGGCGCTCTGGACGCTACCGTCCGCTAATTCAGCGCATTTTGGACAACGAGGGTGTGCCTCAGGAATTGATTTATCTGGCGCAAGTGGAATCCGGGTTCCTGCCTCGCGCCCGTTCCAACAAACAAGCGGTCGGGATGTGGCAATTTGTTCAATTCCGCGGCCGGGAGTACGGATTACTACAGGGCCCTGGAACTGACGACCGGTTGGATCCGGAAAAGGCCACCCGCGCAGCGGCCAAGCACCTGCACGATCTCTATGCCACTTTCGGAGACTGGTACCTGGCGATGGCGGCTTATAATTGCGGCCCGGGCTGCGTCCAAAAAGCCGTCGAGCGGACTGGATATGCGGACTTTTGGGAGTTGCGCAGACTAAATGCGCTCCCTAAAGAGACGGCGAATTACGTCCCTGTGATTCTGGCGCTGACCATCATGGTGAAGAACCCCAGGGACTATGATCTCGACAACCTGGAGTTCGAGCGGCCACTGGAATACGAAAGCATGGATCTTCAAACGCCAACTAGTCTTGCGTTGGTGGCGGATGCCGCGGATCGCCCGGTGTCGGAGATCCAGGATCTGAACCCCGCGTTGTTGAAGACGACTGCGCCGGTCGGATATCAATTACGGGTTCCCAAAGGAACGCTGCCCTCGATCATGGCGGCACTCGATCTGGTGCCGACGAATCACCGGGCGGATTGGCGCATTCATCGCGTGGTGGCGGGCGAAACGCTGGCCCAAATCGCACACCGGTTTTCGACGCCGCTGGCTTCGCTCACGTCCGCTAACCAGCGGACCGCTGTGGAAGGGCCCGAACCGGGAGACCTGATGGTGGTCCCTTCGTCGTTCTCCAGCTCCGCTCACGTTTCGGCCCTGCGATCCAAATCCACTGTGGCTTCGCGCGGCAAGCAGCCACGCCGGGCGATCGCCACCACCCGCCATACCCCGGACACAGCGCCCGCGCATCGCTCGCGAACCAGCGCATACCACGCCAGCCTCACTGCCAAGCATCGCGCATCGGCCAATTAACTGGTCTCGGGAACGCGCGTTACTCACTGCGATTTCGCTCCCCAAAAAGTACAGAGTTGGCTCTTGCCTTCCGAGGAAAACGAGTTATTCTAGGGTGTGGTTAGCCCAACAGGAGGCATGAATAATGGTTGATAGCTTGCGCTTCACCGCTGATGACGACCTCGATGATTTCGGATACGAAGAAGAACAAATTGATGTAACAACCGAAGTCGGCGAATACGGTCCAGAGGATGAAGACGAAGACGAACTCACTAGACCGGCTCCCGCACCGGTTCACTCCACTCCCCCTCCCGCCCCGGTTCCCGTCGCCCCCGCCGCCGAGGCTCCGCCCCAAAGAAAGCCGGTGAAGAAAGCCGCCGCTCCGGTGAAGGCTCCGGTTGCAGTCAAGAAGGCTCCAGCGGCGATCAAAAAGGTGGCGAAGGCGCCCGTAAAGAAAGCAGCAGTGAAGAAGGTTGTGAAGAAAGCCACCGTTAAGAAGGCTGCGGTAAAGAAGGCTGCTCCCAAAGCGGCTAAGAAGGCAGCGTCCAAAAAAGCCACTAAAAAGGCCGTCAAGAAAGTCGCCAAGAAGGCAGTGAAGAAAGCGCCCGCCAAGAAAGCCAAGAAGGGCAAGCGCTAGTCCGCTTTTGGCATTGGACGGTCGGGGCGGAAATCCGCAACATGCCACAGCCGTCCAAAGGGCCTATTTTCGTTTGTTCAGTTGTATTTTCCTCTCAGGCCTTTTCCTTTTCAACTACGGTCCGGCACCGCTCGAAGAGCTGTAGTAGCGATTCGGCGTACTCTTCGGGGGTTTTGGAGCCCTTGCCGGTAAAACCCGCAGCGCTGCCACCCTTGCCGTAACCCGTAGTCACCGCGATGAATTTCATCATCTCCAGGGCAACCTCGTCGGCATTGCGTCCTGGCGGGACGGCGTTTGAAGTATCTTCAGGCATTCTTATCATTCCTCCAGTGGGATCTCCGCCTAGGCGGCAAATCTCTAGTGTAGAACGTCTATGAACAACGCGCTTTCGCTACACCTCGGCAAGCACTTAGAATAATCTTTGCGCTCCGTTCATGCCCGTTGAAGCCATACGCTTGGTCCGGAAGATGCGCGGGGGGGCGCAGGCGCATTTGCTGGGCTGTGACGACGGGCACTTCTACGTGGTGAAATTCCGCAATAATCCCCAGCATCGCCGCATCTTGATTAATGAATGGATTGCTTCTGTTTTCCTGAATTACCTTCAAATCTCGACGCCGGAGGCGGCCATGGTCAATCTCTCGGCGGAGTTTCTTCGCTCCAATCCGGAAATCCACATTCAACTCGGCTCCCGGCACCAGGCAGTGGAACCCGGCTGGCATTTCGGTTCCCGCTATCCAGGCGATCCCAGCAAAGTGATGGTGTACGATTTTCTACCCGACGCACTGCTGGAAAAGGTAGTGAACGTGGACGAATTCCGGGGAGTGCTGGCATTCGACAAATGGATGGGAAATGCCGACGCCCGGCAATCCATCTTTTTTCGCGCACGCCTGCGCCAGTGGCCGCCATCGCAAGCGGGGCAGGCGCCTCGGGCGGGATTTGTAGCGCTCATGATGGACCATGGTTATGTTTTTGACGGTCCGCATTGGACCTTTCCCGATTCACCGCTACAGGGTCTGTACTTCCGGCCCGACGTGTATCGAAGTGTAAAGTCGGTGGACGACTTTCAGCCCTGGCTGGACCGCGTGGTCCACTTTCCAGAAGAGGTGGTGGATGAAGCGCAGAAACAAATCCCTCCGGAGTGGCTCGCTGAGGACGCCGCCACGCTCGAAGCAATGCTAGTGAAGTTGATGTCGCGGCGGAAGCGGGTCCCCGATCTGATTCGCGAGTCCCGCCGCGGGCGCGTAAATCCGTTCCCGGCCTGGAAATAGAAGATCCGCCGTGCCAAGATCAGAGCCATGTGATACCGTGAAGGGTTTAATGCGCGATCTGCACCCCATGAAACCGAACCTGGATATTTTGAAGCCGGAAATCGAGCTGTACCTGGAGGAAATGGGAATGGCTGTGTTCTACGGCGATTCTCGGCCGCTGGAGCCTGCGCCGGCCGTTTATTGGGACTGCGATCAGTACTCCGACTACCGCCTGTTCCTTAACACGGCCCGCGCGGCGGGCGCGAAAATCATAGTGTTTCACCAGCGCGCGTTCTTTTCCGAGCAAGTGGACGACGCTCTGGAGCGTCTAAACGCGTGTGAATTGCCTCCCCAGGAATCGCACGACTTCGAAGAGCGGTTGAGCGAGATGCGAGTGCATGAGGGTTCGGTTTGCGCGATCGAGCTATCTTTCGATCACGAAGGGCGGGTCTTCATCTTCGACCTTCGCACGGAATGGTTCGAGGAGTTCTCGGACCTTCTGGATGAGATTCAGCTTCTAGGTGCCGAGCCCGACGATACCGGCAATTCCCCCATCAGCGGCTATTTTTCGAGAAACTAAGTTGCGTTCTCGCTGGCTGATTCCCGCCGCGGATTCAGGGGCTGCGAACGCGCTGGCCGAAAGCCTGAGCATTCAGCCACTCACGGCGACGGTTCTTGTGAACCGCGGCATTTCCGACCCAAACGCCGCGCGGCGTTTTCTTACCCCGGATCTCGGTCACTTGTGGGACCCGGCGCTGCTCACCGGCATGGGCGACGCCGTTCGACGTGTGAAAACCGCCATCCAATGTCAGGAAAAGATCCTGATCTATGGCGATTATGACGTGGATGGGACCGTATCTGTGGTCATTCTCAAGAAGGCCATCGAAATGGCCGGGGGCGTTGCCAATTTTCACGTTCCGCATCGTCTAAGGGACGGTTATGGCATGCGCACCGACGTGATCGAGCGCGCGGCGGCCATGGGCGTCCGGCTGATCATCAGCGTCGACACCGGCATACGCGCTTCGGCCGTGGTGGAGGCGGCGCGCGAACGTGGCATCGACGTGATTGTCACCGATCATCACCTCCCGGAGGCGCAGCTTCCACCAGCCCTGGCGGTGTTAAATCCGAACCGGCGCGACTGCGCGTATCCCGATAAGAACCTGTGCGGCGCGGGGGTGGCTTTCAAGCTGGTGCAGGCTCTGCTTGCCACCCTGGGATGGCCGGCGGACAAGCTGGCGCGGGTGTTGAAGTCGTTCTTAAAACTGGTGGCGATTGCAACCGTGGCCGACGTGGTGCCACTGGTGGGAGAAAATCGCGTCATCGTCAAACACGGCCTGGAGGGTCTGCAGCAAGTCAAGAATCCGGGGCTGCGGGCGATTCTAGAACTTTCGGGATTACTCACAGGCCGACCGCCCAGCGCGCGCCAGGTGGCGTTTCAAATCGCGCCGCGCATCAACGCAGCCGGCCGCATGGACGACGCACAAAACGTGATTCATATGTTCTTGACCGACGATCCCGGGCGCGCCCGCGAGCTCGCGTCCCAGCTCCATTCGCTCAACCAGGAGCGCCGCGACACGGAAGCTGAAATCGTGAAACTGGTGCTGGAGGAATGCGCCAACGTTCCGGTGACAGACGATCAATCCGCGCTGGTGTTTTCGGGCGTCAACTGGCATCGCGGCGTGGTTGGAATCGTGGCCAGCCGTCTGGTGGAGCGCTTTTGCCGCCCCGTGTTCGTGCTGGGCGAGGAGGATGGACAGGCGCAAGGCTCGGGCCGAGGCATTCCGCCGTTCCATTTGCTGGATGCGCTGGAATCGATGCCCGATCTGTTCACGCGCTTTGGCGGACATCGGCAGGCGGCAGGAGTGAGCCTGGCCGCGGAATTGGTTCCCGAATTTCGACGGCGCTTGAACGCCTACGCCGGCGAGCGGCTTACTCCCGCGGATTTCCAGCCGCAGCTGCAGGTAGATGCGGTGGTGGGCCTGCGCGAGTTGACCACGGGGCCGGCGGTGGAAGAGCTGCTCGCGATGGCGCCATTCGGATTCGGCAATCCACCGCCGGTGCTGGCAATCCTGGGCGCGGAATTAGCCAGCGCGCCGGTGGTGATGAAGGAGAAGCACCTGCGCGTTCACTTCCGCCAGAACGGACGCAGCCTGTTTCCGAAAGCTTGGAATTTCGCAGGGCGAGCGGCGGATTTTCCAATACACGCGCCGCTGGACGCCGCGTTCTCGGTGGAGGAAGACACTTACGGCGCGGACCGTGGATTCGCTAACTGGGCCGCAGTGCTGCGGGACGTCCGACCAGCGACCTAGCTCGGTTTGAAGCAAGGGCGGCGGCGAACGCTTCGAATAGCTTGCGATCCAAGAGGCTTACCGCGATGCGATCCTCGGGGTGCCACTGGACGGCCACGACGTATGCAGCGTCAGGCAACTCCACAGCCTCGGTGACGGCGTCAGGCGCGGTTGCGGACACAACCAGGCCGGATCCTACGCGATCCACCCCCTGATGATGCCGCGAGTTCACCTCGTGATCTCCCACGCCAATGATTGCGGCTAGGCGTGTATCCGGTAAAACATGGACGGGGTGCGCCGCGGGATGCCTACCCACCACCGCGCCGTTCGCTTTCTGGCGATGCAGTGCCGAACCGGGCAAATGCTGGGTCAGCGTGCCGCCCGAAACCACGTTGAGCAATTGTAAGCCGCGGCAAATCCCGAATACGGGCAGATCGGCGGCCAAAGCCTCTTTTAACAGCAGAATCTCCAGTTCATCGCGCGCGTCGTCGGGCGTTTCGCTCTCGCGGAACCGCTCTTGGCCGTAGTGCTTCGGATTGACGTCGCTGCCCCCGCTGAGCAGCAGCCCGTCCAAGCCCTTGAGCGACTCGGGATTACGCACCGGTTCAATGCCCACCTCGCGCATGGCCGCTTCATAAGGCTCAACGCGACGGACAATCCCGAAAGTGTTGAAAGTGACGGCTGCTCTCATTTTTCAATTCCAAGGTTAACAATTACCGTTCCATTACGTCTTTCCAGGAGGAGCTAAAATAAGTCTACCTATGCGCATAGCCGTATTTTCCGTGTTTCTGGCCGGTTCGCTCTTGCTCGATGGCCAAACCGCGCCCAAACCCTTGCGGATTCCAATCCAACAATACAAGCTCGACAACGGCTTGCGTATCGTATTTTCGGAAGACCATTCCGCGCCCACCTACGCGATTTCTATCACCTACGACGTGGGCTCGCACAGCGAACACGCCGGGCGCACGGGATTCGCGCACCTGTTTGAGCACATGATGTTCGAAGGGTCCGAGAATGTCGGGAAAGGCGAGCACATGATCCTGGTGGAAAACAACGGCGGGAACATGAACGGCACCACCACCGAGGATCGGACCAATTACTTTGAGTCCTTCGCGTCTAACCAACTGGATCTTGGGCTGTTTCTCGAGTCCGACCGGATGCGTTCGCTAGCGGTGAACCAGGCGAATCTGGATAATCAACGGAACGCGGTGCAGGAGGAGCGCCGGCTGAGCGTGGACAATCAGCCGTACGGAGCAACGTCGGAAGTGCTGCAAGGCCTAGTCTACGATAATTTCGCCAACAAGCATTCGGTAATCGGCTCCATGGAGGACTTGAATGCCGCGACCATCAAGGACGTTCAGGAGTTTTTTCGCATCTACTATGCCCCGAATAATGCCGTGTTGACGCTGGTGGGTGATTTCCAGCCAGCCGACGCGCTCGCGAAGATCAAGAAATATTTTGGGGACATTCCGGCGCAGCCCACACCCCCGGCGCCCGACCTGGCCGAGCCCAAGCAGACCGCGGAACGACGCAAGACGATTGAAGATCCATTCGCGCGGACGCCGCGCCTTGATATCGCCTTCAAGACGCCGCCGGGCAACACTAGCGATGTTTACTCACTAGACGTGCTTTCGAGTGCATTGGGCGAGGGACAGGCTTCCCGGCTGTATCAAACTCTAGTCAAGGACAAGGAATTAGCGGTGAACGTGATGAGTTATGTTGACGAGCATCACGGCCCATCCACCTTCAATATCATCGTACTGGCGCGGCCCGGCAAGGATCTGAAGGAAGTGGAGAAAGCCGTGTACGCGGAAGTGGAGCGGGTGAAATCCGAGCCGGTGGCCGACTGGGAGCTCGAAAAAGTCCACATGATGGAACGGCACGGGACGGCGCAAGAACTGCAGAGCACCCTCTATCGCGCGTACCTCATCGGCGAGATGGCCGCGATCTTTGGCGATCCCAATCTCATCAACACGCGCTTCGAGAAGATACAGAGTGTCGGCAAACAGGATATCGAGCGCGTGGCCAAGACTTATCTCACCGAAGAAAATCGCACTGTGGTCACCACGTTGCCGAAGCCTAAGACACAAGCGTCGCTCGATACCGCCCACTAGGAGCACTCAGATGAATATGAACCTAAAGCTCGTTGCGCCGTGGGCTGTCTCCGCGGTTTTGTTCGCGCAGATCCCTCAGGACCCGGGATCGAAGGCCATTCCGCTGAGCAAAGTGG
>Ga0302325_10033676_pt1 | contig 10495 bp, 9 predicted proteins | sample Palsa_T0_2_FD_201948 | JGI IMG/M metagenome (GOLD analysis project Ga0302325, IMG submission 201948) | Peat permafrost microbial communities from Stordalen Mire near Abisko, Sweden - Palsa_T0_2 | ecosystem: Environmental > Terrestrial > Soil > Palsa > Peat permafrost | place: Sweden: Abisko...
GAGCGTAGCGGCCATCGGCCGCGAAGTCGAGGGACCCGGCGGAGGCACGAGATATGTCATCCCGAGCGTAGCGGCCATCGGCCGCGAAGTCGAGGGACCCGGCGGAGGCACGAGCTCGAGGCTCCGTCGGGTGGTTCGACTCCGGGTCAGCTAAGCTGACCCTCCGCTCACCATGTCAGGTTAGAGCTTAGGGCTGCTGCTGCTGTTGCTGGGGGACCAGCGTGTCGGGCGGCCGTTCGGTCACCTTGACGTCGACCAGTTTCTTGACGCCCGCGCTCCAGACTTCGAGGGCGATGTTCTGGCCGGGCTTCGTCGCCTTGATGGCGGCTACGGCATCGGTATCCTTGACGACGTCCTTGCCGTTGACTTTCTGGATGACGTCGCCGGGTTGGAGGCCGGCCTGGTCGGCGGGCGTCCCTTGGATGACCTGCATGATCGCGACGCCGGCGCCCTTGTAGTTCAGCTGGACGCGGAGGTCCGGCGTAATCGTGGCGAGGGCTGCGCCGATGTAGCCGACGCCGGTGCCTTGGTGAACGCCCGGATTTTTCTCGAGCAACGCGACCTGTTCGCGAACGGTGTTCGAGGGGATCGCGAAGCCGATGCCTTGCGCCCCGGCTTGCGGGTTTGCCGTCGACTGGTTCACGCCGATCAGGCGGCCGTCAATGTCGATCAGCGGGCCGCCGGAGTTGCCGGGGTTGATCGGCGTCGAGATCTGGAGAAGACCCTTGAACTCTTGGGAGGTGCCGTTCTCGGTTCCGATCGTTTCGTCGCGGTTGAAGCCCGAGACGACGCCGAGCGCGACCGACTGCTGCAGCTGCCAGGGCTCGCCGATGGCGATCGCCCACTGGCCGGCTTGCAGCTTGCTCGAGTCCGCGATTTCGACCGGTGGCGGCAGCTTCTTGTAGTCGTCGACCTTGACGAGCGCGACGTCGGCGCCGATGTTCATCGCGTAGACGTGGCCCGGAACGTGGTCGTTATTTTGGAAGACGACCTCGATCTTCGAAATGTTGGTCCCGTTGGGCGGATGGACGACGTGGGCGTTGGTGACGATAAGCCCGTCACGCGAGATCACGAAGCCCGAACCGGACGCCTGAGCGTGGTAGCGCTGAATCCGATTTGGGCTCTGCTGGCCGAAGAGCTGCGCGAACGGATCGTTCGGGACGACCTGCTGGCCGTTGACGGTGACGTCGAGGGCGACGACGGATGGTGCGACGCGCTTGACGGCGCTGATGATGCGATCCTGATCGCTCGTCCCCGAGACGAGGGGCGCGGCGCTCACGGCCGGCGGCGTGTTGCCGGGTCCGGCGACGCCCGCAAAATGCGTGCTCGCGAACAGCATCATCGAGAAACTTCCGATGACCGCGCCGACGAGCGCGACGATAAGGGTCGGAACGATTCGATTCTTCATTGGTTTCCTTGCGGTGGACTATTTTGGAGTCTACTCGCCCGAACGACGGCGGTAGCGGCAAGAGGGCGTTTTTCCTCGATTTTTAATCTTCGCCTTGCGTTTCGTCGGCGACCACGAGGCCGTCCTTGAGACGAATGGTCCGCCTGGCGTGCCGCGCGACATCGGCATCATGTGTAACCATGATGATCGTTCGGCCGTTTCGGTTGAGCTCGGCGAAAAGTCCCATCAGCTCCTCGCTCGTCTGGGAGTCGAGGTTGCCCGTCGGCTCGTCCGCGAGGATCACGGCGGGGTCGTTCACGAGGGCCCGCGCGATCGCGACGCGCTGCTGCTGGCCGCCGGAAAGCTCGTTCGGCCTGTGATCTGCGCGCTCGGCGAGTCCGACCTCGGCCAAACGGCGGCGGGCGGCCTCGAGGCGCGCGCGCGTCGGAACGCCGGCGTAAAAGAGCGGAAGCGCGACGTTCTGAACGGCGCTGCGCCGCGCGAGCAGGTTGAAGCCTTGAAACACGAAGCCCAGACGCTTGAGGCGGATCGCCGCCAGCTCGTTGTCGTCGAGCGTCGAGACGTCGATGCCGTCGAGAATGTAGCTGCCGGTGGTCGGCCGGTCCAGGCAACCGAGCAAGTTCATCAACGTCGACTTTCCCGAACCCGATGGGCCCATGATTGCGACGTACTCACCGTTCTGCACTTCGAACGAGACGCCGCGCAGCGCATCGACGACGACGTCGCCCATCTTGTACTGCTTGGTGACGTCGCGGCAGAGGATCGCCTCACTCATAGCGGAGAGCCTCGATGGGATCGAGGCGCGCGGCCCGGTAGGCGGGATAGGTGCCGAAAACGAGCGTGACGATCGTCGCGAAGATGACCGCGATCAGCACCGACTGGACCCACGGGATCGGCGCGATCACGCCAGAGAGCGCGATCAATACGAAGCGGTTGATGATGGCGCCGATCGCGAGCCCGATGACCAGGCCGATCCCGCAGCCGATCGACGACAGAAGAAGCGCCTCGATGAAGAACTGCGCGAGCACTTGCGCTCTGGTCGCGCCGATCGCTTTCCGCACGCCGATCTCGCGGGTTCGCTCGGTGACCGAGACGAGCATGATGTTCATGATCCCGATGCCGGCGACGACGAGCGAAACCGCGCCGATCAAAGCAACGACGAGGGTCATCGCGCCGAAGACGCCGTCCATCGTCGACGTGAACGATTTGCGATCGAAGGTAGCGTAGTCAGAGCGTGACGACTTCAAGGCCTTGAAGTAATTCACGATCCCGACTTCGGTCTCGCCGATCCGCGAGGGGTCGGTCACGACGAAGCGCGCGAAGAGCAGCGGGGACGAACGGACGTAGAAGCGTTCGTACGTGGTATACGGGATGAAGACGTCGCCGCCGAAGGTGATCGGAATGATCCCTTGGATCGGTTTCGAGCGCACGCCGACGACGACGAAGCGGTGCTCTCCGATCCTGATGTTCTCGCCGACGGAGTCGATGCTGCTGAAGAGCCGCCGGTTCGCCGAGTCGGAGAGCACCGCGACCGGTGAGGCGGAAGCGACGTCCTGCGCATCGATGTTGCGGCCGTAGACGAGCGGAACGTCGACGAAGCTGACGTCGGAGTCGGCCGAGATCGTCATCCGCGGATGCGCGTGCGCGAACGAAATGATGCGCTGCGTCCCGCCGGCCGGCATCGCGACCGCGACGTTCGGAACGACGTTGCGCGCGCGCTCGATGTCGTCGATTCTGAACGCGGCCTTGCCGATGTCGGCCTGCCGCGCGTTCGGGAAGAGGATGAAGCTGCGGTCGTTGAGGCTCCCGAGGAGACCTCCGACCGCGCCGGACATCGCATGTCCCAGGATTTGAATCGCGATGACGGCGGCGACGCCGATGATCAACCCGAGGATCGTCAGGAGCGACCGCGCGCGGTTTCCGTTGAGAACGCCGAAGGCTTCGGCGAAAAACTGGCCGATCACGAGCGCAACGCCGTGATCGGATCGAGCCGCCCGGCGCGCAGCGCCGGGTACGTGCCGAAGACGACGCCGACGATCGTCGAAAAGCCGGCCGAGACGGCGATGATTTGAGGAAGCGGAATCGGCGCCGGACCGAGCAGGTTGCTCACGATCCCGCTCGCGAGTAGCGCGAAGGCGATGCCGAAGAGCGTCCCGGTCGCGCCGCCGATCAGCGAGAGGATCACCGCTTCGAGCAGAAACTGCGTCGCGATGTCGTTCCGGCTGCCGCCGATCGCTTTGCGAATGCCGATTTCGCGCGTGCGTTCGGCGACCGAGACGAGCATGATGTTCATGATGCCGATCCCGGCGACCAGCAGCGCGACGCCGCCGATCGCCGTTACGCCGAGCGAGACGACCGAGATCACTTTCTCGAACCCGCTCAGGAACGCGGCAGCGTCCTGCATTTGATATTTCGCGCGCTGCCCGTGGAGGTGACGCAGCGTCGCGAAGACCGCGTCCTGAACGCGCATCAAGTCGACGCCGGGCTGCGGGTAGATGTTCAGGTCGTCGACCGGGCCCGGCGCCATCTCGTGAAACGTCGTGTAGGGGATCTCGATGTAGTCCGACGCGCCGATCGTGCTGAAGATGCTCGCTTTGAACTCGTCGTAGACGCCGATGATCGTGAAGCGCACGCCGTTGATGCGGATGACTTGCCCGAGACCATAGCCGCCCCCGAAGAAGCGGCGCTCGAGGGGCTGGCTGATCAAGGCGACGTGCTCGGCGTCGGCTACCTCGGGCGCGCCGATGCGCCGTCCTTCGCGCAAGGTCAGCGAATCGGGGGCGTATTCTTTCTGGCCGGCGACCGCGCCGACGTAGGTGACGCCGTTCGCGCGCATCGTGTAATTGCGCTGGTAATCCGGAAAGACGTACTTGACGACGTCTGCGTCGTCGGCCGCGACGGTCGCGGCGTCGCGGTACTGAATTCCCGCAGCGATCGGATCGTCCTGACGCGGGTCGGCCTGGACGAACAGCCCCGGGTCGCCGAAGGCGTTGAGCGACGAGGCGATTCCCGACGACGCGGCGCTGCCGATCCCCAGCACCGCGATCACCGAGCTCGTGCCGATGATCATCCCGAGCATGGTGAGGATCGAGCGCGCGCGGTTCTGCCAGATCGCCTCGAGCGCTTCGCCCGCGTACGCGAGAAGCCGGCTCACGAACTCGGCGAGGACGACGGTGCCGGTGAGGGCGACGGCGCGGCGGTGACGCGCGCCTGCGGGATGAGCAGCGGGTTCTTGTCGGAGATGACGACGTCGCCGTCGTGCAGGCCGGAGAGGATCACGACGCTCGTATCGTTCCGCGCGCCGATCTTGACGTCGACGCGCGCCGCATGGCCGCTCCTGACGACGAAAATATAGTTCTTCCCCTTGTCGTCTTTGCGCAGCGCGTCGACCGGGACGGCGAGGACGTGCGGCAGGTTCTTGGTCACGATGTCGACGTCGACGGTCATCCCGTCGCGCAAATAGGGAAGCGTCTGATCGAGCACGATGGTCGTCAGGATCTGGCGCGACGTGTTCGAGGGGTCGTCGGATTTGATCGCGAGCGGCGATATGGCGGTGACGTGTCCGCTGAGCTTCTTGCCGGCGAAATCCTCGCCGCTGACGATCGCGCGCTGTCCGATCAAAAGGCCGGAGACGTCTTGCTCGTCGACCCGCGTGCGCACGATGTAACGATTGTTGTCGGACATGGTGAACGCGACTTGACCGGCGTTGATCGCGTCGCCGGGCTGCAGCGGCCGCAGCGGATCGCCGGTTTGCGCGGCGACGCTCGTGACGACGCCGGCGAACGGCGCGCGAATCGTGAGGCGTCCGACTTGGTCGCGGGCGTACGCGAGATCGTCGTCGGCCCGTTCCGCGTCGCCCTTGGCAGCAGCGACGTCGCCCGATTTGTCTTCAGCTGCGCCGGCCTGCGCGGCTTTGAGCGCTGCGAGCGCTTGACGCAGCGAGTTCTCCGCCGCCTGCACGCGGTCGCGCAGGACGCCGCCTTGCCGCGCCAACTGCGTTGCGACGATCGCGCGCTCGCGCTGCGCTTGGTCGAAACTGACTTGCGCTTCCTCGAAGCGCGCTCGGGACTGCTCGAGGGCGTCCCGCGAAACCGCTTTCTGGTTGTAGAGATCGACGTTCGCGTCGTAGGTGCGCTTCGCTTCGCGCAGGTCGGTCGCGGCCTTGTCGAGCGTGACCTGGGCGGCGAGCCTCTGTTCTTCGGCGGTCGCTCCCGAGTAGCCGAGCCCGGACTGCTGTCCTGCGATCTCGTCTTGGCGTGCTTGATTCAACTGACTGCGCGCCTGCGTGACCGCGGCTTGGGCTTGGATCACGTTCGAGCTGTTTTGCGACGGTAACGCGCGGTTCGCGGCGACTGCGGTTCGGTAGCGGCCGTCGGCCGAGAGCGCGGTCGCTTCGGCGTCGTTGAGGTTCGAGACGAGCTGCGGGTTGACGATCGTCGCCAGCACCTGTCCTTCGGCGACGCGATCGCCGGCCCGCACCAGTATCGCGCCCATGTTCCCGCCGACGCCGGCGGGAATCGTAACCAAGCGCGGATGCTGCACCACGCCCGTCTCGGGCAGCGTGGTCGTGAACGTCGCGTAATGGACGGGCTGCATCCGCACCGCGATCTCGCCGCCGCGGCCGTGCGTCGCGACGAGCGTGACGACCACGAGCAGTACGAGCCCTCCGATTGCGATCAGCGTATTGCGCCGGCGATTCATAGCGTCTCCACATTGGCGGCCCCGGCCGGATCGGCCGGTCCGAGCGTTAAGCGTAGCCGGATGTCGGCGACGACGTAGGCGACGCGCGCCGCGACCAGATCGTTCTCCGCAGACAGTGCGGTCTGTTCGGTCTGCGTCACGTCGGTGAACGAGATGATCCCGTTCTTATATTGAAGCTGCGCGATGCGGGCCGACTCACGCGCGAGTCCCGCGCTCGCTTTGGCGAGCGCCAGTTTGTCATAGGCCGCGTGGACGTTGCGCAGGGCGGAGCGCACGTCGCGCTCTACGGAGTCGATCGCCGACTGATACGCCGCTTTGGCGGAGGCGATCTGCGCACGGGCCGCATGATGGTTGGCCGCGCGCGTCCCGTAATCGACGAAGGGAAACGTGAACGTCGACGTGATCCCGAATTGCCAGAAGCCCGCGCCGCCGCGCGTGATCGGCGGCGTCAGGACGGGGCTCGGGAAATTGACGCCCGGAAAGAGCACCTTCTCGAGATTGTAGTTGGCGAGCGCCGCGGCGTTTTCGGCGTTGATCTCTTGCTGCTCGAGGACGAAGTTGGTCGGCGAAATCTGGCTGCCGAAGCTTCCATTCATCTGAACGCTCGGCCGCAGGTCGGTATCGATCGCCGCATCGCCGAGCCGTGCGGCTTCGAGCGTCGCCTGCGCAGCGACGATCTCCGGACGGTTGACCGTGGCGATCGCCGTCAGCGCCTGGATCGTCGCGTGCGGGAGCGGAGGTTCGGGCAAGTCGGCCGGGAGCGCGAAGGTCGCTTTCGGCGAGGCGCCGATCTCGACGGCGAGCGTGTCCTGCGCGTTCCCCTCGTCGGCACGCGCTTGGACGAGCGTCGCCTCGCTGCGCGAGACGGCGACTTCCGCGCGGAGCACGTCGACGCCGGCGACGCGGCCGACGCGCTCTTGCGCGCGCGCCACGTCGAGTAACTCCTGCTGGTACGCAAGATCGGCGTCATCCAATCCGAGCGCGCGATGGAGCGCGACGAGATTGTAGTAATCGGTTGAGACGCCGAGGACGGTCGTCTCTTCCTGAGCTTGGAATTCACCCGAGGCGTTTTCTACGTAACGTTTGGCTTGCTCGGCGGCGAGCTGCGCCGCGCCGTTGTAGAGGCTGTACTGAGAGATGACTTGCGCCGTGTTTTGCGAGAAGTTGCTGACCGGCGTGATCCCGTAGGCGGCGAACGCTCCGTTCAAGTTCGAGGACTTCGTGATCTCGTTCTGGAGTTGTCCGGCGATGCTCGGATACTCCGCAGCCCGCTTCGCAACGAAGGCCGAGACGGAGGTCGCGATATCGTACTCTCGCGCCAGCAACACCGGTGCGTGGGTGAGCGCGTAATGCACGGCGCCGAGCACGTTGAGGTTTTGCGGCGCGCGGTCGTCTTGTGCCATTGCGGGCGCAATGCCGAGCACGAGCGAGAAAAGGCCGGCCGACGTCGCGCGCGCATAGGCGATCATTGAGCGAAGGCTGCTCCGATCAGTGCACCGCCGAAAACGATCACGATCGCTCCGATCCAGGCCGCGGCGGGCTTGATGCGGGCCGTCTCTTGCATGCCGAACGCGATGAGGATGAGAGACCAAAGTGAAAATGGCCCGACGGCGGCCAGGAGGACGGTCGCCTTCACGGGCGCGCCGGGAACGAACCAGCTCAGCGATGGCAGGATGTTGTACATGTCGCGGGCGCTGTTGAACGCGTCGGGGCCGCGCAGATACGAAATCAAGCCGACGAGAAAGTAGGCGATCCCCCAATAGATGAGCGCAACGTTCACCGCGAGAGCGAAGAAGCGCTTGAAGTTGCCGTCGCCCTGAGAGATCGCATTGAAAACGAGCATGATTACGGCGGTGACCAGCGTGCCGATCAAAAGAAAGATCGGGTAGGCGAGCCAGAGGTAGTGCTGGATCGACACCTGCATGTTGACGATATTTTGGCGCTGATCCGGAGTCAATTGCGCGATCTGCGGGTTGGTTTGCGCCATTTGCGCCAGCGTCGAGATCACCATGTGCTGGTTCGCGGGGATCGCGAGCGCGGCGCCGAGAGCGCCGAGAACGGCGGTTACGACGAACGCCGTCAGCCAGTGCGGTTGCTCCCGCAGGGCGGCAAAGGCAGCTTTGGGGGCGACCACAACGTCCCATAAAATGGAAAGCCCGCTGCTCTTAGCAGCGGCGGGGGCTGGCTGGCCCATTAGAGACCTCCTTGCGAGTATACGCGAGTGTATCGCCGGTGTTTCGCCGTCGACCGCGTCTACCCTAAGGCGCCTCTCAAATGAACAGATACAAGAACGCGATCGCCAGCGTGACGGCGCAGGGGACGATCAGCGCGGGGGTCAGCTTGATCTTGCCGATCGCGTGCGCGCCGAACGCGACGAGCAGAATGCTCCAGATCGTCGTCACGTCGAATGACGAGAGAAATGCGGCTTCGCGCGCGTTGCCCGGTGCCGCGAAGACGGCAAGCGAGAACGGAAGCGCGTTCGCCAACTGGGCCAGCGAATGATAGTGCTCGGGCGGATGAAGCCGGATCGCAATCCCCTGAGCGAGGCCGCCAAGTTGCGAAGGGATCGCGGCGTTGGCCGCAAGCGAGAAATACGTCCGGTAGCGCGTCCAGTACTGGGCCGGTTCTCCGCCGGCGAGGTTGGCGAAGATGCTGGCGATGATGCTCCAGCTATACACCAAGAGTGCCAGTTGTAAGAGCGCCTCGGTGGCCACTTCGCCATCGCTGACGCCGGAAAGATGCTTGAGCGCCGGCCACGTCAGCGCGTTGCTCGCTACGTAGCAAGCGACGACGACGAGCGTCGCTGCGAGTAGGGGGCGCTTGGCGCCGATCGTCGCAAACGCGCGCGCCGGCGCGACGACGATGTCCCACAGAACGGTTGCGCTCGGGCGCGATGGCGCTTCTTGAGCCGGCTCGGGCTGCACGCCGACCCATTGGCGATTAGTGCTCGAACAACTTGTCGACGGGAAGCCGGTGTTCGACGACGTCGGCGGCGCGGTCGAGTCCGGCTTTCCGCAATTCGAGCAGCCGCATACGGAGGTAGCTGGCCATGCGGCGCCTGACGCGGGCGGCATAGAGATCGCCGGCCGTGACCTGCGGGACGTGAAACTTCGGCTTTGGGCGGCGTCGCGCGATCGGCGGCTTCGGCGCGCGAACGGAGTGCGCGGGCTGTGGGGACGCGAGCGCGGCGAACAATGAGAGCGTGTAAATGACCATGTTCGCTTATCACGCCGGAGCGGTCGTCCCGCAAGCCGAAGGGCGGGTTTGACGATGAACAGTCCCGACCGTCCCGATGCGCTCGTGGTCCCGGCGCCGCCCGATCAACCGTACGTGCGCGTGATTCCGCTCGGCGGATGCGGCGAGATCGGCCGCAACATGACCGTCATCGAGACGCGCGACGACCTGGTGGTCGTCGACTGTGGCCTGATGTTCCCCGACGACGAGATGCTCGGCGTCGACATCGTGATCAACGACTTCACCTATTTGCGCGAACGCTTCGACAAGTTCCGCGCGCTGCTCGTCACGCATGGGCACGAAGATCACATCGGCGGGATCCCGTATCTGCTGCGCGAGTTCAAGATTCCGGTCGTCGGCACGGGGCTCTCGCTCGCGCTCATCAAGGCGAAGATGCGGGATCATAAACTCGGCGACGTCGACTTTCGAACCGTGCAGCCGGGCGAGCGCGTCAGGTTCGGCGAGATCGAGACCGAGTTCATCCATCTGAACCACAGCGTCGCCGGAGCCTGCGGTTTGGCGCTGCGCACGCCGGTCGGCACGATCTTCCACACCGGCGATTTCAAATTCGATCAGACGCCGATCGACGGCCGCCCGGCCGACTTCGCGGCGCTCGCGAGGGTCGGAGAAGAAGGGGTGCTCTGCCTGCTCTCCGATTCGACCAACGCCGAGCGCCCGGGCCACACGCCCTCGGAGCGAATCGTCGGCGAAGCATTCGCGAACATTTTCGCGCGCGCGCCGGGGCGAATCATCGTGACGTCGTTCGCCTCGAACGTCCCGCGCATTCAGCAGGTGATCGATCAGGCGATCCGCTTCGACCGGAAGATTGCGTTGCTCGGGCGCTCGCTCCACAACGTCGTTCAGGCGGCGCGCGAGCACGGTCACTTGCGGCTTCCGCCGGAGCAGACGATCGATATCGATCAGGTCGAAGATTATCCGCCCGAGAAGGTCGTCGTGATCACGACCGGCTCGCAAGGCGAGCCGATGTCGGCGCTCTCACGGCTTTCGGTGCGCGATCATCCCAAGATGAAGATCGTCGCGGGCGATACCGTCGTCATCAGCGCGACGCCGATTCCCGGAAACGAGAAGAGCGTCTCGCGCACGATCAACAACCTCTACAGGCTTGGCGCCACCGTCATTCACGGCACGGCC
>Ga0302325_10033681_pt1 | contig 10494 bp, 6 predicted proteins | sample Palsa_T0_2_FD_201948 | JGI IMG/M metagenome (GOLD analysis project Ga0302325, IMG submission 201948) | Peat permafrost microbial communities from Stordalen Mire near Abisko, Sweden - Palsa_T0_2 | ecosystem: Environmental > Terrestrial > Soil > Palsa > Peat permafrost | place: Sweden: Abisko...
GCAAAAATCATGCAGGCAGCGCCATTCGGCGCCATTGCCGTGCCATCTCCCCAGGTGAGGAGAGCTGGGATATCCAGCGTCCAGCCCACCAGCAGCGACAACCCAATCACGACGGAGACCGCGGCAGCGCATTTAGAGAAAACGCCTAAACGCTGAAGTATGCCAGCGTCAGGACCATACCTCATTGCAGTAGTCCTTCCTCAAGGTGCAGTCCCTGAGGCTGTTACGCGGCCGCCGAGGTCGAGTGCAGCGTAAGAAGCGACCACTGCAATCACAATTGACAAAGCAACCAGACGATAATTATAGGTACCGACGAGAGCTTCAGATGGAACGAAGGATGTCTCACTGCGCTCTCCTCAAGAAGCAGGATCCAGTCTGGTTTATCGGCTCGGTTACGTCTCAGGTTAGCTTTTAGCGCTTTCGACTGCGGCAGTCGATAAACCCGCGGCAGCTATCGCCGATGAGGTCTGCAAGTGAATGTCCTCGATGGCCAGCGGAATAGCCTCCAAACCGATCGATCCGCTACAACAGCTCTGTGGTTTCCACGTTAACGTCGCCGACACGCCGGTCCGCATACACGGCTAACACCCCGTCAAGTTTCTGCAGATCGATCGGTTTGGAGAGGTAGCCGTCCATACCAGCCGCCAGGCAACGTTCGCGATCGCCTGTCATCGCTAACGCGGTCATGGCAATGACTGGTTGGTGAAGTCCGGTGGACTTTTCCTTCTCACGGATCGCCTTGGTTGCTTCGATGCCGTCGATACCGGGCATATGCACATCCATCAGTACCAAGTCGAACGAACGTTTAGTCAATGCTGCTAGTGCCTCTTCGCCGTTCCCGGCAAGCACCACATGATGACCACGTTTTTCAAGCAAGCGAGTCGCGATCATTTGATTGACTCGATTATCTTCCGCCAAAAGGACGTGCAGGCTTCTCAAGAACCCGCCCCTGACCGGCAACGAGTAGCGAGTGATCAACGGCACAGGCAATTGTTCTTGTTGGGCGTGCAATACGCGAATGACGGCTTCGCGCAGTTCTGCCTGGCGTACCGGCTTAGTCAGATAAGCAGCGATCCCCAGCTCTTCGCAGCGTGCTGCATCGCCCCGTCGACCACCGGAGGTGAGCATCATGATGGTCGGCGTCGAGAACTTCGCGCGGTCCTTCAAGTGACCAACAAGCCCGAAGCCGTCCATCCTGGGCATGTGCATGTCGGTCAGGATCAATCCGTAACCATGATTGGCATTCTCCGCTGCTGAAAGCTCATTCAACGCCTGCTCGCCATCTGAAACAGAGGTCGGATTCATACCCCAACGCTCGACCATTTTATGCAGGATACGCCGGTTGGTGTCGTTGTCATCGACGATCAGGACCTTCATACCTTGCAGTGTCAGGGGCGAGGTTTGACTCCTTGTCACAGCTGCGTTATCAGTCTCTGTGATCAGCCGCACGGTGAAGTGAAACCGTGATCCCGCGCCCAGTTCGCTCTCCACCCACACACGTCCGCCCATCAATTGAACCAAACGCCTTGAAATGGTCAAGCCTAAGCCTGTTCCTCCAAATTGCCGCGTCGTGGACGCATCGGCCTGGCTGAAGGAATCGAAGATCATTTCCAATTTCTCAGGAGCAATGCCCACGCCGGAATCGGAAACGATAAAGTGCAGGATCGAGGCCTTCTCTTCGACTGCATCAACCGCTACTCGTATGCCCACTTCCCCTTCCTCCGTGAACTTGAGGGCATTGCCGACCAGATTGAGAAGGACTTGGCGTACACGCCCCGGGTCCCCCAGGACCGTGTCCGGGACTTCAACCGCTATATCGCACAGCAGTTCAAGCCCCTTTTGAGTCGCCCGAAGCGCCATTGTCTTCAATGCCCCTTCAACACAATCCGTCAGGGAGAACGCCACCTCTTCCAGTTCAATCTTGCCCGCTTCGATCTTGGAGAAATCAAGTATGTCGTTAATCACATTCAGTAAAGCGTCTGCGGAGAACTTGGCCGTCTCCAGATAGTCTCTCTGCTCCCCCGTCAGTTCCGTCTCCAGGGCGAGGTCAGTCATCCCGATGATGCCATTCAGGGGAGTGCGAATCTCATGGCTCATATTGGCCAGGAACTCCCCTTTTGCCCGACCGGTAGCTTCCGCTATCCTGACTTTGTCCCGCCCTGCGTTTATTTCTTCCATCATCTGAAACCGCTCTTGGCTCAGCTTCAGTTCCATGGCGTCCAAGGAGAAGCGCCGGTCAACCGCAGCGATGCCAAAGACGGCCAGCAAAATCAAGAGTGTGCCCAGCGCTATGCCCGAAAGGCCAAGATCGGAAATGCTGACTGCGTGTCTCAGCCTGGAGTCCATCAGAGGAGCCGGGAAAAAAGTGACACCGGCCATGCCCACATAGTGCACAACAGGAATGGCTAACCCCATCAACAAGGCGTTGCGAGACTTGCGCCAACTCCATTGCGAGGTCTGCTCCCGCATATCGAACGTCAGACGAATGGCTACAAACGAGATGATGACGCCGAGAAAGACGGACAAAACCACGATTCCGTGGGAGTAGACGCACATAGCGGGTAGCCGCATGGCATGCATCCCGACGTAATGCATGGTTGCGATGCCGCCGCCCATTAGAACGCTGCCCGCCGTAGCGGCAGACATTGTGAGACGCGCTTGGGTTACCACGAACAGGGCCACAGCGGAAGCCAGGATGGCCGCCAAGATCGACAGCGCCACCGTCGGCCAGTCATACCGCACCAGAACCGGCAGTCGAAATGCCTCCATGGCCACGTAGTGCATCGACCAGATACCGATCCCCATGGCGAACGCGCCAGCGCACAGCCAGACAAACCGTGCCCGTCCGTGAGCGACGGTCATCCGTCCCGACAGATCGAGTGCCCCGTGCGCGGCCAATATCGCAATCGCGATGGACAACGCAACCAGCCGATAGTCGTAATAACCGCTCAAAACGGGACCATTGATTGCCGTCGCTTATCACCTCAGTCCGGAGATTGTGGGCACTGGTCTACTACCTTCTACCTTCGGCTGTTTTTCAATTGCCGCGATAGCACCATGAATCAAAATGGGTCACCGAGCCGGCGCAGCCTCAAGCTCGGCCGTGCGGGTTTTCGTCTCCGCCGCCAGCTCGCGCTCGTAACCGGAGAGCGCCTTGTCGGCGGCGGGATCCGCCTGCCCTGGTTTCTGCAGATGCTCTACGTCTTCCCGGATCTGTTTGGAGCGCCGCGCGGCCGCCGCGATGTCCTGCTTTTCCTGCCAAGTCGCAGCGTCCGGATGTTCCAGGTGCTCCTGCTCCGCTTTGGCGCGGTCCGTGCCGGTCAGTTCCCTGCCCGCTGCGTCGCATCTTTTCGAAGCTCAATACCCAGCCCACCTGTACCCCTGTTTACGCTTCGCCGAACACCTCGCGGTGCGCAACGCAAAACTCGGGGCCGAGCGGTTCGCTACTCCTTTCTCGTAGGACTCTTTCATTCCCTGCTTCATGCCGGTTTATCCCGGCGCACTGCATTGGCGATTAAGCGCCAACCCAGAATTCTGCGAACGCCTGTGTGTGCAGCGATGTCTGTTTCACAGACCATCACTCACCAGAGAATCGAAAGCCGCTTTGGAACAGCCAGTGCAGTATTGCCGGGACGCTTCTGGCAGGAAACAATAGACGCGTAACGTACGCCTAACCCGTTACTTCTGGCGTTCTTGCGTATTCATTTCTAAACTCGTCCCATGTTGCTCAACAATGCACTGATCGAAAACGCCAAGAAGCAACCGGCAAGAGCCGCCGTCATCACCAACGAACGCAGCATCACGTATGGCGAGCTGGCTCACGCCGTCGGCTGCATGGCCTGCCATCTGCTGGACCGCGGACTTCGCCCCGGCGATCGCGTAGCAATCCATTGGCACAACTCAATCGAGTTCGTCGTCGTGATGCTGGGTGCATGGCGCGCCGGGCTTATCGTGGTGCCCATCAACCCGCGGCTGAAGGCTGCGGAGATCGCCTACATCGTGGAACATTCGGGAGCACGGCTCTGCTTCAGCGAGCCCGCACTGGCTCCACTCGTCGACGGCATTGAGGTGATCAGCACCCTGGCAGCACCTGCGCCCAGTGGTGGCCCCCTGCCCGACGTCGACCCCGATGCGCCGGCCGTGATCTTGTACACCTCCGGCACCACCGCGCGACCGAAGGGAGTGGTCCACACGCAGCGCACCCTGTTGGCAGGGGCCCAGACCGCCATTCTCTGCGCCTACGGCTCCGGCGAGACGCCGCTTGCCACCTCGCAAATGGCGCACAATGCCGCTTTGGTCGGTGTCTGCCTGGCCGGCTTAATCCAGGGCGCAAGCGTGGTGCTCCTCCGGACGTTCGAGGCGGGCGCCACACTCGATGCAATCGAGCGCCATAGATGCACTTATACCTTTGCGCTTCCCGCATGCCTTCAGCTCGTTGTGGAAGAACAGGCGAAGCATCCACGCGATGTCTCAACCCTGCAGGGAATGATTGTGGCAGGCGACAGTTTCCCAACTGCGCTGCAGCGGAGCGCCGCGCAGCAGTTCAACGCCGAGTTGCTGGAAGGGTATGGCATGACAGAGGTCGTGCCTATCGCAGCCAATCGGATCGGAGCCGCGCGGCAGGGCTCACTCGGTCTGCCCTTAAACTGCACCGTTCGAATCGTCGACGCCAACGGACGAGACGTGCAGCCGGGCGACACCGGCGAGTTGCTCGTACTCAGTGATGGCAATTGCATCGGATATTGGAACGACCCGGAAGCGACCGCGCAGCTGTTCCGCGACGGCTGGCTCAATAGCGGAGATATGGCGTCGCAGGACGAAGACGGTTATCTCTGGTTCCAGGGCCGGCTCAAGCAGATCATCATCCGCGGCGGATCCAACATCTCCCCGCAGGAGGTGGAAGAAGCCCTGTATCAGCACCCGGCCGTCCTCGAAGCCGGAGTCGTCGGCCTGCCCGATCCCATCTTCGCCGAGATCCCCGTCGCCTTCGTCTCCCTCCGCCAGGGGCGCCACCTGCCCGAGCCTCAGTTGCTCGCTCACGCAAGCGCGCTTCTGGCCGACTACAAAGTCCCCAGCCGCATCTTCTTCATGGACGAACTACCCAAGGGCCTGAGCGGGAAGGTCGATCGCCGCCGCCTCCGTGAGGTCCTTCTCGCCAAAACCGATCTTTTCCAGAACGAGCCGGTACTTCGGGTCTGACGCGTGCACGATCAGGGATCTGGCCATGCACAGCGCCCGCAAGGTCGGTTCGCGATCTTCGATGGCCCGGTCCAGCAAACCGAAATACGTCTCCGCGCCCCCCGGCCTATCGTAAGCGAGCGACTGCGCCACATACGGAACATAACGAATCTGCGCCAGGAACTGGAGCTTCCCCCGCAACTCCGCAGCACGAGTCTCATTCCCGCATAGCGCGTGCGCGGCCGCCGCAAACCCGACCGTCATCGCGTCTTCCGGCAGATAACTCAGCCCGCGTTCGACGACCTCTGCCGCGCCCGCCTTGTCGCCGCGTAAAGCACGGCTCTTGCCCAGGAACCAGTACAGCTTCACCACAGCCGGATCATCTTCAAGCACCCGCGCCGCTTCCTGCTCGAACTGATCGAACAAACCCCGAAACACCAGGTTGCATGCCAGATCCGCATGCACCAGAGGAGAAAGAGGATCCAGGATCAGCGCCCGCCGCAGCCACTTTTCGCCCTCCTCAAGCCGGCCCACCGGATGCAAGTACGATGTCGCGTACTTCGCAACCGCCATGGCATAGTTCGGGTTCAGCTCCAGGCAGCGGCGAAATTCGATGCCACATTGCCGCGTATTCCACTCCCAGGCGTTTTCGATCATCGCAAGCGAGCAGTACGCCTCACCGATCAGCGGGTCGATCTCGATCGCCTTCCGCGCATAAGCCTGTGCGCGCGGCATCACCTCCCGCGGGTGCCCATAGCCATAAAATCCCTGCAAAAACAGGCAATCCGCCATCCCCGAAAAAGCGCCAGCACTGCAGGGATCGCGCTCAATCGCCTGCTGAAAGAAACCTGCCGCCTTCCGCAACGCTTCAGGATTCCACCGATGCCACCAGTACCGGCCCTTCAGATAAAGCGAGTGCGCCTCCGGCACGACCACCCGCGAAGTCGCCGCGACCTGGCGGGGCACCTCCATCTTCAGAGCTGAAACAATCGCCGCCGCGATCTCTTCCTGGACCTGAAACACCGCCGTCAAACGGCGTTCGTACTTCGCCGCCCACAGGTGGCACCCATCCGCGACATTCACCAGTTGCGCGTGGATACGCAGCACATCCTTCTGGCGCCGCACGCTGCCTTCAAGCACCGTCTCCACCCGCAGCGTAGACCCAATGCCCCGGATATCATCCGCGCGCCCCTTGAACTTGAACGAACTCGTCCGCGCCACCACCTTCAGCCCGGCAACGCGCGTCAGAGCCGTAATCAACTCATCCGTGAGCCCGTCCGCAAAACACTCGTCGTCAGGATCGGCGCCCAGGTACGTAAATGGGAGCACCACGACGCTTCCCGCGAAGACCGCGTCGGAAGGGTGATCCACACGCGAGAATCTGGGAGCATAGCTTCCCCTGGAGAAAACGACCCGGAGCTTCTCGTTCGCGCCGTCCGCCTCGTAGTACTGTTCCAGCTTCTTGCGCAGACGGGCGAACTCAACGCGCACGATGGAGTTGGCGTCGGAATCGTAACCCGGCTTGCGCCCGAAGACCGTCACTCCCAGAACAGATTCCTTCAGCGATTCGTTCCGTCCCGCCAGCGATTCTGCGACCGTGTGCTGCAGAAGCTCGCGGAGCCGCGCTGAATTGGCGAAAGCAGGGCTTGCACCGATGCGCGCAACATGCGCCTGGATTTCAGGTTGGGGAATGGATTCCACGCATTCATAATATGCGTGCACGGATGAGAAATGGTAATCCGATCACCCTTGTCCTGCGCTGGAACTCGCCCAGGTACCAGTGTCCAGCAACGTCGCGCTTCTCCAGATTTCGACGGTCGCGTACAGGCCTCCAAGACATTACATTCACTGAAGCGAAGCCATCTCCCGGTTACCTATCAGCAGCTTTTCAGTTTCACCTGCTTATAAAGCAGATATGCGCCCGGCCAACTAGATACTCGTCAGCTTGGGACGCTGCGTGTGCCATGCTGTTTCGCGCTCATAGGCATGCGCCAGCGCCAATAACGTGGATTCCTCGAATGGAGCGCCGGTGATCTGAAGACCGATCGGCAACCCTGCCGCGGAAAAGCCGCACGGCACGGTGATCGTAGGTAATCCAAATGCGTCGAATGGAGAAGTGTTACGTGTACCCAGCGGATCGAAGTTCTTGCTTTCCGCAAAGCTCTCTGCCGTGCGCATCATGGTCGGCGTGACGAGCAGGTCGATGGTTGAAAATACCTTCGTGATCTCTCTACGCTGCAGGTTCATTTGCCGAAGTGCTTCCGCATACCCCGCCGCCTTCAGATCGACCGATCCAAGGAGCCTCTGGCGAGTTAGAGGCTGGTACTTTTCAGGCCACTCAGCAATCCATTTCGCGTGGTAGGCATAAGCTTCCACACGCGTGATGGTTACAACGTCCGCGGGTTGCGGAAGCTGCACATCGGCAACACTTTTTGTCAATTTCCGCAACACGCCGATCGCCGTCTCCAGAGCCGCCGCGACTTCAGCATCGAGACCCTCGAAGAATGGAGACCTGGGTATGCCAAGACGGAGGCCCAACGTCTGCATCTCAAACGCGCGGCTGTAATCCGGAACCGGCACATCAACACTGGCGGGATCCAGGGGGTCATATCCAGCGATTGCGCCGAGCATCAGGGCACAATCCTCTACGGTCCTGCAAATCGGTCCCGCATGGTCAAGCGACCAGGAAAGCGGAATGATGCCGCGCAGGCTTACACGACCATAGGTCGGCTTGAATCCGACTACTCCGCAATATGAGGACGGCATACGAATCGACCCGAGAGTATCCGTGCCGAGCGTGCCAAAGCAGAGATCGGCGGCTGCGGCTACGGCGGAGCCCCCTGAGGACCCTCCGGATATGTGGTCCGGCGCCCAGGGATTATGCACCGGCCCGAAATAGCTCACGTCAGAGGTCCCTCCGTACGCGAACTCATGCAGGTTCAGCTTTCCCAGCGTCACCGCACCGGCTTCTTTCAGCCGTCGGACCACTTCGGCATCCTCCGTCGGCACACGGTCCTTGAAGATTCCGCTCGCCGCGGTAGTGCGCACTCCAGCCGTGTCCATGTTGTCCTTCAACGCAATGGGAATCCCGTGCAGCGGCCCTAGCCATTTTCCCTGGGCCTGCTCGGCTTCCATGGCGCGCGCGTCTGCCAGGGCCTGCTCGCCGGTGACTGTGATGAAAGCGTCCAATCTGCCGTTATAGCGTTCAATGCGCGTCAGGCACGCTCGGGTCAGATCGACCGGCGAAACGGCTTTACTGCGGAGCAATTGCCTCGCTTGCTGAAGCGTCATCCCGGCCAGATCCTGAGATTCCGCGATCGCCGGTTTGAACATCAGCCCAACGGCCGCGGCGGTGGAGGCGGCGAGAAAACTCCGGCGGGTTGGAAGTTGCGACATAGTCGTGGACCCCGCCCCATTGTTACATTTCCGAATGGCCGCCTAACTATGAATCATGACCGATCACATGCCGACAACCGTTCAAATGCTTTCTGTGCACCAAGGGAGATTGCAGCAGCCGTTATCTCCAAGCGGAGTTGCATCGACCAGTTGAGACCGCCCCGTTTTCGGGGAAGTTCGATGCTGGGAGGCGACGCAAGATCAACATCACTCCGAACGACTGACAACATCCACGCCACGCAAGCGACTCGTTTCAGGCGAGCTTCTCGACGATGGCCGTCAGGACTTCGGGCTGGTCGATCATGACGTCGTGGCCGCAGGTGACCGTTTCCGTCTTCCACGAGCGGTCGGCGCGGCACTGCTCGAGGAAGCCGTCAAACGCAGGCATTTTGAAGAGCGGGGCGCGAATATAAACCTTTTTGGGGATGCTTTGACGGGCGCCCGAGACCTTCAGCTTTTCGGTAAAGCAGCCGGTCGGATGGGGCGTCAGCTTGCTCTCTACCCACGCGCTGTCGGCCGCGTTCACATTGAAGTACGCGGCGGGTCTCGCCGGAATAGCAGCTATCGCCGGCGCGGTGGTGTGGGTAATGTCGAAGAGCGACTGGCCATCGGCAGGTAGGAAGGCATCCAGGTACACAATGGCCGAGATGCGGTTGCGAAGCTGCTCGGCCACTCCGGTAATTACCATTCCTCCATACGAATGACCAACCAGCACGATCCCGTCGAGGTCCTTCCACTTGATTTCACCGACCACATCGTCAATTTGCGTAGAAAGGTCGATCGGGCCAGGCGGCAGATGCGAACGCTCACCAACGCCTGAGAGCGTCGGAGCGACGACGTAGTGGCCCTTGGCTGTTAGGCGATCGGCGACGCGCCGCCAGCACCATCCTCCGTGCCACGCTCCGTGAACCAGCACAAATGTGCGGGTTTGCGGAGCCGCGTGGGCTAGCGGAATCGAGGCAATTTCGGTGCCGGCAAGGAGACCCAGCCCCATGGATACAAGTTGACGGCGGGAGAGAGGCGAAGAGGCAGGCTTGCGCAAAGGAACCTCCTGAGGTGAAAGTGCAGGCCAGGCCCGAATGATCCGCTAAGAATATACCCGTGAGTCCTCATTTCGAAGGTCGAGACTCTAGCTAGAGTGCTGCCTGCCGCCCCCCGTGACCTGACGGTCCGCTGCAAACGCCCTTTCAATCCGCTCGACCGCCATCCCCAGTGCGTGCCTCTCCCAGAAATGGCGCAGCGCGAAGGCCGCCTGAGTTAGGAGAACCATGCCAGATCGGCGACATCCACACGCGGAAGGCTAAGACTTGCGTGCCTTCATCGCTGCCGTTTGTGCTTGGTGACTGCACCCGAGGAAGCCGGAAGTACCGCGGCCGTTCGATGTAACCCACCGGGGATTGTCCATTAGCAGGGAACTTGCCGAAACTGCAGCAGAGTTCCATTGGCTAAGAGTTGATAGGCGTCGTCCACCCTGGTAACGGCGAGACATAGCGAGAGGAGGACGATGCGCTGGAGGCGCCGCAAGAAAAGTTCTCCTCTGGGCGAAGGCGGGAGATAGAGATGCCTTGCGCAACTTTATGAGGTTGCCGTCCCCTGCATAAAGGCGGCTGCGCCTGGGATATTCCGCCGAGCGGGATCTGAAGCGGACCTCGAAGACTTTTGCTCGGATTTGAGGGTGCTCGCGCTCAAGTACTTTGGCAGCTTCCGCGGGGACTGTACGTTTAGCAGTGGATAGACGAGCGTCCATAGGCCGCCCCCGTCAAGCATTCCCCAGGCTTACCTCGCGGCTTGGCATTCTTTATGGCCGTGTCAGCGAGGCGCATACTCGGGGGCAACACATGGCTTAGGGTAGGCTGTGTTCCCCAATGTTGCCCCCACTTGACTCTGGATCTCAATGGACGCTGATGTACTTCGCAGGAC
>Ga0302325_10033682_pt1 | contig 10494 bp, 4 predicted proteins | sample Palsa_T0_2_FD_201948 | JGI IMG/M metagenome (GOLD analysis project Ga0302325, IMG submission 201948) | Peat permafrost microbial communities from Stordalen Mire near Abisko, Sweden - Palsa_T0_2 | ecosystem: Environmental > Terrestrial > Soil > Palsa > Peat permafrost | place: Sweden: Abisko...
GGCCCGTACCGCGATGCTGACCAGAGGACCATCGGAACCTTCGGGATTGCGCGCGACATCACCGAACGCAAGAAATCCGAGGAGTTCCTTGTGAGGACCGGGAAGGAACTGCAGCGTTCGAATGACGAACTACAGCAATTTGCCTATGTCGCGTCACATGATCTCCAGGAGCCGTTACGGATGGTGTCCAGTTTTACCGGGCTTCTGGCGAAGAACTACAAAGGGCGCCTGGACTCCGATGCCGACGAGTTCATCGCCTTTGCCGTAGACGGGTGCAACCGCATGCAGGGACTGATCCAGGATCTGCTGGCCTATTCGCGTGCGGGAAGCAATGGAAAGGCCGTGCGCGAGATCTCCGCTGAAGAAGCATTGCACGACGCACTGGATAACTTACGAGGAACGGTTCAGCAAAGCGGCGCGGTGGTAACTAACGACCCGCTGCCGGTCATAAGAACGGACGATACGCAGCTAGCCCAGGTGTTCCAGAACTTAATTGGGAACGCAATCAAGTACCGCGGCGCAGAAGCCCCCCGCGTACACGTCTCCGCGGCGAACAACAAAGGCAATGAATGGATCTTTTCCGTGCGGGACAACGGCGTTGGCATTGACCCTCAGTACTTTGAAAGGATCTTCATCCTTTTCCAACGGTTGCACGGACAAAGCGAATTCGAGGGTACCGGAATCGGCTTAGCCATTTGTAAGAAGCTTGTCGAGCGGATGGGCGGGAGGATCTGGGTCGAATCGCAATCCGGCAAGGGCTCGACGTTCTTTTTTGCTCTGCCGGAAAGAGATGAAAATACATGAAATCGATTGGAACGGACGCCTCAGCTATCGAAGTGCTTCTGGTTGAAGACAGTCCGGGCGATGTTCGGCTCACGCGGGAAGCATTTAAAGACGCCAAGGTTCATATCAAGCTACACGTGGCGCCGGATGGGGTGGAAGCAATGGCGTTCCTCAGGCGCGAGGGTGAATACGCGAATGTTCCGCGTCCGGATCTGATTCTGCTCGATCTGAACCTCCCAAAGAAAGGCGGCCGGGAGGTTCTGGAAGAAATTAAGGAGAGCCCCACGCTGAAGAGCATACCGGTCGTTATCCTGACGACCTCCGCGTCCGAAGAAGATATCCTGCGGAGCTATATGCTGCATGCGAACTGCTACATCACCAAGCCAGTGGGCCTCGATGGGTTCCTGAAAGTTGTGCACAGCATAGACAATTTCTGGCTGTCCGTGGTCAAGCTGCCCCGTTAGAGAGGGTGATGAAAAAAAACGCGGTTCAGGTTCTTCTGGTTGAGGATAACGCCGGAGACGTGCGTTTACTTCGCGAAATGTTCGGTAAGGAAAGGCCGGGCAGCTTCGAATTGACCCACTTCGTGCGAATGGGCGACGCGGAGACTCATCTCAGGAAGGGTGGAGTAGACATCGCCCTGGTGGATATGGGATTGCCCGATGAGCATGGTCTCGACACCGTACGGCGGTCGCTCGCGGCAGCGCCGGATGTCCCCGTGATCGTGCTGACGGGGCTGGAAGATGAGGCTCTGGCCGCCGAGGCCATGAAAGAAGGCGCTCAGGACTATCTGATTAAAGGCCAGATAGAGAACCGCGCTCTCCCACGAGCTCTTCGCCACGCTATTGAGCGCCACCAACTTGGCAGGCGCCTGCGCGACCTGCAGTTCTACACGCGCTCCCTCATCGAATCCAACATCAACGCGTTAATGACGACCGATCCGGACGGCATTGTCACTGACGTAAACAAGCAGGCCGAAACCCTCACCGGTTACGCGCGCGATGAATTGCTCGGAACGCCATTCAGAAACTTCTTCACCAATCCCGACCGCGCCCAAGCGGGGATCGAACGGGTATTGAGCCGAGGCAAAGTCACAGACTACGAACTGATAGCGCGAGCCCTTGATGGCAAGGAAACAACGGTTTCTTTCAACGCGACCACCTTTCACGACCGCGACGGGAATCTTCAGGGGGTTATCGCGGTGGCTTACGACCTCACGAAACGAAAGCGGATTGAGCGCACGCTGCAGGAAAACAACGTTGACCTGGAAAAGGCCAAAGCGGCCGCGGAGAACGCCAACCTCGCAAAATCGGATTTCCTGGCCACCATGAGCCACGAGATACGGACCCCGATGAACGCGATACTCGGTATGGCCGATATGCTATTGGAATCGCCGCTAAACGTCGAGCAGATGAAGTATCTGGAAGTTCTCCGGCGCGCCGGTTCCGATCTCCGCCTGCTGATCGACGATATCCTCGACCTGTCGAAGATCGAGGCGGGTCACCTCGAACTGGAGCATGTTGAGTTTGATCTCGAAGAAGTTGTGGACCAGGCGATCGAATTAACCGCCGTCAAGGCTCGCGCCAAAGGCATCGTACTGCTCTCGCATTTGTCGCCGGCATTGGCAACGTCCCTGATCGGAGATCCCGCCAAGCTAAAACAGGTTCTGATCAACCTGCTCGGAAACGCGGTCAAGTTCACCGATGCTGGAGAAGTTGTGTTGACCATACGCAACCATGATTCCGGCGATGCCGGCCAAATCGAGTTTGCCGTATCCGATACCGGCATTGGAATTCCATCCGACAAGCTCGATGCGATCTTCGACGATTTCACCCAGGCGGATGCCTCCACAACACGCAAATATGGAGGCACGGGGCTGGGACTCGGAATCAGCCGGCGAATCGTCGGCGCCATGGGCGGAAGCATCACGGTGGCCAGTTCCTTAGGCAAAGGAAGTACCTTCCGTTTCATCGCTCACTTCGACCTTGCGCCGGAGAGAATCCGGAAGGCTCCTGAGGGGTACGAGGCTCTTTATGGGAAGCGGGTTCTGCTGATCAGTGACAATCCGATGAGTTGTCTCATCCTGCGCGAGACGCTGCATGCCTGGGGATTGAAAAGCGCTCCGTGCCTTTTGCCTGCCGAAGAGATAAGCGGTGAACAACCGTATTCGCTGGCTGTCATCGATCACTGTATGTCCAAAATGGACGGCTTCGAGGTCGCTTCCCAGATAAGGAGAATTGCCGCCGATTTGCCCGTCGTGGTGCTGACCTTCGATGCCCAGCCTGGGGACACTGTGCGCGGCATGGAGGTTGGGTTGGCGGGCTACGCTGTCAAACCAGTGCCGCGCGCCCAACTGCTTCGCCTCGTCTGTGATGCTCTCGAAACGAGGGAGATCGTTAAGCCAGTTCCCGTCGAAAGTGGCGACAGCATGGCGGAACCTGTGAGGCCGGCCAGAATTCTGGTTGTCGACGATTCGCCGGACAACCGGCTGCTGGTTCAGGTGTATTTGAAAACCGGCCCCTATGAACTGGCCTTCGAACAGGATGGCAAAGCCGCGGTGGACCGGTTTGCCGGCTCCGATTTCGATCTCATCCTGATGGACGTCAGAATGCCCGTCATGGACGGTTTAGCTGCGACCTGCGCCATCCGCCGGCTTGAGCGGGAGCGAGGCGCCGATGCGATTCCAATCCTTGCTCTGTCGGCAAAGGCGGGCGTCCGGGACATCGAACGCAGCGTGGCGGCAGGCTGCAATGCGCATCTGTCCAAACCAATCTCAAAGCTCGAACTTGTCGACGCCATTGAAAAATACAGGCGTCCATCGAAACCGTTAGAAACGCTGCAATCGGCACATCCCGAACCGATCGTCATCGAGATGCCGGCCGGCTTCGACGATATTGTTCCCGGTTACCTGGCGAGCCGTCGGAAGGAGGTTGCCGAAATGATCGAACTCCTTGCCGCCTCGGATTTTGAACGTCTCTCCATCCTGGGCCATAACCTCAAGGGCACGGCTCGAGGTTATGGATTTCCGGACCTCGTCCGGGTAGGCGCTTCGCTGGAACGTTCCGCAGGCGACATGGATCGCGCATCGCTACACACACAGGTGGCTAGCCTCGCTAATTATCTGGATCGAGTGCAACTGATCGCGAAGAGGTGAATCGCGGCAAGACTTGCAACAACGGACAATACAAGTTCTGATGCGGTTCAAGTCCCACCCGGGCGCCATCACATCCGCAAGGATGCGCGTTCCCTTGATGATCGGTTGTCCTGAGACCTTGCCGACACACGTTTGACCAGGTTGCATTCTTCCCATGCGATTTGCGCTATATTGCCCATCGGGACACTCTGCCTTATATTCCCCCGCATCTCAACAGCCTTCAGGTGCGCGACGTCCTATCCTGGGCACCCACTGGTCACATCACCAAAAGCCCCATTAGGCTATTGTTTTCAACGAACCACGCCTTAGGGAATCGCGCGATGACATAGACTCGGGTCAGGCAGAACTTCGCATAAGCGAACTGCCCGGCACGAGGTCTTTGACAATTGAATAATCCCAGTCCCAATGGAGGGCCTGAATATCGGGACCCGGGTGGAGGGCTTCCTTCAGCCCCCGTTCCGGCACTGGTGTAGGACCTGCGGGCTTCCTCTACGCGTTTGGTGAGTTTTCCGTTTTTCAGACCATCGATCCGAATGCACGCCGATGCCAAACGAACCTAGATTCGCCGTACCCGAACTCGGCTCGGTGAATTACCAAACGAACCTAGAATCGTCCAATTTGCCCGACCGCCGGAAGTTGCCAAACGAACCTAACTTGGAGTCAGATCCCGCTCCTGAGCCCGCAACCTCAGTCTAAACCGCGCCGCTGCCAAACGAACCTAGACTCCGACAACGAACCTAACTCGGCGAGATACCAAACGAACCTAAGACTCTTCGCCCAATCCTACGGTTCGCGCTGATATTCCCCACAACCATGCGGGCTGACCAGCCGCACACTCAAATCCTCCCGCCCCGATTCATAAGTTACGTCGTACTGATTCAAGAGCTGTTCGTAAGTATCCACGATCAAATCCGAAATCGCCCTGACTTCCGCGCATTGAAACGTTCCGCCCGTCGATTCGCACAGGCCCCGGAAAGTTCTAAATTCCTCGCAGTCGGGAGCAGGCATAAAGCCGTGCAACTGGCTGCGGGATTCCGATACCGCTGCTTTAACGTCGTTCAATGCGCGCCCTTCAAGCCGGGAATCCGGTTCGAAACAAATAAACACATGCCGCGCGCCGGAAGCGCGCTCAGCGAGTTCGAGCAAATGCCGTATGCCGATCCCGAGATCAGCCGAAGCCTCGTCCCTCCTCCCCGGGCCTTTGATGAACTTGCCGATGAAAGCTTCATCCCCGAGCAGGAACTGGTGAGCCCGGCGATGGTTGGCCAAAGCCGGATCCTCGACCGGAACGGATAGCGTACTCCCCGGCGCCGTCGGCTCGGTGCAATATCGATGGATCCACCACAGATCGCACTCGCGCTTGGTTTTCACGGCACGTGCCAACCCGTCTTCGACCGCGCGGCGGTACTCACTCTCCTCCGATAGCTCCCGGGGAATCGCAAACGCAGCCACGATGAGCGACGGGTTCGGCTGCGACACCACGTCATACCTATGGATCAATTCCGAACCATGCTGAAGGATAAAATTCATCCTTGTGAACACAGGCGGCGTCTGCCCATTGCCGCGGGACACGGAGAGGCGGAAGCTCCGCGCTCCGTCGGGGAGAATCCGCCAATCGCTCGTGCGTAGAAGGAAACGGCTGGCTTCTTCAGCGCATTTGCTTTGCTTGCGAATGCGAGGCAGTGCCCGTAGAGCCATGCCGCGGCTCTCTGGGTCGCCACTCTTATATTCTTCCATCAGGTACGCCAGGAAGCGAACATCGCGCGTCTCTCCCATCGCCCACCGGGCTGACTTCCGGAACGCCGGTTCGGAACGGTTCGCCATCTCAAACAGCCGCGGGATACTACTGACGTCGTCCTGTAGATAGAGACCCACTAACCCGTTGGCCGCCACCCGGTGATTGCTCGACCTCGCGGCACGCTCAAAGATGCGCCGCATCTCTTCGGACTGGACGCCCCAGGCAGATTCAATGGCGTTTGCCCGAACTCCCTGATCCGGGTCAACCATCCGCCGCAACACCCAATCGGCGCTCTTGATCTCTCTGCCGAGCAGCAAGACGGATTTGGCTCGAACCCAAGCATCTTTGTGCGCCAGGAGCGGCGCTTTGATGTTCATCAGGCTGGGTGAAAGACCGAGCGCGCAAATGATCTCTAAGAGGTGCAAGGCGCTTCCCCCCGTTGAGTTCTGCTCGGCTTCATCCCCAAGCAGGTCCACAAGTTCTTTGCCAACATCCGCGTCAGCTTCCAGAGCAGCTTTAGCAAGGGCGACCGCCTCCGACACTGTGTGGTTAGCAGGATCGGCTAGCCCCAGGACCAGAGACGAGCGCTTTTGCTTTGGCGCCATTCGATAGATACCTCGTAAGTATTTATATCGGCGGAATTTGCAAAAGCTTGAGGGTTTGCTGAACGGTTAATGGCCGCCCGAGAGTTTGCGGTAGTACTCGGCGACTGCGGATTGATAGCCGGCGGGAACCTTGGCCGGGTCCGCATTACGGATCGTTCCGCCTTGTTTTTCATCGAGTTGGCGGCGCAATTGCAGTTCCAGCGCGTCCACGTTGCTGACGAGTTGCTGGCGCATTTGCTCAACCAGAGCCGGATTTCCAGGGAAACGCTTTGGATCCAGATTGCGCATTTGATCGATCAGCGACTGAAGCTGCTGCTTCGCCTCAGGGCTATCCTGCACCGCGCCGCGGACCTGGTTGAGAAGGTTCAAGCCCTGGTCGATCTCGCGCTGCGTATCGGCCGGATTCGGACCCTGTTGCGGTGCTACGGCATGACCCTGGATCCGCGTATTCCCCGTATCGAAGTCGCCATATACGGTTCCTCGATCAGTCCCGCGTCCCCCGGCCGGACCAGCCACTCGGTCGCCGATCTGACCGGACCGGTCGCCGCCACCTTGGCCGCCCCGTTGCTGGCCGCCACCGCCACCCTGACCGTTTTGCGCTTGCTGCTGACCAGCCTGTCCACCACGTCCTTGGCCCTGACCTTGACCCCGACCCTGACCTTGACCCTGACCCTGACCTTGCTGACCACCCTGCCCTTGTTGCTGGCCTGGTTGACCTGCGCGGCTGAGTTGGTCGGTCGCCCTGCCAGCTTGTCCATTCTGACCCTGCCCACGCTGACCTTGCTGCCCCGCCTGCTGCGAACCTGATCGTCCGCCCATGCCAGCCAGTTGGTCGCGCAACCGCGACAGATCATCCATCGCGCGGTTAATCGCCGTATCCCCCGAAGCGTGCTCGGCATTCCCGAGCGCATGCGCCGCGTCGCCAACCTGCTTACCCAGCTTCTGCAGATCGCTGGTAAGTGCCGTCTCGGCCGGATCGGAAAACTCCCCGCTCCGCAGCCAATCCGAACTGCGCTGCATGCGCGTATTCAGATCGTTCTCGTCCATTCCCTCAAGCGCACCCCGCAATTTGCCCGAAGCCCCAGGCTGCGTTGTCGCCAGCTCGCGCGACGTGGATCGCAGTTGCTGCGTGAGCCGCGCCAGGTCATCCGCCACCTGCTGGCGATCCTTCACCATCTTGTCGATCTCTTGCGGCGAAGGCGGGTTCGGAGCCGGCTGTCCGGACGCACGGCTGGAATTCTGCTGAGAGATCAGGTCCCGCACACGATCCGCCTGCTGTTTCTGCCGCGCAGCCAACTGCTCCGCCGTTTGCGCCATCGACCCGAGCCGCCCCGACGCATCCTGTTTCTGCATGCCACCCAGTGCATCATTGGCCTGTCGCAGACGGTCAGCCGCCCGCCGCGCATCAGCCGCGCTCCCGTTTTGAGAAGTAGCGCGCTTCATGTCGTCGTTGGCCTGCCGCAGACGGTCGAGAGCCTGTTGCGCAGCCTGTTGACGGCTGTCGGCTGCCTGCTCCGCGGATTGCCGCCCGCTAGCGCCACCACTGGCGGAAGAGGAACCACTCGACTGTCCCCCAGATTGCCCGGACTGTCCGGAAGCTGAGGCGCTTTGACTACCCTGCTGCCCCGACTTTCCTTGCTGCCCCTGTTGTCCAGATTGGCCTTGCTGCCCCTGCTGTCCTTGTTGCCCGTTCTGAGCCAGTTGCTGCTCCATCTGCCTCTGAAGCTGCTGCGCTTCACGTTGCAACATCTCCTGTTGCCACTTCTGTTCGGCAGTCTGCGTCCCGGCCCTCTGCTGCTGAGCCAGATCCTCTTGGCGCTTAGCCAGTTCATCCAGCTTCTTCAGCGCATCGTCAATCTCCTGCGCCTTCTGCTCCTCGCTGGTGCTGGCCACGCTCTGCCGCGTCTCGTACTGATTCTTCTCAGTATCGAGCTCGAGATCGAACAGCGCCGCCAAATCGCGCGCCGCTCCACCACCGCCGCCTCCACCACCACCACCCTGCCGTCCGAACGCGACTTGAATATCCCGGAATGTGGCTTCCGCATGCAGCAAGTACTGCAGCGCCTTCTGCTCATTAGGCAGCGCATCTTTCCACTTCTGTTGTTCGAGTTGCTGTGCCGCGGGCCCCATCGCCGCCGAGGCCGCAAGCATATCCTTTTGGAACTCGCTAATCGCCTGCATTTCCTGGGTTAACTCGCGCGCCTGTAACCGTCCGGAAAGCGTCACCGATTGATCGTGCAGAGTGGTCTGTGCCTGTGCCAGCAGCTTGGCGATGTCGGTAGCCTGCTGCGCCGTCGCATTCTTATCCGACTGCTGCTTAAAGGTCGAGGAGATGATCTCCTTCTCGCGCTGGGAAATCTGTGCCGGTTGATTCCCTTGACCGCCGCCACCGCCTCCACCACCACCGCCCGACTGCTGCGATTGCGAATAATTCTTCTCAAACGGATCGGCCTGAATGAAGATCATGTCGGTGTGGGCTTCAGCGTTCGCATCCTTTGCGGTCGCGTAGACGCTGATCAGATCCCCCGGAATCAGCTTGAAATCCTCGAGCGCGAGCGTCATCGAACCGTCCGCATCCTTCGCGCCTTTTTTCGCCAGCAGATCCACGGTCTTTTCCGCCGCGCCATTCACCGAATAATGAATCGTCATGCCATGCAGGCCGTACTCATCGCTAGCCTTGAGGCCGACCGTGACCTCTTCAATCGGACTCGCGTGATAATCGCCGCGCCCCGGCTTTACTAATGCAATTTCCGGTGGATTCGGCTTGCGGGCCTCGATAAAGAAGTCTTCGCTCACTCGCACCGGCTGCCCGCTATCTACGCCCGCGACATGATAGACGCCATCTTTATCCATCTTGACGGTGCCCTTGTAGACATTGTTTTGGCCGCCCGAAAGCTGGATCTTCTGTCCGCTATCGAGTAGTAATTGCCCATCCTGCAACGGGCGGTCGGTCATCACTTCAAGCTCGGCCTGGGTGCCCAGCACCGCGCGCAGATCGCCTCCACGCTCTTCCTTGTCGGATGGCATTCCGGTCCAACCCGGGTAATGATAAGTCACGCGAATCTGCTTCACGGCGGGCAGGTCGCTGACCTTGATATTGAAATGCTTCGACGTCATTGCTCCGGCCGTGACGTAATACTCCACGTTCTCCGGCAAGCCCGCGAAAAGGAACTGATAGCCGCCCGCGAAACTGCCAGCCTTGGGATGCATCGCAATCTCTTCCCACTTAGCGGAACTCTGAAAGCGCGCGTATAGCTTCACATCGGGAGCCTTCATTCCCGTAGGAAGTGCCGAAACCAATTGGTCCGCATGGCGCCGCACCACGGCATCTCCAGGAAGCACGCGCAGGTCATAAAAAGCAGCCTTTCCCGGGTGAGATCCAGTCCATAGCAATGACGCGCCGAACCCGAGAAATCCTGGCCCAGCCGTGATCATCCAAATCAAAAGCGCCAGCGCGCTAACACCCGCCCCCAGAGAAACGAACAGCCGCCCATCCGTGACCAACTCCTTCGGCTCGGCGAACTGGGCAACTTTCATCGTGTCCCCAGCCAGAAGTTCGATGAACGGATCCTGTCCGTCCCGCTCCGTGAAGGTCGTAAGACGCTGCTGGAACTGCGGGAATGCCGTTTCGGCGGCTGCAATGGTCCGTCGCCTGGTAAGCCTGCGCAGCGGCCACGCCAGTCCAGCGCCTGCGGCAACAGCCAAAACCAAAATCAACGCGAACCGCGCGGCCGTGACGCTACCGTGCGAAAACGCGAGAGCATTGGCGATCGCGACAAGAACCACGGTCGCCACCAAAGCGCCGACGGTGAGGATAGCCAACCCGCGCAGCAGAGCGCTCCAGCGCAGACGTCGTTCCAGTTGCGCAATATACGCGTGAACCTGTTCGCGGGAACTCATGGCGCCTCCATGGCACGGGAAAAGTTGATAACTGAAGGATAACGCAACTGCCTAGTAGTCGTAGATGTGTTCAACCCGCATTGCGCCGGTGAGTTGCCCAAGATCCGCCACGGGTACACGGAGCACCACACGTTTCGAAAGCCGATCCGTCAGCAGTGGGCTTGAGAACAGCATCTCGCCGGTAGGTAAGGAATAACTCCAATCCGCTGGAACGATAGCAGTCACCATCACCTGGCGATTCCCCGCGATCTCCACAAAACGCGCCTCCCCTGCCAGCATTCGCACTGCCGCATCCGTAAACTTCCGGTACCGGG
>Ga0302325_10033683_pt1 | contig 10493 bp, 10 predicted proteins | sample Palsa_T0_2_FD_201948 | JGI IMG/M metagenome (GOLD analysis project Ga0302325, IMG submission 201948) | Peat permafrost microbial communities from Stordalen Mire near Abisko, Sweden - Palsa_T0_2 | ecosystem: Environmental > Terrestrial > Soil > Palsa > Peat permafrost | place: Sweden: Abisko...
CGCGCTAAAGGCCGTCAAGCCGCGGACGCCGCAATCCGCCCTGCCCGCCGCGCCCAGCGACAATACCGCCGCCGCCATGTCGATGGGCTTACGCGCCGGCGGCGAGTTCGTCACGGCGGTCGTGCTCGGCGGCGCGATCGGCTGGGGGCTCGATTGGCTGCTGCACACCAAGCCCGCCTTCACCATTGTGTTTTTCCTCCTTGGCGTCGCCGCCGGGGTGTTCGGCGTCATTCGCGCAACTTCGCCGAAAGGCGGCAAATCGACGTCGTAATTCGGGCTTGCCGGCCGCGAGGGCCTTGGCTAAAGAGGCGCCGCACGTCGCCGGTAACACGGCGCACGCGGACGAGGGGGTTTTGTCACGTGGCTGAGCCGGGGCCGGCGATCAATCCGATCGAGCAGTTTGAGCTGACCCGGGTCCTGCGCATCATCGTGGGCAACGCCGACGTCTCCATTACCAATTCGACGGTCTTTATGGCGCTGGTCGCGCTGGTCGCGCTCGGCCTCATGTCGATGACCGCCAAGGGCACGGTCGGTGTGCCGGGACGCCTGCAATCCATGGGGGAAATGGCCTACGAGTTCGTCGAAGGCATGGTCAGATCCTCGGCGGGCGAGGAGGCGATGCGCTTCTTTCCGATGGTGTTCACGATCTTCGTGTTCGTCCTGTTCGCCAATCTAATCGGTTTCTTCCCCTATTCGTTCACCGTTACCAGCCACGTCATCATCACGGCCGCGCTCGCTCTACTCGTGTTCTTCACTGTGGTGATCTACGGGATCAAGGAGCACGGGCTGCACTTCTTCAAGCTGTTCGTGCCTTCGGGCGTGCCGATCTACATCCTGCCGCTGGTCGTGGCGATCGAGATCTTTTCGTTCTTTGTGCGCCCGGTCAGCCATTCCGTGCGTCTGTTCGCCAACATGCTGGCCGGGCACATCACGCTCTATGTATTCGGCAGCTTCGTGGTCATGCTGCTCGCCGCCAGCGCCGCCGTGAAAGTGCTCGCGATCCTTCCATTCGCGATGACGATCGGCCTTTTCGCTCTTGAACTGCTCGTCGCCTTCCTGCAGGCCTACGTATTCGCCATGCTGACCTGCATGTATCTCAACGACGCGCTTCACCCCGGCCATTAATCGGCCGATTTTAAGCAACGCCAAGAACAAACGCCAAGGAGCACCCTAGATGGACGCCGCCAATCTCGCCGTCGCCGCCAAATACATCGGCGCGGGTCTCGCTGCGATCGGAACCGGCGCCGCCGGCATCGGCGTCGGCACGCTGTTCGGTCAGTTCCTCAACGGCGCGCTGCGCAACCCCTCAGCTGTGGAAGGCCAGTTCGGCCGCCTGATCTTCGGCTTCGCGGTGACCGAAGCGCTCGGCATCTTCGCGCTGCTGATCGCCTTCCTGTTGCTGTTCGCTGTCTGATTTCGGACGCCGACGCATTTTCCAGGGCGGCGCGCGCGCCGCCCTTTCACCGCCATTGAGATAGATATGAGGCGATCGAAGCGCGATGGCCAACGCCGCTGATAGTGCCACCCAGGCGGAAGTCGGTCACGAGGCCGGCCACGCCAATTTTCCGCCGTTCGACGCGAGCACGTTTCCCTCGCAATTGGTCTGGTTCGCGCTGATTTTCGGCGCGATGTACTATTATCTGTCGAAGCGCTTTCTGCCGGCCGTCGGCGGTGTGATCCACGCGAGGCGCGACCGCATCGCCAAGGACATCGACGAGGCGACCGCGTTGCAAAACCAGGCGACCGCCGCTGCCGCCGAACATGACAAATCGCTCGCCAAGGCGCGCGCGGACGCGCAGGCGACGGCGCAAGCCGCGCGCGACAAGGTCGCCGCTGAAGCCGAAGCCAAGCGCAAGGCGCTCGACGATAAGCTGGCGCTGAAGCTCGCCGAGGCCGAAAAGCGCATCGCCGGCAATCGCACGTCGGCGATGGCGAACGTCTCCGCGATCGCCAAGGAGGCGACGGGCGCCATTGTCGAGCGGCTCCTCGGCCGCGCGCCGGACGCCGCCAAGATTGACAAAGCCGTCGACTCCTCCGCTAGCCCCTGATCCGAGGAGACGCTCATGGGCGCCGAATTCTTCGTCCTGCTCGCATTCATCGTCTTCATTTGTTTGCTGTTGTACGTCGGCGCGCACAAGATCGTGCTGAACGGTCTCGACGCGCGCGGCAAAGCGATCGCCGATGAACTCGCCGAGGCCACCAAGTTGCGTCAGGAAGCGCAGGCGCTGCTCGCGAGCTTCGACAAGAAGAAGGTTGAAGCGGAAGCGCAGGCCGCCGCGATCGTCGCGGATGCGCGCACCCAGGCCGAGCAACTCGCCAAGGACGCATCGGCGCGCATGGACGAGTTCGTCGTACGGCGCACCGCGCAGGCCGAAGCCAAGATCGCCTTCGCCGAGGCGCAGGCCACCGCGGAAGTGCGCGCCGCCGCCGCCGACCACGCCGCCCGAGCCGCCGAGATCGTGCTGCGCGGCGAAACGAAGGGCAAGACGGGCGCGGAGCTCGTAAGCCGTGAGATCGGCGCGCTCAAGTCGCGACTTAACTGACGGGCTCCCGTCCCTCAGACTGCGCGCGATAAAGTGTTCCGCGTGGGGACGGCCTGCGCAGGGCCGCCGGTGCGCCCAACGGTTTCTGCGTAGACATCGATCGGGTGCGGCCTGCCGATCAGGTAACCTTGCACCTCGTCGCAAGCCTCGGCCGCCAGGAACGCCAGCTCTTCGGCCGTCTCCACGCCTTCGGCGAGAACTGGCATGCCAAGCCCGCGCGCGAGGCCCAACACCGCGCGCACGATAGCCGCGGATTGCGGATTCTGCGTCACTTTGCTGACAAAGGCGCGGTCGATCTTGATCCTGTCGAACGGAAACGATTGCAGATAGGAGAGCGACGAGTAGCCTTGGCCGAAATCGTCCATGGTGATTTGGATGCCGAACGCCTTCAGACGACGCAGCACCGACAAAGCGCGAGCGGAATCCGCAATCAGCACGCCTTCGGTGATTTCTAGCTCGAGGCGACGGGCCGGGAGCCCGGTTTCCAAGAGGATGGAGTGAACGAGGGCGGGCAGATCCCCATGATGGATCTGGCCGGGCGACAGGTTCACGGCTATGCCGAGCGGAACGGGCCACGAGGCCGCCTCGCGGCAAGCGCTGCGCAACGCCCATTCGCCGATGCGCGCGATAAGACGGCTTTCCTCCGCCAAGGGAATAAACGTGCCGGGGGAAACCATGCCGCGTTGGGGATGGCTCCAGCGCAGAAGCGCCTCGAAGCCAACGATCTCGCCGGTGACCTTCGCTTGCGGCTGATAGAACATCATGAACTCGTCGCGATCGATCGCGCAGCTCAGGTCGTGGCGCAGCACATGCCGATCGCGAAGATGCGTGTCCATCTCCGATTTGAAGAAGCGAGTGACGCCGCGCCCTTCCGCTTTGGCCCGGTATAAAGCGGCGTCGGCGTTGGCGAGCAAGGTCGTGGAATCGCGTCCGTCCTCGGGAAACATGGCGACGCCGATACTGAGGCCCGAGCGAATCCTCGCGCCTTGGATTTCCAAGTCCTCTTGCACCGAGCACAGCAAGCGCTCGGCCAACGCGCCGACTTCCGCGATGTCGCCCGCCATTTCCGTCAGCAACGCAAATTCGTCGCCGCCGAGTCGGGCGATGAAAACATCGCTCGCGGCCGCGCGCATGCGCTTCGACACCTCGCGCAGCAATTGATCGCCGGCCGCGTGGCCGAAGACGTCATTCACTTCCTTCAGACGATCGAGATCGACAAACAGCACGGCGAATCGTAGCGCCGCATCCGCCCGCGCAAGGACTGCCGTCAGACTTTCGTTGAACGCCGTTCGATTGGGGAGATCGGTAAGCGTGTCGTGAAGCGCCATATGCGCGATGCGCTGTTCGGCGCGCTTGCGCTCGGTGATATCGTGCATCACTGCGAGCATGAATTGCGGCGACGATTCCCCATCTCGCAGGATTTTTCGGGTGAGTGTGATGATCCGCGGCTCGCGCCCGCGCATTTCGATCGTATGATCATCGATGAACAGCTCGCCGGCCTTCAGAAGCGCCTCGTCTTCTTTCGCGACGATCTTGTGGTACTCTGCGGGGTAGATATCCTCAGCCGTCTTCCCGATGAATTCGTCGCGGTGGATACCGAACAGTTTTTCAGCCGCGTGGTTGACCATCGCGAACTGGCCGTTGGAGGCGTTCTTCACCAGGATGGCGTCGGGAACGCTTTCGATCACCAGATTGAGGAAAGATCGCGCGCGGCGCAGCTCTTCGCCGACCTGGATGCGCTCGGTGATGTCCTCGTGCGTCGCGACCCAGCCGCCGTCGGGCGTCGGTTCCTGGACGACCCTGATGATGCGTCCGTCGGCGAGGTGAAGCTCCGACGTCGATCGCTCGTTTCGCACCGCGGCGGCGCGGCGCTCTCGGACGTACGACTCTGCGTCGGCGCTCGTGATGGCCGCCGCGGCGCAGTTCGTCATGATCGTGGCAAAGGAAGCGCCCGGCACGGCAAGTTCTGACGGCAGCGCGAAAATCTCCACGTAGCGGCGATTACAGGCTACCAGCCGCTGTCGCGCATCGTATACGCACAGTCCATACGGAATATGATCGAGGGCGGCCTCAAGCTGGTGGAGGCGCGAACGGCGAGCGGAAACGTCGGCCGGAGGTCTCGTTTGCAGTTCGGGCGAACCAGGGGCGCGCAACTCCAACCTCTTTATGCGAGCTTGGATGAGCGCCCGAGCAGGATCATGGCCGCAAGATCCACCCAAGTCGAGCGTTCATATCAGATAAGCAATGCGGTCGGCTTCAGTATGCTTTCCAAGCTCTAACGTAGAGTTAAGAGACGCATTGTGAGGCTATCGGGACGTCGCGACTGAGGCAATCTCGCCGCGCGCAAAGTATCCGCGGAGGCAAACCGCCGCAATCGAGCGCACTCTGCATTCCCTAGCGTAGCTCCGGCGTTTTGCGCGGCAACGGCTTCCGTAACTGGAAAGCTCCGGCCCCGGTTTGCATCAGTTGTTGCGTTTTGTGTCCGGCGAGGACGGCAGGGGCGTTGGCTTGGCGGTAGTTTTCGCCGCAAGGACCCGCGCAGCTGTGGCGCCCACGCTGCGCGAAGCGTTTAGCTGCGCGACCGGCTTGACCGGCGCGCCGCTTCGCGTTTGATGGCCGCCAAGCGGAGTCGCTTAGGACCATCTCATGAAGCGCGCTTTTTTCCTCTTCGCCCTCTTAAGTCTCTGCGCGCCTGCGCGGGCGGACAGCGAATACGAGGATCCTGCCGAACGTCATTTCTCGCCTTATGTCGGCGACGTCGACAAATGCGACGACGAGCACATCCTGACGCGCATCCAGAGTGTGTTCCGCACCACGCAGAACGCCTACTGGAAGCAGGATCTGCAACTCACCGAATTCGATCGCGTGCGGGAGCTGAGCCTGCGCGGCAGCGGCGTCGAATATATTCCGCGCCGCTATTGCATCGCGCGCGGCCATTTCAACGACAATAGCATCCATACCGTGATCTACGACATCGAGGAGGGCATGGGCATCATCGGCTTTGGCGACGGAGTCGAATGGTGCATTGTCGGCCTCGACCGGCAATTCGCATTTTCGCCGGCCTGCAGCACGCTACGCCCCTATGCCGAGCGCTTCCTCGGCTCCAAAGCGCTGGTCGAGAAATACTGACGATGATGCGCCTCGGCGTGCTCGCGGCGGCCGTCGCGCTTCTTGTCTCTGTGGCCGGCGCGCAAGCCGCGCCAACGCCGCCCGACCTCGTCGCAACCGCCGACTTCGACTTCTACGTGCTGACGTTGTCCTGGTCGCCGGGGTTCTGCGATACCGGCGGCGAGAACAAATCGCCGGAGCAATGCGACGTCGGCTCGGGCATGGGCTTCGTCACGCACGGCCTTTGGCCGGACAACGCCGACCGTGCGGACCCGAGCGCCTGTGGTCTGCAACCCGATTTCGCGCCGAGCGGAGCGCTGGCGCTCGGCGAAAAGGTCTATCCGACGCGGGCCCTGGCGATCCACGAATGGCGCGAACATGGGACCTGCACCGGCCTCGACGCCGAGCATTATTTCAAGGCTGTGCAATTCGCGCGCGACGAGTTCACCATCCCCGATTCGCTGAAACACCCGAGCGAACGCTTTGCCATCTCGCCCGACGAGATCGCCAAACAGTTCATCGCCGCCAACGCCAATCTGACGACCGACAGCATGGCGGTGACCTGCGGAAGCGGTGAATTGATCGACCTGCGCTTCTGCCTAACCAAGGATTTGCGCGCATTCGCGATCTGCCCGAAAGTCGCCGGCCACACCTGCCATTCGGGCTCGATCAGCGTCGCGCCGGTCCGGTGATGCGCCGGCGGAGATGAACTACCGCCACGGCTTCCACGCCGGCAATTTCGCCGATGTCTTCAAACACGTATTCCTTGTGCGCGGGCTCGTCTATCTCACGCGCAAGGAGACGCCGCTCCGCTTCATTGACACGCACGCCGGCGCGGGACGCTACGATCTCGACGATGACGCCGCGCGCCGCTCGCCGGAATGGCGCGACGGCATCGCAAGACTGTTGAAAGCGAAGCCCCCGCCTGAGGTCGCCGAGCTGCTCGCGCCGTATTTGCAAGCGGTCGGCGAGTTCGACGCCGAAACCGGGCGCCCCCATTCCTATCCGGGCTCGCCGGCGATCGCGCAGGCGCTGCTGCGCTCCGACGATCGGATTGCGCTCTGCGAAGCGCAGGCGGAGGAATACGAGGGGCTGATGAGCGCGCTCGGCCGCGACCAGCGGTTGCGCATCTCCGGCGCCGACGGCTACATCAGCCTCAACGCCTATCTGCCGCCGCCCGAGCGCCGCGGCCTCGTGCTGATCGACCCACCGTACGAAGCGCCCGACGAGCCGCTGGCCGTCGAAGATGCGTTAACGAAAGCGCTGAGGAAATGGCCGCGCGGGGTTTATCTGCTGTGGCGGCCGATCAAGAGCGCGCTCGAAGACTCGCGGTTTCTCAATTCAGTGCGCGCGCTCGGCGCGCCGAACGCGCTCAATCTCGAACTCGACGTCGGCCCGATCGCGCCGGGTCCGCACTCCCCTGCCCCACTGCGCCGCACCGGCCTCCTGTTCATCAACCCGCCCTATGGACTGATCGACGAAGCGCGTGTGCTGCTGCCCTATCTGACGAAGCTTTTCACGCGGGGAGGACAGGGGAGTTTCACGATTGATTGGGTGACGGCGCCGTTATGACGACGCGGATTCCTTAACGGCGGGTTGATCATGGGGTTGGGCCAGCCGGATCGGCGCCGTCGTCAGCATGAATTCCTCGCCGGAAATGCCAAGCAGCAACTCGCACATCGTGTCGAGCGTCAGATTGCGCGGCGCGGCGAGCCAGCGGTGCACCATTTCCGGCGGACGGCCGATGCGGCGGGCGAGTTCGGCTTTGGTGAGACCCAGCTTTTGGGCTTCGATAAAGCGTGCGACCAGAAGCGAATTCACGCGATTGCGTAGACGCTGACCGAAATAGGCGAGCTCCGTGCCTTTGATAGCGCCGGCTTCGTTGAGAGCGAAACTAAATTGTTGTAGCGTTTGAGAAACATTCATCGACTTTCGCTCCTACGAACGGGCGCCGGCCAGGGAACAGCTCATTCCACATGAATCGGCATTCTCGGACCGCGCGTTTCCATTCCCGGCCTTCCCGCGGACCCAACGGGGGTCGCGGCAACCAGGAAATGTCGACCGACCGCGGATTGCAGGTCAACGCGACGATGAGGTCCCGCTCGCCGAGGCAAAGAAGACGCGCAGACCCGGCCGCGGGTCGACGGAGCGCAAATCCCATACGCCGTGTTCGACGGGGCTCAGCCGTCCAACTCTGTGGTGCGCCCTGCCTTTGAACGGCGTCCAGCAAACAATCAGGGAATTTCCCCCACGAACGCATCGAACTCCGCTCGCAGCCGAGCGCATCGAAAGCCCAACGGCGTATCCGGCCACGGACCCAGCACGAGTCCCGCAACCTCCGCAGACAGGAGGACGCCGCGCGTCCCCGGAGCTTGCGATTGCCTAGGCTCAAACCTGAACAAACGCCTGCGTGCGATGTGGCCTTCACACTCATCACGAAATGACTTATAAGTCAATGGTCGTTGTCCCCCTTCACAAAAACCTAGGAAGACCTCAAGCAACCACAAAGCAAGCTCCTTCCCGCTTGCCCCCGCCCCCCGCTCCCGTTTACACCTGAACCATACCTACCAAGCGAGCCTCCATGTCCCTGCCCCCCTCCCTGCAAGGTCGCCTACGTCTGCCGGTCATCGGCGCGCCGATGTTCATCGTCTCGCATCCGGCGCTCGTCATCGCGCAGTGCAAGTCGGGGATCGTCGGCTCGTTTCCCGCGCTCAATGCGCGGCCGGTGAGCCAGCTCGACGAATGGCTGCACGAAATCACCGAGGCGCTCGCCGCTCATGATCGCGCTCACCCCGAGAGCCCCGCCGCGCCGTTCGCGGTCAATCAGATCGTGCACAAGTCCAATGCGCGGCTCGAAGAGGACCTCGAACTCACCGTCAAATGGAAGGCGCCGATCGTCATCACCTCGCTCGGCGCGCGAGAGGACGTCAACCAGGCGGTGCGCGGCTACGGCGGCGTGACCTTGCACGACGTCATCAACCAGCGCTTCGCCAGAAAAGCGATCGAGAAGGGCGCCGTCGGCCTCATCTGCGTCGCCGCCGGCGCCGGGGGACATGCGGGGCCGATTTCGCCATTTGCTTTCGTGGCTGAGACCCGTGCGTGGTTTGATGGACCGCTGGCGCTATCCGGGGCAATCGCAACCGGAGGCGGCGTGCTGGCGGCGCAGGCGATGGGCGCCGATTTCGCCTATGTCGGCTCGGCCTTCATCGCCACCGACGAGGCCCGCGCGGCGCCCGAATACAAACAGGCGATCGTCGAGGGAACGGCGGAAGACATCGTCGGCTCGGATCTGTTCACTGGTGTATTTGGCAACTACCTGCGCGTCTCGATCGAGCAGGCCGGGCTGGATCCGAGCAATTTGCCGAAAGGCGACGTCAAGACGATGAATTTCGAAAGCGCCGGCGGATCGAAGGCCAAGGCCTGGCGCGACATCTGGGGCTCGGGCCAAGGCATCGGCGCGGTCAAGCAGGTCGGACCCGCGGCGGCTTTCATCGAAAAGCTCGCGCGGGAGTATGAGGAAGCTAAGCTAAGGCTGCGGTGATTTAGGCCGCCGCGGGCGATAACGCGGGCTCGCGCTTACGCCCGATCAACCAGACCGAAAGCGCCGCAACGATGCAAGCGGCGCCCGCGACATAGAAGGCCGACGAATAGGCGCCGAGAACGCTGCGCGCCACGCCGCCGCCCAATGCCGCCACCGAGGCGCCCAGCATGTGCGAGGCGAAGATCCAGCCGAAGGCGACACCGGCGCGCTGAGCCCCAAAGGTCTGCGCCGTCAGGCGAACGGTCGGCGGCACTGTTGCGATCCAGTCGAGCCCATAAAACACCGCGAACAGCGACAGGCTAGCGAACGAGAACGACGACCCTGGCAGGTACAAAAGCGACAGTCCGCGCAAGCCGTAATACATGAATAGCAGCGCGCGATTGTCGTACTTGTCGGACAGCCAGCCGGAGCCGATGGTTCCCACAAAGTCGAATATGCCCATCACCGCCAACATCGAGGCCGCAGTCACCGAGGCGATGCCGAAATCGCCGCAGAAGGCGATAAAATGGGTCTGAATGAGGCCGTTGGTCGAGAGGCCGCAAATAAAGAACGTGCCGGCGAGGATCCAGAACGTCGGGTTATGGGCGACTTCGCCCAGCACGCGGAAAGGCGTTGAAAAGGCCGGCGCGGGCGGCGGCGGCGGCGCGATCGACTTCGCGCCGAACGGCGGCAAACCCAGATCCGCCGGACGGTCGACCATCAGCAACGCAACCCCGGCCGCCGCTATAACCAGGCCGGCGAGCGTCGGAAACAGCGCCGCGCGCCAGCCCCAATGCGCCTCGATGGCGGCCGCCAGCGGGAGGAACACGAGCTGGCCGGTCGCGGAACTCGCGCTCAGGATGCCGACCACCAGCCCGCGCCGCTCGGCGAACCAGCGCGTCGAAACGATTGCCGCCATGACCAGCGCCGTCATGCCGGTGCCTAGCCCGACCACCACGCCCCACAGCACGACGAGATGCCAGAGTTTGGTCATGAACATCGTGGCGATCAGACCGCAGATAATCATGGCGATCGCGCTGAGGATGACGCGCTTGAGGCCATAGCGCTCGATCAGCGCCGCGGCGAACGGCGCCATGAGCCCGAACAGCAGAATCCGCAGCGCCAGCGCGCTGGATATGTCGGCTTCGCTCCAGCCGTACTCGCGTTGCAACGGACGCAGCAGCGCGCCCGGAATACCCATCGCGCCCGCTGTGGTCAGCGCGACGACGAACGTCACCGCGACGACGACCCAGCCATAGTGGATGCCGCGCTCCGAGAGCCGACGCGAAAGATTTGAAGCGAACATGAGCGCTCCCTTGAAG
>Ga0302325_10033684_pt1 | contig 10493 bp, 6 predicted proteins | sample Palsa_T0_2_FD_201948 | JGI IMG/M metagenome (GOLD analysis project Ga0302325, IMG submission 201948) | Peat permafrost microbial communities from Stordalen Mire near Abisko, Sweden - Palsa_T0_2 | ecosystem: Environmental > Terrestrial > Soil > Palsa > Peat permafrost | place: Sweden: Abisko...
TGGCCGAGTACACCATCAGCGCGCCCGTGTTGTTGATGGCGGCGATGTCGATGGTATCGCCGGAGGCCGCGATCGACGGCGGGCCCCAGATCTGGCCCGTCGTGTTCACGGACTCCTGGTGCCAGGTACCCGTGCCGACGAAGGCCCAGAAGAAGTTCAGCGCGTAGAACGCGCCGGTGGCGGCTATGTCGATGGCAGCGCCGTTGACGATCATCGACGGCGGCGAGGCATCGCTGAGGTTGCCGCCCACGCTCTCCTCGTGCCAGGTGGACGAGCCGTTGACGGCCCAGTAGAACAGCAGCGAGTCATCCGGACCCTTGGCCGCGATGTCCACGTCGTTGCCGTCGGTCACGATCGACGGCGCGGAGAAGGTGGTGCCCGCGCCCGCGACCGTCACGGTGTCCCAGGTGGACGAGCCGTTGGCGCCCCAGTAGAGCTCCAGCGAGTTATCCGGGCCCTCGACCGCGATGTTGACGCCGTTGCCGTCGACCGCTATGGACGGCGCGGCGAAGCTGGTGTCCTCGCCTGCGACCGTCTCGCCGAACCAGGCGGACGAGCCGTTGGCGGGCCAGAAGAGCTCCGGCGTGTTATCCGGGCCCACGGCCGCGATGTTCACCGAGCCGTTGTTGATCGTCATCGACGGACCGGTAGCGGCCAGCGCCGGGGTCAGCGTGCCCGCGGCGGTCAGCACGGCGGCCGTGACGGTTACCGTGACGGCGCCCAGCCGCCGGCGGAATCCGGCCCCGCTCATCTGGCCTGCCTTCCGCGCTGCGGTGCCTGGCGGCCGCGGCCACGGCGACGGCGGCCGGGACCGGGCTCACCAGGGTGCAGGAACCGGGCTGCTGAGCTGCGCAAGCTGTGGAGAAGCGCCATTGATGACTCCTTCTTCGCGGTGACAGGCCCGCACCGCTGTGGGTCACCAGACCAGCTGGTTACATGACGATGGCGGTCCATCCCGTGCCATCCCGTTCCCTCCGCCGACAGCGGGTACGAGCAGCGCGCCCTGGGACCCAGATCCGAGAGCATCAGTCACCGTCAACTGATCACCGTTGAGGCAGTTAGATCAGTAGAAGGGATGCTGTGGCACCCGGAGTACGTAAGAAGGGATGCTGTGGCACCCGGAGTACGTAAGAGTGGTCTTTGATAAATTCCACAACCATCAGGCCAGTTCAGCGCGTCGTCTGGTGATCGAGGCGCTGTATCAGCTCTGACCCCCCGCTCCCCACGCCGCACTGCCCACACCCGTCCAGACGGGACCCGTGTCCCGCCGGGGGTTGCAGACCCTCGACCAACTGCACGCTTGACCCGAGAGACGGGCGAGGTAGCGCATCCTGGTACGCTCCGCCGTTTCTGGCCGATGATGTTGGCGTGGCTCCCGCAGACCACGCTTTTGCGTACGCCCGGCACCAGCGGCTGACCTGCCAGCAGTCTTGCGGATCCTCGCGCAGAACGGGGCAAGCTAACGGTAGATCTGCCGACGATGGCCGGCGTCCACGACCAAGACCACCAGCCGGTCATCGTCGACCGGGTACAGGACCCGGTAGTCACCTGCGACCCTGATCCGCAGAACTCCGTGCATTCCTGTGAGCATCTTCGCGCCCGAGGGCCTCGGATCTTGGCGCAGCAATTCCGTCGCGGCCTTGATGCGTTCGACTACGGGCCGGTCGAGCTTTCGCAGCGCCCGCACGGCTTTCGGGGCGAGCTCCAGTGCGTACCGGTGGGACGTCACGTCCCGAGGCCGAGTTCCGCCCAGACCTCCTCGGCCGGTACCGGCTCCGCGCCCGCCTCCATCTCGGCCAGCGACTCGCGCGCCGCCTGCGCGTCCGCAAAGTCTTCCAGCAACTCGCGGAGTTGCTCAGGAGTCAGGCTCTCCAGTTCGGCCGCGAGTTCGGCCGGGACGATCGCAGCGAGCCGCTCGCCGTGCTCCGTGAGATAGACGACCTGACCGCGCGCAGCATCATGCGCCGCGTCGGTAACCTGGCCCGGTGCCTCTTCGAGCGGAATCTCGCTCATGTCACCACTGTACGCCGACGGTCCTCACGCTACGCCGAACTGTCCGGGCACTCTGGGCCGAATGCCAGGTTGTCAAGGGCCGCCGGGGCACATTTGGACCCCGCTGTGGCAGTCCGGTGCGGCGGGCAGGGATCCATATGGCGGCGCGGGATCTGGCGTCCGGGTGGGGTGGGCGAGTCGCCTTCTCGGGGCTTGCTGCTTCCCCGCCGGGCTGGGCAATCCTCGGCCCGCTGCTGCTGGCCTTGGTTAACGCCCGCTTGCCGGGCCGCTCCTGGCCTAGCGGCTGGGAGAAGCCCGCGCCGCGCCGCTCCGTCCGTGCCGCTTGCTGACAGGGCAGCGCAGGGGCAGGGGCAGGGGCAGGGGCAGGGGCAGGGGCAGGGGCAGGCGCAAGGCAGCCCGGCACGGCGGGATTAGCCAGCAGCTGCGGTCGGCACGAGGCGGCTGAGAGTGGCCGCGTCGTCCTGGTGATCGGCGGGGACGACGGCTGAGTAAATCGCGGTCCAGCAGCCTGGGCAGCAGTACTGGCGGAAGCTGACCGGCGCGTCGACGTAGTCCTCCGGGCGGCCGAGGATCTGCGGTCCGGCCTCGGCGGCCGGTCCCTGGTAGCTCGCCAGGGCGAGGGTATCTCCGGCCCGGGGATCCCCGAGAACCTGGCCGCAGTGCCGGCACGCGACGACGGGCCGGCCGTCGTAGGCGGCCTCGACCAGGTTGTCGTCGAGCCGGCGGCCGGCCGAAACATCCGCGCGGCCGGCCGGGATCTCGCGGATGGGGCGGGACCGGTCGCGCCGGGCGGCGTGGTGCTCCGCTCGGCGAGCCAGCGTAGCGGGTTCGTCCACCCTGGCGTCGTCGCGGATGACGACGCCGTAGGCAGTCGCGGCCGCGTCCCGGGTGACCCTGCGCTCGCGGACATCGTGGGCCACTGCCTCAGGGTCGCGCAGCAAGGGGTCGCCGTAGCCGCCGCCGCCTTGCCAGTGCATCGACAACACGTCACCCGGCGCCAGGTAACCCTGGCCGTAACACTGGCTGGTCTCCAGCACGTCGCTGAGCTCGGCTAGCTCCGAGGGCAGCCGGCCGGCCGCCAGCAGTTCGGCTACCCGGCTCTGCCGGGCGATGACATCCAGCCCGGTATTGCCGGGCAGCCCGCCGCAAAGGCCGCCGTTCTGCGCGACGGCCTTGCCGCCGGAGGCGACCACCAGGGCCATCGGCACGCTGGTACCGTGCGCGGTGACCGCCACCGAGGCGCTGACCCCGCCGCGGTGCCGGCCGGGGCCGCCGGAATCGGGTTCCTCCCGCCGCCAGAGCGTCAGCAGCGGGTAGAGGAACTCGGTCATCTCGACGTCGGGGATGCGTCCCATCGGGATGCAGAACAGCCCGCCGGTGTCGATGCCGTCCGTGTGCGGGCGAGCACCGTACCCGCCTGCCATCGGCTCCATGATGACGTTGAGGAACGGCACCGGCTGGGCGCCGCGCTCGTCGAGGCCGGCGATGGTGGCCGTGTCCCAGGTCCCGCAGCAGCTCGCCTGCACGAACTTGCCCAGCTCGGCCGAGCCGTCGAGCATCTGGGACAGGCAGTCGGCCACCAGGGTCCCGGTCATCCAGGCCGGGCCGATCGGGGCCCGCCCGATCGCGGCCGGGAAGGTGGCGTTGGTCAGCGTGCCCTCCTCGGCAATGAGGTCGAAGCAGCGCATGAGACCGCCAGTCGACCAGGGGATGTCGTTGGCGAGCAGCGGCAGCAGAGCGGACATGACGCCGCCGCGCATGCCCGCGTAGGTGCAGTTGATCATGCCGGACTGGGGACCGGTGCCGGTGAAATCGAAGGTGAGGTGGTCATCGGCCTTGGTCATCGCGACGGTGATCTTGTGCAGCCCGCGGTCACCCTCGTGGGACTGGTCCTGATAGCCGGTCGCCCGCCAGCGGCCGTCGGGCAGGCTGGCGAGCTTGCCGCGAAGCCGGCCCTCGGCGTCGGCCATCATCCGCTTCATGACGGCCTTGACGGTGCCGGCGCCGTAATGCTCGATGAGCGCGTGCAGCCGCTCACGGCCGATATTGTTGGCGCCGACCTTGGCGCGCAGGTCAAGCCCTACCATCAGCGGCACCCGCGACCGGCGTACCCATAGGTCCGCGACGTCGCGCTGCAGCTGGAAGTCGCGCACTACCTTCACCGGCGGCGTGGGCACGGCCTCGGAGAAGACGTCGGTCGCGGCCGGGCTGAACGAGCCGATCCCCACCCCGCCCAGGTCCGGTTCGTGGCACACCGCGCTGGTCCAGGCGAACAGCTGGCCCTCGTGAAAGACCGGCTGGAAGACGATCACGTCGTTCTGGTGCAGCCCGCCGCCCACCCAGGGGTCGTTGCACAAGAACATGTCGCCCTCGCTGATGCCCGGATTGCCGGCCCGGTTGCGCAAGGTCCAGAAGATGGCCAGGTCGACCGCGCCGACCAGCAGGGTGTTGTACAGGCCGACCTGGACCTCCTGGCCGAGCTCATCGCTGATAGCGAAGTCGAAGTCGTTGGCATCGGTGACGATCGGCGAGCCCGACATCCGCTTGAGCGCCTCGCCCATCTCGTCGGTCACCGACCACAGCCGGTGCCGCACGACCTCGTAGGTCAGCGAGTCAAGCTTGTCGACCTGGTCCTGGGTGACCGAGTGCACGGCCAGGCCGGGCGGTATCGAGCGGCGCAGTTCATCCGGCTCGGCGGGACGGCTGGAGAATGCTTCGGACCCGAGGACGGGCATGGTCATGACGGGCTCCCAGCGCTCGTGCGGATGATCAGGTTGCCAAGCTCGTCGACCGTGCCGCGCAGGCCGGCCGGGATGACGACGGTCGTGGTCGGCACCTCGACGATGGCGGGGCCGTCAAGGATGTGCCCGGCGCGCAGCCGCTGGTAGTCATAGACCGGCGTGTCGGCGAAGCCGGTGCGCGCGTCGATGCACACCGGCCGCCTGGTGGCCAGCGCATCGTCCGGATCGGCCGACGCGGCCGGGGTGATCCGGGGCAGCTTCGGCGAGAACGGCACGATGCCGACTCCGCGCACCCGGCAGGTGATGGCCTGAATCCCCGCTTCGCGGAATCCGGCGCCGGCGCCGTAGAGCGCGGCATACCGCTGCTCGAACCCGGCCGCCGCCGCCTCCATCGCGGCGGCGTCCAGCTCGCCCGCGCCCACCGGCGTGGCGACCTCGGCGAGCTGCATGGCGTACCGCATGTCGATCTCCCGGTACAGCTCGACCTGATCGAACTGCAGGCCCTGACGGGCCAGCCCGTCGCGTACCTGATCCTCCAGCTGGGCGAAATTCCGGTTCACCCGGGCCGGGTCGAGCGGCACGAACACGGGGTCGGACAGCTCGGCTTCCAGCACGATGTCCGAGGAGGCGAGCCCGAAGGCCGAGAATGCCGATGCGACCGGCCCGAGCGGTACCACCACCTCAGCTACTCCCACCTCGGCGGCATAGCCGGCGCAGTTCGCGGGACCGGCACCGCCGAAGGCATAGAGCACGAAGTCACGCGGGTCATGCCCCGACTCGACGACGGTCTTGCGCAGCAGGTCTCCGGTCTGGGCGTTCTGCACGGTATAGATCGCCGCTGCGGCCTGCTCCACCGACAGGCCGAGCGGCTTGGCGATATGGGTGTAGATCGCCTCCCGGGCCAGCTCGAGCGACAATGGCTTGCGCCCGCCGAGCAGGCCTTTCTCCGGCAAGATGCCGAGCACCAAGTTCGCGTCGGTGTTGGTCGGTTCGGTGCCGCCCTGTCCGTATGAAGCAGGCCCCGGCACGGCCTGGGCACTGCGCGGCCCGATTCGCAGGTTGCCGCCCGCGTCAATCGAAGCGATCGCGCCGCCGCCAGATCCGATCGCGTGCACCCGCAGGGTAGGCACGTTGACCGGGTGATGATTGATGATCGTGGTGGTGCTGCGCACAGGTTCACCGTCGACGATCAGGCCGGCCAGAAATGTGGTACCGCCGACATCAGTACTGATGATGTTCCGGTGGCCGAGCTGGCGGGCCAGGGCCACGCACCCGATGACGCCGCCGGTCAGCACCGACCCGACCGTTCCGATCGCCATCGACGAGGCCCGGGACGCCGCGACCGCGCCGCCGTTGCTCTGCATCACCAGGAGCGGCCCGGCCAGCTGCCGTTCGCGCAGCCTGCCCTCCAGGGCCGTCAGGTACTCGCGCAGGCCGGGACCCACCTGAGTGCTCATGATCGTGGTGGCGCTGCGCGCGAACTCGCGGATCCGCGGGCTCACCTCGCAGGACAAGGAGACGAAAACCTCGGGGTCCAGCTCGTGGATCAGCTCGCGCAGCCGCCGCTCGTGCGCAGGGTTGCGGAACGACCACAGCAGCGACACGGCGATGGCGCGGACGCCCAGGTCGAGCAAGGCCGCGATCGCGATCCGCGCTTGCTGCTCGTCGAGCGGCACCACCACGGTCCCGTCCCGGTCCACCCGCTCGGTCACCTCAAGCGCCTGACGCTTGGGCAGCAGGCCGTGGTTCTTGTCCTGGCCGAGCACGCTCTGCAGCTCATGCTGGGATCGCCCGAGGTAACGGCCCTCGACGTTCATGATGAAGATCGAGTCGCGATGGCCCTTGGTGGTCAGGAAGCCCACGGCAGGCACGTTGCCGGTGACCAGGGCGTTGAGCGTGGACGTCGTGCCATGGGCGATGTGGCGGGTGCCGGCCAGCACCTCTTCCAGCGGCTTGCCTACCTGTTCCGCCAGGAGCTCCAGGACATCGAGCACTCCGCGGGAATAGTCCGGTGGCGTCGAGGCCGACTTGGCCGCGAGGATGACTCCGGCGTCGTCGTCCAGGACGGCATCGGTGAACGTGCCGCCCACGTCCACGCCGATGACATAGGCCACGGCTCACGCTCCTTTGCGACTTTGCGATGGGCAGGGGCCCGCGGAAGGCATCACCCGCGGCAACCCGCTAACAGTATTGTAAAATATGTGACACAAACGCTTAAGAGTCAAGAGCGCGGGGACTGGTTCCGGAGGTGGGTTCAGTAGCATCCATGGACATGAGCACGTCTGCAGCGGGCCGGAGCCGCGGTAAAGCCGCGGCCGCAGAGACTCCGAACGTCTCAGCTGGCCGCGGGACCGCCCGGCGCGAGCTTGTCGAGAACGAGATTTACGAGCAGGCCTCCCGCCTGTTCGCCGAACGCGGCGTGGCCGGCACCAGCTTCCAGGACATCGCCGACGCGGTCGGGCTCACCCGGCCCGCGCTCTACTACTACGTCAAGAGCAAGGACGACCTGCTCAAGAAGCTGATCAGCGAGATCACCGAGGTCTCGGCGGCGGAGGTCCGCGCCGTGGCCACCCGCCCGGATCTCGACGCAGCCGCCAAGCTGCACATGATCGTCCGGCTGAGCGCGGTCCGGCTCACGGCTCATCCGACGCGTTTCCAGCTGCTGGTGCGGTCCGAGGCCGAACTCCCGGCCGCGCTGGCCGAAGCGCACCTGACGGCCCGGCGGGCCGTGCTGAAGTCGATGACCGGCGTCATCGACGAGGGCATTGCGGCCGGCGTGTTCCGCCCGGTGAACGCCCGCATAGCCGCCCTGGGCGTGCTCGGCATGGGCAACTGGGTCGCCTGGTGGTTCCATCCCGGCGGACGCGACAACGCCGAAGCGACGGCCGATCAGCTCGCCGACATGGCCGTCAACTCCCTGAGAATCCGGAACGGCCGGGCCGCCGAAGATCCCGGCACGGCCATCGAGATGCTCCGGGAGAACCTCAACCGCCTTGAACTGCTCGTGAAGCAGCGACCGGAAGACCCGGCCAGGCCGCCGGTAACGGGCGCCAGCGCAGGTGATCCCGAGGCCACCTGACCGCCGCGCCCGCCTGGACTCCTGGTCAGCGCTCGCCCGGGCGGCACGATAACGCCGCAGGAATCATTGACGATCTAAGCACTTGTGTCGAATAATCAACCATATCGTCAGCATGGTCCGTGCGGCGGACGAGTTAGGTCAGGAGCGACAATGCCCGATGGCATGCGGGTGGCCGTGATCGGCGGCGGCCCGGGTGGCCTGTTCGCAGGCCGGCTGCTGAAACTGGCCAGGCCCGGCTGGCGCGTCGACGTATTCGAGCGGAATCCAGCAGGTTCCGTCTACGGCTTCGGAATCGGGCTGGGGGGCCAGGTGCTCGGCAGCATCAGGCGCGCGGATCCCCTCCTCCACGACGACCTGATGGGATTGGGTGTCGGCCGCGATTCGAGCCAGCGGATGGTCGGCCCGGACGGAACCAGCGAGTGGCAGTGGGGTGGCTGGCGGACACTGGCGATCGCCCGGGCCGCGCTCCTGACCGTGCTGCGTGCCCGCGCCGAGGAAGCTGGCGTGAATGTCTCGTTCGAGAACGGCGTGAGCTATGACGAGGTAGCCGACGCGGACATCGTGATCGCGGCCGACGGTGCCAACTCCGCCACCCGGGCCCGGTTCGCGGCGAGCTTCCGCCCGGCGATCCGGCCGGGGCGCCTGAAGACGATCTGGCTAGGGGCCCGGGCCGACCCGCCCATCGATAAGTCCATGTTCGCGGTCCGCTCCAACGAGCACGGGACCTGGGCGCTGCACGCCTACCCTTACGGGCCAAGCCCCGGCCCGGGTGCTTCAGGCATGGCCACACTGGTGATCGAGACCGATCCGGTGACATGGGAACGGGCTGGGCTGCGGGCCGGCACGGAATCATGTGAGCGGAGCGGAGCGCCCGATCTGCTCAGCCGTGACTACCTCAGCGCGCTTTACGCCGACTATCTCGGTGGCGCCGAGCTGCTCATGAGCAATTCGCGATGGTTCACCTTCGACATGATCACGAACGCGTCCTGGTCGGTGGGCCGCACCGTCCTGCTCGGCGACGCCGCGCACACGGCCCATCCGTCGATCGGGTCGGGCACGCGGATGGCGCTGGAAGACGCGGTGGCGCTTGGGGACGCATTCGCCGCCCATGGCGACAACGTGAGCGCAGCTCTGCGCGCTTACGAGGGCGAGCGGCGGCCAAAGGTGGAGCAGCTTCAGCGGGCGGCGCTGCCCAGCCAGCGCTGGTGGGAGACGCTGGATGAGCGCATCGGGCTCGGTCCTGACCGTCTCGCCATGCACTACATCTCACGCACCGGGTTTTATCCGCTGGGCCGCTTCGCGGAAAGAGACGCCGGCTTCGTGACCCGGATCGTCGGCGACTTCCTGGCCAGGCATGCGGGCGCGGCGGGGACGGCAGATGCCGGAGCCTGCTCACCCGCCGACGTGGTTTCCGGCGAGCTTGATGTCCTGGGAACTGGCCTGGTGACCGGGGCCCTTTCCTTGCGGAACCGGATAGCGACCCGGGTCAGCGGTATCGATCAGCTCGACCGCCTGGCCCGGGATCCGTCGTCCTCGCCCGGCCTGGCGGTGCTCGAGGTATGCCGCCCGGCTGAGCTCATCGAGCGGGAAACCGAGGCCGTTCGGATGAAGGAACTGACCGCCTCCGCCCCGTTCGCGGTGGCGGTGTCGGTGCCGGCCGACGCGGACCTCACGATCATCGAACGGCTGCTGGCGTTCGGCGTCAGGGTCATCGAGACGCAGCTGCCGCCGGGGATCCCGAGCCCCTCCGTGCTGACGGCAGTCACCCGGGCCATCAGCTCATGGCAGAGCCTGCCGGACGGGCCGCGGGCCGCCGCGATCCTGAGGTTGCAGGCCATCCCCGCCGACCCGGACTCCGGCGACCTGGCCGACCTGGCCCGGCGGATGGCAGCGCTCGACGCGCGAATCGAGATCATCGACGTCGAGTTCGGCCGTGACGTGACCGCAGCGGACCACGCTGATCTGCCCTTCCAGCTGGCGGATCGTTTCCGGGCCGCGGGCGGGCCGGCCGTGATGACGTCGATGGCGGCCTTGGACGCAGACCGCATCGCGACGGCCCTGGTGTGCGGACGAGTCGGGCTCGTGTCCGTCCCGTTCGAGGCGGTGCTCGAGGCGGCCGGGAAGGTCAGGGGAGCAGCGGGCGGAGCTGGATAGTCTGGTCGCGGCGGGGGCCGACGCCGACGGCGCTGACCGGGGCGCCGATCATCTCCTCCACGGCGATGATGTACTTCTGCGCGTTACGCGGCAGCTCCTCGAACGAGCCGGCCTTGGAGATGTCCTCCCACCAGCCGTCGAAGTACTCGTAGACCGGAACGGCATGGTGGAACTCCGTCTGGGTCATCGGGATCTCGTCCTGGCGCTTCCCGTCCACCTCGTACGCCACGCAGACGGGCACCCTCTCCAGGCCGGACAGCACGTCCAGCTTGGTCAGGAAGTAGCTGGTGACCCCGTTCACCCGGGTCGAGTACCTGGCGATGACCGCGTCGAACCAGCCGCAGCGGCGCGCCCGGCCCGTGGTCACGCCGTACTCCGCGCCCGTCTTGCGGAGCCATTCGCCCTGCTCGTCACGGAGTTCGGTGGGGAAGGGGCCCTCGCCGACCCGGGTGGTGTACGCCTTGACGATGCCGAGGACCTCGGTGATCCGGGTCGGGCCGATGCCC
>Ga0302325_10033685_pt1 | contig 10493 bp, 12 predicted proteins | sample Palsa_T0_2_FD_201948 | JGI IMG/M metagenome (GOLD analysis project Ga0302325, IMG submission 201948) | Peat permafrost microbial communities from Stordalen Mire near Abisko, Sweden - Palsa_T0_2 | ecosystem: Environmental > Terrestrial > Soil > Palsa > Peat permafrost | place: Sweden: Abisko...
ATTGCGCAGGAAGGTTCTCGCGTCGCGGCAAGTCGTGCATGTCGATTTCCAGAAGAAACGGATTTTCTTCATGCACGACTCGCCGCGTTACCTTTGCCTTGCCGGGTTACTCGACATTCGAGCCCGATGTGCCGCCGGCGGGACCGGTGCCGTGATCCAGCGGCTGGCCGCTTGCCGTCGATGACGACGCGGTCGCGCCAGACGGTGGCAGCGGAGTAATCGGCGCGACGCTGCCGGAACTCGCCGTCGTTGTCGTCGTAATACCCGACGAGGAACTCGGCGAAGACCCGGTGGCGGGCGGCGGAGTGCTGGTCGGCCCGCTGAAGTTGACCGGCTGCTGACCCGCCAGCATTTGCGGCGTCACCACGTAATCGCCGCCGAGCGAGCTGCGCCACACCGTGTTGGCCGCCTGCGAATTCCCTGCAGTCACCAGGTACGCGCCGCCTCCCACCACGCCGCCGAGCACCGCGTACGTGAGCTTGGCCGGGATGTAGACAACGTTGCAAAGCAGCGCGCCCACGCCGTAACCCGCGCCCGGCCAGTTGACGGTGTTGTCCTGCGGCTGCGGAATCTGAGTGCCCGGCGCCGAAGGTCCGACGGCTGGCGTCGTTTGCGCCGCAGCATACTCAGCCGGCATCGCCAGTGTCATCACCGACAATGCCGCCGCGGTCACCGCGACCCTTGCAAGTCTGAAAGTTGTTTTCCTCATCACTTCCTCCACCACCACCTCGGGTAAATTTCTTACTCGGTTTTGACCACCGCCTCGGCCGGCAGCAATCCCATTAAATGGCCAAACGCGCGTTCGAGATACGCCGCGTTCTTCGACTCCAGCGTCAGCTTCACGCGGTAGTCGGGATCTCCTATTCGCGGATACGAACCCAGCATCAACTCGGGAAAATTGCGCATGCAGTCGTTCAGATGCTCCGCGATCACACCCTCATTGGCGCTCAGATAAATCGTGCGGATGAAATACGGATCGGTCGCAAAGCGGCTGCTTAGCGCCCGCAGCTTGGACTCGAACAGTTGCGGGATTCCCGGTAGCACGTAAACGTTTTCGATCTGCACCGTCGGAAAACGGATGTCGCCCGCTTCATTCAGAATCGCGCCCTCGGGCACCTCCGCCATCTTGAGCCCGGCGTCGAGCGAACGGTCGCGGAAATGCTCGCGGATTATCCGCTCGAGGCCAGGATCGGTCACCAGCCGCCGCTTGAACGCGCGCGCCACCCCTTCCATCGTGAGATCATCATGGGTCGGGCCGACGCCGCCCGAAGTGATCACGAAATCGAAGTTGCGCGAGCAATACGAGACCTCGCCCGCGATCAAATCAAGTTCGTCGGGAATAGTTGCGATACGCGACAAGGCGACGCCAATCTTGCGCAACTCGCGAGCCGCGAAGTACGCGTTCGAGTCCTGAACCTTGCCGGAAAGGATTTCGTTTCCCACAACCACCAGCGCGCAACTGCGTTCTCGCATACGACTGCAAGCTCCTTGCGCGATCCGCCTCAGCCTCGCATTATCGCAAGCGGCGGCTACCAGCGGCAATGGGGTAGCGACGGAATAATTACGTGGGGCGCGAGTCGGGGGCCGACGCCTCGATGAACTCCTTCAGCCGCCGCTTGAGCCGGGTTTCTATTTGCCGCACCCGCTCGCGGCTGATTCCGAAGCGCGCGCCTATCTCCTGCAGCGTCTCGGGATCCTCGGCCAGCAGCCGCGCCTTGAAAATCTCCAGCTCCTTGCCCGCCAGCGTCGCCGCAAACTGCTCGACCTTGTCATGCGCAAAGTCGCGCCATTCGCGGTCCGCCGTTTCCGTCTCGGGGTTATGCGCGGAGTCGGGAATCACGTCGAGTAGCCGCGTGTCGTTGTCATCGCCGCCGCCGGTCGGCTGATCCAGCGACACCTCGCTCTGCCCCATTCGCTCCTGCATCTCGCGCACGTCGCTTTCGCGCACGCCCATCCGATGCGCCAGCAACAGCGGCTGCGGCTTGAAGCCCTCGCGCTCGAGCCGCTCGGTCTCCTTGCGCAGGTTGAAGAACAGCTTGCGCTGCGCCTGGGTCGTGCCGATTTTCACCAGCCGCCAGTTGTTGATGAGGTAGCGATAGATGTACGCGCGCACCCACCACACCGCGTACGACGGAAAGCGAATCCCATGCTCTGGGTCGAAATTCTTGACCGCCTCCATCAGGCCGACGTTGCCCTCCTGGATAAGGTCGAGCACATTTTTCGTCGCGCGCGCGAACTCGTACGCCAGCTTCACCACCAGCCGCAGATTCGCGGTGACCAGCCGGTAGGCGTCCTCGGGATCCTTGTTCTTGACGTAGCGCCGCGCGATCACGGCCTCTTCTTCGCGCGACAACAGCGGGAAGCGGCGAATCTCGGTGAGGTAGCGGCCGAGCGGGTCGGTGGCGACGAGCGCGCTGCTTTTCTTATCCTCGTCGGCGTCGGCATCCGCCGTATCCTGCCCGGCTGCCGCCGGCGCTTCGTCGTCCGTACTGTCTACTGGACGAAATTCGGAAACCTCGATCGGTGCCTCAACCTCGTCCACAGCCCCCGCGCCGACACCCGCCTCAGCGTCGGCATCCAATTCCAGTTCGGATTCGTTCGTCACTATCGGCTCCGCCACCGATCGCCCGCGACGAGGCTTGCCGCCGGCCTTGGTATCGCGCCTGGCCGCGGGTTTGCTCTTGATTGAAATTGGCTTGCCGGGTTTGCGCGCCACAGTCTGGCTCCAGCTTCACCACAATGGCTGGCATGAGATGCGGACACCGATGCTCAAAGCTGTCGGACCGCATCGAGCCGTGTCGGGTTTGTCGGATCCCTGCGCGCCGGTCAGGCGTCGGGTTCTTCGATCGTTATCTTGCCGGCGGCGATTTCGCGCAGCGCCGTAACTACTTCCTTGTTGTCCGATTCCACCAGTGGCCGCGCGCCCTTGAGCAGCTGCTTGGCGCGTCGCGCCGCGCCGAGCACGAGCTCGAAACGGTTGGGAATATTCTCCAGGCAATCTTCTACGGTAATTCGTGCCATTAGCTGTAGATTCTCCGGCCAACCGCTCCTCTTGTCAACGCACAGATAAGTGGAAGGGCAAAATGTGAATCCCAGGAAAAAGCTCCATTCACCCAAAACCCCGAGCGAAAACGCGTCCGCGCGATTTCGCGATTAATATTGGGTGCGGAGGTCACCCTGCCCAGGGAAGCGTGAAACCCAGGAGGGGTTTTACATTAAATTATTCCCCGCGATTGAATTATCCGCGTTCGATTTCGTTCTATTTGTGGGAGGCTCCTCAGCTCTGATGCTATCGCGGGGGACGTTGCGCCAGTTTGTCCTGATTGCCGGATTCGTGCTGGCCGTCGCGGTCGTACAGCCCGCTGCCGCCGCCAATTCTGCTTATCTGCTCGAGGGTAACCATCCCGACGAAGCGGCGGACATCGTGGGCGCGGCGGCTGCTTCACCCGCGCAGCCGCTCGCGATGTATCTGACGATGGCGCTGCGCAACCGCGCCGATCTCGCGCGACTGCTCGCCGCTCAGCAGGACCCCGCGTCGCCGGACTACCATCGATGGCTCACTCCCGACCAGTTCACCAGCCGTTTCGGGCCCACCAATCTTGACCTGGCGCGCGTGACGCGATGGCTCAAGCAGAAAGGGTTCACCGTCAATTCCGCCGACGCCTCGACCCGCGAGGTCTCGTTCACCGGCACAGTCGGGCAGGCGCAAAACGTTTTCGCCGTCAAGATTGCCGCGACCACCGACCAGTACTTTTATTCCAACACGACCGACCCTGCGGTGCCCGCCGACCTTGCGCCGCTCATCGAGTCGATTCGCGGCCTCGACAACCTGCTGCACAGCAAGGCCGGGGCGCATCGTGTGTCGCCCTCTTCGGTCGTTGACGACGCGGGCCCCGCCTTCGGTCCGCCCGACGTTTATGCCTTCTACGACGAAACGGATCTGCTGAATTCCAACGTCGACGGCACTACCTCGGGATGTATCGGGGTCATCGAAGATTCGGACATCGACAAACCCGCCGCCGATGCTTTCAACACCGCCTTCGGGCTGCCCGCGCTGACCGGCTCAAACTTCAGCACGGTGCTCGTCGACGGCACCAATCCCGGCCAGAATAGTGATGAAGACGAGACGATGCTTGACGTCAACTATTCGCATAGCATCGCTCCCGGCTCGAGCATCCGCATCTACCTCGGCAAGGGGTCGTCGGCGATTCTCGACGCGATCCATGCGGCGGTGACCGCAAAGAAGAACCCGTGCAGCGCCGTCAGCATCAGCTTCTCATTCTGCGGCGGCTCGCAGGGCTTCTATCGAACTCAGAACAATTTATTTGCCCAGGCGGCTGCGCAAGGTCAGTCCATTTTCGTCGCCACCGGCGACGCCGGCGCGGCCGGCCTCAAGCTGGACAAAAACAACAACACCTGCGTGACCGGCACCTCGAAAAACGTCAACGAACTGGCAGCATCGCCCAATGCAACTGCGATCGGCGGTACCGAGTTCACGCCTGACTTCTCCGGCGGCACCGACGTCGGCTTCGTCCCGGAGTCGGTCTGGAATGACGACGACGGCGCCTCGGGCGGCGGCGAGAGCAAAGTCTTCAAGAAACCCGGGTTTCAGAAGGGACTCATCAAGGGTAACAAGAAGCGCGACCTTCCCGACATCTCGTTCGGCGCCAGTCCCGAGTCGCCCGGATTCTTCCTCGGCGGCCGCGTCAACGGTGAGCCGGGCGTCGTATGCTGCATCGGCGGCACCAGCGTCGGCGCGCCCTCATGGGCCGGCATCAACCAGCTGCTCTCGCAGCTCAACGGCGCTCCGATCGGCAATCTCAACCAACGAATCTACCAACTTGGCGCCGAGAACGACGATGCGACAACGGGAATCCGCGACGTGACGTCGGGCAACAATAGCTTCAACGGCGTTAGCGGGTTTTCCGCGGGCCCCGGCTACAATAAAGCCACCGGATGGGGCACCGTCGACATCGGCCTGTTCGTTCCAGCCTACCTGGACCAGTAGCTGCTCCTACTCGCTGCCTTTCGCCGCCCACGGGCCGATTCCTGAAAAGCGCTCCGGCGTGATTCGAGTGATGTAGCCCGCAATCTTTTGCATCGCGGGCGGCGGATAGTCAGCCCCCGGCCCGAGGTAGATCGGTGCCAGCCGATGCAGCAGGTCAACCGCGCCGCCTTCAGTCACTCGCGCTTTGCCGTAAACCACCGCGTACTCGCGCAATCCCTGCGCGTTGGTCGTGTCACTCAGGAACGACAGCACGACTCGCGGATCGCGCCTGATGTTCCTGACCTTCTGATGCAGCGCAAGGTGCGCATGCACCAACTCCTCGCCTTCGATCCCAACCCACACGACGGTGACCTGCGGGCTACCGTCCGAATTAAGCGTAGTCAGATGAGCAAGCGGCCCCTTCTCGATCGCATCAAGCAACGATTGCGGAATTTTCATCGGCATCTCCCCGGATGTTCAACATTGCGATGAGTCTAACCCTCCGGGTCCTTCTGAGCGAAGCGAAGAATCCCTATCTGTCTCCTCGCCCTGCAAGGGAGAGGATGAAGGTGAGGGTCCTTATACAGCGGGCTATTGCGCTCGCGATTCACGATTCTGCCTCTGCTCCGAAACGCAGCCGCCAAGGTTACGCACAGCTCTCGTGACACCAGCCTGCTTCAACACTCATCACTCCGCAGCCTATACTTGGCGCGATGAAGGCGGCGGAGGCCAAGAAGAGACTCGTCGACGCGAGCGTTCGGCTGATCGACGAGCAGGGGCTCGGCGCGTTGAGCTTTCGCGAGATGTCGCGGCGGGCCGGCGTCAGTCATCAGACTCCCTATCATCACTTCAGCAATCGCGAGGGCATCCTCGCTGCCATCGCGCTCGAGGGTTTCGTGCGGCTCAACGCACGCCTGATGGAAGCCGAACGCAAGTATCGGCCCAAACGTCAGCAGGAAAATCTGCGCAACCTGATGCGCGCCTACATGCACTTCGCGATCGACAATCCTGTCTACTACGGCGTGATGTTCCGGCCCGAGCAGGTCGACTTCGCGCGCTATCCCGATGCGCGCGCGCAGGCCGTGCTGTCGTTCAAGCGGCTGGTCGACGCGGTCGCGGCATGCCATCCGCGCGCGCCGAAGAACGACAAACGGATCGTCGGAGTCGCCAACGCGTTATGGGCCGGCGCGCACGGTGTCGCGACCTTGTGGCTCGATGGCCCGCTCGGCGTCAATCTGCCGGGAGTGTCGATCGGATCGTTCATCGACACGGCCTCCGAGATGTTCAGCCAGATCGGCGCCAGGACAACGCGTATCCCTCAGAACAGAAGCGACAAATTATCAGCCGCAAGGACGACCTCGTCGAGAACGACGTAACGCTCCTGCAAACGGAAGCCGGCGCCGGCCGGGACGAGTCGGTCGCGCCGCTCGGCGGTGAAGATCACGCGGCTGTCACCGCGGACCTTGTGAAGAAACAGCGTGCTGTGCACTGACAGACGCCCGCCCTCATCGACATCCATGATCATCACGTTGCTTACGAGCCGCCGCGAAATCGAGGGAGGCGTCTCCGCCCAGGCCATCCCGGTTTGCAGGCGAGCAATCCGGTCGCGCAGCCCGGTCAGGTCGTCGTCGATTAACGGCAGCGAGTCGGGCACCTCGAGTTCGCGCTCGACCGACCACGTCGAGAAATCCTTGACGTGACCCTGCCGGACGCAGCCGCGGCTCGGAACTCGATAACGGATTTTGTCGTCGATCAGTTCGAGCCACAGATCATAGCGGCGATCATCAAGCAGGCGCGCCTCGCGATAGAGCCACTGCTCGACCCGCATCAGCAAAGTGAAGTCTTGGCCGTTCATGCCGGTGATCATTTGCATGCCTCCCCGAACATCTCGCGCATCCAGCGCAGATAGAAACCGCGCTGGTTGATCTCACTCGCCGTCATGCCCAGTTCTCCCGGCACGCGGTCCGACCGCTCTTCGTGACCTACACCCATCTGAAGACTGAGCCGATGCTTGCGCGCCTCGGTGCCTTTGCTCGAATGAGTCACAGCCGACCAGTTGCCGGCGTCATCCTGCTCGAAACTTCCCGCCGGTCCGAACGTCCGCACCGACAGGCCCGACATCCACGCCTTCACCTCGGCCGGCGCGTCGCGATCGACAATCGAATACGACCACATCTCAACCTCGCCGACGCCGCGCGGCTGTATGATGCGAATCGTATTCAACGCCGGCACCAGCCCGAAGTTCGGCCACACCGCGCCATGGATCAGATCGATTCGCGCACGCTGCGCACCGATCCGCGCGACAACTTCGTCCTGTATGCCAAGCAGGTAGTCGCGCACATGCGGCGGATAGTTGGAGGCGGCACTCAGCTTCAGACATTCCCACGGCGTGAGATTGTCAGGAAAAATATTGATGCCGAGCCCATGACCCGGCGCAGGCCGTACTTCGCGCGCATAGCGCAGCGGCGTCGCGCGATTGGCGCCGAGCTCGGGAAAGACCGACCCATGCGCGAACCCGACGTGATATTCGTCGCCGCAATGATTCTCGGCGACGACCTTCCAGTTGCTGGCGATCCGCCATCGCTGCGGCCCGAGTAGTTCCGTGCCGCCCGCGCGGCGGTCGAGGATGACGTCGAGATACCACGCCATGTCGCCGAGGAACTCTTCCAGCGTCGGCGCGTCGCCATCGAAGTTGCCGAAGATCAGCCCCTTGTAAGTATCGACCCGCGCGACCGCCGCCAAACCCCACTGCCGCTTGTCGATTTCGTTGTAGTAGATCGACGCCTCGCCCGGCACTGCCGCGAGGCTGCCGTCGCTGTCGTAAGTCCAGCCATGGTAGCGGCATTGAAAGCGATGCGCGACGCCGCGATCTTCCTGGCATACCTGATACCCCCGATGCCGGCATGCGTTCAGATGCGCCCGGATTCGCCCGCCGCGGTCGCGCGTCATCAGCACGGACTCCTCGCCCATAAAAGTGCGGATGAAAGATCCGGGCCGCGGCAGCTGCGATTCATGGCCGAGCAGCAACCATGACCGTCCAAATACGCGCTGCTTTTCGATTTCGTAGAGTGCGGGGTCGGAGAAAATCTCAGGCTTGATCCACGATCCGTCGGGGGCGACGTAGTCCGAATGCTCCATCGGCTCCATTCCTCCAGCGCCCAAAATAAAGCGGAAACTTGACAGTGTCAAGTGACAATGTCAAGCCGCACGCCAAAACAAAAGCGGCTCCCCCGTCAGGAGAGCCGCTTCATCTTCACTACGATGATTTCAGCGCGCGCGCTTACTTGCTCGGATCCGCCGTCGTCCGCAGGTACGGCTTCACCACCTTGTAGCCCCCCGGGAACTTCTGCTTGAGCACTTCCGGATCCTGCAGCGCCGGCACGATGATCACGTCGTCGCCCTTCTTCCAGTTGGCTGGCGTCGCCACCTGGTAATTATCGGTCAGCTGCAGCGAGTCGATCACCCTCAGAATTTCCTCGAAGTTGCGCCCGGTGCTCGCCGGGTAGGTGAGCGTCAGCCGAATCTTCTTCTTGTTGTCGATCACGAAAACCGATCGCACCGTCAACGTGTCGTTCCACTCCGGATGAATCATGTCGTACAGTGTCGCGACCTTCTTGTCGCCGTCGCCGAGAATCGGGAAGTTCAGCTTCGTGTTCTGCGTCTCCTCGATATCGCCGACCCACCTTTTATGCGACGGCACGTCGTCGACGCTCACGCCAATCGCTTTGATATTGCGTTTGTCGAACTCACCCTTGAGCTTGGCCACCGTGCCAAGCTCGGTCGTGCAAACGGGCGTGAAGTCCTTGGGATGCGAAAACAGAATCGCCCACTTGTCGCCAATCCATTCGTGAAAATGAATCGGACCGTCGGTCGATTCCTGCGTAAAATCCGGCGCCACGCTGCCAATATGAAGTGCCATATTCCTTACCTGCCTCTGAACGTTTTTTTAAGCTGCCCCGCCAAAAAACTCAACGGCAGAGCCTGTTTGCCTTAAGATGATAAATAAGACTCACTAAGTTATCTACTTGAAAACTTAGCGTCAACCTTCGTTTCGGTCAAGAGATTTCGCGTCAGCCCTTCAGCTTCCTGAAATTCGGCTTGCGCTTCTCCAGAAACGCCGCCACGTATTCCTTGTGCTCCGGACTCACGTAGCATTTCTCGAGCGCAAATCCTTCGAACGCCATCGCCGTTTCCAGGGTGCCGTCCAGTCCCTGGTACAGCGCCTTGCGCGTATACGCCAGCGACGTCGGCGAACATTGCAGCATGTCGCCCGCCAGCTCGCGCGAAGTGGCCGGCAGCTCGGCCAGCGGTACGACCCGGCTCACGAGTCCCATCGCCAGGCATTCTGCCGCCGGGTATTGCCGTCCGGTCAGCATCATCTCCGCCGTGCGCGCAAGTCCAATCAGCCGCGGCATCAGGTAGCTCGATCCAAGCTCGCTCATCAGGCCGACGCGTGGAAAGATGACGCCCATCTTCGCGTTGTCCGACGCAATCCTCACGTCGAACAGCAGCGGAATCGTGCATCCAACCCCGAGCGCATAGCCGTTGATCGCGGCAATCGTCGGCTTCGACAGATTGCGCATCACCTGCGGCAGCGAGACCGCTCCGCGCGCGCGCCGCTCGCTCGTAGCCGGTTTCTCCTCATGCTTTTCTTCGCGCGACTTGATATCCGACGCGAACATCGACATATCCGCCCCGGCGCAAAACGCGCGATCGCCCGCCCCCGTAAGGATTACGACCCGCGCACTGTCATCAGCATCCGCCCGCAGCATCGCGTCGGTAATCTCCGCACCCATCTTGGTGGTGTACGCATTCATCTTGGCGGGACGATTAAGCGTAACCGTAGCGATCTCGTCCGCCACTTCGTAGAGGATCGTCTCGTAAGCCATAGCCAACTCCGATTCTCTCATCTGGTTCCCCTTCCCGCGCGGGAAGGGGTTAGGGGTTAGGTTCTTTTCTCCCTACCTCTTCTTGCGCGTCTTTTTCCGCGACTCCCGCGTCTTCGCCTGCAGTCTCGACTTCTTCCGTTTGCGCCGCCGCTTGATCTCTTTCTGCCGTTCGCTTGCCATCTGACCTCTCTTCTCTTCGAAACTTCTTAGTCCAACGGGACCGTCCGTTCCACCTTTGCACCGGAATCGAGATGGATTCCAGCCGAGGTCACGAACGGCTTGCCCTTGCCCGACTGATTTTCCACGAACGCGTCGTAGTCGCCCGGCTCGAGTTGAAACCGATGCTCGCTCCCGGGCCCGCTCTCCGCCACCTTGGTCTGCGTCCCCGCGCGCAGGATCACCACCCGCGTTGTGTCGTTGATCGGAATCTTCGACATCACCGGCTGCACCAGCAGGTCGGCCTTGACCACCTCGTCGAGCGTCAGCACCGACCGCCGCCCCGGCTCAAGGCTGAGCGCATGCCAGTCGTACCCCTGCGGGGGAGCGTCGATATGCACGTCCACCTGGCTCGGCGCGAACAGATACTTGTCGCCCGAAATAAAACTCGCCACCTTCGT
>Ga0302325_10033687_pt1 | contig 10493 bp, 7 predicted proteins | sample Palsa_T0_2_FD_201948 | JGI IMG/M metagenome (GOLD analysis project Ga0302325, IMG submission 201948) | Peat permafrost microbial communities from Stordalen Mire near Abisko, Sweden - Palsa_T0_2 | ecosystem: Environmental > Terrestrial > Soil > Palsa > Peat permafrost | place: Sweden: Abisko...
AGTAAGATCCCAGGTCTTCCGCCGCGGCGGACGAGATCTCCACCCCCCGGACGAAGACCTGTCCGCGGGGACCCCGGACCTGGGGCACTCAGATTTGGTTTGTTGTTATTGCGTGGCGAAGGAGTCGCCTGCCATGCTGCGGTTTCCTATTTCTTTGTCTACCCAGCCTGCTTTTCCTGTGGCGCTGTAGGTTACGGTGGTGGTGCCAACCGTGCGGGACATGAAGCAGAACCCGTCGAGGTTGGGCTTTTTGGCATTGGCGTGGGCCTCCCAGGCCATGCCGCCGCTGACCGCGGTGTAGGAGTAATTGGGGTCGGTCTTGTTGGGATCGAACTTCAGATGCTCGATGTGCGATCCGCTGGGATAGGAGCCGGAGAGCATCTCCGCCATGGTGCAGGTGCGCTGAAGCGTGAGCTGGCAGTTATGCTCGATCACTTCAATGGCGGAGAGGAACATGTAGGCGATCTGCTCTTCGCGCTTGAGTTTCACCGGTCCGTTTGCATCTTCAATTTCAACTGTCGCTTTGGTTGCAAACGGTCCGGTAGTGGGAACCGACCCTATGGAACTGCCGGCGGATGCGGCGGAACTGGTTGCGCTGCTCGCGGCGTATAGGGCGGTGACGTCGCTGGCCTTGAGCGCATAATCCCAAAGAGCAACTTGCTCGATGCCGCCCTTGAAGAATCGCCCGGTGAAGGTGGGGGTGTAGCCGATGGTGAAGACAGATTTCTTTCCCGATTCTCCGCCGCCAGTATCATGGGCGGCAAGCTTTCCATCCCAGTAGAGGACGCGGGTGTGAGTGGCGGTGTCGAGAGTGACGACGATCATGTGCCACTGATTGATAAGCGTTGCGGGGGGAGGGGTATAGCTGATATGGCCCCCTGCGGCAGTCCAGAACTTGATTTGGTTGTCGGTATCGAATTGCACGTCAAGATCGTTCCCGACTTCCGATTCGCCGGCCACGTAGACGAGGTGGCCCGTCTTCGAAGGCAATTCAGCCAGGTTGACCCAGGCCATGATGCTCGCGCTGGCGCCCACTCCGCCTTTCTGCGTGGTGAGAATGTAACCGGTGGTGCCATCGAACTTGGCGAAGCTATTGCTTGAGCCGGCGATTCCAGCGCCTGGTGAGCCAACGGCAACTCCGCTATTGGCGGAATACGTGGTGGCGCCTACCTGGCTCTTTCCTGACGTGGCATCAAGGGGATAATACCCGAGCGGTTTGGTCGCGATGACCGCCGAGGCGAAGTCAGTTTGCTGGGCGAAAATTGCTGGAGGATGCGCGAGGGTCGCTACGGCGATCGCAGCCGAAGCGGCCAACATCCATGGGCGATGGATCAACATTTTGAGAGGCCTTTCTGTCTTGCAACGATTGAATGCCGACATGGATCCGCGGGACCCATTTGAAGTTCAGTTTAGGATTTCCGCGTCGCGCGAAGTTGGCACAGTCTACTGCATGGGCAGACGAATTTTCAATAGAAAAGCGGCCTGGATGAATCAATCGATGGTTGTAATTCGCGGGCCTTTGCACTCACAAGGCGTTCCTGCGTGCAATGTCGCCGAGTAATGTTGCGCTGGGCTTGATTGTCCGTTTCTGCGTTTTCAGGTCAACGGCCACGATGCCGAACTTAGGCTTGTAGCCGGATAACCACTCGAAGTTATCCAACAGGGACCACGCAACATAGCCTCGCACATCGACGCCGTCGTCAATGGCCCGCTTCAGCCCCGCAAGAGCGCGTTGGAAATACTCGACGCGGCGGGTGTCGTCCTCGGTAGCAACTCCGTTTTCCGTCACAAAGATCGGCACGCCGGCCTCTTTGCTTGCATAGCGGACCACATGTTCCACGCATTCCGGATAAAATTCCCAGCCTGTCTGGGTGAGCTCAACGTGTTTTGCGGGAGCAAGGTCCTTCTTTCCTACGATCGTGCGCGAATACACCTGCACGCCCAGGTAGTCGCAATGCTTCGCGGCTTCAAGCCACGGCGCATACACATCGGCTCGTTTTTTTTCCAGATTGCTTTCACCGGGCGCGGGCTGATCGTCTGAAATGGCCAGATTGAACCCCACCGGCATATCGGGGCGCACCGATTTCATTGCGTCCATCCCTTTGGCGTGCGCGGCCAGCAAGCCTTCGCGGATCTTGTTTCCATCGCCGAAAAGCAGGTCGGCAAAATCTGGAGCATGCACCTGCTTGCGGATCTTTGCCAGTTTCCCCTGCATCACATGCGGAATATTGATTCCCGACGGAACTCCCCGAATTTTAGCCCAATTCAGCAGTTGGGGATTGTCCGGTTCATTAAATGTGGATGCATATCCCACCAGGTCGCCTAGACGCCGGGTAGCATTCTCGCAGAAGCGCGCAAACAAGTCGGGAGCTTTCTGATGCTCCCAACCGCCTTTCATAGCAAACCAGCGCGGCAGAGAAAAGTGAGAGTAGGTGAGCATTGGAGTCAGGGAATGCTCATGACATGCGTCCAGCATCCGTCGGTAATGATCGAGTTCCGCGTTAGAAAAGGATCCCTCGTCTGGTTCGATGCGCGACCATTCCAGAGAAAAACGATATGTGTTGAACCCCAGATCGGCCAGCATCGCAATGTCCTGCGCATAGAGGTGGTAGTGATCGCAGGCATCGCCGGATAGCTGCTTGAAGAGAGTCCCAGGCAGACGTTCCAACGTCCACAGTTCGCTGTTGGTGTTGTTTCCTTCCACCTGGTACCCGGCAGTGGCGCAACCCCACAGAAATTTGTCGGGAAAATTGTTGCTCTTCCCGGCAGGTGCGGGAGCATCCTGCGCGAATGAGTTTCCCAGTGCGAGCTTACCCAGCCCGCCAACGGCAAAGGCAGCTGCAGCCTGCCGCATCATCTCACGGCGGGAGATGGCCTTTGTCGTTTTCGGAATCAAAGTCAACGCTCCGCCGCCCATCCAAGTCTCCTTGGGGTAAATGAAATCTATGATACTTCCGGAATCTCACTCACTGCGGGAGAGCACCGCTGCCCATTTGCGGCTGGCCTCGGCTGCGACCGGCTGGCCGTTCGCTTCACTGGCAGCAAGCTGGACGGCCAGGTTGCCGATGGTTGAGCTTTCCGGATGTCCGATTTCGACGGGGCGCTGAGTGCGTTTTTCAGTCAGCTCGGTGAGAAGCTTGTTGCGGCTGGCGCCTCCCAGAACGTGAATGCGATCGAGCTTGCGGTCGAGCAGTTGCTCCAGGCTGGTGAGCGCGTATGCATACCGATCGGCGAGACTCTCAAAGATGACGCGGGCAAACACGGGCTCATTTCCAGCCACGTCGGGGATGGTGGCCCAGCGCCTGCGCCAGAGCTGATGGTTGATGCGCTCGGGCATGCCGGAATCGAGCAGCAGGGGCTCGGCGTCAACGTCAATGATGCCGGGAAAGCCCGTTTGGGCAGCCTGAGCGATCAGGTCTTCAATCTTCCAGGCACGCCCCTCGGCGCTCCATGCATCCATGCATTGCTTCAGCAGCCACATGCCATTGACCATGGAGTGGAAACACAGGCCGCGGCCGGCCGCTCCAAGATTGGTGTAACGGGCGTCAAAGGCTTCGCGGTTGGTGACGGGCTCTGAGATGAGCGTTCCAACCAGAGACCATGTGCCGGAGCAGATGTAGAGAGTGGAATCGAGGCTTGAAGGAATTCCTGCAATTGCCGAAGCGGTGTCGTGGCAGGCCGGCGCAATCAACAGTGTGTCGCGAAAGGCGGCAAGGGTGGCCAAAGGTCCTTGCAGTTGGCCGACGACGGTGCCGGCACTAACAATGGGCGGCGCGGCCTCAAGTGAAAGCCCGAGCAGTTGAAAGAGCTCGGCATCCCAGTCACCGGTCTTGAGACTTACCAAGCCAGTGTGCGTAGCGTTCGTGTGCTCGGCCACGCGGCGTCCGCCAAGCCAGTAGAGGATGTACTCGGGCAGCATTACCCACGGCGCGTTTGCAGCGCCGCCTGCCGCTGGATCGGCAAGCAACTGATAAACCGTGTTGATGCGATGCGGCAAGGCACCAGTGCGCGCGTAGATTTCTAGTGGCGCAATGCGCTTGTCGGCAGCTTGCTTGACGGCCTCGGTTCGCTCATCGCGGTAGCAGAACGGAGGCCTCAGAGGCCGTCCGTCTGGCCCCAGGCTCACGTAGTCCACCGACCAACCGTCCACGGCTATGGATGCAACGCCCTCAGTGGCAATTTCAGCAGCCTTGCGCAGACCTTCTTCAATGCCGGCAAGGATGGCATCCAGTGGCCAGTGCATGGTGTTGCCGTGATGCACGGGGCCGTTGGGGATGCGATGAACTATTTCAAAGCGGGGCCCCTCCGGATGCCAGCGGAGCATGGAAACGCGGCAGCTTTCAGCGCCCAGGTCGATGGCAATTCGTGCGGGTTCGGGCATAGAGGCACTTGGATCTCTGTTGGAGTTTAACGCAAAAACGCCTCGCTCAGTCCGCCGTCAACTGGAATCAAATGGCCCGAGGTGCAGCGCGAGCGCGGACTCGCTAAAAAGAGAATCGCTTCAGCGCAATCAACCGGATCAATGGGCTGGTGGGTGAGGGTACGTTTGGCGTAGAAACCGGCCAGCAGATTACGCAACTCGTCGTCAGAGAGCGAGTCGTCAAACGGGATGTTGTATTTGGTGAGCGAGGCGCGAACGCGGTCGCGAGGAAACATGGTGGAGCCCTTGACCACCGTAGCCGGGCTGATGCCGTTGACGCGGACGCGCGGTGACAGAGCAACAGCTAATTCGCGGACCAGATGCGAGACGGCGGCCTTCGAGACGTCGTAAGCCTCTGTACCGCGCTTGCTGACCACGGCGTTGGCGGAACTTGTGAGCACAATGGTGCCGTCAAGGGCTTGCTCGTTGAACACCTTTGCCGCTTCGTCAGACAACAGGTAGTTGGCTGTCACGTTCACGTCCAGCGTGACGGCCCACATGGCATCGGAGATCACCCCATCGGGCGAGGAGGGAAACATGGCTGCGGTGTTGATGAGGATATCGATGCCGCCGAAGGCCGCAACGGTTGCGTCAAGAGCCTTGCCAATGGCCTCGCGGTTGCGGATGTCGACGGCTGTAGCGGTGATGAACTCCGCCGAAGTGACCGCCTTCAGTTCCGCTGCTACACGCTTTGCCGCGGCTTCATCGCGGTCGGCGACCACTACGTGTGCGCCGCGCGCGGCAGCCAGAAGGGCGACTTCGCGGCCAATGCCACTGCCTCCGCCTACTACGAGCGCGATACGGCGGCTGAGTTCTTTTTCCGGCGGCTGGCGGCGAATCTTGGCCTCTTCCATGGCCCAGTACTCAATCTTGAAGGCTTCAATAGCCGGCAGCGCTACGTAATTTGAAAAGACCTTGAAGCTCGCCGGCTCATTGTGCGGGCCGCACTGCGGCAGCTTGCCGACTGCTTCGCCTTCGGCAAGAAGGCTTGCGCCTTCCATGACGTGAATCGCGTTGGTGTAGAACTCGCCAACGATGCGGGCTTCGGTTTTGTTCTTGCCGAAACTGAACATTCCCAGACCCTGGATGAGGACGACAGTGGGGCTGGGATCGCGCAGGGCGGGCGAATCGGGCGTAGCGAAGCCGTGGTAGTAGTCGCCGTATTGCTTGCGATACTCGCCGAGCGATGTGTCGATCTGCTGCTTGAGCACTGCGACATCCGCGCCCGCTGGCCAGGGTACGAACAGCGGACGGATCTTGGTGCGAATGAAGTGGTCGGGGCAACTGGTGCCGAGGAAGGCCAGGTCCTTGGCATCGGCGGAGTTGACGAATTGCAGCACGTCAGGCGCGTCGGTGAAGCTCGATATCCAGCGGTTTTGCGTGCTCACCCGGCCGCGCAGATAGGGCGCGATTTTGATTGCCAACTGTGCGCGGTCTTCGCGAGGCGGAATCGCCTGGCCGCCGAACCGCGATGGGCCTTTTTGAATCCCGTGGCGCTCAATAAACTGGCCGATCTGGTCGATCACGGCAAGCGTATTCAGGTAGCACTCGCGCTGCGTCTGGCCCCAGGTGAAGAGGCCGTGTCCGCCCAGCACGATGCCGTCGCAGCCGGGATTGTCGCGCACTGCCTGGCGAAGCATGAGGCCGAGCTCGTATCCAGGGCGTTCCCACGGAATCCACACCAGCGAGTGGCCAAATTCGCGGTTGAACTCTTCCATTTTGGCTTCGCCGTTGGCCGATGCAGCCAGCGCGATGCCCCAGTCGGGATGCAGGTGATCGACGTGCGGGAAGGGAAGAAATCCATGCAGCGGCGTGTCGATGGAAGCGGCAACGGGGTTGTTGCGGAAGGTGCACAACGCGTACATGGGTACCATGTCGTCTTCGTGCTCGACCCCCTGATAGCTGCGTTCCAGAGACAGAAATTTCTCCTGGTAGAGGGTGGCCAGGCCGGCGCGTTTCATGCTGCCCAGATCGCCGCCGGAGCCCTTTACCCAGAGCACTTCCACAGGCGCGCCTGTGAGCGGGTCAATCTCGGTGACTTTCGAACTGGTATTGCCGCCGGCAAAGTTGGTGATGCGCAGATCGGAACCCAGCAGGTTGGAGCGGTAGCGGAGCAGTTCGGGCTCGTCAAGCGAGGCGGCTACGCTGGGGTCCCAGCGGTCTTCAAGGAACTTGAGGGAGGTGGAAATTGCGGCGGCTTGTGTCATAGATACCACTTTACGGGGAATTTTTGCAGCGTAAACAAGATAGCACGACGAATAACAATAGGGAATCTATTTCTTATGAGAATTGTCAGGGGTCCCCCGGCCGTTTGACCGGCTCAAAAGAAAGGCCGGGAAGTTATTCGGTTTCAGTTTTGGACGAGAGCGATTCCGCGGTCACAGCTTTGTGGCGCACATAGTTGTAGGGGGGTACCGTGTAGCCGCGAAGGAGGGAAATGCCGATATGAATGAGGCGCGGTCCGTAAGTTTCGACCTCGTGGGAGATCGATCCGATCAGGGCACTTTTGCCGGTGCGCATCTCATCCAGGGCTTCGGGTATGCAGTCCTGCCCGACGATGGCAAAGTCGGATTCGCGATCGGCATCCCGAACGGCATCGAGGACACCGAGGGCGCTGGAGTCTGTTGCGGCGGCGACGAGGATCCGCTCCCCTTTGCGGCGGCCGCGGAGAAACTCGCTCACGGCGACTTTACTTTGTTGCCGCATGCCACGGCCTTCCAATTGGACAATGCTTTCCGCGCCAATCTCATGGAGGCGTTCGCGAATGCCGTCGAAGGCCCCCGTAATGCGGCTTTGCACAAAGTTGCCGGCCTCGGCAAATCCCACGCCGAGAACCAGATCGGCTTTCCCCTTCCATTTGCGCAAGGCGTGTTGGGCGAGCATGGAACCGGCCTCGAAGCCGCATTCGTAGTTGTCGACGCCGAAATAAGTGGCGTTGGGGTGAGGCACATCGATGGCCACGAGAGGGATGTCGGCTCTCTTGAGAATGTTGGCTACCCGTGGGGCAGCGGCTTCTTCTACCTGGAATTCGAGAACCAGGTCAACCCGCTTGGCTACGAACTCGGCGGCGTTCTGGACTGCGATGTCGGGGTCAAAATGGTTATCTAGCTGCAGCAATTCGACACCGGAAGCGGCGGCGGCGGCGGATACGCTCTGGGCGACTGCCACTGAAAAGGGCATATCCGCGCTCTGGACGGCAAAGCCGAACCGGAGGCGGCGGGGCCGCGAAACCAGGCGGTACAGGCCGTTCTGCGATTGAGCCACATAGCCGCGGTGGACCAGGGTCTTCAGGATGCGGTAGACGCTGGTTTTGGAGATACTGGTTTTCTGGTAGACATCCTCAAGGGAAACGGGGGCGTTGTTCTCTTCGAGCAACTCGATGACATCGAGCGCCTTGGAGAGGATAGGAATCAGGTAGAGGCGCTTGATTTTTGCCTTGGGCAACGGTTATCTCCCTGGATGCATTTGAGTGTATGTCAGATTGCAACCAGAATAAACCCTTTCAGGCATAGCTGCTTACGGCGGCTTTCAAGCATAGCTTGATACGGCGGATTGGCGGCTGCCGCGTTCCTGGGCGGCGCGTTCGACGTATCCGCCTTCGCGCAGGGCGGCAATTGGGTCTACAGGCAGGCCCTGGCCTTGACGCCATGCAATGGTGAGGGGGCGAACATCGGTCCAGAAGGCGCCGCGGAACAGTTCCTCGGCGGCCACAATATCGCAGGACTGTTGATGGACGGCGAGTTGCTCGCGGTCCAAAAGGGCAGCCTTGAGCCACAATTCCTGGGCTGTTACGACAGTCTGGACGGTGGCTTCAATCTTGCCCTTGTCATTGTGGCTCTGGTCGATCATGAACGCCACGCCCTCGGGCGGCAAGCCGTCGGATTGAGAACTCTGCAACTCGTGAAAGATGCGGAAGATCTGATAGGGATCGATGGAGCCGAGGGTGAGATCGTCGTCGGCGTAGCGGCGGTCGTTGAAGTGGAATCCACCCAGCAGCCCGGTGTGAAGAAGCCAGGCAACGATCTGCTCAATATTCTGGGCCGCATAGTGATGGCCGGTGTCGACCAGCACGCGGGCCTGCGGGCCGGCTGCCTGCGACAGATGCGAAGACATGCCCCAGTCGGCAATATCGGTGTGGTAGAAGGCGGGCTCAAAGGGCTTGTATTCAATCAGCAGGCGCTGGTCCGGTGCGAGGTGTTCATGAGCGGTGCGGAGCGTCTCTTCCAGCCAGGCGATGCGTTTGCGGATGCTTTGGGAACCTGGGTAGTTGGAGCCATCAGGCAGCCAGAGGGTGATGTCCCGCGAGGCTGTTTTCTTCGCAATTTCAATTGAATCCAGAAGATGGTCCAGGGCCTGGGCGCGGATTTCACTGTCAGGGTTGCAGAGCGATCCGTACTTATATTGCTGATCTTGAAAAAGGTTGGGGTTGATGGATCCGGCGCGAATTCCGAAACGACTCTCCAGGATTTTTACTTCAGCCACATCGCCTACACCGTTGGGCAGGTCCCAAAGGACGTGAAGGGCCATGGTGGGGGTGGCGCCGGTGAGCCGGTTCACCTCGGCTGCGTCAGCGAACTTCTCTTCCAGGGTTGAAGCCGCGGCGGGCTGAAAGAATTTGCCGAAACGCGTCCCGGTGTTGGCAAATCCCCAGGAAGGAATCTCGATCTGGAAGGCGTCCAAAGCGTGCGATGCCCGATCAAAAAGCGCGGAATCGGAGTGCGTCATGCTCGTAACCTTTCACTGGACAGAATCGCCCAGATCTTGCTGAACGGTGATTCCACGGACGATGAGCTGATGCAGGGCTTTGGTCCGCGACCTCCGCAGTGCGACGACTGGAAGGAGTATCGTATTCGATAGAGAGACGAATTGTCTATTGCAATTTGTAAAACTTTTGAGGCAGCGCTGCCGGAGGGTTTCGGTCGCAGGCGGGGAACCCTGATGCGGCCCGAAAATGCTGGCCGGAAATATGGCCTTTGACACCGGCGGTCCGTTTCAAGCCAAAAACGGGAGTCAACTCAATTCTAGAGCATGATTCAAAAACCCGCACTGTGTCAGTCGTCGACCAGCTTCGCTGACCCGGGCAGCTTTACGGTGCATGGGAGCCGCTCATCGGCCGATTCTCAGTTGGAGGGGAAGCTCACGCTGACGCAGGCAATCGTGCTGCCGGTGAAAAAGTAGAGCAGTTGCCAGTCAGTTCTCAGTCGTTCTATTCAGCGGTGGATCGCGACAATTGGTTCACGCCGGCTTTGAGGCGTCGATCGGGTTCTCAGCGCAGAACCCATCGGCGTTTTCTCTGATCGCACTGTGATTGCAGATTACTTTTGTTACCCCTCGCGGCCAACCTTCCAGCCTTCAGTTCGTCTAAATAAGTTGTTTCGTCTCAGTCTTTCTGCTGAAGCGAAACCCTTTCCCATCTTATCCATTCATAACTCCTTAGCTTCCTGGTGACAAATGTTTTCCGAACATAGAACCCAGGCGGGGTAATCTAACACCGGCACTGTTTTGGTTCACTATTCTAGCCAGCGTTGCGAAAGGCGTCTCAGATCGAATCTGAGATTCAACTTGAATCCAATCCGGGTTGAATCAAGCAGCAAGTTAGCCGTGTTCTTTGATTGGAATTGGAAGTTGGCGTGAGTTCGGATGTGGTTTTCCGAAGAGAAGGTTCAGGAGAGATTCCATGCGTTCGCTGCGTTCATTCCCCCTCAGTGTTCTGGCCGTGATCCTGCTGTCTGCAACCGCCGCAAAGCCGCAGGCAGTCGCACCTTCTGTTCGAATCGTCAACGCAATCGATGAAAGCAACCTGATAACGCTCAAGGGAAACACGCATCCGCTGGCGAATGCGAAGAACGATCGCGGCCCGGTTAGCCCGAGCCTGCCGATGACCGACCTGATCCTGCTGCTGAGCCGCAGCTCGGAACAGCAGGCGGCGTTCGACAAGTTTGTGGCCAACCAGTACGACCCTCACTCGCCGGACTTCCACCGTTGGCTTGAGCCGGCGCAGGTGGGCGAGGACTTCGGCCCCTCGCAGACCGACATACAGACAATTTCAAACTGGCTCACCGGGCATGGGCTG
>Ga0302325_10033688_pt1 | contig 10493 bp, 9 predicted proteins | sample Palsa_T0_2_FD_201948 | JGI IMG/M metagenome (GOLD analysis project Ga0302325, IMG submission 201948) | Peat permafrost microbial communities from Stordalen Mire near Abisko, Sweden - Palsa_T0_2 | ecosystem: Environmental > Terrestrial > Soil > Palsa > Peat permafrost | place: Sweden: Abisko...
CGAGAGTGCTTCAGGGCGGTCAAGCGCCCAGATTGCTGTGTGCGTGTCGAGCAGATAACCGCGCGCTGGGACCGGCTCAGTCAATTTTCTTCGCCCAGGAGTTCTTCCTCGGTCATGGGATCATCCCAGCCTGGGAGCAGGCGAATGCGACCCTTCATGCCGCCCAGTACTGGCTTCCGACGGGCAGGAGGAGGCGGCGCAATCTGGGCCACAGGACGGCCATGGCGTGTGATGACCACCTGCTCGCCGTCCTCCACTGCCCGGATCAGCTCGGGCAAACGGTTTTTCGCTTCCGCAGTGCTGACTTCCATACTCAAAATTATAGCCATAATTTATGGCTATAACAAGCACAACTCGTCCACCCACGGCACCACCCTGGGGCAAAAGGAACCGTTGCAGAAGGTATTAGCGCGACTTTTCCGCAGGCGAATCGAGCAAATGTATTAACTACTTCTATAACTTGGGACGTTGTTCTATTTCGGGAGGCGTTTTCCATATTTGGAACTAGCCTAGACTCAGAATCACGAAGTCTGTCGACAGAGTCGAAATCCACACTACGGAATCTGCGCATTATGGCCACCATCCCCGATCTCACTCTGGACGCTGGAATGCCCGCGAATGTCGAGGCTGAGAAAACTATCCTCGGCGCCATTCTGCTGGACAACGCGGCCCACTCGGAAGCCGCCGAGAAGCTCGATTCCGAAGATTTTTCGCTCGACTCCCATCGCCGTATCTTCCTTCGCATGAGCGACTTGATGAATGCGCAGCGGGCCGTCGACATCGTGACCCTGGCCCACGAACTGGCGCGCTACAAAGAGGTCGAGTCCGTCGGCGGCGTCGCCTATCTGGCGTCGCTCACTGAGGGTTTGCCGCGCCGGCCGGTGATTGAGGAATACATCCGCATCGTCAAGGACAAGAGCCTGCTGCGCAAGCTCATGGGCATCTGCTCCATGGCCATTGCCCGTGCCGCAGACCAGTCCGAGTCGGCCCTTGAAGTCCTAAACCTCGCCGAGACCCAACTGATGGAGGTCAGCGAGAAGGGCCTGGCGTACGGTTTCCAGTCTCTGGATCAGATCGTCCAGCACTCCTTTGGAACCATCGACAACCTGTACAAGCAGAGCAGGGAAGTCACGGGCCTGGCCACCGATTTCACCGAATTTGACCGCATCACCAGCGGCCTGCAAAAGGACGAGCTCATCATCATTGCCGCCCGCCCTTCCATGGGCAAAACGGCTCTGGCCATCAACATTGCCCAGAACGCCGCCGTCAATCACCAGGCCATTGTGGCCGTCTTCAGCCTTGAAATGAGCAAGGAATCGCTGCTGCGCCGCATGCTGGCTTCGCAGGCCTGGGTTGACCAGCGCAAGCTCCAGACCGGCTTCCTGGGCCGTGAAGATCACGACAAGTTGCAGAATGCATTGGGGCAACTGGTCGAGTCCCGCATGTTCATCGACGACACCGCAGGCATCTCCCTGGCCGAAATGCGGGCAAAGGCGCGACGGCTCAAACAGACCCACGGCGGCCTCGACCTGGTGGTGGTCGACTACCTGCAACTGATGTCGGCCACCGTGCCTTCGTCCGGCAAAAAGAATTACGAGAACCGCACACAGGAGGTCTCAGCCATCTCCCGCGGCCTGAAAGCCCTGGCCAAGGAGCTGCACGTCCCGGTCGTCGCCCTGTCTCAGCTCTCCCGTGCCAGCGAGCGCCGCGGCGACGACAAGCGCCCCATGCTCAGCGACCTGCGCGAGTCAGGTTCGATCGAGCAGGACGCCGATGTGGTGGCCTTTATCCACCGCGAGGCCTACTACAACCGCAGCGAAGAGATGTCCGAAGCCGACCGCGCCAAGTCGGAGATCATCATCGCCAAGCAGCGCAACGGCCCCACCGACACCGTTTATCTGAATTTTGTTTCCAAGTTCACGCGCTTCGACAATCAGGATTCGACCCACACGGCCTAGCCGCGATCAGGAATTTGATGAGCGCATTGGCCTGTTGGCAGCTTGCGTCAGTTGTTCGTGGAAGACTCACTGAATACCCTAGGGCCCGAAGCTCTCTTACCAAGGCAGGCGAACCACATTCCGGCTGCCGTACTCAGGATTGCGATGAAGAAACGAATTCTGACCTTTTGCTGCGCGATGGTGAGTGCATTGCCATCTTGCCAACTCCCGATGTTAGCTCAGAAGCAGCCCAGCAATCTTCCGAGCGCCATCTTCGTTGATTCGCCGCGCGATGCCGCAAACCCAACGCGCAATGAAGCCGTCTGGATTCCCGCCGCCGGCGTGCTGATGAACGGCGTAATGTACGCGGCAGCAGGGACCGGAAACCACCCGACCGTTCTGAATCTTCACGGAACCCCCGGCAACGAACAAAACCTGGACATCGCGCAAACCCTGCGCCGCGCCGGATACAACGTGCTCTCATTTCATTACCGGGGTGCCTGGGGCAGTCCGGGAAAGTTCACGCAAGCCGGCGGCGTCGACGACAGTGTTGCCGCACTTGCTTTCCTGCAGGATCCCGCCGTCGCTGCAAGGTTTCACATCGATACCAAGCGCATCATCGTGATTGGCCACAGTTACGGAGGCTTCGCAGCGGCCCGCGTTGCCGCCGCGCATCCGAATATTGCAGCGCTCCTGCTGATCGCGCCCTGGAGTCCGGCGCAGGATATCCCGCTTTTTACCGTGCCTCAGGAAAAATTCGCTGCCGCGGCTCACAGCATTTTCGACGACGATGAGGGCAGGATGGGTGGTTACACCGACGTCGATATGGCCAGGGAAATTCTGACGCCCGGCTATGACTGGCGTCTTGAAACCAGCGCGGAGGGTATCAAGAACTTGCCAATTCTGATCGTAAGCGCGAAACACGACTCCGCCGACGACGAAGGCACAGAGCTGGTTGCTGCGCTGGGTCATTTGCACGCAGCGGATGTCACCACCATCTCGATGGATACGGATCACGCATTCACGGATCATCGGATTGCGCTCGAAAAAGAGATTCTCGGCTGGTTACAACAGCGAACCCCCGGGTCGGCAACCGGCGCAAATTCTCGCTGAGGGGTCCACGCCACGAAACGCAGCCAAATCGCGGATGCTGTTGCTCGGTTCTCCTCCTGAACATCGCTGGACTTTATTTCGATACGCGCTCGTGCGGTGTCTCCGAAGTTCGTAGCATTTCTTGAGGACTGACTGACTTGCGGTGAGCGTCCCAAAAGCAGGTCCTTCGACTCCGCTGAAGTACGCTTCGCTCAGGATGACAGGCCATTTTGTGATATGGACTTCGGAGACGGGACAGTAGCCATCATTGCCAATAAGAGTGCAGGCCCGCTCGCGATTCAGGCGCTGCGAGTCTTCCTGCTCCACACGCTCCATGTGAGGGGACCAATTTCTTTGTCGTCGAAGGGTTGGCCGGCAACCTTGAGCGCAAGTTTGATCTGGCCGTGGTGGTAACCCTCGTGCCAAACCATGTGCTGCACAAACAGGAGCGGGTGATCGTAGTGTTGTCGCATGGGTTTGCCTGACCGGAGGCAGTCTTCGACCGCGTCGCGCACGGCACGGGCGCTACTTTCGAGTCCGGCGGCCAGGCGTTCGGGATCGGTCTCGCGGATCCAGGTGCGGGGGTCAACCGGTCCCGCCCACTCTGGCGCATCTTCGGAGACGAAGATCAGGCGCGCATAGATCATGTGAGCAAACATCTCGGTGACAGACGGGCTCGTTGCCATTACGCGGGCATAGTGCCCGCCCGGGGGCAAGGCGCGCAGCAAGTTAACCAGAATGCGATTGTTGCGATCCCAGGAATCGAGAATTGCCAGGACGAGATCACTGTCAATGGCTTGTGCCATGCTGACCTCCGTGCACTCTGAAATGATCACACAATCCGTCGGAAGTGCCTGGATGTGATTTCACGAGCTTGGCAGCGCAACGACCCCACCGACACCGATTATCTGAATTTTGTTTCCAAGTTCGCAAGGTTTGACAATCGGGACTCAGCCCTCGCGATCTGACGGCAATCAGGGATGCGATGAGCGCATTGGCCTGTTAACAACACTTCTATGGAAATTCATTGGGTCGGCGAGTATGATGTTTCGCAACGCTTGCGGGAGTGACAGTTGCCGATTCCTTCACAACGACCAGGGCGGCCATCTTGTGACAGCTTATAGAGTAAGTAGCTGCCCAAAGACTCGGCTGTCTTTTCGGAGAGACTCGATGGAATTGTATTTGAAGGTTGCGGTTTTCGGAGCTTTAGGCGTACTCACAGCGTGCGGAGGAGGAAAATCAGTTCCCCCCGTCAATCCTGGCCCCACTCCGGTCGTTAGTGCAATATCTCCCAACAGCAGCACGCAGGGCGGACCGCTGTTCACGTTGAGCGTGGTGGGCTCGAACTTCACCGCAAACTCCGCCGTTGATTGGAATGGAGCGACACAGCCCACTACCTTCGTGAACGCGAACCTTCTTACTGCGGCAATTCCGGCTGCGGAAGTCGCCGCTCAGGGACCTGACGATGTCACGGTTGTCGATACCGGAGGTTCCTCCAATGCGCTGAGCTTCGCGGTGCCCTGCGTCATTCCACCCCCAGGCGGCTCATCGCAGCAGACTCGTGCCCGGGTTGGAGCCTATTACTTCGACGGATGGTCTGGTCCGCTTACCAACTTCCATTTCCAAGGTCTGCCGCTGGGTCCGTACCAGGATCGCCAGCCGCTCTCGGGGTGGCAGGACAACAGTCAGTGTGCGGTGGAGCAGCAACTAGCTGTCGCGCACAACTTCGGCATCGATTTCTTCCTCTTCGACTGGTACGTCAGCTCCGATCCCGGTGAGGACCTCAATTCGGCCCTCGACATCACACATCAGCTTGCTGATCGCCATGGCATGCAGTACGCCATCCTCTACGTCAATTCGCCGTCCGTTTTCGTTGCTCCCGCGGATTGGCCAACCGCAATCAATCAGTGGATTGGCTACATGAGCGACCCGGCTTACGTGACCGTAAACGGAAAGCCGCTTCTGACGGTGATCGACATGGGCCTCATGCGACAGACTTTTGGGTCTTCGGCCGCTGTAGCGAGCGCCTTGAATCAACTGCGTACGGCTGCTGTTGCGTCTGGTTTGCCCGGAGTTTACGTCGTCGGAGGATTTCAGTCCGGCTACGACCACAACACGCAGACGGGTTCGTTCCCTGATCTTTCACCGGCCGTGGCCGACGGCTATGACGCTGTGTCTCTTTACAATTATTCCTTCGGCACAGTCACCGGAGAACAAAGCTTCTCTCTGGTTTCCGAAGCTGGTCAATGGGTCTGGTCCCAGGCGGCAACAAACAGCCCATTGCCATTTATTCCCGTCGCCATGGATGGATGGGACCCGCGGCCTTGGGACGAGGGCAATGTTTGGTTCGACCGCAACCCACAGGATGTGGCAACCTTCGTCGACGCAGAAATTAATTGGGCCAACGCCAACACCGCGCTTCGCGTGGAACCCGCTCCGACTCCTCCGCTGGTAATGATGGAAGCCTGGAACGAATTCGGAGAGGGCAGTCACCTGCTGCCGACCGTTGGCGAAGGCACAACCTATGGCGATGCGGTCGCGGCTATATTGGGCACGCAGTGACCATTCGCGGATTGTCAGAGGGACGCGCAGAGGCTACTACCTAAGACACGGCTCGCGTTCGCGCTTCTCACCCCGACTGTCGAGAAATCACCGAGTTACTCATCGAGAAGACTGACCGACCGCAGCAAGATCGGACCTTAACCGGCATCCGAAGTGGCAGCTTTTGCGGTCCCTCACGTCTCATTCAGAATCAGCGCCACGCGCCCGGCGATCAGGTTGCCATAGGACTCGTCGGGATCGACTTCGATCAGGTCCACCGGGAAAGCGATGTTGTGCGGCCGCAAGACCAATCGATTGGCGATAAAGTCCACGTAGCGCAATGTCAAGCGCGTCCCTTGCCGGACCGCGAACAGATTTGGCCGGCTTGGCCGGTATGGAATCAATGCGTTGTAGTGGCGGTCCAGCAGCGCAATCGCTTCGGGTAGCACCAGGGGTTCCATTGGCAGGGCGTCGGCAGCCGAAATGCGAACTGCCACAAACCGTTGCCAGGCGCGGCGCGGGTTGGAGACACGAGTACGCATATAATCCAGCGCGCCCGCTGGTAAATGGAGCACCCCCTGGATTGAGGTGGAGCGGATGTACGGCTCATTGAGCGCCGCGTAATGGGAAACCACAGGCACCGAGCTGCCTTCCCCATCCTCGTCAAGAGCTTCCCCCCGCTGCAAGGCGGGCAGAAGATCCGCGGCTGTCAGATGCTGGGCGGCCAGGACGCGGTCGATGGCCTCCAGCGACAATTGCCGCCGATTGTGAAGAAAGTTGGAAAGATGAGGCTGTCCAAATCCGGTTTGACGTGACAACAACGAGACACTGAGCGTACCTCTTTGTATCCTGCGCAGCAGTTCCAGGCGGAGTCGTTCGTGCATCTGGGTGAAATTCATTTGTGGAAAATCCGCCACCAGCAATGGGAGAGGATGGTTTTCGTTTGCCCCAGGAAAACCTATCTATGCTGATTGGCCTCTAGTTTGAGCGCTTTGCTCATGGATGGAAAGCAAATAGGCAGAAGATGATCGATGAAGATTGACGCAAGAGAATCATATTTCTACATTTGGTTTACTTAATCTCGCACTGGCTTGTGGGAATCTCTTGAGAAAAGCTACGCTTCCGCTGGGCCGAACGGGAAGAATTCCGTCCCATTCGGCCTTGAATGAACAAATTGCCGGAGGACTTCGGCCATTCCGGTTTCACCGCATTGTCCCAAGGCGCTCAGCAGAGGCGCAGGGGCAGGCCAGTCGAGAACATTCCAGGATCTGCGCGCTATGAGCATGACAAAAAACGAGAGAACACGGGCGGCAATCCCTCATCAGGACATAAGAAACCTGAGTTGCCGCGTCTGGTTGTCTTTACCCCGCGGAGCATTTAAGAAAAACAGCCGTCGGGAACTGGCTCGAACACGGAGAAAAAGTCATGGAATTGCGCGTGCAATTGAAAATTTGCGAGGGGTGCGGATGCCTTTGGTACCGCGCTCAGACCCAAGGGAGCGTGTATTGCCTTAGGTGTGAAACAAAACTGAAGGACTTTCCAACGCCTGAAAGCCGCAAGCGGCGCGGACGCCCAGGCCGTAAGGCGCTTGCCAGGGTTTGGGCGGTTGCTGTGGAAACGGAAGGTGCGCAATGAGCGCGGCGCTCCAGTTGCCGATTTTTGTGGAAGGCGGCAATTCAAAGCGGAAGTGGGAGCAAGACGAAAGAGGATGGGAACCGAAGCTTGGCGCACAACCTGAAGCCGGAGCGGCAACAAAGGCGCCCTCGGCTTGTCCGATTGTCAGCCTGGCTTTCTACAGAAAGCATACGGAAAAGATGTTGCGGCGTTATCTGTATGCCTCGATGCAAGTGGGCAGGGCGCCGAACATCCTCGGCGATCCAATCGGGCGGGGGTGGGTATCCAGCCGGCCCGTCCGCACTTTCGAGGACGCGGTCATTTTTGTCCTCGATGTTGAGACCTGTGTGAACCACCTTGGATCGCTTGACCGTCAGATGTTGTGCCGGATTGTGATCCAGGAGTACACGCAGGCCGAAGCGGCAACTTTGCTGGGGATGAGCGTCCGTGCCGTCGCCTACAAATTTCCGCAAGCCATCGACCGGTTGACAGAGAAACTGCTGGAGGCCGGATTGCTGGTTCTACCGTAACGACACAAAGCAAATAGCAAGCCAGCCGGGAAGGGGAGCGTGAAGTGTGCGTTCCCCCATTCCCGTTGTAAGGTACTGGCTTCAGCCCGTACATTCAATGCAGCAAAATAGACCTGGGCTGGTGGGGATGGGTTTTAACCCATCCATTCATCCACTGAGGGAATGATCCTTCAAATTGACCCACCACCCCAAACGAATCCCAGCCACAATTTTCGATCGCCGTCTGTTATCGTGGACGGGTTCCGCCCGTTCGCTGCGGAGCGTGCGCCAAACTGGCCAATTCCCTAACGAGGAGCCCGACTCCATGCATCCCATCTCCCGTATCTGTGCCTTTACTTGCCTGCTCGCCTCCGCTGCGCTGGCCGCGCAACAGCCCGCCGCCAGCCCTTCAACCCCAGACCAGCCGAGTCCAGTCCAGCCGAGTCCAGTCCAGCCGCATCCCACCACCGCGGCTGAAGCGCCCAATCGTGACACCAGCTACATCGACGAAAAGGGCACGGCGCATGTGACCCGCGTTGTCCCCGTGCCGGACACCATCAGCTTCCAGTCGCAGCACTTTCTCAGCCACGAGATGCCCGACCAGGGTCCGCCGCAGTCGCTGGCCGACCGGCGCAAGGCCGCGGACGATGGCTCCGCGCGTGGCCGCGTAGCATGGACGCGCCTCTGCCCCAACCAGATTGTCGAAGACAAGATCGCCGGCGTGCCGGTGCGCATCGTTTCGCCCGATGGAATGCCCGAAGCCAACAAGGACAAGGTCCTGCTGAATTTGCATGGCGGCGGCTTCAACGCCGACTCCGGCTCCTACACCGAGTCGATCCCCATCGCCAGCTACACCAAAATCAAGGTTGTTGCCGTGCTCTACCGGCTTGCCCCTGAATTCCCGTTTCCCGCCGCCGTCGACGATGCTGTGGCTGTTTACAAGGAACTGTTGAAGACCTACAAACCTGAACACATCGTGATCTATGGCACTTCAGCCGGAGCTATTTTGACCGCGGAGGTCGCCTCAAAGCTCAAGCAACTCCAGTTGCCGCTGCCGGCGGCGCTCGGCATCTTCAGCGGCATGGGCGATTTCGCCCGCAACGGCGATTCGATCGCCATGTATGCGCTGCGCGGACTGTCGGGCCATCTCGACCCGCCTGAGCCCGGCGTGCGCGATTCGTCCTACGCGGGCACAACCGACCCCAAAGATCCCGTGCTCTCGCCCATTTACAGTGACATGCACGGCCTGCCACCGACGCTTTTTATCACCAGCGGACGCGACCTGCTGCTCAGCGGCACAATCAACCTGCATCGCGCCTATTTGAACGCCGGCGTTGACGCGCGCCTGGTGGTCTTCGATGCTCTGCCGCACGCCTTCTGGTATAGCCCACTCTTGCCCGAGGGCATTGAAGCCAACCACACCATGGCCGATTTCTTTCTGAAGCAGCTAGCGTCCCGTCCCTAAAGTTCCTACCGAAACAGTGGCCTGTCATCCTGAGCGAAGCGTACTTCAGCGGAGTCGAAGGACCTGCATTTTGGGTCTCAGCCACGCCACAAACGCCGCATAACCAGCCCGGGCGCGCGCTCCCGAGGCGTGCATTTTCGTTTGGATCCGGAGTGCCGGATCGAAATTCTTCTCATCGTCACGAATGCAGCCCGAGCCGAGTCTGCCATCGCGGACAAAGTCGATGGACCTGCGAAGCCCTTCCGGGGCCCTGTAAATCCCTTGCCCGGCACACGTCACTCCGACCGCTTCAATTCTGTTTGCCCTTGCTTCCGAGTAGGCGACAATCCAACCGGAATCTTCTGAAAGTTACTGCGTCAGCCCTCGACTTGGGAGTTCGACCTTGACGAATCGAGGGAAGTAAAGACTCAGGTCTTTAGCGATTTTCTCGTCCGGCCCGTTTGTCGCATAGGTGAGTATGAGATCCGCGCCCTTCAATTCCGTATGGGATTTGCCTGCATAAACAAAGGCGTCTTGTGCATCGGATTCCGGTGGTCGATAGATCACTCGCGGTGAGCTCCACGGCCCTTCAAGGCTCCGCGCTCGCTGCATGACGATGTCGGTAGCACCGAAGCCTCTGCTACTGATCTCAATGAAGCCTGTCCCAGCAGGATCTCGTTGCACGCTGGTTTCCGTCCCCGCCGCGAGTTGGATCGGATGGCGGTTCGATACAGAGAACTGCCAGTCTTTGCCGGACCACCATTGAAGCGGCCCGAGCTTTCCATTTGAATGGGTCTTGACGCTCAAACGCGCCAGGTAGAGGTCATGTTCCGGCTCGCTCTCACCGAAGAGATAGATGAAGCTCTTGTCGCGCACCGCCGATGAGGACATAATCACCGTATCGCTCATCTCCGCAGCTTTTTTCAACCTCCAAACAGTTGGCTCCTCGTCCGGATTCGTCACCCAGTATGCATTCCAGCCGACAAGTTTGAATCCGAGCGATTCTTTCGAGTTATCGGTGGCAACACGTGTACAGAACAAAAGTAGCTTATTCCCAATGAGGATGCCAGAGCCCGGCCACATCCATATGTGGTTTTCCGACGGGAAAATCTCAGAGGGACTGGACAGTCTGGTCCTCCAATAGAACTTCATCGTCGCCTGGGACGGATCGTAGCCGGATTGAATTGCAACCGTATTGTGGACGAATGCAGCGTTTCTTCGATCGTCTTCGGGCTGGTGAGATACGAACGAATCGCTGAATGTCCAGAGTACCCGCCCATTTCCCAGGTCGATGGAATAGGCCCCATCTGCTCCCAGCCACCGAGGATCGGAGTGGAAGAGTTTGTCCGCTTCCGG
>Ga0302325_10033689_pt1 | contig 10493 bp, 5 predicted proteins | sample Palsa_T0_2_FD_201948 | JGI IMG/M metagenome (GOLD analysis project Ga0302325, IMG submission 201948) | Peat permafrost microbial communities from Stordalen Mire near Abisko, Sweden - Palsa_T0_2 | ecosystem: Environmental > Terrestrial > Soil > Palsa > Peat permafrost | place: Sweden: Abisko...
CGTGCTCGATCGCTTGAAACCGCTCCGGGGGCGGATGCTCCGTTGAGGCTGTTTGGGCAACCGCCACTTCGTCTTCGACTGCTGGCTCCTGCAATCGCCCTGATTGTTGCGGCCACGATGATTCCGGTGGGGTTTCGACATCCCTCGCTGAGATTTATCGATAACGAATTCCAAACCGCCGATTTTATTAACAACATCATTCTGTACATGCCGTTGGGCATCGCGCTGAGCGGGACCTCTCTTTTGCGGGCCCTTCTTTTCGGCCTTTTCCTGGCCACCGGTGCTGAGGCATGGCAGCTTGGCTGCCTCGACCGCATTCCTTCGCTCATGGATGTTGCCGGTAATACCTTCGGATCTGTCGTGGGCTATCTGGTCGCGGCAATTCTTGTAAGGGTTACCGGTCATGACCCCAAAGCACTGCGGATTTCTCGACCCCTTGCGGCCGCGACCATACCTATCGCGATCGTCGGGACCATCCTGCTTGTCCACCATCGCACGGTTTCAGATCTCTCCGATTGGAGTCCAAGGTTCCACTTGGCAATTGGCAACGAATTGACCGGGGACCGCCCGTGGGCGGGAAGCGTCTCCCGATTGGCAATCTATCCCTTTGCCATGTCGAGCTCCCAGGTCAGCAATCTGGCCCAGCCCGGGGTCAGTCCCGCACCCGCTGAGCCGCCTATCGTTGATCTCACCCCGCCCGCAGATTCCGCCACGCTCAACGCTCATCCTCTATTACCCAGGCAGGAGGAGCTTAGGCTCTACGAGACGCTGGTGAGCCGAAACCAGTTCACGCTCGTGGTGGCAATGCGTCCGAGCAGCCTCGACCAGACTGGACCCGCGCGAATCGTCACTTATTCGCAAGATGCGTTCAATCGAAACTTCACCCTGGGCCAGATCAACAAGGCGCTTACCTTTCGCCTGCGGACACCGGCGTCTGGTCCGAACGGTGTCGATCCGGCCCTATACACCGGATCTGTTCTCTCGGCCGGCCACACTTCCCTGGTGGCCGCTGTTTACGATGGGCGAGTTTCCCGTTTGTACGTGGACGGCAAACCCGCTGCGCAGGCCGATCTCGGAGCGAGAAGACCTCGTATAGGCAGGCATGTAACGTCCTGGCTTCCAGGATCGTTACCTGTTCGCGAGATCGAGCTGGGTGGGGCGGAGATGCTCCTCGCCGGTCTATTCTCGCTAGGAGTCTTTGCCTGCATCGGAGTTCCTCGGCCTTTGTCCATGCGTCTGTTGGTAGGGGCGGCGGCAGGCATTGCCATCGGTGGGGCCACCTGGCTATTTGGGATATCGGAAGCTCGCCTGGGAATGCGCATTCTGTTGGAGTGCGCTGCAGCTGGTCTGGTAATTGCCGCTTCGGTCCAGGTTTAAGGTTTTCCCGCCATTTCCCTGGTCAGCTTGTCGAGGCATCCTGTCTGCGCGTTGGAGAGGCCGTTACAGGCCGATAGCTCCGGCTCCGTGAAGACAGAAGCGGCTGCCTGTTGCAGGGTTATGTCCCCAGGTTCGGGCTGGAATCGGGCACGCTTGTCGTCCTGCTGCAGCGAGACGCTCTTGAAGAGAAGGGCGTTGCCTTCCAGGTGCACGTGGATGGCCGTCAATTCCCAAACATTGGGACCCACCTGCTGCTGTTCCAAAGCGAAGGAGCTGTGTTCCTTCAGCCTGCCCAGGATGCCTCCGCCAAAGGTGACGTCGTGGATGAGGTGGCCTTTCACCTTGCAGATGCGGTGTTGCTGGTTATCCACTACAAGATCGCCGGTCATGCTGCTGAACACACGCGCCTCACGGGTAGGCGGATGGAAGCCGGGTGCGGGTTCGAAGTGCAGTGAAGTGGTGGTTGCGGTCGCGCCCGTTTGTGTCCAGATAAAGGCAATGGGCAAAAGCTTCAGCAGGTCGTCGATCTGTTTGTTGTCGTGCTCTGCCTCTGAGATCTGTTTGTTCTGCGCTTTGGTGTCGCGCAGAAATTTGTCGACGGATGCATGCTGCTCTGGTTCGGGCGTCTCCTGGGCGTCTTTTTGCAGAATACGTTCGACGTTACCCCGCTGGGTGGCGGCGACCCACTGTACGATGTGCTCTTTCGGTTTATCGCTCTCTTCCAGATAAATCCAGTTGGAGTGGTCGTTCAGATCTGCGGCGCGCTCGCTGTCAACCGCCTGCTGAATGATCTGTTGCGGGATCTGTCCGCGCAAGGCGCGGACCGAAAACGCGAGCATGACAATCGCGAAAAGATGCTTTGATTTCCTGGCCATCTGACTGCCCTTTACCCATCGGAGAAAAGTACCGCCTTTGGATGCGCGAACTCCGGCGAACGGTTCGCTAATTTGGACGGGTGCAGTACGGGGGAGGGAAGCTGTCGCCTGGAAAAATCGAGCGACATTGCGGTGGCCAGGAAGTTAGGCCACCCATCTACACTGTTCCGGGTCGAAATTCTGCATCACCTTGCTACAGGCGCTGATGAGGGCCGCGGTTCTTCCCGACGGCTTGGATGTCTGCATCGAGGCGAGAACAATCGATGCCGCGGGAGTGTCACATGCGATGGGGATGCATTTCACCAGGCTCCCATCGTAGGTTTGGTCAGCTGCAGGCCGTAAATTGAGAATGGCATACCCCTTTCCGGCGGCCACCAGCCCACGCACCAACTCAAAGTTATTCACCCGGTATTTTATGTTTGCCGGCGTGGGCAGGCCATCTAAGACAGACAGCAAATAGTTGGCATTATGGGTGTAATTCAGAAGAATCAGGGGCTCGTCCACCAGGGCCAACGGGCTGACCGAATCCTGATCCGCCAAAGGATGAGATCGAGGCAGCAGCGCATACGGGCGAAGAGAAGTCAGATGGTGTTTGGAGAAGATAGCCGGATCGCAGTTCATGTCGTACAGCAGGCCCACCTCGATGGTTCCATCCCGTAGCCAGCGCAGCAACGATTCCGTGTCGCCATCATGAATCTGCACGTTGAGTTCAGGATAATTTGATCGAAGCGTAGCCAGTATTCTCGGCAGAAAGAAAGGACCGAGAGTACTAAAACACCCGAGCGTGATGCGGCCGCGGATGGTGTGGTTCAGCTCCGCCGCGTGATGATGCAGCTCCTGCGCCTGGGCTAGTACATTCTTGGCCGCCGCAACGAACGATTGGCCTGCGGGCGTGAGCGTCACACCCTTGGCATGATGGCGCACGAAGCACTGAACGCCAAAGACACTCTCGAGATACGACACCGCGGCGGATACACCTGGTTGCGAAACATAGAGCGATCTTGCGGCCGCCGACACGCTTCCGTGGTCTGCAACAGCGACGAGATAGCGAAGCTGCTGGAGGGTATAATCCATGCCATTTCCCTATAAGAAAAATGTCTTCACTTCAGCAATTTTATGTATTTGGAGCTGGGGCGACGGGGTCCTAGAATGTCCGCAGATTAACACTGTCGTCATCACCACGCAAGCACTTTCCATAGCGGTTAGTTGGCCGACGTCCGGCTGCCGCAGGAGCTGTAGGTACGCTTTCTGGTCTTCTTTTCAGCCTCCAATTTGGTTTCGCTGACCTCTGGGCAATCGCCGAAGTGTATGCATTTAGACGAATTTAACTGAACCAGCGCTTCCCGCACAAAAGCCTCGCTTACTCAGGATGTGGCTGCTGTCTTGCCGCTTGGGGTGAGCGTGTCGGCACCTCTGCAGCAAAGAATTGAGATCGAGTTCGGAGAGAAAAGTATGACGCCAAGGCGAATCGGAACCAGCCTGTTGTTGAAGATCCTCTACGTTGTGCTTCTGCTTGTGCCCGCAAACTGTCCGGCGCAAACCGCTTCTACCGGGACGGTAGTTGGTACCGTGCGCGACGTGAGTGGAGCCGTCGTGCCCAGCGCCCAGGTCGAGATCGCGAACAGCTCGGTCGACTTTCATCGGGAGATCTCCGTGACCTCGGAGGGCGCTTATAAGTTCGTGCAAGTTCCGCCCGGAACCTACGAGATCAAGGTGACTGCCGCCGGATTTCAAGCGACGGTTTTAACCGTGACGGTCAACGTTGCGGAATCCGCCCTGGCCGATGTCACCCTCGCTGTCGGTGGTTCTACGCAAACGGTTCAGGTGTCAAGCAGTGCGTCGGAAGTATCTCTGCAAACCACCAATTCGTCAGTGGGCGAAGTGATGGACCACGAGCAGATCGCAAGTTTGCCCACAGTGCAACGGCAAATCACGCAGCTGGTCTATCTGCAGCCCGGGACCACTCCCCTCATCGGCGGAGCCGAAGGTACTGTGGGTGGAGGCAGTGTTTCCGGCGGGCGGGTCGACCAGAACTCAATGACTTTGGATGGAATCAACGTGACCGATGAGTCGGAGGGCGGTTACCTGGTTAACGGGCTGATTGCTTCCTTTCCTATCCCGGTCGATGCGGTGCAGGAGTTTCGCGGAACCGTCTCCAACCCCACCGAGGATCAGAACCGTTCCGGCGGCGGCCAATTTGCACTCACCGTACGGCGCGGCTCCAACGACTGGCACGGGCTGGCCTACGACTACTACCAAAACGCCGCGCTCAATGCCAATTCCTGGAGCAATAACCGGACCAATGCCCCGCGCCCCGGACTCATCTCCAACCGCTTCGGCGGAATTTTCGGTGGGCCCTTCTGGAAGAACAAGGCCTACTTTTTTCTGGCCTACGAGGGCTATCGCTTTCCCAACAGCGCGAACGTGACTGAGCTTGGCATCACGGAAACGATGCGGAGCGGCATACTGCGATTCAAAGATGCAGCCGGAAATTTGAACTCTTTCAACTTCAATCCGGCCAATGGTCCATTGTCTTCTGCCTGCGGGCCTGCGGGCAATCAGCCCTGCGATCCGCGCGGCGTGGGCCTCAGTCCAATCATCAAGCAATATTTCAACTTCTACCCTGTAGCCAACAGCCTCACAGCCGGCGATGGCGGCATCAATACCGCGGGAATTCAAGGCCCGGTTTCCATCCCGGCCCACACCGACTTCGCCGTTGCCCGGTTCGACTATGTCATTAACCAATCGTGGGGCGCCTTCGCATATTTTCTCGACTCGCAACAACACCAGGCGACTACCGATCAGATTGATTTCAACCCCGCGGTTACCAAGGGTAAATTGCTAGTCAGCACATCGTCGTTGCCGCTCTATCCGCACGTCTTTGTTACTGGAACGACGGGTCAGCTCACGCCGAACCTGACTTACGATTTCCGCTTCGGGTACAACCAGCAAGGATTCAATTTTGCCCGGGAAATACCCCAGAACATTCTTCCTTCCGCCGGCTATCCGATCCAGCTCGCCTACGGCGTCTCGGGAGTGAAGTACCTGGATGCTCCCGGCAACGACAGCATCAACACTCTGCCTAAGGAAGCGGCAACGGTCAAAGAGTGGCAGTTCAACAACTCCCTTAACTGGGTCAAGGCGTCGCACTTGATCACCGGCGGGTTTAACTACATCCACTCCAACCAGTACCACTACCGGTTAACCCAGGGTGGATCCATCGCCAGTCCCGTGGCCCAGATAACGAGCGGGAGTTACACGCAAATCCCGGCCAACGAGCGTCCTCCGACCTGCAGTGCGACGTTGACTACGAACTGCCTGCCGACCGGCGTGCTCGCGGAGTGGAACGAGCTCTACGCCTCTCTTCTGGGACAGTGGGATTACACCTCGTTCTTCAATAGCCGGGACGCCAAGGGAAACGTGGTGGATTCGGTCACCAACCCGCCATCCTACGATCAGACCTCAGAGCATTTTGAGTTCATGGCTTCCGACACCTGGCAGGCAAAGCCGTCCCTCACACTCAACTACGGCATCAATCTGACCTATGAAACCCCCTACCGCGACATAAATGGCAAGGACTATCTACTCGTTGACGGAAGCAATAACCTGATCAAACCGGCCGAGTTGCTTAGCCAGAAGCTGGCGGCGGCCAACAAAGGGGCGGTTTATAACGTACCCATATCCTTCGTTCACCCGGCACAGTTGGGCGGAAGAGCCACTTACCCTGCGTCGTTCACGCTTGGACCGCGGGTGGGCGTGGCCTGGAATCCTGCGCTGAAGAAGAGCTTTCTCGCCCCGATCTTGGGTGAGCACAAGACAGTGATACGCGGAGGACTGGCGCTCATGCACGATCAGATCCTCGGCATTCAAACGGAACTTTATGGAATCATCGGCAACCAGCTGATTGCTACGCAAAACCTGACCACGGCGCCTACTTGCACATCTGCAGGCACGCCCGGAGCCGGATGCACCGCCGGCGCGCCGTTCCGCGTAGGCGTGGACGGCCAGGTCTACACCAGCAACCCCACAACCTTCTCCATTCCCTACACCCCGCACGCGGCGAATGCCGTTACCGGTGCCTCCTTCGGCGTGACTGGCGGCGACGGCTTAGACCCCAACTTCCATCCCGGCAAGGTCTACGGACTGAACGTCTCGGTGCAACGTGAGATTCCCGGGGGCTCGCTGATTGAGGTGGGATGGATTGGGCGGTTTGGCCGGGAGCTCGCCAACAGCGCGAACGTCAATGCTCCTCCAATTACCATCGGCGACTTATCGGGTCAGGCGTCGCAATCCTTTGCCGCCGCATTTGACGCGCTCGCCAAGCAGCTTCGGTCTGGCGTAACCGCCGCCAACGTAACTCCTCAGCCGTGGTTTGAAAACAGCATTGGCAAGGGCGCCACGGTGACGATTGCGACCAATAACAGCACGGCGATCGTGCAGAACAACGTGTCGTCGGTGTTCACCGCGGCCAAGGGCGTCGATGCGTTGCTGGAGTTGGCGGGAAAGCCGGCGATCGACAACCGTCAGTATCAGACTCTGACCTTTCAGACGAACATGGGCTGGTCCAACTACAACGCAGGGTTTGCCAGTTTCCGCAAACGAACCACCAAGGGGCTTTCGCTGGTTTTTAATTACACCTTGTCGAAGTGCCTCGATACGGATGGCAGGCAGAGCGACAGCTTGAACGGCCATTTGGACAATCCGTATAACCCCGCGTATGCCTACGGAGCCTGCATGACCGATGTGCGCCACGTGGGTCAGGCATACGGCAGCTATGATCTTCCGTTCTACGCCAAGGGACAGGGCCTGACCGGTCGCGCATTGGGCGGATGGTCAACCGCTTACATCATTGTCGGAAGCACGGGTTCCACCCTGGAGGTTACGCAGGGCAACACCACTGGGTATTCGAGCGGCAATACCGACGGCCCGACCGTAGCCCGGACCGGACCCATTCCGTCGCTGGGCGCTCACCATCTCTCCAACGGCTCGTACAACGTCTTCGCTAATCCGACTGCGGCTTTGGCGAACATGCGATACATCAATATCTCGACCGACACGTTCCGCTCAAATCGTGGGGCCTTCTACGGCCTGGGCCAGTGGAATGTCGACTTCAATGTGCAGAAGTTCACCAAGCTGACAGAACGGGTGAGCAGCAAATTCACCCTGGACTTCTTCAATCTCTTCAACCATGCCAATCTGATCACGCCGGCCCTGAATTACAACGCTCAATCCGGCTTCGGAGCCATCACTCAGGATCAGAGCGCGTGGGGCAACAACATCAGTTCCGGGCCGCGCCGCATCCAGGCAAGCCTACGCATCCAGTTCTGAGCCAGAGGATCTGAATTTTCTATGACGCGTTCGGTCTACCGGGCGCGTCCTATTCCTCGTGTGTCTGACCGTCTGCAAGACCCATCGAACGAGGGCGCTTGAATAGAACACAGATCGATTTCCTCCTGCTGAATGGCAACATCATCACTGTCGATCCGCGATACCCTCGAGCGCAGGCGGTCGCGGTTGCGAGGGACAGAATCTTTGCGGTTGGCAGCAACGACGATGTGGAGGGGCTTGCCACGGCCGGCACTCGCCGGGTCAACCTTGAGGGGAGAACCGTTGTACCCGGCTTCATTGATTCCCATTGCCATCCCGCCTTCGCCGGACGCCAACACCTGCGTAGCATCAACTGCGACTCGCCCAGCAAGGCGGAGATCCTCAGCCGAATCCGAAAGAAGGGTGAAGAACTCGGTCCGGGACAATGGATCTCCTGTTTTCTTTACGATGACACCAAGCATGAGCCGCCTCTTCTCGCCGAGGAGCTGGACCGGGCAGCCCCGAATAATCCTGTCTTCGTTGCCTACCGCGGCGGACATTCCGCCATGGGCAACTCGACTGCCTTCCGCCTTGCGGGAATCGATGATGCCATTGCCGACCCTCCGGGAGGAAGATACGAACGCTCCCCGAAAACCGGCAGGCTGACGGGGCGGCTCGACGATGCAGCGCGCGAGCCATTCTGGGAGCAGATGAACCTGAAGTACAGCCGCGACGACTTCCGCGAGGGAGTGGCGCTGATTTCGTGCATGATGTCGCAGGCCGGCATCACCTCGGTGGCCGACGCTGCGCTGCACGGACCGGACGATCTGCGCGCCTACCAGGACGCGTGGGAGGCCGGCGTGCTTCGCTTTCGCGTTTACTGCTTCATCAATGGCCACTATTTCGATTCTTTTCGTGACTCGCGGATGCGGACCGGCTTCGGCAATGAGTGGGTCCGCTTGGGCCCGCTAAAATTCTTTAGTGACGGATCGATCTCCGAACGCACAGCCATGCTCTCTGAACCTTACCTGGACACGCCCGGGTACCACGGGTTGATGGTTGCCGACAGGGAGGCATTATACGGACCGTGCAAAAATGCACATGAGGCGGGGTGGCAGCTGGCCATCCATGCCAACGGCGATGTGGCCGTCGACCACGTGCTCAGCGTCTACGAGCAGCTGCATCGCGAGAATCCCAAGCCTGACCGCAGGTATCGCATCGAGCATTGCACGGTGACCAATGCATCGCTGATCGCGAGGCTTCGTGCGCTGGATGTGATCCCGGTGCCCTTTTCCTGCTATGTCACCCATCACGGAGAGAAGATGCATTTCTACGGGGAAGAGCGTTTGAAGCAGATGTTTGCCCTGCGCAGCTTTCTGGATGCCGGTTTGAAGCCATCCGCGTCCTCTGACTACACCGCTTCACCGTTCGATCCCATGCTAAGCCTGCAGTCCATGGTTACCCGGAAGGACCCGTCGGGAAAGACCTGGGGGGCAAACCAGAAGATTACCGTCGAAGAAGCGCTGCGCGTGTTGACCATCCATGGGGCCTATGCCTCCTATGAGGAAAAGATCAAAGGTTCCATCGAGGCAGGCAAATTGGCGGATCTGGCGGTGCTGAGCGATGATCCGTTTACTACCGATCCCCTGGCGTTGTCGCAGATACGATGTGAACGGACCATGCTCGGCGGCCGCTGGGTATACGAGAGCTGATTCAATGCGCAGAAGAGACATGTTGGTTGGGATGGCAGCATCGCTGGCGAACTCCACGTCCCGCGCCACTCCTGTTCCGGGTGGCCCATTCAAGCCTGGTTTTGGCTTGAGTGGGGTAAGGGATTCGATCGCAGTCCGTGACGATGGCTGGATCACCGATGTGGATGGAATCAAGGTCGGACATTTCACGGAGAAAGAACGACCCACCGGTTGCACCGTGATTCTGTGCGAGCCGGAAGCCATCTGCGGCGTGTTTGTTCCGGGTGGGTGGCCGGGTACCCGGCTTACTGACATGCTGGACCCGGTGAAGCGCGCCGATGGCGCCGTCAAGGTAAGCGCAGTTGTGCTCACTGGCGGAAGCGATTACGGCTTGAGTTCGGCGTCTGGAGTGGAGCAATTCTTTCGCGACCGCTATTTTGCGGCCCAGCCTGCGGGCACAATCCCCAAGCCCCAAGTATTCGTCGTTCCCGCCGCAGTGATCTACGATCTGAGCCTGGGTGGGGATTGGCGCATCACACCCACTGCGGAATCAGGTTATAAGGCGTGCCAGGCTGCGGCCAGCGGAAAAGTTGTCGAAGGCTGCGTGGGTGTGGGTGCCGGCGCGATGGTCGGACACTGGGGAAAGAATCCAACCAAGTCCGGGCTGGGCACCTCCAGCATTCGCGTCGGCAAAACCGGCATCGTCGTGGGGGCCATCTGCGCGGTCAACGCCTCGGGAGATGTCTACAACCCAAAAAACGGCGAGTTCGTAAGCGGATCGCGCACCGCGGACGGCAAGCATTTTTCTCCGGTGACGGAACGCATTCGCCAAGGCTTTAGCGTGGAACCGCCCCCGCCGGGCACACATACCACAATCGCCGCAGTGGCGACCAATGCCCGCTTTACCAAGACAGAAATGGCCAAGATTGCCCAGATGGCTTCTGCCGGGCTGGCGCGATGCATCAATCCGGCGTGGGGTCCCGGGGATGGGGATACCGTGTTCGCGATCTCCACGGGAACCATCGACACGCCGGTTTCTCACGGAGCGATCGGAGCCATTGCCGCAGAAGCCTTGTCCGAGGCCATTCTGCGTGCCGTAGTCAAGGCAACAGCGACCGCCGGCGTCCCCGCCTGGCGTGACGTGGTTGGTGCCTCCCCACCCACATCTTCTAAGGACTAAGCAATAATGGGTGCCCGATATCTCGCGTTTTTTGCGAGATGTGGGTGGGAAGTCTCCTAACCA
>Ga0302325_10033690_pt1 | contig 10493 bp, 6 predicted proteins | sample Palsa_T0_2_FD_201948 | JGI IMG/M metagenome (GOLD analysis project Ga0302325, IMG submission 201948) | Peat permafrost microbial communities from Stordalen Mire near Abisko, Sweden - Palsa_T0_2 | ecosystem: Environmental > Terrestrial > Soil > Palsa > Peat permafrost | place: Sweden: Abisko...
CGTTTATTGCCTCACTCCAGGAAGGAGTTCTCTGCTACGAGAGCAATCCATAGCTACTAGAAAACTCGATTCTAGGTATTATACAATCTCGCAAGGGTCAAGCCGCACTCGAAGATAATGGAGCTTCCCTCTCCGATTATCGCATTCATGCTTGCTATAGCACGAGAAAATACGAGGTAGATGGAAGTCAAAGGCCTAAACTTGCAATGGGTAAGGATTTGCCAGTAAAGGTTTATAAATGATAACTTTTTGTATTGAATGAATGAAAGTTCTGAATTGTTGAAAATTAGAATCTATGCGAGCTTAAGGCTCTTATTTATACAAATTTTCAAGAACTAAATTAGTCCCCCTATAGAATATAACTTTTAATGATACAATGTGCATTATAACCCACTATGCGACAAGTGTGGTACCTAAACTAAGGCCTAGAACCCACACTAAATTAGGTACCGATGTTGTAAACTTATGAGCTGAAATGCGCTATACATTAGGCTGAAATGACTGTTTCCAACACTTGATCCTCGGGATTTCTGGATTTGTTGGACTTGGAAATCGGTTTGATTGAAACAAGAAACTATCATAAGATTATAGCCTTAAGATATCACTAGGTATAGCAAAAATGGAGCCCACAATTATACGTTTATAACTAAGGGCGCTAGCTCTTGAGAACAACGGATAGATGGCTGCTAATGGGTCCTACTGGGATTAATGGTGTAAAGGTTAGCGATTTAATTATAAGGTTGGGTAGCCGATTAGCATTCTATGCCTTGCGACCTTTGGTGGAAGGAACACTCTTATTGCGAGGTTTGGTAAGATTACAATAGAAGTCGAAAACTGGCCAGCAGTTTGTGCGCCATAATAAAGCCAACCAAAAGCTGCAAGCGTTTTCTCAAGATTCAAAATTCGATAACGACGCTTGATAGGAGAGTTGATATCACCCTATATATTCGTACTATACCAAAATTTTTCCTCTGATCAAGCTTTCGGTGGGTTCGTTACAGAAATGGAAGATAGGAGAGGTATCGGTTAGATGTAAGGAAAACACACAAAGGGACGAAAATAACTTGTTAAAGTACTTTTAAGCCTCTCTTTCTATTGTTGCATTTGTAGAAGTATAATCATAATAGAATTAGGACGCATGACTGCTTCGAGAGGTGTTACCCTTCAAGCAGCCCGTTAAAAGTTTGACAATTTCTGGCCGGATGGTCTTAATGGACAATCTAATCACAGCCTAGAGGAAACCACTAATCAGCTCATTGGCCCAACCCCTATACCAGAGCGCTCACTGCTTTCAAGTGCCCTGGGATGAGCCGGCAGGGGCAAAATCCAAGAGGCAGACAGGACAATTTTAACTAGTAAATCAATATAGAATTAAAGGGGGGCTAATTTTATCACAATATTTCAAATGATAGTCGCAGTATCTTAGAAGGCATAGAAAGTCGGTCCATTTCAGTCCTAAGTAGGTGCTTGGAGAACATTCGTCCTAGGCTAAGATTATTTAACTGATCTCAGTCTCGAAAGTACAGCGAGCCGACCTGACTAAAACCCGATCTTGTCCAAGAAAAGACGCTAAAGAGTGAGCTGAAGGCTGGGAACTATCAAGATTCCTATGGGAATGAGAGAAAAGAGGTCTTGCTAAACAAATAAGAGGATGGGAGAGAAACGTGCGAAGGCGAGAGGAGACTGCCAATTTTTAAATTTTTTTTTTTTTTGAATAAGTCAGTAGGTAAAATGGCATAAGGGGACGAAAAAAACTTCCCGAAATACTACTATCTTCGTTTCTACTTAGTGTAATTATATTATGAAATTCATAGCAGTAACCTATTTGGATCTCTAGAGTCTAGCTGGAGGTGGCATTTCCGGCCCTCCGCTAAAAGGTGATAATTTCTAGTGAGATAGGTCTTAACCATGCCCGTATCGCGTAAACAGGGTGAGCAGACCTGAGATGACCTGAGCCAGGCCTGGGCGGAGCCTGAGTAGAGACGGCGCTGGTCACGTGAGCCAGAGACATTCCACCATACCTATACCTACCTAGCATACGTACTGTAGTACGCAGCCTGCAGCACACTAGCCATATTCATGCGAAACCAGGCCTCGTGAAACTTGACTCTAAACCCTTATCTTGGATATTCTCTCATCCTATCAATGAACTTCGACCAACGATATCCTGTTCCCACTTTCCACAGCCTAAGCCACGTGACCATCCGACATGAAGCATCGCAAACAGCCAATAAAAACCCAATCTCTATCCCTAACGCTTTTTACGACGTGCAACAAAAACCAATTTCAACCCCCCGGCCAATGAGTGACACTTACCTACCCCTGGTTACAAGGCTGTGCCGCCCTGCAGTCCATCCAACCGGTTCCCTCGCCCTACCAAACGAAACCAGACCAGCACCTCTCAAACCCAGGGTAATCGAATCTCACGTTAGGATCGGATGAAAGCGGAAGTCAAAGGCCATGCTTCAGAATCCCATAGCATTACACAGCTCTCTCTCTCTCTTGCTCTCTCTATCCAGCTAGCTACGAGATCCCCTCTCACTCTCACTCTTCCAAGCTTTACCCAAATCACTCACTCACTCACTCGGCTCAGAGATGAAATTCCCAAGCAAATTCCCAAAATGGAGACTCTCACACAATGGTACAGTATAACACAAAAAACGACAAATCAGCTTCCCGACGAAAATTGACAACCTTGATGATAAAATAGAAAGAGAAAAAAAATGGGTGTATAGGAAACAAGCAAACACATGAAGGATGAAGGAAGGACGGTATTACAACGCTGTATCCATGCAGGTATCCAAGCTCCCCAAATCTCCTCCCCCTCTCCCTCTTCCTCCCATCTCCATCTCCCTAGCTCAGATGCCTTCGCTCCGCTCAGTTGCCCACAACCTCTTCCTCAGCCCACCCATTCAACCCATTCATCCCCATTCCATCCTGAATCGCCAACCCATATCCATTCCCGAACACGCCATTCGCATTCCCATTTGCACCTCCATTCCCCATACCACCAGAAAACGAACTCTGATACTGGTGTCCCCTCCTCTGCTCCCCATTCCCATTCGTATTCTCCTGGAACTGTCCATTAACCTGCTGTGCAAAGACTGGCAAGCTGACTGCGCGGTTGTGCTGTCCGCGGGCTGGGGCAAGGAGCCCGTTCACGGTGGGGGCGCCGGATGTGCCGTTTTGGAAACCGTTCACGCCGCTTATGCTTGCAGATTGTTGGTGACCTATTTGGCTTTGTTGTGGGATATCGAGCGCGTCGAGGCTAGAAGATGAGCTGGTGCCGTATAGGGCGGCTTGTTGAGCTTGCAGGACTTGCTGTTGCTGCTGTTGGAGCTGTGCGACAGCGTAGGGATCAAGCTGTTGCTGTTGTTGGGCGTGAGCTTGTTGGGAGACTTGATTCAGGTACATTGTGAGAGGGTTGTTGCTGCCAGCGTTGAGGATTGTGGATGGTGTAGGAGCAGGCTGGAAGTTCTGGGAGTCGTTCGCTGAACCGGGTGCTGCAGACCCGGTTGGCGAGCTGCCGTTCTGGCTTGGTTGGAGACCACCGCTGTTTGGAGGAGGCGAGTTCACGCCATCGTTGCGAGGAGATTGAGCTTGTTGGACTTGGCGAGGAGGGTTTCCACAACGATCCTTGCCAAAGTTGACCTTGAATCGACGGTAGTCATCCTTGCCGCGCACAGCTTCAATTGCTTTGATAGCGTTCGCGATATTGGTGAAGTTAACGAATGCGCAGCTCTTCTCTCGAAGAGTGTTGACAAGCTCGATCTCACCATACTCAGAGAAGTCTTGTCTCAGCCTCTCCTCGCTCCAGGACTCGTCCAGGTTTCCAATGTAGACGTTTCGTGAAGCACCGCCGCTTACGGCAAGAGCAATAGCAGCTGGGAGCGCGCCAGAATGCTTTCCCCATCCAATCTTTAACCTCCTATTGTGAATCATTAGGCCTTGTAAATTGCTCAAAGCGTAGAAAGAAGCTGCCGAAGTAGGATCAATAAAGGTGACGAAACAGATATGCTTGTCGGGTATATATCGAATGTGGTGTAAAAGGCCACCTCTGACAACATTACAAATCTCTTCAATAGTGGTTTCAGGATGAATATTTCCCAAGTAAACGGTGCGATTGCCCAAGTTGTTAATTCCTCCAGCGGTCGTAGCAACTGCAGCAGCTGCAACAGATTGTTGAGCCAAAGCATTCGAGATCAAATCGCGGTCAGCTCCGTTAAGGACGTGTGCGTATCCTGGTGCGATACCAAGGTATTGAGCAGCGTTCTGCTGTTGCGTCTTCGAAACGTATGCGCATCGATCCTTTCCGTAGTACACTCGGCGTGGTGATTGCCACTTGGGTTCTTGTGGGAGTTGTGACACAGCTTTGATCGCGTTGCCAATTGACAAGAAGTGGACAAAGCCGATTGCCTTTTCACGAACAATCTTGACGGTGTCAATTGGACCAAACTTGCTCAAATCCTCACGCAGTTCCTCCTCCGTGACATTCTCCTCAAGATTTCCCAAGTACACATTTCTCGAAGCACCTGACTGTTGAACAGCCAGAGCAACTGAAGTTGGCACCTGCGAAGGTTTACCCCACCCAACCTTGATGTCCTGACCGCGGATTGAGAGCTTCTTCAAGATGGCATCGGAATGGAAATGAGTGGCGGAGCTTCCATCTAAGAACGAAATGAAAGCACAGTTCTTGTCTGGTAGGAGCCTAACGGATTCAATCTGTCCGCTCCTCACGTGTCCCAATATCTCCTCAGCTGATGTCTCCGGTGGAATGTTCCCCAAGTATACCGTCCTGCTTGTGCCAGAAACCAACCCAGGTGACATATGTACAGGGGAAGACGGTTGTATTTGCATCTGTTGCATCTGGCTGTTCATGGCAGCAAACCCGCCTGTTGGGGATTGAGGATTGTAAAATTGAGGTGCACCATAGGTCGAGGGAGAAACAAGCGATTGATAAAGCTGAGGAGACATCTGTTGAACCGGGCTGTTCAAGCTCTGCTGTTGTTGTTGTTGTTGTTGTTGCTGCTGCTGCTGCTGTTGCTGTTGATTATTCTGTTGTTGCTGGAACGTAGCGTAGTTCTGGAATTGAGGACTCGCGAATGCAGCCGGTGTGCCGGGTTGGAAAGGAGAGCCGAGGAGGAGCTGGGAGGGGAGCAAGGGAGTGAATTGCATGTCGAACCCCGTTCCAGGTGTTGCCATGTCATTCTGCCCTTGTTGATTCATTGGCTGCGTATTGATCGATGGAATGTTCGCTCTACGTGGGTGTCTGTCTCCATATCCGCCCATCGAGAAATGATTCGAACTGTATGCACCATGGGAGAAGCCAGTATCGCTGTTCGAAGGTTTCGAGGCGTGCCCGGGGAATCTGCCAGCGGTGGCCGCGCCAGGCCCGTTCTGGGGGTTTGCTACTTGGGTTTCCTGCATCCCGAGAAGATGAGGTGGCAGGACAAAGCTGTCCCGCACTAGTGATGATAATACAGCCGTTTTGAAGGATTAAAGGTGCCCTGGAGGAGGCACGAAGGGGCGGTAGAGGTGTATCTAGAAAGCAACGACCAATTGACAAAATTGAATCGAGGACCTCGAGCAACCGAATTCGAGTGAATGTATAGGTCGGAAAAGCAGCGATTCGTGCGATTCGTTTCGTAGGATTAGGTGCCGAAATGTAGACGGCCGGACTGAAGAATGTTTGATATAAACAAATTTCTTGTATCAAATTAAGTGACCGTAGTATGTATACAAGTATTTTCAAGTCGAAAGCGAAGCGGGAAACATCTGCGAACTCGAGGCAGAGATCTCGAAGGTATGAATATGGTTTTGGCAAGCTTTTCGAGAGAGTTTCCGAGCAGAATGGCTGTCTTTTGGGCAAGTCGTCGTGGAACAAAGAACCTGGAAAGGGAAAGGGTGGAGCGAAGTTGGTTGAGCGAGCGTTTTGGTTGAATAAAGAGTATAATAAGTAAATAGACGAAGTAAAAGAAAAAGCAGCGAAGAAGAGCAGAGGGATAATGAGTGTGGGGGGAGAGATTGGCCAGAAAGACCAAAGAAGGTGCCTTTTGAAGCAAAGAAGAGTTGGGAGGAGGAAGAAGAGGGAAGACGAAGATTGGAATGAAAGCGAGAGAGGGCGTTCCCAAATCGGTCAAGGGGGCTTCTTAATTTCGTAGGAGCGCAAGCTAAGCTTGTTTTGGAACGGGCGCCAGGGGTGAGGTCTGGGCCAGGGCAGGACGCGAGATGGGAGCAGGGCCAATGAGCAGTCAGGCCAGCAAGAGGCCACAACACCAACCGTCTGATGATGGCGCTGATAATGGCTGATTCTAGGATCCCGTTCTCGACGAGCATGACGGGCCCTATCTGAGTCTTGCGATTGACGTTTGCAGTTCTTAGGAATGGCATAGCAAAGTCTCGTTCAAGTATCGTCCAAGTATCGTCTAAACCATGGGAACGGGACTTTGCAACGAGCCCAACACTGCCCGTTCTGCTCAACCTCAGTATCATGATATCATCCGAACAGATTGAGACAGTGCCAACGTTAGAGAGCTTCATCTCAAGAGACTCGCCAAACACCTCGAGTCGGGGGCGAAAAGTCAGGCATCTGATGCGCTAAAAGCCATGTATCCACCCCAAGCGAATGAATGAATTTATTCCAGAACGAAAAGGATATCACATCTCATACGGTATACAGATCAATGCCCAGCGCTCGCGTGTGATCTGACTGACATACGACTATTTTGAGGTACCTTGTACCGTATGTACTGTACAAAGAAAGCACTGTAGTTTCTACCCCTCATTGCGGGAACAAGTTTTTAATTTTTTAATTTTTTTTTTAATTTTTTTGTAGTGTTTCAAACACAAATTCAAAGATGCACGCAGCGTTTTGCCTGTCTCCGTCTCCTGGGTCCACCAGGTCCCTCCACCCTGCCCGAGAACCAACGTTTCCACTAACCGTCCCCGGCAAAGCCCACTCACCACCCATCTACGTTCGTGCTGTATATCATGCATCCCTATCCTATATATCCTATATATAACCCACCACGCAACACCCCACCTCTCTGGTACAACCGTACAAAAGAAAATAGATGACACTTCCCATCGCCCACCCCCGTTTGGCCCGTACCCATTGCGCAAAGCGTAGTAGTAGTGCCTCGCGTTGCGTCGAGATATCCCCGATTCCCTTCGCACGAACAGGAGGCTGTACATGTACATGTACGTACAATGTGTCAAATTGCTCAATCTGGACGAACCCCTTTTCACAGTCATGTGCTGTGGCCGTCCCAGCCACCCGTATTTAAGCTATGTGAAACCAACGCACGTACGACGTATGCACTCCTTATCCTGCCACAGATCCGAGGACCTGGATTCCTGGAAGAGAGGCAACTGATAAGCCTTTAATGTTTGTGAAAGTATTTACAAATTACTGTAGGGTGCGGAGTACTGTGTGTTTGGATGCGGTGGAAATCATACGCATGCAAGAAACCAGGTTGATGCATTTTGGATCCATGGTTTTAAATGGGCTGGCTATTTTGTATGGGAAAAACTCACCGCCCGGCAAGAAGTCACCAACGTAACAAGTAAAGCACCGAGTGGCTTTATCAAGCCCCTCGCTGCATTTAGTTGACCCATTTACACGGGTCGACGCGACATCATCAATGGACGCGTCGGAGGCCACTTTTTGTCAAGAGACGGAATTTCTCGATCGCTGGAGTTTCGCATCCATTGCTATTTTACATCCCTCGAGGAATGCAGACCGATCGCATGTTCATCGAGACTTGAAGATTGCCTGTTCAATACGGCAACTTTTTCTTCTGATCCCAGGCAGGCAGCACAGTCGACAATTCCCGTCATCCTCCACTCACGCCTTGCGGTCATTGATCAAGTCGCATTCAATCACTCGTTCCGCGCATCTCCACAATTGTGGCTTCCCGAAGGCTCATCACTACTGTTGTGTCTACAGCACGGAATCCGCTCATTAGATCATTCCGCAACATGGCTCCCAAGCAAGCTACACTGGGGTATGTCAAAGATCCCCAAACCAACATAGCGTGCGTGTTCCCGCACACGCCATTAAATGGGGGTATTTACTAATGCGATTTATTTGAATAGCAAGTTCTTCGGAAATCCCAGCAGTTCGAAGGCGCCGCCAAAGCAGTCGAAGCTTTCATTCTCCTCCAAAAGTACAAGCAATGGCGCTCCGAGCTCGAGCGCGTCTAAAGAGAACGAGGATGTAGATATGAATGGGCCTGCCAAGACGGAAGCCACCCCGAAGGTTGAGGAGGACGCCGTTGATGCGAAGGAGAATGTCAAGCCTGGAACTGGCAGGTCTCTACAATCCAGGAAGGTTGATAACATCTGTTAACATTGCTCCCTCTACAGAAACGAAGAAGCGATCACGATCACCACCTCCAAAATCCGAAAAGAAGGCCAAGAAAGAAGTTGTCGAAGTTGAGGAGGAGGAGGATGAAGAACCTATTGTGAAACGACCTCGTCGTGCCGGAAAGGCGGAAGATGACGAGCCTATCCCATCCAGGCCAAAGGCCGAGTCAAAAACCAAAGTCAAGCCGGCAGTTTCGTTAAAGAAGTCGAAAAGCATGCCCCCTCCACCCAAAAAGGCCAAAAAGGAATCGAAGGTAGTAGAGGAGGACGAGGATGATGATGCTATGGAGGTCACCTCGAGTTCAAACGACAAGCTAAAGAGAAGAGACTCCAATGCTTCGGCATCTGGATCAGAAATCGAAGAAGGACTAGAAGAGGAGGAAGAGGAGGATGAAGACGAAGACGATGAGAAACCAGAGGTTGCGGCCAAAGCTCGCGAGAAGGTCCAAACCACCCTGAAGGCAAAGACCAAGGACCCATATCCCGACTGGAAGCCCGGAGAGCCAGTACCATACGCAGCTCTGTGTACAACGTTCTCTCTGATCGAGATGACAACAAAGAGGCTTGTCATTGCAGCACATTGCTCCCTGTTCCTTCGACAGGTCTTGCGGTTGACTCCAGACGATCTTCTGCCGACTGTCTTACTTATGATCAACAAACTTGCGGCAGATTATGCTGGAATTGAACTGGGAATTGGCGAGTCCCTCATCATGAAAGCAATTGGCGAGTCTACTGGCCGAAGCTTGGCAGTTATCAAGCAAGACCAAAAAGAAATCGGTGATCTTGGTCTAGTGGCCGTCAAGAGTAGAGCTAACCAACCTACCATGTTCAAGCCAAAAGCTTTGACGGTTAGAGGTGTCCATAAAGGCCTCATGGATGTCGCTACCACTTCAGGAAATGGAGCTCAAGGACGAAAAGTGGATCTCATCAAAAAATTACTGTCAGCTGCCGATGGACATTCATCTGGGAAGGTTGACATTACCAAAGACAAGGGAGGAGCTAGTGAAGCGAAATATCTTGTTCGATTCCTCGAAGGAAAATTGCGCCTCGGTCTAGCTGAGAAGACAGTTCTTGTTTCTCTGGCCCAAGCAATGGTTTGCCATGAGATCGAAGCCCAGGGATCCGGAAAGGTACCAAGTACTGAGCAGCTCGCAAACGGCGAGGCAATACTCAAAGCCGTCCACAGGTCAGTTTCCATGTTTTGATGTCTGATTATTCTAACATTCTGCAGCCAACTTCCCAGCTACGACGTTATCATTCCCGCAATGTTGGATCATGGCATTTTCAATCTCAAAGACAACTGTAAACTTCAGCCTGGCGTACCTCTGAAGCCCATGTTAGCAAAACCCACAAAGGCGATCACTGAAGTCCTTGATCGATTTGAAAACCAGAAATTTACTTGCGAATACAAGTATGATGGCGAGAGAGCTCAAATCCATTATGTGGCCAAAGATTCCGATCAAAAATATCGTGGTCCTACGGAAGCTGCCACCAAGACAAATGGTGGGCTGGCAGCCATCTTCTCTCGCAACTCCGAGGATCTGTCCAAGAAGTATCCAGATATTTTGGAAAAGCTAAATAAATGGGTAAAGCCTGACACCAAGAGCTTTGTGCTCGACTGTGAGACTGTGGCCTGGGATCTCGTCGAAAAGAAAGTTCTGCCTTTCCAACAGCTGATGACCCGAAAGAAGAAGGATGTCAAGATTGAGGATGTGAAAGTTAAAGTATGCGTCTTTGCATTTGACCTCCTGTTCTTGAATGGAGAAGCCGTCGTCTCTAAATCTCTTCGGGAACGTCGAGAACTGTTGCACGGCGCTTTCATTCCAGTCGAGGGAGAGTTTGCATTCGCTACAAGTATGAATGGTCAAGAACTTGACGAGATTCAAAATTTTCTCGACGAAAGTGTTAAAGCATCTTGTGAAGGTCTCATGGTCAAGATGTTGGACGGCACGGAAAGTGGTTATGAGCCTAGCAAGCGAAGTCGAAATTGGTTGAAGGTATGGTTCCCAAACCCTCTTTCCTAAATTCCTACTCACAACCCGCAGATCAAGAAAGACTATCTCTCTGGCATTGGCGATTCCTTGGATCTGGTCGTTCTAGGAGCATATTATGGCAAGGGTAAACGC
>Ga0302325_10033691_pt1 | contig 10492 bp, 9 predicted proteins | sample Palsa_T0_2_FD_201948 | JGI IMG/M metagenome (GOLD analysis project Ga0302325, IMG submission 201948) | Peat permafrost microbial communities from Stordalen Mire near Abisko, Sweden - Palsa_T0_2 | ecosystem: Environmental > Terrestrial > Soil > Palsa > Peat permafrost | place: Sweden: Abisko...
GAACGCAGCCTGGTCACCCGCAGCGTCACATCCTCGACTGTGCCGCTGGCTTCGGTCGCCGACACGACGGTCAGCGTGACCAGATCACCGAAGCCGTACTGCTTCTCGACGATGATGAAGAATCCCGCCAGGATGTCCCTGACCACCTGCTGAGCGCCGAAGCCGAGTGCGGCGCCGATCACGGTGGCCGGCGCGACCAAGGCCGAGACGGAGAAGTCGAGGACATCGGCGGTCTGGACGATGCCCCAGATCGCGATGAGGACTATCGACACCCACTGGACGACCGACGCCACTGCTCGCCGGTGCTTGCTCGCCTCCGACCGCACTAACGCGTCGCTTTCGACGAAACGATCGTCAAGCTGCTTGGCTATTCGATCGGCGACCCAGGAGACAAACCGGACCGCCAATATCGCGACGATCACCAGCATGATCACCCGCAGGCCGCGACTGACGACCCATAGGCCGACCTCGCCGTGCCAGAAGTCGTGCCAGTGCTGCGCGGTGCTCGTCGCTAGATACGTCGTTTTAGTCGTCATCTTTTCTGTTACGCCACCGGATTCCCGCTTCCAAGAATCCGTCGATGTCGCCGTCGAGAACCGCCGCCGGGTTGCCCACCTCGTACTCGGTACGCAGGTCCTTGACCATCTGATACGGGTGCAGCACGTAGGACCGCATCTGGTTACCCCAGGAGCTGCCGCCATCACCCTTTAATGCGTCGAGCTCGGCACGTTCTTCTAAACGCTTGCGTTCCAACAACTTTGCCTGAAGAACCCGCATCGCCGCCACTTTGTTCTGCAGTTGCGACTTCTCGTTCTGGCAAGTCACGACGATACCCGTCGGGATGTGGGTTAAGCGAACCGCGGAGTCGGTGGTGTTCACCGACTGACCGCCCGGACCACTGGAGCGATACACGTCGACCCGCAGATCGCCCTCGGGAATCTCGATGTGATCCGTCGTCTCCACCACCGGCAGCACCTCGACTTCGGCGAACGACGTCTGCCGTCGGTTCTGGTTGTCGAACGGACTGATCCGCACCAGCCGGTGGGTGCCCTGTTCGACCGACAGCGTGCCGTACGCGTAGGGGGCGTGCACGGCGAAGGTGGCGCTCTTGATCCCGGCCTCTTCGGCATAAGACGTGTCGAACACCTCGACGGGATATTTGTGTTGCTCGGCCCAGCGGATGTACATCCGCATCAGCATCTCGGCCCAGTCGGCGGCGTCTACACCGCCGGCGCCCGAGCGGATATTGAGCAGCGCTTCCCGCTGGTCGTATTCGCCGGAGAGCAGCGTTCGCACTTCGATCGCCTCGATGTCGGCATGCAGCGCCTTGAATTCCACGTCGGCCTCGGCCTTGGTGTCTTCGGCGTTCTCTTCGTCGGCCAGTTCATAGAGCACCGGCAGATCGTCGAGTCGTTGGCGCAGCCCTTCCACGCGCCGCAACTCGCCTTGAGTGTGGGAAAGCTCGCTGGTGACGCGTTGTGCGCGGGCCTGGTCGTCCCACAGATTGGGATCGGCTGCCTCGCGCTCGAGCGTTTCGATTCGGCTGCGCAGACCGTCGACGTCCAGCACCCGCTCCACAGTGGTGAGCGTGGAGTCGAGTGCTTCAATGTCAGCCTGACGGTCGGGGTCCACGCCTGATCACGTTACCGGCGGCCCGACAAGCGGCGCGACTAGCCACGGACCGGCGGGGCGGGCGTTTAGCATCGGGGATTATGCGTCCCTACCACGTAGTGATCGTCGGCTCAGGTCCCTCTGGATTCTTCGCCGCGGCCTCGTTGCTCAAAGCCGCCGATTCCGACGACCAACTCGACGTCGCCGTCGACATGCTCGAGATGCTTCCGACGCCGTGGGGTTTGGTGCGCTCCGGGGTTGCTCCCGACCACCCCAAGATCAAGTCGATCAGCAAGCAATTCGAGAATATCGCCGAGGACGAGCGCTTCCGGTTCTTCGGCAACGTCGTGGTGGGCGAGCACATCAGCTCGACCGAACTGGCCGAGCACTACGACGCGGTCGTCTACGCGATTGGCGCGCAAGCGGATCGGCCGTTGAACATCCCCGGCGAAGAGCTGGCCGGCAGCGTCGCCGCGGTCGATTTCGTCGGCTGGTACAACGCGCACCCGCACTTCGAGGAGATGTCGCCCGACCTGTCCGGCGCGCGGGCCGTGGTTGTGGGCAACGGCAACGTCGCGCTCGACGTCGCGCGCATTCTGGTGACCGATCCCGACGTGCTTGCCCTCACCGACATCGCCGACCATGCGCTGGAGTCGCTGCGGCCCCGGAGCGTCGAGGAAGTGATCGTGATCGGTCGTCGTGGCCCGCTGCAGACCGCGTTCACGACGCTGGAGCTGCGTGAACTCGCAGATCTGGAGAATGTCGACGTGATCGTCGACCCCGCCGACTTCGAGAACATCACCGAGGATGACGCGGCGGCGGTGGGCAAGGTCTGCAAGCAGAACATCAAGGCGTTGAAGGGCTACGTCGGCCGCGAGCCCAGGCCGGGGCACCGCCGGATCGTGTTCCGCTTCCAGACGTCACCTATCGAGATCGCCGGCGAGGAGCGGGTCGAGAAGATCGTGTTCGGGCACAACGAGCTGGTCACCGACGAGAGCGGACGGGTGACGGCCAAGGACACCGGCGAGCGCGAGGAGGTGCCCGTGCAATTGGTGGTCCGCTCGGTCGGCTACCGCGGGGTCCCCACTCCCGGGCTGCCGTTCGATGAGAAGAGCGGGACCATTCCCCATAGCGACGGACGGGTCGACGGCAGTCGCAACGAGTACGTCGTCGGCTGGATCAAGCGCGGTCCGTCCGGTGTGATCGGCACCAACAAGAAGGACTCGCAGGACACCATCGACTCCCTGATCGCCGACCTCACCGGCGCCGAGTTGGCCGACTTCGGCGCCGACCATGCCGACAAACTCGCCGAATGGCTGGCCTCCCGCCAGCCCAAACTGGTCACCGACGCGCACTGGAAGCTGATCGACGAGCACGAACGCTCAGCCGGCGAGCCGCACGGCAGGCCGCGCGTCAAGCTGCCGAACGTGACCAAGCTGCTGCATATCAGCCACGGCTGACGGGCCTTAGTCGGTCGGTAGGGCGGGCGGTAGGTCTGGCGGCGCGAACAGCCACTTGTCGGGGTTGCGCTGCGAGTACACCACCGGCTTCAACTCCCCCACCGCCGGCCAATGCTCGACATCGGCGACCATGCGCAGATAGACGGTGTAGTCGCTGATGGTTGGTCCGTCGATGACGCCGGTGATCGTGACGTATTGCTCGCCAAGGGCGTCCGGCCGTGCGCTGACGCCGGTGATCAGCAGCGTGCCGCTCAACGAGTCACCGCTGGGGCGCTGGCGGAGTAGCCGCGGGGCCAGCATGCCGACCGCGACCGTGACGAGCAACAGCACCGAAAGGATTTCCCACACGACGCCATCGTATGTCCGCCGACGGTCAGGCTGATGCCGCCGGATAGACAGGGTGCCAGTGCACCTGCGTGATTCGTTCAGCGAGTTCCTCGCTGCTGCGTTTTGGGGCGACGCCCTCCGCGACGGCCTGTTCCGCGACGGCCTGCGCGATCCGGATGGCCACGTCGGGTGCATCCGACCACGACGGCAGCAGCGGCTGGTTCGGATCGTTCAGGGCCGGCGACGCCTCGCCGAGGGTCGCCGCGGCAACCCGCATCATCTCGTCGGTGACCCGGTTCGCTTGCGCGGCGGTCACGGCGAGTCCCATCGCCGGGAAGATGTAGACGTTATTGCATTGTGCCACAGGATATTCCACACCATTACGCTCCAGCGGCGCGAAGGGCGAACCAGTCGCAATCAATGCTCGCCCGTCGGTCCAATGGTCCAGTTCGGCTGGGTGCGCCTCCGCGCGACTCGTCGGATTGGAGAGCGGGAAGATGATCGGCCGCTCGGCTTTGGCCGCCATCTCGCGCACGATGGCTTCGGTGAATGCGCCGGTGGCAGTGGACAATCCCAGCAGAACACCGGCATCGACATTGTGTATGACGTCAGCGAGCTGAGCCGCCCCCGACAGTCCCCAGTCGGCAACCCGCCCCGCGGGCTGCGCGAAGTCACGCTGGGCCTCCGACAGGTCGTCGCGGTCGTCGGTGAGCAGGCCCACCACGTCGACAACCCAGATCCGTTCTGTGGCAGCCTGTTCCGATAGTCCCTCGGTCACCATCTCGCGGCGGATCATGTCGAGGACTCCGATGCCGGCCGAACCGGCCCCCAGCATGACGACGTTCTGCTGCGACAGCGGCCGGCCGGCGACCTTCGCCGCGCCATGTAGCGCACCGACGGCGACGGCGGCCGTGCCCTGGATGTCGTCGTTGAAAGTGAGCAACTTGTCGCGGTAGCGGCCGAGGATCGGCAGCGCGTGCGCGGTGGCGAAGTCTTCCCACTGCAACAGCACGTCGGGGAGTTGCTTCTGCACTGCGGCCACGAAGCGGTCGATGAATGCGTAGTACTCGTCATCGTCGATGCGGCGGTGGCGCCAGCCAAGGTATTGGGGGTCTTGCAGGAGCTCGACGTTATCGGTGCCCACGTCGAGCACGATCGGCAGCGTTCGCGCGGGGTCGATACCCCCGATCAGCGTGTACAACGACAACTTGCCGATCGGAATGCCCATGCCGCCGATGCCTTGGTCACCCAGGCCGAGGATCCGTTGCCCGTCGGTCACCACCATCACGTCGACATCATGTTGGGGCCGGTTTTGCAGCACCTCATCCAGATGGTCGCGTTCCGGGTAGGAGACGAATAATCCCCTTGGGCGCCGGTAGATCTCGCTGAAACGCTGGCAGGCCTCGCCGACAGTAGGGGTGTACACGATCGGCAGGGACTCGGGAATGTGATCCTGCAGCACACGGTAAAACAGCGTCTCGTTGCGGTCTTGCAACGCACGCAGATAAATATGCTTGTCGAGATCGTCCCGGCGCGTGGAGAACTCGTGCCAGCAATGCGCCGCTTGCTCGTCCTGCGTCTTCACCGCCGTCGGCAGCAGGCCCAGCAGGCCGTGCTTGCGGCGCTCGGCCTCCGAGAAGGCCGTGCCCTTGGTCGTCAACGCGTCGAAAAGGACCGCCTGCCCTCGCTTTTCGTCAGCCATCCTCGGCATCTCTCCCGGTGTAGTCTCGCGGCGCGCTCGGCTCTGCTGGTTTCGCACTCATCACGCATAGATCATCCCCTGCCGAGGTAGTCCGTGGTATCAACGCAGGGGTCCAATTTCGGCGAAAGTAGGTCCGATGAGTCAGGACGATCTCGCGGTGGCGCTGGCGCTGGCCGACCAGGCCGACGCGGTCACACTGGACCGCTTCGGAGCAGTCGACCTGCGGGTCGACACCAAACCGGACCTGACACCGGTCAGCGACGCCGACCACGCGGTCGAAACGGGCTTGCGAGCCACCCTTGCCCGCGCTCGACCGGACGATGCCGTCCTCGGTGAAGAGTTCGGCGGCGCAACCACGTTGACCGGGCGGCAGTGGATCATCGATCCGATCGACGGCACCAAGAACTTCGTGCGAGGCGTGCCGGTGTGGGCCAGCCTGATCGCACTGCTCGACGACGGCGTGCCGCAGGTCGGGGTTGTCAGCGCGCCGGCGCTGCATCGGCGTTGGTGGGCCTCCACCGGTGCCGGCGCGTTCGTGGCAGTCGGCCACACCGCGGCCCGCCGACTTTCGGTCTCCTCAGTGGCGCAACTGAACTCCGCCAGTTTATCGTTCTCCAGCCTGTCCGGATGGAACGATCTCGGTCTGCGGGACCGCTTCCTGGACCTCACCGATGACGTGTGGCGGGTTCGTGCCTTCGGCGACTTCCTGTCCTACTGCTTTGTGGCCGAAGGGGCGGTCGACATCGCCGCCGAACCGGAGGTGTCGGTGTGGGACCTGTCGCCGCTGGACATCCTGGTGCGCGAGGCGGGCGGGACGTTCACCAGCCTCGATGGCAGCCCCGGCCCGCACGGCGGCAGCGCGGTGGCGACCAATGCCCTGCTGCACGACCAGGTCTTGGCCCGACTGGCCGCCACAAAGCCCAACCTGTGAACTAGTTAACAACCACTGTATCTTACTCCGGAGTAAGATACAGTGGTCGCACTGCCCCAACGACCGAGGCTGCTGTCAATGACAAACACTGTCACCTCCGCAAATGGCTCCCATAACGGCTCGAAGCCGCGTCCCAAGCGCACCGGCAAAAAGTCCGCCATCGGCGAGCACAAGCACAAGCGCACTGGCATCGACGTAGCGTTGGGACTGCTCACGCCTCTCGTCGGCCAGGAATTCCTGGACAAGTACGGTCTGCGCGATCCGTTGAACCGGACGCTGCGTTACGGCACCAAGACGATCTTCTCCACCGCCGGAGCGACCGGCCGCCAATTCAAGCGCGCCCAGAACCTGCGCGGCGGAGCCACCCGCCTGAAGACCAGCGGCAAGGACTACTACGACCTGACGCCCGACGACGACCAGAAACTCATCGTCGAGACGGTTGAGGAGTTCGCCGCGGAGGTCCTGCGTCCGGCAGCGCACGACGCCGACGCGGCGATCACCTATCCCCCGGACCTGGTGAAGAAGGCCGCCGAGTTGGGGATCACCGCGATCAACATTCCCGAGGACTTCGACGGCATCGCCGCGGAGCGCTCCAGCGTGACCAATGTGCTGGTCGCCGAGGCGCTGGCTTACGGCGACATGGGGTTGGCGCTGCCGATCCTGGCGCCTGCCAGCGTCGCCGCTGCGCTGACCCATTGGGGTAGCGCCGGCCAGCAGGCGACCTACCTCCAGGAGTTCGCCGGCGAGAATGTCCCGCAAGCTTGCCTGGCCATCGCCGAGCCGCAGCCGCTGTTCGACCCGACCGCGTTGAAGACCACCGCGGTCCGCACCCCGAGCGGGTACCGGCTCGACGGCGTCAAGTCTCTGGTCCCGGCGGCGGCCGATGCCGAATTGTTCATCGTTGCAGCCCAACTCAACGGCAAGCCGGCACTGTTCATCGTCGAGTCCTCGAGCGACGGCCTGACCGTCAAGGCCGACCCGAGCATGGGCATTCGCGCGGCCGCGCTGGGCCGCGTCGAGCTCGACAATGTCTCGGTGCCGCTGAGTGCGCGGCTGGGCGAGGACGACGCCACCGATGCGGACTACTCCGAAGCCATCGCGCTATCCCGGCTGGGCTGGGCCGCGCTGGCGGTCGGCACGTCGCACGCGGTGCTCGACTACGTCGTCCCGTATGTGAAGGAGCGCGAGGCATTCGGTGAGCCCATCGCTCATCGGCAGTCCGTCGCGTTCATGTGCGCCAACATCGCCATCGAACTCGATGGGCTGCGGTTGGTCACTTGGCGCGGTGCGGCGCGGGCCGAGCAGGGCCTGTCGTTCTGCCGCGAAGCCGCGTTGGCCAAGCGGCTCGGCGCCGACAAGGGCATGCAGATCGGCCTGGACGGCGTGCAGCTGCTCGGCGGCCACGGCTTCACCAAGGAGCACCCGGTCGAGCGTTGGTACCGCGACCTGAGAGTCCTCGGTATAGCTGAAGGCGTTGTAGTTATCTAGTAGTCATCTAAGTCCCCCATCTCACTGGCAACGTCTCACCGGCAACGAAAGACCAATCATGGCAATCAATTTGGAACTGCCCCGCAAGCTGCTCGCGGTGATCGACAAGGCACACCAGGGCGGCGCGGAGATGATGCGGCCGATCGCCCGCAAATACGACCTCAAAGAGCACGCCTACCCGGTCGAGCTCGACACGCTGGCTGAGCTGTTCGCCGGAGCCGCCGAATCCAACACGGATATGGCCGGCGCCGATGGGCTTCGCAGCAGCGAAAGCAACGGGGAGAACCGCAACGGCGCCAACATGGCCGCGGCGTTGCAGGCGCTGGAGGCCAGCTGGGGCGACGCGGCGATGCTGCTGTCGATTCCCTTCCAGGGCCTCGGCAACGCGGCCGTGTCTGCGGTGGCCACCGACGAACAGCTAGAACGGCTGGGCCGGGTCTGGGCCGCAATGGCGATCACCGAGCCCGGATTCGGCTCCGACTCGGCGGCGGTGTCCACCACGGCCAAGCTGGACGGCGACGAGTACGTGATCAACGGCGAAAAGATCTTCGTCACCGCGGGTTCGCGAGCCACCCACATTGTGGTCTGGGCGACGCTGGACAAGTCCAAGGGGCGCGCGGCGATCAAGTCGTTCATCGTGCCGCGCGAACACCCCGGCGTCACCGTCGAGCGGCTCGAGAACAAACTGGGAATCAAAGGCTCTGACACCGCCGTGATCCGGTTCGAGAACGCCCGCATTCCCAAGGACAATCTGCTGGGCAACCCCGAAATCGAGCCGGGCAAAGGCTTTTCCGGGGTGATGGAGACCTTCGACAACACCCGGCCGGTGGTGGCCGCCATGGCCGTCGGGATTGCCCGCGCCACCCTGGAAGAGCTGCGCAAGATCCTGACCAACGCCGGCGTGGAGATCTCTTACGACAAGCCCGCGCAGGTGCAAAGCGCCGCGGCGGCCGAGTTCCTCCGGATGGAGGCCGAGTGGGAGTCCAGCTACCAACTGACTCTGCGTGCGGCGTGGCAGGCCGACAACAACATCCCCAACTCCAAAGAGGCATCGATGTCCAAGGCGAAGGCCGGCCGGGTCGGCAGCGACATCACCCTCAAAGCCGTCGAAATGGTCGGCACCATCGGCTATTCAGAGCAGACTCTGCTGGAGAAGTGGGCCCGCGATTCGAAGATCATGGACATCTTCGAGGGCACCCAGCAGATCCAGCAGCTCGTGGTCGCACGTCGTGTGTTGGGATTGTCGTCATCTGAGTTGAAGTAGCCAACCCAGTTGCGTTGCAGCCCGATTGGGCAGTGCGCGCTACGGCATCGTGTAGCCGCCGCTGACCGAGATCAACTGACCGGTTACCTGGCGCGCGGCGTACGGCGAGCTGAACCAGACGACCGCACGACCGATGTCCTCGGCGCTGGTCAGCCTACGCAACGGGGTGTCCTTGAGCATGAAGTCGATCTGCTTTTGATTGAAAACTTCATCCAGTCCGACCGCCCACAGGCTAGATGGGCCAATCGCCTCGGGCCCATCGGGGATAACGAGGCCGGGACACACGACATTGGATCTGATGCCATGGCGGCCGTGTTCACGCGCCGTAGTGCGGGCGAATGCCACCATGGCCGCCTTTGACGCGCCGTAGACGCCCTGTCTGATCTGGCCGAACGCGGCGTCGCTGGCGATGAACACCATTGCGCCACCACCAACCTCCTTCATGACCGGTATCGCAGCTTGGGTGGCAGCGATCGCGGAGAACAGGTTGATCTCGATGGTGCGCTGCCACTTATCCCGGTCGGTATCGGTAGCGACAAATCCCGGAACACTCCAGCCGGCGTTGTTGACCAGAACATCCAGCCCGCCCCATGCCGTCCGGGCGGCGTCGACCACGGTTTCAGCCGCGCCGGGCTTGGTCAGGTCAGCGATCACCACATCGACCTCGGCGGCACCTAATTCCTTGGCCTCGGTGCGAACTTTTTCAGCCTGCGGCTCGTCGATGTCGTTGATCACCACGCGTGCGCCTTCCGCGGCAAACGCATGCACGATCCCGCGTCCGATATTGGAAGCACCTCCGGTGACGACGATCCGCGCGTCCGCCAAGCCGAGATCCATACCAACTCCTCTGTGCTTGTCTGTGCATCGTCGCTTGTGACCAACTACCAATTAGTTTAACCTAGATTAGAAATCAGCGAAATGATTGATGGGACCAGATGTGAGCGTTGTCCGGCATGCGATCGCCGATGGCATCGGGCATATCACCCTGAACCGGCCCGATCACATGAACGCGGTGACGACCGAACTTGCGCGGCAACTCGATCATGCGCTCAACACACTGTCCGGCAACCTGTCGGTGAACGTGATCGTCATTCGCGGAAGTGGTGGAAATTTCTGCGCTGGTGGCGATATCGCCGAGGTTGAGCGTCTCACCCACGAAGGCCCCGAATGTTTGCGGACACTGTTCGACGCGTTTCGCCGTGCGTGCGATGCCATCTCGGCGGCCGACGTTCCGGTCGTCGCAGCAGTTGAGGGTGTCGCGATGGCCGGCGGCTTCGAGCTGATGCAGGCGGCCGACATCGTGATCGTCCGCGACGACGCCAAGATCGCCGACAACCACATCAATTTCGCGATGATCCCCGGTGGCGGCAGCACGCAACGGCTGCCCCGCGTCGTCGGGCATCAGATCGCGCTCGGTCTGCTGCTCAGCGGCGACCGGCTCAGCGGTTCGGATGCGGTGCGTCTCGGCCTGGCCTACCGCAGCTTTGCGCCGAACGAGTTCGACAAGGGTGTGAGCCATTTCGTTGCTCAACTGGCCGGGCTTGACCGCACGGCGGTGACGACGATCAAGAAGCTGGTGCGCGACCCCCGCGCGCGGTCGCTCTCGCAGGGCCTCGACGACGAAATCAATGCGGTCGTCGGGCATATCACCCGGCAAGGAGTCGGCGAGTTCAGCCGGATAGGTAGGTCCTCATGACCATCATCGACGC
>Ga0302325_10033693_pt1 | contig 10492 bp, 12 predicted proteins | sample Palsa_T0_2_FD_201948 | JGI IMG/M metagenome (GOLD analysis project Ga0302325, IMG submission 201948) | Peat permafrost microbial communities from Stordalen Mire near Abisko, Sweden - Palsa_T0_2 | ecosystem: Environmental > Terrestrial > Soil > Palsa > Peat permafrost | place: Sweden: Abisko...
CTTTTGACCCTCCCCGCTATGGGGAGACCCTCCCCGCTATGGGCCAGGAAGGGACCTCATTTTCACACACAAATTAATACTAGGGCCCTTCGCGCGGGGAGGTCCCCGCGCGGGAGTCAGTAGTTAGGGTAGATTGACATAGCGCTACTAGTATGGCTGGTAAAATGCCGCTCCTTCTGGGTCCCTGACAGAAAGGCAGAACTTCTCCAAGGCTTTCGACAACGGCTATTGCGGCGATTAGTAGTTAAGGGCTGGTACTAGCAGACTCACACAAATTATTACTAGGCGCTACCTGCTTAGAGGTCTAAGGAGACGAGCCAAACGGATAGGTTTGCCAGACGGCGACAGCATGGTCAAGTTGGCTTCATTCTAACGTACGGTGGCGACTCCTTTACCTGCAACAGAAATTACTCTTGCGCGCGTTGGTAAATATCTAGAAGCTCGACCTCGCGCTCATTCCCCTCCTCCTCGTCATCATCCGGGAAGAACCCTACAAATTACTATGAATCTCGAATTCCTTGTACTGCGCAGAGCCAAAGCGACCCGAGTTATAAACGAACATACTCGCAGGGAAAACGGAAATCAACGAGGCAATGAACAAAATAACGAACAGGACCACTCCAACCCACGAATGGGCAAGTATGTCGCCCAACTTCCTGTCCATGATAACGCCGATGAAGCCGAACCCTACACATGTCAATAACAACCCTCCCCAAACCAACAGTTCAACGGAATCTCGATGTGAATCTGCTCTTTCAGCTACGTCGTATCTATTGTGTGAAACCTACTAGGAGAACAAACCAGTGTAGGACACGATAGCACGCCAATCCTGCTGGACCGAGGAGGTTGAACATGGCAGCAATCTGACCGAATCCCCAATGATTCTCGGATGATTCGATCCCATTAACAGCGGCTGTGCGCTCGACAGTTATAATTCCGTATGTGACGATGGCCAGCTGAAGGACTCGAATGCCAATACATACAACCCATCGAGTGCCCGGATCAAGAGGAACATGTTCCTTTCGGCGACGCTTTTCCAACCACCAAAAGACGGGGTGGAATTGGCTCCCGCGAGCGATATCCTGCGGCAAGGTCTTTTCATGATCCCATATTGCAATTGCCAACCTCGCCGCTGTCGCCAAGGCACTGATAATTTGCCAGGACCCCATCAGAATTGCGACCGTCAAAACCGTGATTGACGGGGCCCCTGTCGAAACACCTATGGGCTTTACTCCCCCGAATAAAACCCAATGGCCTGCGCCGTTGGGGCACGTGTTCTCGGTCTGTATCGCACGTACCCCCCTCCAGAGTAGAATGTTAAAGACCGCCAATATCGGACAAAAGAGTACTTCAACCACTTCCATCCTCAACAGCGCCGTTAAGTTCCCTCCCCGCTTGGCCAACGCACCATGGGGCCAAATAAAGGTCGGTGTCCTCGCTTCGGCCAACAAGACGGCAAAATGTCCCGCTATAACAGTATGGACGACGTCAATCTAGGAATTGAAGAGGGTGCCCGTTACGAATGTGATGGACGATATGAGGAGGGAAACATCGGTGAGGTAAATATCGGAGGGGGGTTTAGCGAAGATGTTGAGGAATATTGCGAGGAGGGATTGCAGGTAGAATGCGCAGCGAACACCTATGCCGGAGACGTCTGAATCGGGTCGGACTGCGCAATTGACTTGTGTGATGCCGTTGACTGTCGACGTGAACATTCAAGCGCCTCGAGGGAGAGACGACGTGGAATGAACCAGTGCATTTGGGACACGTAGGGGGTTTCTTTAGACCAAAACTTTAATTCCCTGGGCCAATCATCACACACGCATATGCAACAGTGTGTCGGTGTACCCACCAAGTTTTATACTCCAAGTGTCCCACCGAATAAAAGAAAATCATGCGGTTGGGACATTTATCTATTTCTTACAGCTAGTACCGATACACTACACAGGTGTTTCAACCGCAGGTTCTCTTGCATATTGTCACAATTGACTTTGTTTCGCGATCAACTTTGTTCGTTCATCCTTTGGCGCTCCCGAAACGGCGTTACAACTAAACTAGTCAAAGGGGGTAGTTTCTGACGCATTTCCAGTGATCTTTCCTTGGTATTCGCGGCCCAGCAACCTTATTTCCTTTCAAGTGAGGCTTGCGATTGCAGGCGACTAGCGGCGCATTTTAACTTTCATTGTTTCAGGTTCTTTGGTTCGGAAACTTGGGGGTGTGGGGGCCGAAACCTTATTCCGTTGAAACAATGACCTTGAAGCCGATGTAGAATTAATACGGTGTACAATAATATTACTGTGGCTGTGCCCGTGCGGTAAACCTTAATCATTCTTTGCTGCATACTCCTGTTTCGGACCCACACCGCGTGGGGGCCCGGTGCCAGGTTCTATTATAAGGTCCGTTTCTCCCTCCACAGGACGTGTTCAGTCTGCGGCGGTATCCTCAAACGGCAGAAATGGACCCACTAACAGCCCTCGGGATGGTGCACACAGCCGATGTCCTTGCAGGAATGGCGCGAACTGTTGTTTCCAACATGTATTTGTATTTCGACGCGGTGAAGAATGCCCCAAAACTTTCCGCAGAACTTCGACAGGAGCTAGGAACGCTCTGCAGCCTACTGGATTCCTTAGAACTTGCACTGGCTCACGAAGACCAACGAGGGCAATGCCCCGTTGCGTCGACCTTGTCGTCGGTGTTTCCGGGCTTTCGACGCCTGCTAGATGAAATGAAAGCACGTGTTGATGCCGCGCAAACTGAAGGATTGAAGAGACTTAAGTGGCCATTCACAAAAGATGAGAATGAGCGTCTACTCTCTAGATTGGAGAGGTTCAAAAGTGTTTTCTCTTTGGCGATGAGTATGAAGTGCGCGTACAATTCCAGTTCCCACAGATTTGACAATTAGAAACGCAGTGGAACGCCTATCCAACGACGGAGAGACGGAGAAGAGGCGTAAAATATTGAACTGGCTCTCAGGGGATTTCGGATCCAGACACGAAGATATCAGGAAGGCTACCGTTCGTAATTCCGGTCGCTGGTTTCTCGAATCCCCAGAGTTCCGCAATTGGACACAAAATTGGGAGCCACCAAGCTCCTTGATTTGCAGCGGCATCCGTTCGGCCCCCTTCATGCTTCGCTGATTTCTTAGCCGGGGCGGGAAAATCAGTTTTAATGTAAAGTTGAATCTCATTGCTTGAGCTAATACTGCCTAGGTCGATTGCAATAGACGCCCTCACCGCAGAGTTTCAAAACGACGAGGTTGCCGTCTTGCACGTATATTTTGACTATAAAGCCCAGAAAGCACAGACTGCGGTCAATATTGCGCACAATCTACTCAAGCAGCTGCTAAGTCGACTGGATTACATCCCTTTGGAGCTGCAGAATTCGCATAGTGCCAACACAAAGCCAAGTCTAGACGAAAGTCGAACGATGCTCTCAGGTTTAACGGATAATTTCCGCACCATTTACGCCATTTTTGACGCTATCGACGAATGCGACGTGAATCAGCTTAATGAGATCGTGGCAGGGATTGCGGGCCTTGGCCCGAACTGTAAGGTGTTGATATCCACGCGACCGCATCTCTTACAACATCTTCGCAACGAACTTCCCAACGCCAATACTCTTGAAATCTCGGCCAATGAAAAGGACCTTCAAAATTATATAATGAGTCGACTTGCGGAAAAGGGAAACAGAGACCGCACGTTAGAAACTAAGTGCCTTGAGCTTTCTACGGGAGCAGATGGAATGTACTTCTATTTTGATGTTGTACTGAAGGTAGGTTTCTGCTGGCGAAGTTCAAATTAGACCATATCCTGAGTCCCCGCGAACCAAGAAAGAGACTTGCTGCATTGAAGACTGTACCCAAGGATCTTTCGACGGCCTATAAAGACGTCATGCAAAGAATTGACAAGGCAGACATGGACCTTGCGTTGAAGATCTTCTCCTGGATATTTCGAGCGCAACGGGTTCTTATGATGGACGAGCTGCTCGAAGCCTTGGTGGTGGAGGAAGGGGACGAATTCCTCGAACGGGAAGGGCTGTTGGACCCGTCCGAAGTGGTGGAATGCTGCAAAAGCCTAGTACTCTACGAAGAATCCAGCGGTTTGGTTCGCTTTACGCATGAAACCGCGCAGGACTTCATTGCTAATAACGTTCAGCAATCGCTCCTCAGTACAATCACTCTGGCGAAAACATGCTTAACGTACCTTTCGTTCACGGAATTGATGATGCCGTGTCTTAGTGAAACACAGTTCCAAGAAAGAATCGGCAACCACAGATTCTCCCATTACGCCGGCCGTTATTGGGATTATCATGCCCGCGAAGTAGAGGAAACCGAGGAGATACAGACTTTCGTAATCAACTTACTTTCCTCCGAATCTAGAAGAAATTCTCTGGCGCAACTAGAACTGTACAGCAACTCGAACTGGTTGGGGACCTCCTTTACTACCGGCCAAAAAGTATTACATGTGGCCGCAGAAAAAGGTCTGGTCGCAATCTGTAGAGTGGAATTGACTCGCAACTCGAGCAAATTGCAATCAATCAGGTACCCTTCTGCCTTTCATTCTGACGATATAGTAACTGCGACGAAGTAAACTTACAGGACGGTGACGGTGATTCTGCGATGCATAAAGCAGCCGCTGCAGGACACTGTAAAGTTCTCGAGCTCTTGATCCAATACGGTGGAAACATCGACGCACATTCCAAACGTGATGGCGGCACCCCGATGCATAGGGCAGCATCTGCGGGGCGAGTGGAGGCCATTGGGACTTTATTGAAGGCTGGGGCAAGTGTTGCCGCTGTGGATAATGTTGGTCGTACCCCTTTGCATTGGGCTGGTTGGCACGCGCACGACCTTGTTGTCAAGTCGCTACTAGAAGCTGGAGCAGACATTACCACCCAGGATATACATGGACGAACAGTGGTAAATATCGCGACCTGGCGTGGCCACGATAAAACGGTCCGAGAGTTACTGCACGGTACGGGACACGATGGCCGAACGGCTTTACTTCGGGCTGCTGCGGAGGGGTACCTAGGCGCGGCGGAAATCTTGATAGCAATCGGCGCAGATGTGAATCAATCTAACGATGGCGAGTCGGCCCTCCACCTTGCCGCCTCGGGGGGCTATAATGCTATTGTCAATGCTCTACTACAAGCAAACGCAAACCCTTCTCAACAATCCATAGATGGAGCAACTCCACTACATCGCGCCGCCTGGCGTGGCTACGCTGGAATCGTTTCCATGTTGCTTGATCGTGGTTCGTCGCCTTGGCTGCGGAATAAGGCGGGTTGGACTCCGTTGCACCACGCTGCGTATGCTGGTCACCAGAAAGTTATGTTTCTAATATTGCAAAACGCGGCCAAATCTGGAACGGATGAGAATCCCTTAAAATGTCCTATTGCAACTCAATACGACAGTAGAACAGATGTTGTTCTCCTCATTGAGCTCCTGATTTCCAGAAACGCTAAGGATCGGATCTTATATCGGGCTCTTGGGAATGAACATTTACGGCAAAAGCAATATTCGAAAGCTCGGGATGCCTACGACAAAGCCGTGGAGATCGCGATGCAAAATGATGGAGTTCACGACCTCGAAAACCTGATACACAACGGAATTCATTGCGATGAGTGTAGCAACCGCATTCAAGGGAAGAATTACAAATGCATCCTTTGCAGTTGGAATTTTGACCTTTGTGAGCCATGTGGACTAGTCCACATGCATCCATCTCAAGATCTTATACAGATACCGTCGGAATTCTTTTGCAAGCTCAACTTCCGGCATAATCTGCATTTTAGGTCGGCTTCGCCAATTCCACGGTTGGTTTAGCCTGGTGTGAACGGGGGTAGTACTGATGCGCGCGGCTCTTCTAGCATTAAGGTTCAAGTTTAGTTTAGTTACTAATGAGCAAGAGGCTGAAAAGGTGATTAAGGACGGACTTATGGCATATCTCCTAATAATATATATTAATCTCTCCCGACAAGCATTGCCTCTAGAAATTACGAATCATGATGTGTCTTCTATCCGCCTCGCTGAGCTTTGGGAGTGTGATTAACTCTCTCTCTTTGAGTTTGACGTAGGTTGTCGCGGCCTCTTCCATATCCAATTCCCTCCAATTGGTTTCTTTCATGGCTTGCAGGCTCTCCATTAAGCTTGAGGGTAGCTTCTTGACAACTCCGTGCTCAGTGCGCCAGTCTTCACTCTCACTGCTGGGACATCCAAAGCAATCTTTCCATACCAAAGTTGACCCAGCCTTTGCGCCATGAATACCCGCCGCCATGAACGCGGCCACGGCCAAGTACATATTCGCAGAACCATCGCAACAACGTACTTCCCAACGTCCTGGTTGAATCTTGCGAATTGGAACATCCCGATTTTGCGTTCCCCACGCAACCCAGGCGCCGCACTCGGACTTGAAATCGTTTACTCTCCTATAACTGGCTTCTAAAGGAAGAGCAAAAGCACAAAGAGCCGGTAAACGAGACAAAATTCCTGCGAGAAATCCGTCGCCGGCTGTTTTGGAGGCAGAAATTGACACGTGGAAGTGGGCTCCGATCCCGTGGTGTTCCGTCGTGGGAGAAGGATGCAATGTCGCAATGATGTTGTGTTTGAAGAATATAGTCTTTATTGCTTCACGTGTGTAGACCCAGGCATCAACGGCATTGACAATAGGTAAAGGTCCCGTACTGATTTCAAACATCCCTTTTGCTCCTTCTGGATGGAATTGATAGACAGATATTCCCGATAATTCGAGACATTTTACGATATCTTCGATAATCGGCCAACAGCGGTTGCGCATGGCGGCGCTGTTACTTCCCGATGCGATGCAATCCTCTAGATTTGTTCCATCGGGGTTGAAACAACGGAACTCGAGTTCGAAACCAAGTTTGATGTCCAAATCCTCTCCTCGCTTCGCCACGTTGTGCAAGATTGTGCGTGGACAGCGCTTGAAGAACGCCTCACCGATTCCTTCCGCCACGTAACACATCACGGACGCATACTCAGGCGCGTATAGCAAGGGTCGAAAGGACGAATAATCGGGGTACAAATGGTCGACACCGGTAACGATAAGGTCAGGCATGAACCCGCCGAGAGTTGCCGCCGTCATCGCGATGGGACTCATCGCGATGGGCGTAGCCGATTCCGCGAGACTCACAAAATGAGAAGTGGTGAGGACACGTGTGCGAAGAATACCGGAAAACTCGACCCACTGGCAGCGAACAAATTTGATCGACTCGTCTTCCAAAACCTTTCGGACATGGGGCAACTCGGTAGCCGGGTCCATCGTGTGTTGCAGTATTGTCGGAATGCTGAGTCACGACGGATGTGATACAGGGTATTTCGAATCTTGCTTTGCGAGGGGTGGAAGGGCCTTGATTCCGAGCGACTGATGGAGTGATGACTGATACCACAGATTCGTGTCACTAAGTTATCTAGGGCAGTCTTTGTAGGGCAATGCACGGGCCTCCGTTTAAGGTTTGAATTATTAGATTGCAGAATTAGGGCGGTGACGTTCGAAGATATCGCTTTCTATTTCTTTCAGGTCGATCGAAATGTAAGATCTCTATGACTGAATCAATTCCAATTAACATACATTGATCTGTGTTAAAGGTTCACTCAAGAAGTTGACAGTTCTAAACCTACTTTAAAGGCAGTGGTGCTAGTTACTCCTTTCAGACTCGAATCATCCGGCGCAGCCTTTCTTGCCTCGCAAGTATAGTACCAAGGTCGTGAAAAAGTTCTCGTGTTTTAATCTGCCTATACCTTGCTGCAGCCTGTTGAAGGTCATCCTTTCCCCACTGACAGTACTTGAAAGCATCCAAACTTTCTTCCGCAAACTTCGTGGTGAAGATCGAGTCTCGAAACCAGACCCTACCCCAGGAGCGTCGACAAAGTTGGACCAATGAGCGAATAGGGTCTGGCCTCGAGACTAGTGAAGATCAGTGGCTGTCCGCCACACAACTTCGTGGTGCGTGATAAGTACTTCACAGAATCCTAAACTTGAAACGACAATTTCGTGCACGAGGACATCAACGCCTATGACAATCACTTATCAAGCTACAATACTACGCTGAATGTATGGTCGTATCACCGAAAGTCTGATTCTTGTTGAATTACTAAGCCAGAACCAAGCTATAGTATTCACAAGCAAATCACCAATCAAACCTCAAGTCCTTTCTGGGTTTTCTTTCAGTCTCAGCAGTCTGTAAGCCAGATGTCGGCGCCGTCCCATATTCCTTGGCCATTTCCCAAGGAGGATACGACATTCCAGAACTTGTAGTCATGCTCCTGGGCCATCGATAGTACCAAACCCCAACGCCAATGATTGCAAGTGCAGCGACTCCGCCTACTATACCGCCAGCAATTGCGCCAGCCGGTGGCCCAGGGGAAGGTTCAGGGGTTGCAGTTGAAGTCGATGATCTACTAGTAGTGGAGGCAGTTGTTGTAACACTAGATCTGTTTCCCGCCGTATTTGAGGTTATGACTGAGGGGAGAGAAATAGAACCGGCGCTCGTGGTGTTTGTAGGGAGAATGGCGGCAGCCTGGACATACCAAAGACTACAAGTTAAACAATTACAATCACGAAAGATTACGTATATGTACTAGATGCAGGAGTAGGAGCGGAGCCAGTGTAAGCGCTCGCTGTTCAGACCTACAAAAAGAAAATTAGAACAAATATGTTACTGTAGTCGGTGAAGTTTCGACACTTACCACATTGATCTCTTGCCCAGTGGTGGGCGTAACTAACAATTGCGAGAAGGTTAGAGTCGAACTTTCGAGGGTCGTTGAGTAGTCAAAGGTTACGATCGGGCCAACAGAAGGGAATGGTCCTACGCTATCTCCTACAGGTGATGCGATGTAATCTATGACGCTGGTAAAAGGTGTCACAGAACATTCCGTTCCGATTGTGCGCGTGATGATGATCTGTAATACTCCTGTACTTGCTTCGGCGGAAATGGTAGAATTCTTGACAATTAGAGAGGTCATAAGAGGCAGCACGAAGTTGTCAATCCAACTGCATGCTCCTTGAACTAGAGGAACAATTGGGGAGAGGCCAATAAAAAGCAGAAGAAGCATGTCGATGAGAGTTTTGTGCAATGCAATGGAAAAGTGCAGAAGAAAAGATGCAGACAATTGAGGTGATTTGCCACTGTGTTTCTATTCCAATGCTCGTGGCTGTAATCTAGACTCTTTGGAGCAGATTTAGCGGTCCACCCGCAATGCACTGGCAGACCAACTCTTTAGCGAATTACCCGATAATACCCGGTACACCGATATGGTACATTCGAGCATTTATCTTTTGCGGCTAGGCCTCTGGTGCCGCGCACAGTAACGGTTAAGACCCTCCCACTTTTCGGGTTATTCTTATCCATTACTCGTATACTTATAGTATTCAACTGTATTGGCACTCAACAGACCCAATAACTTTGCCTTCGTGCAGAAACCTCCATTCGATTCCGCCGGGACCAAATGCCAATCCCAGCTGATAATAAACACGACGATACTGACTGTTAATTCCTTGTCTAGTCCACCAGGCGTTCTCCGGAAGATTCCTCAGGTTAGCCGATAACTTCACATGTGCTTTGAGACCTATTATCAATCAGATTCAGGAAATGAGTCCACCGCTACGGTCGTCATATTCTGGTGGGGTATCGTCGTCCGAGATCCATAAGGTATTCGAGGTCACCAGATCAGATTGATCTTTTACAAAATCTGAATAGAATGTCTCACCAAGAGTTGTTCCAGTCGCCACACTAATGCCCTGGAGACGTCAACTCAGGTCTTCTTGACAGGGCAAATACTTTCTTGGCAAACCAGTGCATCACTCCAGTACATTTGGGAGAACCTTCGTAATCCGTGACCTTCCGTGAGATTGGATGGTATCCTTCCCGAAACAGGGCACGGGTGGCTGTTCCGTAACTGACTCTCATGACTCGATCCTTGACTAAATCTAAACCGAGTTTATCCAGAACTGCCCCTCTCATTATGGCAGAGTAACTGAGTTAGTCTTCGTCAGGAGAGGGTTAGCCAGCCTCAGGCTGCTTTACGGATACCAACCCTTTCAATCTGTTTTATAGGAATCTGAGGAGGTAGAGGCTCGAGCCAATACCACCTACTAGAATGATCACCTTGAATATGTCAATTTCTCGATCTAAAGAATCCTACCTTTATTTTTTCGGAGTATTGGAATCGAACGGTGTCGATCTGATCTCTGACAAGCCGGAGAACTTGATTAAAAATGTTGTCAAATACTGGTTGAAGGTCAACCCTATCGTCAGCTTCGAATGAGTAAGCTAACCTGGTGAGCATTAAATAACCATCTCACAGACCGACGGAGGGCATATCCTGAATTTCAGACACCGGAATTTCAAATTCCGTCTCAGCCATTGAATCAAATGGATTGAATTATGGTTTGATATGATTATTAAAATGCTGAACCAATTCAGCTAGTCTTTTATCGTCTAAATCCCGATTGCCAGCTTCGCCGAATTTATTTCG
>Ga0302325_10033696_pt1 | contig 10491 bp, 9 predicted proteins | sample Palsa_T0_2_FD_201948 | JGI IMG/M metagenome (GOLD analysis project Ga0302325, IMG submission 201948) | Peat permafrost microbial communities from Stordalen Mire near Abisko, Sweden - Palsa_T0_2 | ecosystem: Environmental > Terrestrial > Soil > Palsa > Peat permafrost | place: Sweden: Abisko...
GCTATGCGCTCGCGGCGTTCCTGGTCGGCTCGACCGGGACCTGGAAGGCCAGGAACGCCCTCTTCGCCGACGCCGCGCGCCTGGCGGCCGCCGCGATCGGGTGACGCCACGGCACGGCGGCGCGGCGGCTTTCCCCCCGGCGCGGAAGCTCCTATAGCCTGCCCGCGCGACGCATCGCTCTCCCGCGTGCGCCTTCCCAGCGACGAGTCCGGAGTCCTCAGATCCGCATGGCCAAGATCAAGGTGGCGAACCCCGTTGTCGACCTCGATGGCGACGAGATGACCCGCATCATCTGGAAGCTGATCAAGGACAAGCTGATCGAGCCGTTCCTGGACCTGCCGATCGAGTACTACGACCTCGGCATGGAGAACCGCGACGCCACCGACGACCATGTGACCGTGGCCGCCGCCCACGCGATCCAGAAGTGGGGCGTCGGCATCAAGTGCGCGACCATCACCCCGGACGAGGCGCGGGTGAAGGAATTCGGCCTCAAGCAGATGTGGAAGTCACCCAACGGCACCATCCGCAACATCCTGGGCGGCGTCGTTTTCCGCGAGCCGATCATCTGCAAGAACGTGCCGCGCCTGGTGCCCGGCTGGACCCAGCCGATCATCATCGGCCGCCACGCCTTCGGCGACCAATACCGCGCCACCGACTTCGTCGTGCCCGGCAAGGGCAAGATGACGATCAAGTGGGAGGGCGACGACGGCCAGGTGATCGAGAAGGAGGTGTTCGACTATCCCGGCGGCGGCGTCGCGATGGCGATGTACAACCTCGATGAGTCGATCGAGGAGTTCGCGAGAGCCTCGCTGCGCTACGCGCTCGACCGCAAGTATCCGATCTACCTGTCGACCAAGAACACCATCCTCAAGGCCTACGACGGGCGCTTCAAGGACATTTTCCAGCGCATCTACGAGACCGAGTTCGTAGAGCTCTACAAGGCCGCCGCGATCACCTACGAGCACCGTCTGATCGACGACATGGTGGCCTCGGCGCTGAAGTGGTCCGGCGGCTTCGTTTGGGCCTGCAAGAACTACGACGGCGACGTGCAGTCCGACCAGGTGGCGCAGGGGTTCGGCTCGCTGGGCCTGATGACCTCGGTGCTGCTGACCCCGGACGGCAAGACGGTGGAGGCCGAAGCCGCGCACGGCACGGTGACGCGCCACTTCCGCCAGTTCCAGCGCGGCGAGAGCACCTCGACGAACTCCATCGCCTCGATCTTCGCCTGGACCCGGGGCCTGAAGCACCGCGCCAAACTCGACGACAACCCGGCATTGGATCGCTTTGCCGAAACCCTGGAGAAGGTTTGCGTCGACACGGTGGAGGACGGCTTCATGACCAAGGACCTCGCCCTACTGGTCGGCGACCACCAGGGCTGGCTGACCACCGAGGGCTTCCTCGACAAGGTCGCGGAGCACCTGGACGCGGCGCTGGCGGCTTAGAGGCGGCCGTTCGTTGGTGGGGCAAGACGGCCCCCCTCCGTCACGGCGCTGGCGCGCCGCGCCACCCGTTCCGCTACGCTGCACGGGGCAGGGGAAGGGTTCTTCCTGCCCCGAAACGCGGGGAAGGTGGCAGCCCGCGAAGCGGGCTGACGGAGGGGCCTCTGGCCGCTACCTGGATTGTCGTCTTTGATGCGGTGCTGACAGAAATCGGCCGAACTGCTGCGATGTCAGGACTATGCCTGGGAGGGCGGAGGGCGCCTTCGTCGTCTCTCGCGGGCCGACGCTTCCCCCCTTCCGGGGGAAGAGATGAGCGGTGCTGGAGACCCAACATGATCGGCTATGTCACCATCGGGGCGCTGGACCTCGACAAGGCGGTCGCCTTCTACGACGCGGTGTTCGAAACGATCGGCGGCGAGCGCAAGTCGTTCGACGGGACCTGGGGGTTCTATGGGCCCAAGGACGGCGAGGGCAATATCGGCATCTGCAAGCCGCACGACGGCCAGCCGGCCCGCGGCGGCAACGGCATCATGATCGCCTTCACCGCACCGTCGCAGGACGCGGTGAAGGCCGCGCACGCGGCCGCCCTGGCGAACGGCGGGACCGACGAGGGCGCGCCCGGCTTTCGCCCGCCGGACGGGACCTCGTTCTACGGCGCCTACGCCCGCGACCCAACCGGCAACAAGTTCTGCGTCTTCCACGCCGGGTGACGACCTAGCCCTGGTACGGCCGAATCTTGTCCAGTTGAGCGAGGGTCCACGTGAAACCGACCTCGGTAATCGGTCCTCTGGCAAGCCGGCGCTCCAGTTCGCGCCAGACCCCAGAGAGGATGCTGGCGAGCCAGAGGGCGTCCAGGTTCGCCAGTTCGGCGTCGGTCAGGCTGGAGTGGCGCAGGTACCCCGCACGACGCCGTCATGATAGCCGCGCCGGCTCTGGGCGACGTCGCCGGCGAGCACGTCAACATGCGTCAGTTCGAAATCCAGCAAGCCGCTGAGTTCGCCCCGGCGCAGGCGGACATTCCAGGGCGAGAAGTCGGCGTGGATCGTCCGCCTCGGATGAACGGCGAAAACTCGGGGCAGGTCCCGCGCCTCCAGAGCCTCGGCCGCCCGCGAGAAACGAGCGGCGACGCAAGCATCGGTCTTGGCCAGCGCCGCCAGCAGCTCATCTCGGCGCGCGGCGCCCTCGGAGACCGGCAGGGCCGGGTCGACGCAAGACCTCCAGCCCGGGCGCTGAGGCAGCGCTGGGACGCTCGCGGTCGCCGCGTGGACGTCGGTCAGGAGTTCGCCCAGGCGCTCGTAGTCCGAGTCGATCCAAGGTTCGCGGCCAAGAGCGCGGCCGGCCAACCACGGCATCAGGAACCACTTCACGCCTTCGATTTCCCGCGGCGGCCCGAGCGGCCGTGCGACTGGCAGGCCGGCGCCCGCCCACTGCTCGACGACCGCCAGTTCCCAGTCCAGATCGCCTTCGACGTCGAGCCAGGCGCCGGCGCGCCGCAGCGCATAGCGCCGGTCATCTGACCGGACCCGCCAGTGGGTGTTCTGCCGGTGGCTGACCCGCCGGATCGCCGCCGGCTCGATGCCGAATTCGCGGACGATGTTGGCAAGCGACGTCGGCAAGCTGTCAGGCCGCCAGCGCCGCCTTGACCGCGGCGACGCCGTCGGCGGCCCTGGCGCCGTCGGGGGCGCCGCCCTGGGCGAAGTCGGGCTTGCCGCCGGCGCCCTGCCCGCCCATCGCCGCCACCGCCGTGCGGGCCAGCGCGGCGGCGTCGAAGCGGCCGACCAGGTCGGGCGTCAGCGCCACCGCGATCGAGGCCTTGCCCTCGTTCACCGCCGCGTAGGCGACGACGCCGGACTGGCCAATGCGCCGGCGCGCCTCGTCCACCAGCGGGCGCATGTCCTTGGCCGAGACGCCCTCGACCACCTTGCCGTCGAAGCGCACCCCGGCCACCTCCTCGACGCTGCTCGCCGAGCCGCCACCGCTCCCGCCGAGCGCCAGCTGCTTGCGCGCCTCAGCCAGGTCGCGTTCGCCCTTGCGGGCCTGGGCCAGCAGCGCGTCGACCCGGGCCGGAACCTCCGCCACCGGGACCTTGAACTGGTCGGCCAGCTGCTTGGCGACGGCGGCCTGGTCGAGCAGCCAGCGGCGCGCCAGCTCGCCGGTCAGCGCCTCGATCCGGCGCACGCCCGCGGCGATACCCTGCTCGGAGACGATCTTGAACAGGGCGATGTCGCCGGTGCGCGCGACATGGGTGCCGCCGCACAGCTCGACCGAGTAGGCGCCGTCGCCGCTGAGGTCGCGGCCTAGTGTCAGCACGCGGACGCTGTCGCCGTACTTCTCGCCGAACAGGGCGATGGCGCCGGCCTCGATCGCTTCCTGCGGCGCCATCTCTTCAGTCAGCGCCGGCAGGTTCTGGCGGATCACCGCGTTGACCTCGGTCTCGATCGCATCGATTTCGGCCGGGGTCAGCGGCGCGCCGTGGCTGAAGTCGAAGCGCATGCGATCGCCGTCGACCAACTGGCCCTTCTGCGCCACGTGCGGACCCAGCACGTGCATCAGCGCCGCGTGCGCCAGGTGGGCGGCGGAATGGTTGAGCCGGGTGCGGGCGCGGCGGGCGGCGTCGACCTTCAGGTGTACGCCGCCGCCGAGCTCGAGCACGCCCTCGGTGAGCTTGACCAGATGGGCATTCAGCTCGCCGGCCTCCTTCTGTACATCCAGCACCTCAGCAACGCCGCCGGGCCAGTCGATCCGGCCGCGGTCGCCGGCCTGGCCACCGCTCTCGGCGTAAAACGGGGTGCGGTCGACCAGCAGGCTGACCGTCTCGCCCGCCTCCGCGCGCTCGGCCTCGGCGCCGTCCTCGACGATAGCCAGCACCGTACCGACGGTCTCCAGCTCGTCGTAGCCGCGGAACGAGGTCGGGCCGAGGCGCTCGCGCAGCGCCAGCCAGACCGCCCCCTCAACCTGCTGCCCGGAGCCGGCCCAGCTTTCGCGGGCCATCTTGCGCTGGCGATCCATCGCGACGTCGAAGCCGGCCGTATCCACGGTGATGCTCTTGGCGCGCAGGGCGTCCTGGGTCAGGTCGAGCGGGAAGCCATAGGTGTCGTAGAGCTTGAACGCGGTTTCGCCGGGCAGCACGGCGCCGGCCGTGAGCCCCGCGCTCGCCTCGTCCAGCAGCGCCATGCCGCGCCCGAGCGTGGCGCGGAACCGCACCTCCTCCTGCCGCAAGGTTTCGACGATGGTCGCCTCCGCGCGGCACAGTTCGGGATAGGCGCCGCCCATCTCGGCCACCAGGGTCGGAACCAGGCGGTGCATCAGCGGATCCTTGGCGCCCAGGATGTGCGCGTGGCGCATGGCCCGGCGCATGATCCGGCGCAGCACATAGCCGCGGCCCTCGTTCGAGGGACCCACGCCGTCGGCGATCAGGAAACTGGTCGAGCGCAGGTGGTCGACGATGATCTGATGCGAGAACTTGGCCTCGCCGGTCGCGGCGACGCCGGTGGCCGCCTCACTGGCGGCGATCAGGGTGCGGAATAGGTCGATGTCATAGTTCGAATGCACGCCCTGCAACACGGCGGTGGTGCGCTCCAGGCCCATGCCCGTATCGATCTGCGGCTTGGGCAGGTCGCGGCGCGATCCGTCGGCGAGCTGCTCCCACTGCATAAACACCAGGTTCCAGATTTCGACGAAGCGGTCGCCGTCCTCCTCCGCGCTGCCGGGCGGGCCGCCCCAGACCGCCTCGCCGTGGTCGTAGAAGATCTCGGTGTTGGTGCCGCAGGGGCCGGTGTCGCCCATCGACCAGAAGTTCTCCTCCAGGCGCACGATGCGGTCGTCGGAGAAGCCGGCGATCTTCTTCCACAGTTGGGCCGCATCCTCGTCCTTGGGATGGATCGAGACGATCAGCCGGTCCTTCGACAGGGCGAGGTCGCGCGAGAGGAACTGCCACGCCAGCTCGATCGCGCCTTCCTTGAAGTAGTCGCCGAACGAGAAACTCCCCAGCATCTCGAAGAAGGTCTGGTGGCGGCCGGTGTAGCCGACGTTGTCGAGATCGTTGTGCTTGCCGCCGGCGCGCACGCATTTCTGCGCCGACGTCGCCCGGGGCGCCGGCGGGGCCTCGGCGCCGGTGAAGATGTTCTTGAACGGGACCATGCCGGCGTTGACGAACAGCAGGGTGGGATCCGACTGCGGCACCAGCGGCGCGGACGGGATCACGGCGTGGTCGTTGCCGCCGAAGTAGCTCAGGAACAGGCTGCGGAGGTCGTTGAGACTTGACATGGGACCGGCGAGTTGCGTGGCGAGCGGCCCTCTAGCACCTCGAGCGGCGCGGGGGAAAGGACAAGCCCCCTGATGGCTGAGCGCCGCAGGCGCAGCCAAGCATGACCGCAGAGGAAGCCGAGAAGGCGCGGCAGACGCTGAGGCGGCACAGTCGCTCTGCGTCCTCCGCGCCTTCTCCGCGAACTTCGCGGTCAAAAACTGCGCCTGCGGCCCACTGGCCACCTAGGACGGACGTCGAGATTGCGAACGGCGGCCCCGCCTTTGCGGGGTGGCGCCCGGAGAAGAGTCGAAGGGCCGGCGGGTTGGCGGGGACCGGACCTTCACTCTTCATGGCGCCTGTCCTTGGGGAGGACCTTGGCGGGGCCGCCGTTCGCGGGGAATGGTCTGACGCAGCGCGCCGCTCCGAAGCACATCTCAAGCCACGCGCCTGGCGAGCCCGTAGATCTGCGTCAGATTTGAACGGGCTTCAGGGCTAGCGGGGGAGGCCGCGCCTGACCTTGGGAAACTGTTACAGAGCGTCTACAGGGCGCCGTCTTCCTCTTCGACCCCCACCGGGCCGACCAGCAGCTCTTCCTCGATCTTGACGCTGGAGGCGCGCACCGCCTTCTCGATCTCGGCGGCCACGTCGGGATGGCCCTTGAGGAAGTCACGGGTGTTGTCGCGGCCTTGGCCGATCCGCTCGCTGTTGAACGAGTACCAGGAGCCCGACTTCTCGACCACACCGGCCTTGACGCCGAGGTCGATGATCTCGCCCAGCTTGGAGATGCCCTGGCCATACATGATGTCGAACTCGACCTCGCGGAACGGCGGGGCGACCTTGTTCTTCACCACCTTGACCCGCACGTTGTTGCCGATGATCTCGTCGCGCACCTTCACCGAGCCGGTGCGGCGGATGTCGAGCCGTACCGAGGCGTAGAACTTCAGCGCATTGCCGCCGGTGGTGGTCTCCGGACTGCCGTACATCACCCCGATCTTCATGCGGATCTGGTTGATGAAGATCACCAGGGTCTTGGCCTTAGAGATCGAGGCGGTGAGCTTGCGCAGCGCCTGGCTCATCAGCCGCGCCTGCAGGCCGGGCAGCTGGTCGCCCATCTCGCCTTCGATCTCGGCCCTGGGCGTCAGCGCCGCCACCGAGTCGATCACGATGATGTCCACCGCGCCCGAGCGCACCAGGGTGTCGGTAATTTCCAGCGCCTGTTCGCCGGTGTCGGGCTGGGAAACCAGCAGATCGTCGAGGTTGACCCCCAGCCGGTGGGCGTAGGAGGGATCCAGCGCATGCTCGGCGTCGATGAACGCCGCTGTGCCGCCCAGCTTCTGCACCTCGGCCACCACGTGCAGCGCCAGCGTGGTCTTGCCGGAGCTCTCCGGCCCGTAGATCTCGACGATCCTGCCCCGCGGCAGGCCGCCGATGCCCAGCGCGATATCCAGCCCGAGCGAGCCGGTGGAGACCGACTCGATGTCGGCGGTCTTGGCCTTGTCGCCAAGCTTCATCACCGAGCCCTTGCCGAAGGCCCGGTCGATCTGCGCCAGCGCCGCTTCCAGCGCGCGCTGCTTGTCCGTGTCGGTATGTGCCACGAGCTTCAATGCCGGGTTCGCCATTTTCGATAGCCCCTTCTATCCCTGATTCCGCCAACCCGCCCGTCCCATCGCGGGACGTCTTCGAGCCTGAATCGGTCGTACCTGCTTTGTTCTAAGTTCGCAAGATGTTCCGTTCGGCGGAAATGCCCAATCCCGCCCGCCGTGCTAATGGCGCCACGTGCCCATCCTCCTGCTCGACATCGGCGGCGTGGTCTATCGGTCGTGGCCGGACGACGCGTTCCATGCCCGGTGGGCGGCGCAGTGCGGGTGCGATGTGGAGACGCTGGCGCAGCGGTTCTGGGGCGGGGACGACTGGGGGCTGGCCGAGCTGGGGCTGATCAGCGCCGAGGAGAACATCGCGCGGCTGGCGGCGCGGCTTGGCGTCGGGGCGGAACTGGCGCGGGAGATGGTGTTCGAGAGCTGGGCCTCGCAGCCTGACGAGGCGTTGGCCGCGTTCGTGACCGGGCTGCGGGCGGCGGGGACCACGGTGGCGGCGTTGACCAACAACACCTCGACCGAGGCGCAGCTGCTGGCGCGGCCGGAGCTGGCGCGACTGTTCGACCTGGCGATCTCGTCGGCCGACGCCGGGCTGTGCAAGCCGGATGCGGCGCTCTACCGCCATGCCGAGACGCGGCTGGGAGCGGCGGGGCCGGCGCTGGTGTTCGTCGACGACGTCGAGGCGAACGTTGCGGCGGCCAGGGCGCTGGGTTGGCGCGGCGTCGTGTTCTGTTCGACCGAACAGGCGATCGCCGAGATCGAAGCCGCCTTCAAGGATTAAAAGATTCGACGCGGAGGACGCAGAGGAGGTGCAGAGTTCGCGGAGGAAGACCAAATCCGTTCTGTGTTCTCCGCGCCGTCTCAGCGATCTCTGCGTTCAAACTTCTTGCAGCCGCTGCGCGGACGGTCGTCAGAGCCAGCGCCTCACCTTGCCGGCGTAGGCGTCGAAGTCCTCGCCGAACTGGCGGCGCATCTTGGCTTCCTCGAACGGGATGTGGACGTAGTTGGCGGTGAGGAAGACGGCCAGCGGCGCCGCCAGCATCAGCCAATAGCCGGCGAACGCCGCCATGCCGAGCGCAGCGACGATCAGGCCCAGGTACATCGGGTTGCGGCTGAAGCGGAACGGCCCGCCGACCACCAGCGCGCGGTTGGCCTCCGAGCTGGGGTCGACTTCCGTGCCCTCGAGGCGGAACAGCACGAAGGCCCAGGCCGCCAGGCCACAGCCGGCGAAGAAGATCGCCATGCCCACCGCCTCGTGGTGCGGCGGCCAGCCGATGTACGGCCAGCCCAGCGCCCAGCTCACCCCGCCGGTCAGGGCCAGGTAGATCATCGTCCAGATCGGCGGCGGCAATTTCAGCATCGGCGCGTCGCCCTACCCCGTCGCCAGCCGCACCACCAGCCAGATCGCCGCCATGCCGGCCAGGGTGGCGAGGCTGGTCCACACCCGGGGCAAGGCGCGATAGCTGGCCGACGCCAGTTCGCCGGCCCCGATGTAGAGGAAAAACCCGGCGAACATGGCGACCGCGAGGCCGAGCGGCCCAGCGCCGACGCTGAACAGGCGGGTGAGGCCGATGCCGACCAGCGGCGCGGCGGCGTCGGCGACCAGCCAGGCCCTCGCCCTCGCCGTCCCACCGCCGCCGGCCAGGCTCAGGGTGACGGTGTTGATGCCGTCGGCGATGTCGTGGGCGAGCACGGCGACAGCGACCACCAGGCCGATCGCCGGCGCGATCTGGAACGCCAGGCCGATCCCCAGTCCGTCGATCAGGCTATGCAAGGTGAGGCTGGCCGGCGCCAGATGGCCGCCCGAGCCCTTGGCGGCGGCGCGCAGCGCCCGCTCCAGGATCATGTAGCCGCAGAAGCCGGCGCCGATCACGCCCAGCACCGTCGCTGGCGGCGCGATTCGGCCGCCCAACTCCAGCGCCTCCGGCGTCAGGTCGAACAGGGCGACGCCGATCACCGCCCCGGCCGAGAAGGCCAGGATCAGCGGAATCTGGCCGCGGAAGCGCAGCGCTAGCGTCCCGCCGAACAGGGTGGCGAGGCCGGTGGCGACGCCGATGGCGACGAGAAGGAGGAGGCTGGAGATGGCGCCGGCTCGCTGCAAAGCCGACCGGCTTAGTCGCTGACGCGGCGCGGCTCAACACCGCCGCACGGGCGGCGCTAGCCGAACCGCCGGTGCTCCGCCGCCAGCCGGCGGCGGCCCGCGACGAAGTCGTGGAACCACGGGTCCAGCTGACCTTGGCGGTCGGCGAGCTGGTGCAGCGTGACGTCGGGCGCCGGATCGAGGCCGAGGATCACCGGTCCCGCGGCGGTGGAGGCGACATCCCAGCCGATCAGGCCGAACTGGCTCATTAGCCGCATGCCTTCGACGGCGGTGGCCTTCAAAACCGGCCAGTCCGGCACGGCGAAGCCGGGCGGCGGCGCCTGGGCGCGGTGCGGCGATCCTGCTGGGAAGATGGCCAGCGCCACACCGGTCTCCATATCGAGCCTGGCGACGATGTCGTCGCGCCCGCCAAGCCGCCACAGGGCGCGCAGGATGACGGGCCCGTGATCGCCGTTGGCGGCCAGCAGCCGCACCGCGGCGAGGCGGTCACCATCGCTGACCGCGTCGGGATGCTGGGCCAGATGTGGCCGGAACAGCCAGCTGGTCTCGCCGGCGTCGCGTACCTCGTCGAGCAGGGCGCCGATGTCGGCGGCGACCTCCTGGCCGCCGGCGAACAGCAGACGGGCGCGGCCGCCCCCGACCGGCTGGGCGATCAGCGGCGCGCCGTTGCGGCTTTCGAGGAACGCACGCAGCTCGTCGCGGGTGCGGATCAGCCGTCGGCCCGGCGACGCCAGACCCGAACGATAGATCGCCAGGATCGGCACCGTCGGCAGTCCGTGGGCGGACAGATACGCGTCGGCGGCGAGGTGGTCGCTGGCCAGGGCGAAGCAGTCGTGGCGGAAGTTGATCGCCATCGCCAGCTCGCGGCCGCGGCGGACGCCGACCATGGCGCGACGGTCGATCTGGCCCCAGAGCGCCTCGTCGTAGAGCCGCAACCGCTCGTAGTCGGAGAAATCGATCCGGCCCGGCCCGATCGCCAGCGTGGCGAAATCGGTCATCAACCGGGTCGGCGGCACGCCGGCGGCCTCGGCCATGCGGGCGATGGCCGCCATCATGCCCTCGTCGCCCGCGCTCCGATGGAACGCTGGCCAGGGGCTGGAAAATTTGCGT